>Ga0307974_1002627_pt1 | contig 12776 bp, 12 predicted proteins | sample OrgLakmetagen784_FD_201812 | JGI IMG/M metagenome (GOLD analysis project Ga0307974, IMG submission 201812) | Saline water microbial communities from Organic Lake, Antarctica - #784 | ecosystem: Environmental > Aquatic > Non-marine Saline and Alkaline > Saline | place: Antarctica: Organic Lake... | reverse complement strand
CTTTTTCTGGTGTCTTGTTCAGTCTGGCCTCCTTCTCTTCTTGAAGCTGCCTTTTTTTTTTTGCTATAGCTCAACTGCCCTCGCTGGCGGATATAGCTGTGTAACCCTTACCCTTACCCTTACCCTTTCCACCAATCCTGTTACCTACACTAAAAAAAGGCGACACTCACAGAGCTGGTCAAGAGCTTAAGAGTTTCAAATTGGAATGCTCAGACTCCGCTTGGCAGCCGGCTGCGCGTAATTACGGCAATCATCCTGTTTCATCCCTTGTGGTGGTCATGATGAGTGGATTGCTGTTTATATAAATAATAATATTTTACGAGCAAACTCCTTTTCTATTATGCAACCTTACCTTACCTTACCTTTTCCTACAAAACAATGCAAAAGAATTTGTGCTAGGCTAGCCTTGCACACATGGCTTGCTATCACTAGCTACACCCTCTTTTGCAGAGACGTGCAAGTTGAAGTCAAGTGACTCGCTCCTGGTGTTTATGTCCTCCAGCGCTTGACATGCAGGTTCTAACACAAACCTACCTGTTTTGTCTAAATGACTGGCAGCTATGAAGGATTGTGTTCACCATGCTCTTCGCTGGCATTTTGGTTTGGACTCTGTCTGTGTGTTTCTTCTCTCCTGCCTTTTGTTTTTATGTGCCCAACGCCGCTGTCTTGACAGATGAGTACACACTGCTGGATGAGGGGCTGACAGATGCCTCACCATCTACTCTCCATCCTCCAAGACTTGTATTACACAGATGATGAGTATACACTGCTGGATGGGGACAAGCAAGCAAGTGTGCAGCCAGAGTTTGGTGTGAAGCAAGGCTGTCCCCTCTCCCCCCCTGCTTTTTTCCATCTACTTGAACGATGATGATGAACCTCTCTCTGCTGTCCAATGTCCATGACAAGCTGCAGACCATGCTCAACAGGCTCAGAGACTATGCTCACAGGAAATCTTTATTTGACGGTGAACACACAAAAATCTGAGGTGATGTGCTTCAACTCCAGGTCTGACAACCGCTTGCCTCCTCTCTATTATGACGGCACGCAACAAATAAATAATCCTACACCAACACATTCAAATACCTGGGCATGGTGTGTGACAAAAATATCAATCTGACCACTGCGGCTGATGCAGCGCTGAGACCCTTAAACTTCACGGCTGGCACTATCAGAGTTAATAAGTTTGTAGTTTGTAGTACAAGAGAATCCTTACCAATAGGCTGCATGCTCACATCTGGCTCCTCAAAACCTATGCAATTCCTGCTAGCATGTACGCGAGCCAGATCTGGTCAACTCCTTTCTTACAACAGGGCAAGGAGATGGACACCAGTTCAGAAGTGGCTGCTGACAGTTGTAAAAAGAATCCTTGGGGTCAGGGATACTACTCCTTCTTGGTGCGTTATGCGAGAATGTGGCCTTGAGCCCCTACAGTTCAACTGGTTTTGTGCCACAATGCGTCTTAACAATTTTCTGACCCAATGCAACAGCATTACTGCCAAGTTGTACATGCTGACATGCGACTGAGCTCCAGGTCTGATCACTGTTGGTCTTCCCATATTCTTTCAGCCATGACTGGTCTGGTACAAGAGTACATGTTCAAAGAAAATCTGCGGAACTGTGAACCCATTGATCTCAGCAGTCGTTTGTTTTGGACCTCAGAGAGAGACACTTGGAGTTTTGGACACCCATTCTGATGGCTGCCCACGACAGCACAACAGCAAAATTCTCACCTATAACAAATGGTGTGCACTGCCCCCCAAAAAGGCTCTGGCTACTCGTTCTCCCTACAGCCTTCCCAAGTACAAGTTCCTAGACCTCCCACGAGACGTTATTCGCAGTGTTGCCTGTTTCAGACTGTGTGTCCACACCCTTCGCTGTGAGACCACAACATGGAACCCCAGGTCCTCCCCTGCCTGTGATTTGTGTGAGGCTGATGATGATGTCCAGGATGACCAGCATGCTATTGTTCACTGCACACACCCGCATACAGTGTCTCTTAGCGTAGCAGGAGATATGAGTCCTTATTCTCAGCAGCAAGAGCACTGGATGATCATGGTGTTTCTACATTTTTGCACCAGAACAACAACAAACTATTCTTTCTACATGAACTGTGTTTTTTATGAGCAGGCTAGCAGTTGCACGCTTTGACTGAAGGCCTTTCCTTGTAAAACTTGTACACCTTAAGTGCCCGAAACACACAGATGATGATTCCCCCCCTTTGATTTATTGCGGTTGGCTGGTGCGTCCTGGCAGAGGCTTGATCGATTTTACTGGTTTTATTCTGTGCTGCAATGTCGTGAACAACGTTGTGCCTTTTTCCCCTTTTAAAGGTTTTTTTTGCAGGTGCTACAAGTCTGTGGTGAGACAACAAACACTCCTCACATTTCAACATACGCAGCCTAGCAGTCACACATTTTGACTGATGGTTTAATCTGTCACAGTGTAACATCTCAGATCTCTTCTCTCCTGCCTTTCAAGGGAGCGACAAATTGTTTGACTCGTGGAAATTTGTATGGCTAAACCCGTACCAGCTTTCATTCCTGATCCATGCCGGAAGAAGGGCCACATTAATGTTACTTTGCTTCAATGTGTGTGCAGGACGTATGTTTCTGAAATGCTGCAATTGAGGACCAAGGAGGAGGAGACAGGTTTAGTTTGTGACGATTAGGAAAAGGCTTATTTTGACCAAAACCAACCTTGCCTTCACTAAATTCAAGAGAGGTACCAGAGCTTTAAATTTGATGTTGATGTGTGCATGCAAAAAAAAGATAGGCAAGGGTCTGCCAGCTCCCAAATCTAAGTCATTTCTCAGAAAGGCTGTCTCAAAGCGCCTAGCGACACAAGAGTATTGACTGCCGCTATTGATCACGCGCTGTGACCTCCTTTGACACTCTACTCATAGTTAGCTGCCCCGCTAATATGGCTGCACACGCCTTTGCTGCAGGACGTGGCGCGCGTAAAAAAACAGGAACGGCAGGCATTTGCCATGTCGCTACCACTGCAGAACGCGCCTTGGACATGTGCTCCCTGGCAGTCGGACCGGGCTGCTGGCGACTGGCACTGATGAATGCATCAGGGAAATAATTTGGCTGACTAATCATGGATTTGTTCTCTAGATCTGCGTCTTGGCCACTTGACTCAAATAGGGAGTAAAGCGCGCTCAAGCGGGCGCTGGGGTTTGCCCTCCTTTTGTCAGCCTCTGCAGCCATCCGAGCAGCTTCCAAAGCCGCCTGGAAATAGGCAGATGCCAGGAATGATGCCCTGATGCTTGTGGTATATAACATAATTCTGCAAATCAAACTTTGCATAATCATCAGTAATAAATTCTCCTGTGCTTCCGTGATAGACACAGTCAGATTCATTTCAGCATTTAATCCTAGTCAAGTTCTGTATAAATAGATTGAGGATGCCTCGAAATTCCTTTATGGTTTTTTTATTCATCTCAGACAACTCATACCTCATACCAGTAGTACCAGTAGTTGTTTTGTTTACCGCACTGATACTGGCCGTACTGATACTGACTGACTGTACTGATACTGATACTGATGCTAGATGCTTTGCGAGCAATTAAATGATCGAAATCAATTACGGAAAAAAAAATTCCAGACCCCACAATCTTTTCCTTTCTAATACGGTAAGCTTTACTATTTACTGATTATTGCAGTAATTTTTGGGTCATTGTGTTGAGCCCTGTCGTTTTAAAGGGTGAGGCGAGCTGACACCACACAGCTGCCCGGGCCATAGCTGGTCAACCAGGGGCTGAGCAATGGAGTTGCTTGCAAGCAGAATCCCTGTTAGAGGACACACAGTGGGTAGACCCAAGCACTCCAGCTTTGCAGCAGGCCGCCATTTTGAATTCAGCTATAGCAGCAGCTGGAGCATAGCACACAGTCCCCCAAAAAACTGCAAGTTTACATAATTGTTGAGGAACCTAGCAAAATTGTAATGCTCGAAAATAAATAAATTTATTTGATTACTTTGGCACCTCGCAAAATATAGGACTCGCAAAATATGAGGAGCAGTACGGTATTGCTTTCCTGCGCATCTGCAATTTATACATGTGTTCAAAGGCCAAAGCTTGCTCCGACTGTGCTTGCATCAAAATAGACTCACTTTTAAAACAATCCTTGCCTCTTTTTTTACACAGTAGCTTTTTACACAGTGTTTGCAGATGGTTTGACGAAACTGAGCTCTGTCTCCTTTCCAAGTGCATGCTGAAAATGGCTAAGCTACCAATGCCTCTTTTTCCCCTTGGAAACTGTACTGGAGGTCCGGCCCTGGTAGGGACCCTGCCTTTCATGTTCTCCGGGACAGGGATTTGAGGTAAACCTCATTAGAAATAAAAATTTGTACTTAATTCTTTTTTTTTCCTGGTATTTAAGTGGCTCCTTTCCCTTTATTTGTCACTGCCTGCACAGGTATTTCTTGTTTCTTCCAATCTGTTGCAAATGAAGGTAATTTTCTGAACATACTGCTGCGGCTCAAAAGCTGTAAGCTGCATTTGTAAGCATAGCTCCCTCCCCAGTGCTACATAGCAAGTTCCATTGGCTGTGCACGCAAGTAGAAAGGAACGGCCCCCCACGGTAAACTAACCCCACCACACCACATTCAAAACACACACCTTGAGATGTAGAAGACGTTGTACACTCTCTTTCACGCCTGCATCCTGATTATCAAGCCCCTGGCGCTCTTTTAGATCACGTGTTTCAGTGGCTGCTGCTTCAACCTGTCAAAGAGTATGGAAACAATGACAAGATAGCTTCAGACTTGCGATGATGAGAGCTGCTTGACAACATGTGGCTGCGTTTGTATGTTCCTTACAACACTCGAGGAGTAACGCCTCCTGATTGCCCCCATGCGTGGTTGCACAGGCCTGCTAGAATGCATGAACAAAAGCTCTCACACTTGAGGCAAAAGTAGCAAGCACCACGGTTGCAAGCCGATACGGCATGCGGACTACATTGCACCTGCTCTTGCAGTGCCTCCACTGAAGAGGCTCTGAGCTGGCTGACATGATCACCAGCACCGCTTCTGCAGCCCTCAGCCTCAGCCGAGGGCCCATGGACAACACCCTCACCCTCACCCATGCCTTCATCACTCACCGCTCCATCTCCCTCCCCCTCCTCTCCTAAGTCCTCTCCCTCCTCTTCCCCTTCTTCCCTTTCGCAGTTGTCACTCTCCCCTTGCACATCCCCCGCAACCCCATCTTGATCTTCACCCTCGGCGCTTAGCTTGTTGCCCCTCTCAGTGTATTCCTTCTTGCTAGATTTCCTACCAGTGCCCAATGGCAATACACTGAAAGGCACATCCAGGGCATGCCTATCAGACGCGAGCGTGACACCCTCAATACCCATACACAGTTCAATCGCCATGGACTTTGCAACCTCAAGCTCCTGCAAGCACAGGTGGAACTCCAAGTTTTCCCCAGCTTTAAACATGAGAGGCAGCGCTACTTTCTGTGTTGAATGCTGTTGCTGCCTAGATTCCAGACAGGGAGTTTATGAGGGTTGATGTGACATGCAATGTGTAGGAGAAGGCATCCAAACTAACATGGAGAGCTGCAAGTTACATACAAGCATGCACCCTCGCTCGGAGAGCATGATATTAAAAGCATACAGGCCAGCAAGCAGCAATTACGTAGAAACAAATGAGAAGGTACCTCTTGAGGCAGGCGAAACGTGGCTAAATCAAGTACAACTGTGTCCAGATCATTGCCCTGGATGTCTTGCTCGACGACGATGGTTGGCGAGGCATGTGAATCACACCATTGACGATAAACTGTACAAGGGCATAGGGCAAGCTGTTGATGTCTACATACACAATGATCTCAGCATAAACTCTGATTGTGTGACAGGAACAATGCCCAGCTAGCACTCAAACAAGCAAACATTTGATTCCGTAGAAGGAGTGGTCATTGGCCTCTTCAGTCGAAGACAAAGATAACTTGTTTGCTACCTTTTCCCCTACAGCACGTAACTTAGCGAACAAGTTACACTGCCCCCCCAACTACGTAAGTCCCATGCACGGAAAGCTTACTGTTGCAAAGAGGGGCACCCTTTCGCTCCTTCCTATAAGCTGTGCCCTTGACAGCAAGAAACCCCTGCAGCAAAGGGTTTTATTTATACTAAGTGAATATGCACAGCAAAGAAGCCAGGTATTCAGAAACTCATCAACACTGGCAGACTTGCAAATCACCTTCTTCTTTGCCCCTTCATACAGGGGTCTCTCTGCGGCATTGAGACGATGCGGGATGTCCCTTGAACCTGTGCCTCTCACCCTGGCAAACCCACCTCTAGAAATCCTGTGTGTGTATGTGTGTGTGTGTGTGTGTGTGTGTGTGTGTGTGTGTGTGTGTGTGTGTGTGTGTGTGTATGTGTGTGTGTGTGTGTGTGCATAACTGTGTGTGTATGACTGAGTGTGTTTGCGTGTGTGTGTTTGAGCATGGTGTGTGTGTGTTTATGTGTGTGTGTGTGTGTGTAATGTGTATGCGTGCAATGTGTATGTGTGTGTGTGTGTGTGCGCGTGTGCGTGCGTGCGTGCGTGCGTGCGTAAAATTGGCACCTGTCCACGTCGTCCTTGCTTGGACGCCATTGCTTACGCTCTGAAATGGGTTGGGTTGTGTCTGAGCTAGCTGAGCTGGTTGTGTTCCCCCTGAACCGAGGTGGTTTACACTTTAACCTCACGTTAGTGGGGAGGCCTGCAAGCGGAAGATTGGCTTTCGACCCTTGCATTTTTTGGCCGAACGCTAAATGATTTGGTGCTTTGTTTTTGTTGTGTAGATTGTTAAATTGAGTTCCGAATTGGCAGTTTGGTTAGGCCCCATTTTTTGTTACCAAGTCAAAATTTTAAGAAACGACATGATTTTTGTCGCGGCTGCACATCGTTCTATAAGGATCGGGCACAAATTGGCGAAGTGAAAAAGTTAACCAAATTTGTGAACGGGACCCCCTAATTAGGATTTTGGTCCGGCATAACTTTTCAAGTGTCAGAAGGGGGGTGTAAGGAGATTCTAAAAACGAATAAATAGCCGTGACCAAGGACTTAAACCAAACCATCGTGTGACCGGGGCCTTATCGCGTTGTGTGAGTCGGATTCAGTTTGAGTTTGAGTTTCTGACGGATATTAAATTCCTTTGTGGTTTTCAATACCTACCGGGGAAGGTTTGCCTGATATATAGGTGGAAGCAATGTTTGTTTATAATAAGTCATCCCCGTGTTTAAAGATGAAGAAAATGCATTACATCAAGTATCGGTGTTCTGTCACTGGTGTCTTTATTAGTGCTGATGTCACTTTCTTGTGATATATTTTGGCATAACTGGCACACAACCTGCATGGATGCCTGATCCCGCCCCTTCCCCGTCATTTTGCGTGCAAAATTGGAAGAGTTTTGAAGTGGGCTGTAATTAATTGAATTCATTTGGTGATGCACGCTGAAGAGAAGGTACGCTTCATGTATTGTTCGTTTGCTTTGTGGGATGTGGGACACGCTGAGCCTGTCGAAGCAAGGCTCAGGCAGGTGGACAACTTTTGAGGCAATAGAGATCACTGGAGAAGCATCGCATTTGAGTAACTTTGGAGGAATTAGAGCAGATCCGGATTGGAGCGGCTGGATTGCACCATGAGTAGTATCATGAAGTAAGATTTGCTTACCTTCTACTTTTTATTTTCCCTATACCTTCTTTGTTGGTGATTGCTTCTCGAAGGTGGAGGTGGATAAAGAGATGAGATCTGAGCAAGGTAGAAAATGTGAGCCGTGCGAGTGGGGCTTATTTATTTACACCATTTCCCATTTCCCAAGGACTCCCAAGGACTCTCCAGTGACACAAACCTTCTTCAGTCAGTGATCAAAATAGCTTTTTTTTGGCTGAACACTAAACAGGGGTAAGAGATCTTACATGTTGTTGCTATTTTGTAATTCAAGGGGTAATCACTCAATATCATCTACTTGACACCCAATTAGCTTCAAAAGAAGATCACAATGTAAGCAGTACCTACCAGCAGAGCACGTTTTGAGGCCAGAATGATTTCCCCTGCTTACAGACTGGCAAGAGCAATAAAACACACACATCAGGCACATTCCTCTATTATGACGCTTTTCATGAAATAATGGCTCGTGAATTTGAAGGCCTCACCAAATACATGGTCATTTCACCCCATTTAAGTTTCTGCTTTGTTGCTGCAGTAAAAACCATAGTACCAAAAATAGCTCAAGTCCGACTTAAATTCCAAGAGACAAGTAAGTCAGGTCCTGCCAGTCCTTACCCTTTGGCTATGAAACCAAGACACAACCAAATAGTAATGCAATTCTGACCAATAATAAGTACTGCAGACACTTCTCCTATCCAGCTGTCAGATAACATCACCGTCACTGCAAGAATAAGACTCGGAACATCAGCTAATAGCTGGATGTGCCAGTTTTATTGAACAAGATAAACAGAAGCTCTCATCTTTCAACCAACATACTGATTGTCGATTTGTTGCTGCCATTGGCTGATTGGGCGTGACACAGCAAGCAGAAAATTGGGCGTGACACAGCAAGCATAAATGTGTGTGTGTTTATGTGTGTGTGTGTTTAGCAGTTTAGCACAAGAAAAATATGCTGCCATTAAGCTGCCATATGCTGCCATTGCGTCGCTCTCACTCAGACGCCGCAAAACCCTCCACACTATTCTGCTAGGAGCAACAGGCACCATCTAAAGCAGCCACGCAAGGAACCCACTCCACAGCCTCGAATTAACTGGTCTACATGCCAAAGCACTCATGACAAAAGTAAGTTTACATACAATCAGATCCGCAACCAAAACCATACAGATGAGACGAGACATTAAACACAACCCCCACAGAAATCTGAGCCATACTCCTGGTGGTGTGCAGGCTTCTGCCTCCCAACCACCTGATCACAATTGAAAAGCCCTCCCTCTGTTTATTCTGTAGGTGAAATGTTGTGTGTCTCTGCATCCATTGGGTGGTGCAAAACACATAGCAACGTCCTTTCCTAGTCCATGCCGATAGCGTTTACGCTCTATTTATTATCATTTATTATTCAGGTGAAGCCATAATGTAAAGTGTAAATATCAATGAATTATAAAAGAACATTATAAATGGGACGTTGCAAGTTGGACAAAATAAGAAGCAGCAAAAAGCGTCTCAGCAAAAAGCAAAAACTTTGGAAGACTGCTACCCAGATTTGCCGAATTTCAGCGTGGATTCCTTCTTTATCTCTCCTCCCGTCTTTGTCTTACTCGGTGGAATGTTGCATGGTTCATCCCATAACAGTGTTCTATCCCAATTCATGCCGCAAGTGTTTACAAAATGACGTTACTTGTCATTATTTACCTTCCTTTTTAAGGCCTTCGGCCTGGGATCGCTGCTCAGCCGGTACAATCGGGGTAGAAACCTCAAATGTTGATGCGGTTCAGGCTACTCAAGAGGTATGAGGCTGAAAGACAGGTAGAGTCAGCAAAAATTTACACAGTTATGTAGAAAGAAGCTGTTTGCTTCCATCCCTGCAAAAAAGATAATACTACAGGTTAGTAATTGAGGAGGGAGGTTCTTCAGAGTGGCAAGGTAAAACATCCCAAGATTATAACAAGTACCCTGAACCAACCTCAAAGCTTTGAAAAGGCGACCCAACACAGATCCATTCTAAAGTGATCTATAAAGCACAATATCCTACATACAAAAAATCCAAAAAAAGGGCAAGACACCGGATCAGGTATGTGGTATGTACCACCTTCACCTTAACGTATCCCACTACGTGAACCCAAGAGGCATGGGTATAACCATCTCACTTGAGGAGCTAGTAGCTATAGCAGCCGTGATCACTCATGGCTACTCCCATATAGCCACAGACAGCCTAACCTCAATGCACAAATTATAAAGCAGCTCTCACACCCAAACCTCCACCGCCATCACATCCAAGGAGATGACCTCCAATCCATTGCCAAAGCAATCCACCAGTCACCATCGCCCATTCATTTCCAAAAGTCAAATCCCACGCAGGTATTATAGGCAATGAACATGCTGATGCTCTTGCTAGAAAGTCAATCACAACCTACTCTGACGTTGCTGGTACCTCCATCAAAACAGCTGGCCCTGAGGAAAATCCCTTCTGCAGCATTTACTGGCTTGCAAAAAAATATGAAGAACAAATTTTGTAAAATCAAATAAACACAGCCCAGTCATCTACCTTAATGCTTTGGTACCTATCCAAATACCATGACGTCTTGCAAGCTCACACGGCCCCCCCACCCCCTCCACAAACTAGGAAATGCCAATACCATAGCAAACTACCATGAATACTATCAGACCCGTATCAAGAATGGCACTGCCAATGGAGCCACTAGAAACGCTTACCTAACAGCATTTTATGTCCCTGTTAAGCCAAGTGCATCATTCTGAAGCACAGAACCCTGTACCACCAAAAGCATGCGGTACGGTCAAGCACTCAATAAGCCTAACTTGCCCCCTCTGCCCTTAACTAGACAGTGCCCTGCATATCCTTTCTGGATGCCAACACACGCAAATAAAAAATATGATCACTAAGAGAAACAACTTAGCATGCGGGATCACACACACACAACACACACACACACGCGCGCGCACGCGCAATTACAGAAGCACACACGCAGGCACACACACACATTCACACACACTTACACACATACACAAACGGACTCACACACACGCACACACACGCACACACACATACACACACTAATACAATGACAATGGCATCCAAATCAACCCGGCAGGACCATGCAGCTCACACACCGATGTTGTGATAAGTGCTGCAGAGACAGAGGTAGTTAGGTATGCCAACCTCCCAAGATGCAACCAGGTATGCTGCTTGTTCCCAAAGTACACACACACACACCACCTGACATGCAGGCATGATGACTTGGTCATCCAAAGAACGAGCATGATATGTAGATGCAAGCCACAACGCTTGCTTCTACACGGTCACCAACTGCCCGTGGTACTTGCTTGTTGCGTGCAAGCCAAGGGAGACATTATCAAAGCGTACTTTGGGCCTTACTCAGACATACTGCTTCATACATTTGGAGGCCAATTTTGTGTGCTGAGTGCTGAGACGCATCTTGATACAAGTCTGTCTTTGTTACTTAGTACTAGGTATTTCTGTGCTGGCAGTTTGTGGCACATCAAGCAGCTAAGTGCACATCAAGCAGCTTAGTGCCTCCAAGATGGTGCCGAATGGCTAATTTTCCCTACATATACGCAGATTCCAATGAACATTAAGATCTCGAGAATCGGTTGATTTGGAATGATTGCAAAGACGCTATGGCTTTTTTCATGTTTTGCAGTTGATCTGTGTGAATCAACCATGTGCTTGAATACAGCAGTTGAATTCTGCTTGAATCAACGGTCAACCTAAAATCAATCTCAGAACAACCACTCCTGCTTGGTTGCTGGTTGAATCAACAGTGTGGTTGAATCAAACAAACCAGCAGCTGATTTCTGCTTAAATCAACTACCAACCAGGAATCAATTAGAAATCAACCGTTTCTCATTGATTACTGTTTGAATTAACTGTGTGGTTAAATCAAAGAAACAAGCAGTTGATTTCTGCTTGAATCAATGATCAACCAGGAATTAATTAGAAATCGAACGTTTCTCATTGATTACTGCTTGAATCAACTGTCTAGTTGAATTAACCAGAACAGCAGTTGATTCCCGCTTGAATCAATGATCAACTCGAAATCAACGCTATTGGTTGATTCCTGACCCCATTGAATCAACAGCCCTGACTTTTCCGACGTAGGTTGGTGTCAACAGGCGAGTGGTGGGGCAGTGGGGATAGGTTGTGGTCCTTAATGAAGTCTTGGTACATTTTGTCTGCAATACATTTGTCTGTACTTGTTCGGTCGTTTGCAGGGTGACTTATCTATATCTCAGCTCATGGTGCTCTGGTAGCTTTTTTATTCAACATCAGTTCGAAGCTATATTGGATCCAATTTGATGAAGTGACGTGTGACTAGTTGCCCCTAAAAGCAAACAAGCGCATGATTGGACTTTCATTCAATGCTCCTCCTTTCACGTAATAAAACCTCTTAAGGACTTGGATCTTGATTGTCAAACAGTTAAAAGCTTGCTTTCAAGCTCTAAATGCATCCAGTTAATTATGCTGCTTAACTTGTCCATACCAAGCGCGTGCTTTTCAGTTCTGTTATCAACTCTCATCAGGAGCCAGTTTCAGGTCAAGCCTGCAACCCTCCTGACCCCCATGGTATTGACCTCTTTCTTTTCCTTTGCGGTGGTGGAGGAACCCTTTCTTTGATGAATGTAGGGAGTGTTGTTTACTGCCCGCATCATGATAGCCTTTCTTAATATTCAAAACTATTGAAGAAGTTCCTGTCTCCTGGCTGGTATTCAGACTCTCTTCCTGACCATGTAGTACGTTGCTTCTTTAACTTAAAAAGTGAGAGATTTGAGGTGAATATTGATTACGCGTACAAGCACCTGCTTTGTACAATTTTTACCAAAGTGGTAAACCTACTACACCACTGGTGGCACTAGCGGCCTCTTACAACTTAAATTATGTTGCGTAAATGATAAAAGTTTGCGTTTAAAGGGAGAAGTGTAGTAAGGGTAACTCCTCTACTAAACCTGGGCAACCCTTTACATAGGTATGATTTCCTTTCTCAGCAGAACAATAGACTTTTTCTTTTTCTTTCTGAGCTTATGGATTTATTTGTGGCTGGCCGAGACCAGTCAGCAGCCGATCAGCCAAACAACCTGGCTGAAGGTCACCCCCC
>Ga0307974_1002622_pt1 | contig 12790 bp, 10 predicted proteins | sample OrgLakmetagen784_FD_201812 | JGI IMG/M metagenome (GOLD analysis project Ga0307974, IMG submission 201812) | Saline water microbial communities from Organic Lake, Antarctica - #784 | ecosystem: Environmental > Aquatic > Non-marine Saline and Alkaline > Saline | place: Antarctica: Organic Lake... | reverse complement strand
CCCGGGAGTGCCTCTGGGGGGCCTGGGAGTACTTCTGGGGGGCTCTGGGGGCCTTGTGGCTGCAAAATTCGTTAAGTGCCCAAAATCGTATTATACGGAGCAATTTGTATAATGCGGTTAAATACGTGATAATTACGATACGACGTATAATACGCCTACGCCGTATGACCCATCCCTGCATGCAATAAAACCCCAATGCGAGCAATGAGGGGGGCAATATTCGATTATCAAACACAATGCAAACTCATGCATTTGACCGCCCTTACGCTTTGCCCTTATGTTTTTTTCTGCCTTGACGCACACCAAAACTCTGTACCCTGACCTTTTCTTCTAATCTGCCTTGACACACTCTGCACCCTCACTTGTTCCCTCATTTGACTTGACACGACACACACACTCTGAACCCTTTGTCCTTTATGATCTCACTCTACACACCCAACCGGACCCTTTGCTCACCAAAAATAGTCAGCAGCAGGGCGAGGAGTGTAAGGAGCACGGCTGTAGTGCTCGCTCCTGCTCTTGCTGCCGTTGCTGCTGCTCCTGTACTGGAAGGAAGTGTCACTATCACCATCACCTCTGCTGACTGCTCCAACACTTCGGTTGTATGATCCACCAAACCCTCCGCTGTCCTCTCTAACTCCTTCGCCGTATCTTAGCGCTCCAGTTCCTTCGCTGTGTCCTCCGCCACCTCCGAAATTTCCGCCACCGCTGCTTCTGCTGATTTCATCATCTGAGATGAAGGCCCCCCAGGTTAAAGTGGGGTCCAATCCAGTGAACCCACCTCTCGCGCCACTGCAGCTGTGGCTGTCACTCTTTGGGCGCGATCTTCTATCATTTCGTGCTTTGATCCTTGCAACATCCTCTGCCACCTCTGCCGGATCAATATAACTATTCCCATATAAGCCCTTCTCATTAAAGTCCGGTTGGCTGCTGTGTGTGTATGTGCGTGTGTGTGCGTGTGTGTATGTGTGTGTGTGTGTGTATGTGTGGTTGTGTGTATATGTATGTGTGTGTGTGCATGCGTGTGTGCGTGCGTGTGTGTATGTGCGTGCATGTGTGTATGTGTGTGCGTGCGTGTAAGTGTGTGTGCGTGCGTGTGTGTGTATGTGTGTTTATGTGTCTGTTCGGATTGCTGCTAGGAATTGCAGGTTGTACCTTTGCAAAGTCTGAGAAAGGGGCTCTTCGTCTGAAGGAGCTTCTTTGTTTTTGTTAGCAAGGGTCCTGAGCACATGCTGATGTGTTTCAAAGCACACAGTCCTGACCACACACTCATTGACACTCCTGATTCCGTGCTGATGTGGGCACGGGAAGAGCTGATCTGCTAGGATGCCAGCTGGATGTAACAAGGGTTGGGTTGGCCAGAACTGTATATACACACCTTATATAACCGTATGTATGGTGATTTCCCTGCCCAAAATACCGTATATACACTGTATATACCTATAAGTATATGGTTCTGGCCGACCCTAAACAAGTGCAAGCTGGGTGCAAAAAGAGTAGGGTTGGCTAGAACCATATATATACGGTGTACATACGGTATTTTTGGCTTGAAAATTACCAAATATACGGTGTATATATACGTATATATACGGTTCTGGCCAACCCTAAAAATGAGCCTAAATTGACCCCGCACATGCATTCCTGAAACGTAGGGTAGGACGTGTGCAACACGTGTGTGTGTGTGTGTGTCGTGTGTGTGTGCGTGTGTGTGTGTGTGTGTGTGTGTGTGTGTGTGTGTGTGTGTCGACAGACAATTGCAAATACTTGTCAAGGCAGGAGGAGCATGTTGGAACAGCCTTGTGCGCGTTCGTGACACACGTGCTGCTGCAATACATTTGTGACACACTGCAATACATTTGTGACACACTGCAATACATTCGTGACACACTGCAATAAATTTGTGACACACTGCAATACAATTGTGACACACGTGCTGCTGCAATACATTTGTGACACACTGCAATACATTTGTGACACACTGCAGTACATTTGTGACACACGAGCTGCTGCAATACCTGCAGCGAATGCGCAAACTCTGACACCACATTCCTCACAAATGGCTAATTGCTGACGACGCAGAACATGCATGTGTTTGTGTGCTGTGTGCTGTTTTCAGCAGCACTCCCCACCCCTTCCCCCCTCCCAGCATGAAATGCCCCCAATCAGCCTAGCAGTTGCGTTTGACTTGTGGCTTTCTCTGTAAACTATGTAATGCCCCCAACACCCTAAGCTCACATGTCCTTCGCCCCAGACGTAGACGGCTTCATAACGCCACCGTTTGGGCGGGGGAAGAGCCGGGGTTGCTCGCGTGCTAGGGCCTTGGTGGGCGCAGGCACATAAGGGAGGGGGGGGGCACGCGCCTTTGGGGGGGGAGTACGAAGTGCTGATGGGGGAAAGAGAGGGGTGCGGGGGGGCTTTCGGGTCACTGTTTCCGGGGGGGGGACTGTTTCTCGTGTGTTGCTACTGACGTTGTTGCTGCTGCTGCTGTTGCTGTTGCTGCTGTTCTTTGACATTGCAAGCTCTGCTGCTGCTGCTGCTGCTGCTGCTGCTCCTGCTGCTGCTGTGTCAGCCTTGTACTGTGAGTCGTGCTCCTTTGCAGCCGCCTCTCCAGACCTGCTGGGCACCAAAGAAAACATTCTTGGTCTTCATTGGACTATCATTTCCAGTTAGCAGTAAAAGGCGGGCTTTGCGAAGCTTTACAGCAAGCGATCATACACACACGCACACACACACTCGCGCTCACACACACACACACAATTGCGCTCACACACACACACACATACGCACTCACGCACAATAATGATCCCTGAGTTGTTGCAAGCCTGTAGGCGGTCATGGTTTGCGCTGCTCGCATGCAAGCTTGGTCTAACAATAAAGCAACAAAATTGCGTAAAACGACCCAACCAGACCTGGCTGCTTCGCTCCGTTTTGGAGGACCAGTCAATCTATTTTTCCCTTCAGATCCATTAGCTCCAGACTCCCTTTTTTGTTGGTCACTTCCAGCTTTCTCTCCTCTGCTGCCAAAAGTGCTTGCTGCCGCGCCATCCTTTTTTCTCTTCTCTGCCTCCTCCTCTTTCATCCTCTCCCACTCCTTCCTGCTCAGGCCTCTCCTTTCGTTAAGAAAATCCATTGAGCCAGCTGACGTCCTTTCCCTCCCCTGCATGCCAGTACGTACCTGTGCGTGTGTGTGCGTGTGTGTGTATGTGTGTGTGTGCGCATCCTTGGGTATGTATGTGTACGTCCTTGAGTGTATGTGTTCATCCTTGAGTGTGTTTACATGTATGCGTGCGTGCGTGCATGTCCGTGCGTGCGCGCGTGTGTGCGTGTGTGTGTGTATTTGTGTGTGTGTGCGTGCCTGTATGCGTGTGTATGCGGTTTGCGCGTATGTAAGTGTGCGTACCTGCATGCCTGCTCCCTCCTTCATTCCCTCTCCCTCCCTTTGAAACTCCTCCCCTCCTTCCAATCCACTCCTCTCCTCTGCCTCCTCTCTCTTCTCCCTCCCCTTTTGCTCCCTCTGCGACATCTCCAACCTCCGCTCCCTCCTTTTCCTGCTTTCGCTTTCCTCCCTCATCCAGACCTCCATCCTCTGCTCTCTCCTGCTCAATTTGCTTTGACGCCCGCCCCTCCCCTCAGCCCTCGCGAGCTCCTTCTCCCTTGCAACCTGCAGCTGCCTGACGCTCAAAGCAAAAGGCTGCATTTCGCTTTGCCCTCTGCGAAGCGCTCGGAGGTTTGCTCGGCTTTGGGCGGTGCTTATGTCCTCAGCTTTGCGCTTTCTCCCCACACGGCCGCTGTTGCTGCCTTGTTTAGCCATGTCCTCCCTTCCATCCCTGCCACTGTTGCTGCCTCCCCTAAATGTGTCCCTCCCTCCATTTTTGCCGCTGCTGCTGCGCCCCTTAAAAGCGTCTTCAGGGCTACAGCCAAAATCCATAATAGCCATTTCAAGGCTGCGTTGCAGCACCCCGTCTCTCCCTCCCCTCGTGCTGCTTTCACCACCACTACTCTCCCTTCCCCCCTTCCTGCTGCTGCCGCCCTTAAAGTTAAGATCCTGACCACTCTCCTGATTCCCTCCCTCCCTCTTACTGCTGCTGCTGCTCTTGCTGCTGCTGCTCTTGCTGCTGCTGCTCTTGCTGCCATCCGTGCTGTCTCTTAAGACTCCACTGCCGCTTCTTCTAGGTTTGCTCTGTGTGTGTATGTGTGCGTGTGTGTGTGTCTGTGGCTGTGTGTGTGTGTGCGTGTGTGTGTTTGTGTGTGTGTGGTTGTGTATGTGCATGTGCATGTGCATGTGTGTGTGTGTGCGTGTGTACATACCTGAGTGTTTGTGCGTTTGTGTGTATGTGTGTATGCGTGTGTGTGTGTGTGTGAGCTCGCATGTTTGTGTGAATGTGTATGTATCGGTGCTGTTGATACATACCTGGGCACCGTGAAACCTGGGTATGAGGCACCGTGAAAGCCATCGAACACACCCTTACCCATTCAAAGGCAATACCTTTAGTGCATCCACCTCCTGCAATGCGTTTGCCGGAGTCACAGTGAAGGCCATCACTCTGGGAGGCTTCCTGCTCAAATGAGGATCTGATCCCTCACCCCCAACCCCCCGTTCCCCCCCACCAGCCACGCTCCGCCGCTGCCGCTGCAGCTCTAGCTCAAACAGGGCCTCAAAATCATCCGCCTGCAGAAAAGGTGGAGGGAGACGTGTTGAGCTGTACACTGCTAGGAGTGGATATACAGTGGCTAGAAATGGGCTTACGGTAGCTAGGAATACAGAAGCTAGGAATGAGCTTACAGAAGCTAGGAATACAGTAGCTAGGAATGGGCTTACAGAAGCTAGGAATACAGAAGCTAGGAATGGGCTTGCAGTAGCTAAGAAAACAGTAGTTAGAAATGGGCTTACAGTAGCTAGGAATACAGAAGCTAGGAATGGGCTTGCAGTAGCTAAAAATACAGTGGCTAGGAACACAGTAGCTAGGAATGGGCTTGCAGTAGCTAAGAATACAGTAGCTAGGATTGGGCTTGCAGTGGCTAAGAATACAGTAGCTAGGAACACAGTAGCTAGGAACACAGTAGCTAGGAATGGGCTTGCAGTAGCTAAGAATACAGTAGCTAGGATTGGGCTTGCAGTGGCTAAGAATACAGTAGCTAGGAACACAGTAGCTAGGAGCACAGTAGCTAGGAATGGGCTTGCAATAGCTAGGAATACAGTAGCTAGGAATGGGCTTACAGTAGCTAGAAATACAGTAGCTAGGAATACAGTAGCTAAGAACACAGTAGCTAGGAACGGGCTTGCAGAGTAGCTAAGATTACAGTAGCTAGGATTGGGCTTGCAGTGGCTAAGAATACAGTAGCTAGGAATACAGTAGCTAGGAACACAGCAGCTAGGAACACAGTAGCTAGGAACACAGTAGCTAGGAATAAGCTTACAGTAGCTAAGAATACAGTGGCTAGGGACACAGTAGCTAAGAATACAGTAGCTAGGAATGGACTTACGGACTTATAGTACCCGTGCGTAATCCTACATCGTTGGTATCAATGCGTACCGGTGCTCTGCCCGCTAAGCCGTCTCTCCCTTTGCTTGCTGCCCCTGCTCCTGGTGGCGCTGGGAGTGGTGTTGGTGTTTGTGGTGTTTGTGGGGGTGTGCTGACCCTTATATTAGCGCTGTTAGATGCCTTCAGGGGACCAGATCCCAGGGATGAGGTTGGCTGCTGCTGGAGCAGCTGCTGGATCAGGTCCAGCCCACTGACGTCTTCATCATGCTCTGCCTCTGTCCCTTGCACTCTGTGTTGATCCTCAGCCACCATGTTGACTCCGCCGCCGCCACTGCCACTGCCAGCGCCGCTGCTGGTGCGGCCAACACCCCCCCTGGCTTGCTTGCTGCTAGCGCTGACGGAGCTGGTGGTGCTGCCACGACCGGCCTTGTTGTTGTGGTTGTCACTTGTGGTGGCGTTGGTGGAGTTGGCAATGGGGCGCTGGGGGCTTGCAGGGGGTGCATTGGGGTGAGCAGGGCGGAGGGGTGCTTGGGTGGAGGCCGCTGGCTTCTACGGTTGCATTCAAATTTGATTGATTTAGTATCTTGATCCCAATGAGCAGAGCAGTACAGATTCCAATGAGCAGGGCAGTACAGTACAGATCCTAATGAACAGAGCAGTACAGTACAGATTCCAATGAGCAGGGCAGTACAGTACAGATCCCAATGAGCAGAGCAGTACATATCCCAATGAGCAGAGCAGTTCAGATCCCAATGAGCAGAGCAGTACATATCCCAATGAGCAGAGCAGTTCAGATCCCAATGAGCAGAGCAGTACAGATCCCAATGAGCAGAGCAGTTCAGATCCCAATGAGCAGAGCAGTACAGATCCCAATGAGTTGAGCAGTACAAATCCCAATGAGTAGAGCAGTACAGATCCCAACTGATTTAGTACCTCGATCCCAATGAGCAGAGCAGTACAGATCCCAATGAGCAGAGCAGTTCAGATCCCAATTGACTTAGTATCTTGATCCCAATGAGCAGAGCAGTACAGATCCCAATTGATTTAGTACCTTGATCCCGATTTAGTACCTTGATCCCAAAGAGCAGAGCAGTACAGATCTCAATGAGCAGAGCAGTTCAGATCCCAATGAGCAGAGCAGTTCAGATCCCATTGAGCAGAGCAGTACAGGGGTTCGGGAAATTAGTTCGGAACAGATGGCAGTACAGTCAAAACAGACAGAAGTACGGTCAGAGCAGAAAGAATTGCCGTCATCACAATTGGTTATTACAACCTTTTAATGGGCTTTCAGCAAGAATGTGCTTTATCCTACGATTGTGCTTGGCGTGACTGTGGAGACAGGTACGTTGTTTGCAGTGAGGGAATTTGATCATATGATTGCATCAGATGTGTTATTTGCAGTGAGGGAATTTGGTCATGCGATTGCGTTTGGTAGAGGATTGAGGTCCAAACGCCTGGTCTGTAGAGTCGGCCAGTGCCATATATATATACAGAGCACGTATGATATTACTAGCAAGGACACTTGGAAGTACACACAGCAATATAAAGTGACCTACGGTTCTGGTTGACCCTATTCATATTCAATGATCGGGCCAGATTTGCTTATCTGCAGTGATGTGTCTGCAGCAAGGAGCATGCTCCTACACCACCAGGGCACCTAACTTTTTACATTTGGTGCAGGTAGGAGGATAGGACTTCCACCTAAACACTCACACAGCAACACATGCACATCAACTCCCACCTTATTTGCCTTGAAGTCCAGCAACTCCAGCAGATCGTGGCTCTCTGTATCTTGCTTTGCACCAGCACCTCCTGCCGCCCCCCCCAGCCCCACACTCCCGCCACTGCCACTCCTACTACCCACACCCCTGGCTGTGTCCGAAAAAGGCGACGCAGCAGAAGTAGCAAGTGACGTCGCCCCACCTCTTGCTGCCGAAGCCTTCCCCTGCCCTGTGTGAGGTGACTGCTGTGTACGGGGCGGCTGCTTTGACGCAGGTAGTGGGGCCGCTGCAAGCGTTCAGACAAAACGGCAAGCACAGTGTCAAGGGAAGGTTTAAAGCGGCGCATTTCACTAATTTTGTGCTGGAACCGTTTCCATCCTGCTTTTTTACTGAATGTGGCTGCGCCTCTTTTGCAGCGTAAACAGGCAAGCGCAGTGACACGCACTTGGCTTGACGGGCTTGACAGGTTTGACGGGCGTCGCTAGCTGAGGCTTCACAGCATTTCCACTGCTGCTGCTGCTGCTGCTGTTATTGCCTGCTTGGGCCGCGAGGATTGCAGCGTACGTCGCCTCAAAGTCATCCATCTCATCAATGTGAGTCCCTGTAATGCCAGCCTCCCACCCTCTTCCTTGCACCAACACTTCCTGCTCCTTTTCCTCCTCCTCCTCCTCCTCCTCCTCCTCCCCAGATGCGTCCTGCTGTCCCACCACCTCCTGCATGCTTTGTCCGAGTCCACTTTTGCTGCTTTCGGTGGCTTGTCCTGGGGCTGGCCTTGCAGGTCGAGCTGGGGCCACACTCTGCTTCTGCTTCTGCATCGGCCGAAAACAAAGTAGCAATCAGTAGAGCTATGATCAAATGGCAGGTTGTGGAGCGCAAAACATTGAGGAAGAAGGAAGCTGGCCGTGCTTGCTACCTGCCTAGGACACCAGCAAAGCAATCGGTGGAGCCTGGAAGATCACGCTCAGAGAGCGCTCACTGCTCTTTTACTCTTGAGGGATGTGTAATTAAGTGTGCCTGTTTGTATGATCAAGAGCTCATGGCCCATATGTAGGGTTGGCCAGAACCATATATTTACGGTGTGTATACGGTATTTTTGGCAGGGAATTCACCAAATATTCGGTCATATACGGTGTATATATACGGTTCTGGCCAACCCTACCAATACGCTGTATGATGTGAGAGGCAGATGAAAATTCAGAGAAAAGGTTTTGGAGCTTGGAGCACGCTAGGAAAGCGCTCGCTGCTCTGTAGCCCTTGAGCAAATGAGTGCAAGGCACGATCAGGCAGTTGCTGCACAACAGATCAAGTATCAAACTGAACGCAAGGCATGATCAGGCAGTTGCTGCACAACAGATCAAGTGGCATACAGATTGCAAGGCACGATCAGGCAGTTGCTGCACAACAGATCAAGTAGCAAACTGAACGCAAGGCACGATCAGGCAGTTGCTGCACAATAGATAAAGTAGCAAACAGAACGCAAGGCACGATCAGGCAGTTGCTGCACAACAGATCAAGCAGCAAACAGAGCGCAAGGCACGATCAGGCAGTTGCTGCACAACAGATAAAGCAGCAAACAGAAAGCAAGGCACGATCAGGCAGATGCTGCACAACAGTTAAAGTAGCAAACAGAACGCAAGGCACGATCAGGCAGTTGCTGCACAACAGATCAAGCAGCAAACAGAACGCAAGGCACGATCAGGCAGTTGCTGCACAACAGATCAAGTAGCAAACAGAACGCAAGGCACGATCAAGCAAGTTGTTGCACAACAAACCAAGTTGGTAGTCACATACGGAGGGTTGGCCAGGACCGTACATAGGATTTCTGTATCGTAAACATAAATATGACATATAAGCTGCGCATATATATATATATATATATATATATATATTTGCGTATTTACCGTGCAGCGTATAAAACCGTAACCTTAGATACACCAGAAATGCAAAAAAAACTAAAAAAGCATTATACGGGCGTATATATACAGTAAGGTATATATATGCCGTACATTCACTTATATGGTTCCGTCCAACCCTACATATCCAACACGTTGCGTGGCACAAAGACATGCAGAAAGTAACCCCTTACCTGATCCCTCCCTTGAATGCCCAGCCGCTCTGCTAAGAGGGCCTCTACATCATCTGCCTGCGTGTCATGCGTGTGCGTAAATTTGCGAGTGTGTTACGAGTGTGTGAGCACATGTGTATATGAGCACTCGTACACATGCACGTGTCTGCCTGCCTGCGTGTTTTGCGCGTGGACTTGCGAGTGGGTTACGAGTGTGTGAGCACGTGTGTATATAAGCACTCGTACACATGCACGTGTCTGCCTGCCTGCGTGTTTTGCGCGTGGATTTGCGAGTGGGTTACGATTGTGTGAGCACATGTGGATATGAGCACTCGTACACATGGACGTGCCTGCCTGCCTGCGCGTTTTGTGCGTGGGTTTATTTCAGTCGTGTGCATTTGTGAGTAAGCGTGTGCCTGCGAATGGTATGCACATGTGTTTGTGCATGTGAATGAGTGTGCCGGATCCCTAAGACAGTATATCCTAGAAAATAATTTAAACATATTTTGTGTTCATGCGTGAGCCATTTTTTGGTTCCATAGACTGCACCAACTTTTACGCTATTGCCTGGCATATAATTACCTGGCATGCTTACCTCAGCTTCTTTGGCCCTCCGCGCCATTATTTTCTTTTGCCTGATCTCCTCCTGGGAAGCCCTCATCTCCTGCTCGAGCTGCTCCCACTGCTGCCGGGTTTGCTGCGCGGCTGCGTCCTGTTTGTTATAATAGAATGGAGGACCAAAAAAATGAAAACGACCGAGAAGAGGTTGGGATTTTAACTGACAAAGCTATCTAAGAGAATTATTTCCGGTACAGAAAATAGTGTCCGGACATTCTCCTTCCGGCTCTATGAAACAAAGATGGAAAAAACAAACTACGCAGGCAGTGACAAACAATCCCCACATTAATTAGGAAAGGGAGCCACATTGGCACCGGTACCGTAAAGCTACTCCACCAAAAAATTCAAGGCTCTTGATTAATTTCTGTGTTATAGGTGTTCATCTAACTGTAAGACTTATGCTTACTTGCCTGTAGTCATATGCACACATGCCTGTAGTCAATTACATGTTCACACCCCTGTAGTCATAAAGTCACACTCTAAATATTCCCTATATTAAGCAAGCTCAATTTCAGATCTTTTCTACATACAGCTTCACATTAAACATGCGCTGGCTCAAGAACCTCACCTCTGCCTTATTCCTTTCTACTCATTTCCGGTCCTTTTCCTACACAACCCCTGCCCGTATCATCTTTACTGCTTGCTTCTATCCTGAAACAATATTCCATTCTCTTGTAGGTATGCTTGCATCAAATGTAAAGCCATTTTTGACTCGGATAGATTTCAAGTTAAAATCATCTGACTCGGGTAAATTTTAAGTTGAAATTTTCGACGCCACGCACCCGCTGCTGCTGCTGCTGTGCGAGTTCTGATGTGTTCTGGGGCTTGGGGCGCTGCAGGGCTGACGCTTGAGAAGTCATGTTTTGGTACTCCTGAAGGCATGTTGTGAGAAGTTTGCAAGGCAGGGCGCCAGATGAGTAATTGCACACATGTTGGTATCCTTGCAAGCAAGTTGTGAGCAGCAAACAATGTTAGCGAACAATGTTGTGAGAAGTTTGCAAGACAGGGCGTCAAATGAGTACTTGCACACATGTTGGTGCCCTTGCAAGCAAGTTGTGAACATCAAACAATGTTAGCGAACAATGTTGTAAGAAATTTGCAAGACAGGGCGCCAGATGAGTAATTGCACACATGTTGGTACCCTTGCAAGCAAGTTGTGAGCATCAAACAATGTTAGCGAACAATGCTGTGAGAAGTTAGCAAGGCAGGGCGCTAGATGAGTAGTTGCACACATGTTGGTACCCTTGCAAGCAAGTTGTGAACAGCAAACAGAAGTCGTGTAGGCTGTTATGAGTAGGGTTGGCCAGAACCGTATATATGCGCCGTGTATGACCGTATATTCAGTGATTTTCCTGCCAAAAATACCGTATATACACCGTACATACATGGTTCTGGCCAACCCTAGTTATAAGCACCCCTGTGGAACACATGCGACAAGTCACCAGACCTTTTAAATGTTTTATTGAACCAGGCCACTCTAACGTGTGTGTTTGAGTGCCACAAAGCACTCACGGCTGCGTGCTGAGTGACACAAAGTGCTGAGAGGGACACAAAGTGCTGAGAGTGAATCGAACAAGTGAAAGTTCAAAACAAGAAGTTATTGACTATTTTGAAGCTACGGATATTGTAAACCCAGTGTATATGATGGCTTTTTCAGGAGCTCGAGGTAACGTTTCACAAGTACGACAATTAGTGGGTATGAGCACAAAGTGCAGAGAGTGACACAAAGTGCTGAGAGTGACACACAGTGCTGAGAGTGACACAAAGTGCAGAGAGTGACACAAAGTGCAGAGAGTGACACAAAGTGCAGAGAGTGACACAAAGTGCTGAGAGTGACACAAAGTGCAGAGAGTGACACAAAGTGCAGAGAGAGAATCGAACAAGTGAAAGTTCAAAACAAGAAGTTATTGACTATTTTGAAGCTACGGATATTTTAAACCCAGTGTATATGATGGCTTTTTCAGGAGCTCGAGGTAACATTTCACAAGTACGACAATTAGTGGGTATGAGCACAAAGTGCTGAGAGTGACACATATTGCTGAGAGGGACACAAAGTGCAGAGAGTGACACAAAGTGCTGAGAGTGACACAAAGCACCCACGGCTGCGTGCGCACGCAAAAGTGACAGCCAGGTTTATTGGATGTGTATGTACTGCCACAAGAGTTTTTTGTGAACGTCTGAGATTCTGGACGCACTAGATAGCAAATACATCGTCACAAAACCTTACTGTAGTCATTCAGAGAGCCGCGACGACCTCTGCCAATGTAAAACATCAATTAGTTTGTAGCCGTGCTTTAGTACGTGACCCCACTCAAGACTGCAACTAAATAACATACAACACGAAACTGCGCAGGCGTCTGATTGTCGCAGATGCAACTTGTGGTTGATGATATTGTTAATGACAAATTAGGTGCTGATTTTGTTGATAGAATTACCTGAGGCATGAATGCAGCTCCATTTGAGTGCTTGCCAGCTTTGTTTTGTAAAGAATTGAAACAGAGCAACTGCTTTTACATTTATTTGGGATCGATGATAAGTAGAAGTTACATTAATTTCAGATATATGATGAGAAAGAATCAAGTGCAGTGATATTATAAGAACAATTCATGAAAGCTACCAGTAAATAACATGCATGCGCTTCCATTCCAGGCACTTCATTTAGCCATTTGTTTCTGATTCAATTTGAGCCATTTACAAGTCTTTTTTTTGGCAGGCTTGTTGGCTTACAGACATTCCATTAAGCGCCATGCTTCTTGACTGAGCGAAGATCAACTCAAGACTGAGGTCCCACCTGTTTGAGGCTATTCATCACATAATTGGTGAGCGCGTCGTCCACGTTGCCTCTAGATTTTCTGCAATGCAATTGGCAGTTTTGTGACATTCTTCATCACATAATTGGTGAG
>Ga0307974_1002619_pt1 | contig 12792 bp, 12 predicted proteins | sample OrgLakmetagen784_FD_201812 | JGI IMG/M metagenome (GOLD analysis project Ga0307974, IMG submission 201812) | Saline water microbial communities from Organic Lake, Antarctica - #784 | ecosystem: Environmental > Aquatic > Non-marine Saline and Alkaline > Saline | place: Antarctica: Organic Lake... | reverse complement strand
ATCTACTGCTTCCTGACTTGTTTGCTAGAGACTCTGTGAATCTTGAAGAGTGCATCTGACACTTTTAAATATGCCGGCCTGGCAGATGAGAACAAGGCAGGACACAGTCATGTGTTGCAAAAAAGTCAAGAAGAAACTCTAACAGGAATTAGAGCAGCCTGTGTGCCAGACCTGTCGGACAAATTAAAATACGTCCAGCTGTTGCAGCGACTCTGGCAGGTTAGAATCAGAGGGTTGCATGGAATAATTGAGTGGGGATCCAGGCAAAGAGGGTCATGTGTTGTGAATCTCAGTAGAAAATACAAGTTAGAGTCTAAAACTCAGTAGAAAATACAAGTTAGAGTCTAACTGCTAGACTGTGTTGACTTGCAAGGCAGAAGCAAGGAGGGCACGAAAAAGTGAGCGCTTGAAAACGGAAACAAAATTACCGCGTCGAAATTTGGGCGGGCGGAGCCCTTCTATATATGAGTCGAATCTGGGAGGGGGGGGGGGTCCCACGACGTAATTTTAGTTTTTTGGGGGGTCTCCAAAAATTTACTGGGCCACTTCTTGAAATTTTTAATGTACCGTACAGACTTTATATCACCGCGCAAAAATATCGCTTTTTGCCCTGCGGGGTGACTGCGCGCACGAAAAATATCTATTTATTTTGGGGGTGCGGGATTGAAAAACGGGGATTTTTAGCGTATTTGGAGTCTGTCAGGCAAAATTCCCTGTGCGGGGTTGGTGTAAATTAAATATTTCCAGGGTGCGGGGTTGATGCGGGAGTGTGTAACTAAAATATTTTTTTGGGGCTGCGGACTGAACCCAAGTCTGTACGGTACCATAAGAATCCTCAGCTCAAGCCCAGTCGATTGCCACCCTTTTTGAGCAGATTGGGTAAAAGGGGGGGTCTGTGGACATGTCCAAAAGCTAGAGGAACACGCGCTCGGGTGCAGGCCGCGGGGTGAGTCAAGCCAATGGAGCAGCAACACACCCCAAACTTTCAGGATCGTGCCAGCATGAGATAGTCGGTAGAACCCTGAAGAAATGGAAGCAATGTGGGTTTGTGCAAGCCAGTTGTAATTGCCTGGTGAGTCATGTAGTGCATGGGCGTCCGTATCTCAATTTTTGCCCCATAACTCTGCAACACTTCAGTTTCAGGTCTTGATGATTATGCAGATGGATGCAGAATTCAAAAAGGAGCAGATTGGTACCCTTGTTTGTCTGGTGGGGGCACTGGAAGTGGGGTTTGGGGGGTGGGTGGTTCCTCACAGGTGTTTACCCCAAAAAAATGCGTGCCTTCCAAAAAAACTTCTGGTGTGTCCATTGTTTTTCAAGTGTGCTATTCTATTTTTGACCTATATTTTGAGCGTAATGTGTGAAGCAAAGCAACAAGCAGGCAAAAATATGTGCCTTGCAATGCCTATTTAAAGGCATCGCGTCTTGCCGCTTTTGTCCTGCTTCACTGTTAGTGTGCGGCTGCAAACGCTGCAGGCCAAATTCTTTTCTAACCTTATCAATGTTAGTGTGCGGCTGCCAACTCTACAGGCCAAATCCTATGTTAACCTGTATCACCTTGTGCGGCTGCAAACGCTGCAGGCCAAATTCTTTGTTAACCTGTATCACCTTGTGCGGCTGCAAACGCTGCAGGCCAAATTCTTTGTTAACCTGTATCACTGTTTGTGTGCGGCTGCTGTCCTGCAGGGCAAAATCCTGTGCCTAGTTGGTCCCCCAGGTGTGGGCAAGACCAGTATTGGCAGGTCCATTGCACGCACCTTGGAACGCAAGTACTTCCGATTCAGTGTGGGAGGCTTGTATGACGTGGCAGAAATCAAGGGACACAGGTGTGTGTGTGTGTGAGGGGGGGGGGGGCGTATGTATATGTGTGCATGTGTGTTATGTTAAGAGAGAGAGATGTCTTGCTGCACTGACGTGCAATTGAGAGAGCTATCACGGATGCATTCGTGCAACATGGACCTGCACACGTACCTGGCATGATAAAGAATGCCTGAAGACGCGTGTTTAGTAATACTATGAGAACTATACCAAAATCAATGTGCGGATGCATCCGCGCGACATGGACCTGCACACGTACCTGGCATGATGGGAGACACGTGCGCTGTAGTATTAAAACTTACAGTCTATGTGCTATATAACTTAGTTTAATTTACGGATGCATGTAGGCGTACTTATGTGGGTGCCATGCCCGGCAAGATGGTCCAGTGCCTGAAGAGCGTGGCCTCCTCGAACCCTCTGGTGCTCATTGACGAGATTGACAAGCTGGGCAGAGGTGCGTTTGCGTGTGCACTTGTGTCAGAAGGTCATTGTGTGCACTTGTGTCAGAAGATCGTTGTGTGCACTTGTGTCAGAAGGTCATTGTGTGCACTTGTGCCAGAAGATCGTTGTGTGCACTTTTGTCAGAAGATCGTTGTGTGCACTTGTGCCAGAAGATCGTTGTGTGCATGTGTCAGAAGATCCTTGTGTGCACTTGTGCCAGAAGATGGTTGTGTGCATTTGTGTCAGAAGATCATTTTTTGGCTCTTCAAACCCCCTGGTTTGCTTGCATTTGCAACAGCAGGGAAAGTATGTCTGGGCTCAAAACCTCTTTTTGTGCTGGTGGGGTGCGTGTGTGTGCTCAGCAATTGTTGATGCGCAACAAGAGGAACTTACATGTTCGTTTGAGCACAAGCAATTTTGCCTAAATTTACGTTGCTGCACAGACCGGCAGGGCACGGAGCAACACAATTACTCAGAAATTATTCTGTGTTGTTACAACATCCAGATGCAAGTGCACACAATTGCAGCTCATTATTAGACGCATCTCTGGGCCAAAAACCCACGGTATACCGAACCATCCTTTACTGCACATGCATACCTGCAAGAGCTGCTTGTCCCCCAAAGCAATCGACAATGACAGTTTCATCTATGAACAACTTCACCGATGATTGGCTGCTTTCTTGCATGTCACAAGGGTCAGCCCTGCAAGCGCTCTGCTGGAGCTGCTGGACCTTGAACAGGACCGTCTCGGCCCGCTATCTAAGATGTAAACACAACAGACTTTCCCCTTTTGCCACACAGGCCACACGGGTGACCCTGCAAGTGCTCTGCTGGAGCTGCTGGACCCCGAACAGAACAGCAGCTTTATGGATCACTACCTGGACGTGCCCGTAGACCTGTCAAAGGTAGGTGGGGAGGCCTGTTCCTGTGTGCAATTCGCGCTGACTTGATGCTTGCAGCACGAGCAAAGGGCAGCCATATCTTGTTGTCAGCAACTTATGGTAAGTCTCAACTTGCAAGCATTTGCATGGCTTTCTGTGTTCTGAGCAAGCTGGTACGTCAGCAATTAGAAAAATTCTGGCAAGCACTGGACCTTGTGCGCCACTTTGCTTTCTCCCTGTTAAAGTGCTGTCAAGCTGTTAGTATACAAAGCAGACATAAGTGAACACTGTAGGTCGTGTGTGTTTTTAATATGCAAAGCAGGTATAAGTAAACGCTGTAGGTTGTGTGTGTTTGTAATATACAAAGCAGGCATAAAATAGTAAACACTGTAGGTTGAGGAACAACTTGCGCCAGTGCCCCCGCAACCCAGTTGTTGGTTTGTTCACTGAACTTGGCTACTTGCTGAACAGCCCTTTCACAAACATGTGCGTGCATCTTTCTGCTGCATGCTGGAGTGGTCATGAGTGATCGAGGGGATTCACGCATGTGTATACACAGAAACACACGCGCACATAATTATATTCACAGACATGCGCATTGACACACATGTGTAAACTTACATGTCCACCAATGTAAGCATACACACACAACTCCAAACGCAGGTACTATTTGTTTGCACTGCAAATGTGCTCGACACCATACCGGGGCCCTTACTGGATAGAATGGAGGTGAGACAGTCCGCCTTTGCTTTTAATTGACTAGTTTCTCCGTTCGTACATTTGTCTGCCGGTAACCAGTAACTGCGGCGAACGTATTCGCAGATTATTTGGGTTCTAACCGACCTTCTGCTTAGGCCTAGTCATATATCTTGCGTGCTCTCTTAGTCTGGCTGAAGCACGGGTGTTATCAATTGCATGCGCAGAAATGCATACTATGCTATGTTATCGACCTGAGGAAAGATTCCAATTGTACCTGCAGTACATTGTTCAATACATGCACTGATACATCCATCCATCCACCCATACACACACACGCTCACACATAAGCACATAAGCACGCTTCCACATCCACACACACACACACACACACACACACACACACACACACACACACACACACATGCACCTGCCCGCCCACCTACACAACTGCACAGGTGATCCGCCTGAGTGGATATGCTGCAGACGAGAAAGTGGCCATTGCACGTCGCTACTTAGAACCTCAGGCCGCTAAGGACGCAGGGGTGCCAGAGGGCGCTGTGCGCTTAGACGACGACGCCATGCACACGCTCATTAACGAGTATTGCAGGTATTAGGTCAGGGCTGCTGTTTGCTCGTATGCTCGTAGGTCAGGGCTGCTGCTCGCTAATAAGAATGGGTTACAGCTCGTTCTTTGTTCCATGGCTGTTGGCTAGTACATGGTATGTAGGGTTGACCAGAGGCATTTACATGCGCTGTGTATGAACGTACATGTAAAGAATAGTTGGTTGTATGTTATGGGCATGATAGTCGGTTGTATGTGCATGATGAAAACACAGGGCCGACTACAAACGAACCTCAGTGCCCACCCAAAAGGATTAGTTTGCACTCGCACGCAAATTGCATCCTTCAAAAACGTAAGAGGTGTTGTAGAGCTCCTACGTAGGAGTACCAACAGACATACACAGTCGCTTACACAGAGACATACGCAGAGAAGCATAGAGGCACACACACGTACGCACGGAGATGCACTTATACACACAGAAAGACACACACATACAAACACATACACAGAGACACAGAGACACAGACAAAGAGACACACATACACCCACAGAGAGACACACACATGCATGCACATAATACAGGGAGGCTGGTGTACGCAATCTGAAGAAGCAGCTTGAGAAGGTGTACCGAAAAGCAGCCCTGCGCATTGTGCAGGACGGCAGCGTCAGCACCTGGCCCGTGCAGGTGTGTTGCTTGTGCAGCTGTTATTACGTACTCGCACATACTCATATGAATGCGTCCTGTGCTGTTGCTACTTGCTGCGGGCAGATGTCGTTTGTGTGTGTCAGATGTTCCTACTAAGCCGCAACTTTTCAGAGCGGAAAGAAGAAGACACTTAACACATGTAAATGCCTCTCCTCCTTGTTCCCCGGTCTTACCTACTCCCATAAAACCCTTTTGTTGCTGTTGCTGTTCCATCTTGTGCCATGCGTACTCAGCTGCTTTTGCACACGAAGCCCTTTGCTGACGTGTCTCGTGCCATGCATCCTCAACTGCTTTTGCATACGAAGCCCTTTGCTGACGTGTCTTGTGCCATGCATCCTCAACTGCTTTTGCATACGAAGCCCTTTGCTGACGTGTCTAGTGCCATGCATCCTCAGCTGCTTTTGCATACGAAGCCATTTGCTGACGTGTCTTGTGCCATGCATCCTCAACTGCTTTCGCACACGAAGCCCTTTGCTGACGTGTCTTGTGCCATGATTCCGCCTTGTGCCATGAAACCACTGTGCTGACGTTCCATTTCGTGGCCTGCAGCCTCATGCACAGCAAGCGGAGGCGAGCCAGTCCAAGCCTGCAGCAAAAGCCGAGAAGGAGGAGGAGAAGGAAGTGGAGGGTGGTAGCTCTGAGTCAGGGACAGCCAAGGTGAGAAGCGGCGCTTGAAAAGCCTGTGGATTACAATCAAGCTTCTGCTGCGTCTTTTAGCTTGCTCTTATCCATTTTCAGCATGGTCGCATCCTTTTTATTCTCCGAGTATGGTTACGGCCTCACGTGCTACCAAGCACGGTTTTGCTCTCTTTTACTAGTAGCAGAGGAAAAAGAAGGCTTTAGCTCCCAAGGGCATCATGCCTAAACCAATCAAGCTTTGAATGAAAAGACGTCTTGCTCACAGCCCATATCAAAAAAGGGCGGCAGAAGAGGAGGGCCTGAACAATGGTCATAGTGACCCTTGGTTGGAGAGAGTGTTAGACTGTGTTGTTGCTCTGCAAATTTAAGCACAGACTAAAAGTTGTTTTCAAGATAGCAGGCTGGCTTGCAGCAGGTTTTTCAGAAGTATTGGTCGCTGAGCAGACTTGCTGAAAGCTCCTTTGGGGCCCTGTGCTATGCTGGATATGCTTTGTACAAGGTAACAGGTACCATGTCAGTGCAATCTTACTTTTAAAACGCATGCCATGTATTAAAACACGCTTCTCGTAAGCATCTAGCTCAATTCCCGCAAAGAAGTACGTCCTTTTCTTGTTGCCACCATGCAAAGTTGCCATTCCTTGCATGCGCGCGTGAACTTACCATCTGTTTGATTCATGCTTACCAATCGCACAGCTTCCTAAGGCTGGCCGCATTCAACTCCCACTTGCAGGAGGCCACCCCATTTGCATGCACGCATGCACGCACAAACTCGCATGGACACCCACCCCACTGCATTCAACTCCCACTTGCAGGAGACCACTCCAGCACCCCTGGCTTTCACTGGAGAGACCATCGTTGTCAATAAAGAGGCTCTAAAGCCATACCTTGGCCAGGTGTGTGTGTATGTGTGTGTTTATGTGCGTGGGCGCGTGCGTGTATGTGTGTGTGCACGCCTGCTCATCCCTGCCTTTTAATCCCTGTTTTCTCAGATTGCTCTCCTTCCGGCGTCTGAAAATATGAAAGTTCCTTGTTAATTGTCGTCGACTGTTTTCAATGCTTGCTAAAACACCACTTGGCAAAGCTGGACAAGGAACCTCGGTGCGCCTCTGGTATCTCAATCTCATTTTGTTAACCCTCTCCCTGTTCCACATGCTTCCTTTTCCTTCCCCCGGTTTGCTTATTATCTCACCATCTTAAAATGATTGCTAGTGAACATTAATGCTCTTTCCAAAGACTTGTTCATCACCTTTGCTGGGGAAACAGGCCTTCAATGCTGTAATTTCTTCTCGATACCAAATTCATGACATGTACCATTTTTCTCAATACCAACATCAAGGAACCAATTGTCTGCTGGCTCATTTATTCTCCTGTCGTTGAAAAGTGTGACGCACAAAACGATTGAAATAGCTGTTCTTGTGCATGATGTGTTTGTGCTGAGTGATTTCGTCCCAATAGGGACCAACCGTGAACATCTCTTCCTCTGTATGCATTCGCAGCCTCCCTTCTCTAAGGACCGCTTCTACGAGACGTGCCCCCCCGGTGTTGTCATGGGTCTGGCTTGGACAGCAATGGGCGGCTCCACCCTTTACATTGAGGCAAGTCGGAAGTGAATCAGTAAGGTGCTGAGGAGGCGTGTTAGAGTTCCCCTGAGCATTGATTGCATCAAGGGCTTTGATTCAGGCAGCATTGAGAGTAACGCTATGTAGACTGAATCGAGGCTATATAGACCTGAACTGAGGTTATGCAGACCTGATCTGAGGCTAACTAGACCTGAACTGAGGCTATGTAGACCTGATCTGAGGCTAGGTCAAACAATGAAATGGACAAGCTGCAATCTGAATTATAGAGCATTGCTTAGTAAAGAGAATAAAAGGGTAGAGAGGAATAACATATACACACACTCACATATGCGCTTACATACACCAAACCGTGCTTTGCCTGGATTACTTGTGCTTGTCTAGCTCTTGTCTTGTGTAAAATATTATATGCTGTATGCTTGGCTGCTCGTGTGGCGACAAGCGCTTCAGGCTTGGGAGCCAATGCGTTGTTAGTAACTTGTTCTTCTAAGTTGATGTTCTGTGTTATTCGCTTGCAGGCAGCTCAAGTGGTGACAGGCACTACAGACAAGGACACAGCAGGGCGTGGAGGCGTGATGACGACCACAGGTAACAAAAAGCAGTAACGAGTAAAGCATACTGATCATAAACAGAGCTGGTTGCGGGTTGGAGGGTGGAAAGGCGGGAAGGTTTGTCATGCATGTTGTCCAGACAGGAATCCACTTCCTTAAAATCAGAAACAAAAGGAACTGAGGGAAGAGAGCGGGGCTGAACACAAGGGTCACATGTCTGTGATGGTCATCGTGTGTAACATATCAGTGTGTAACATATCAGTGTGTAACATATCAGTGTGTAACATATCAGTGTGTATCTATGATGGTCATCGTGTGTAACATATCAGGCCGGCTAGCTGCCTCTTAATTCCTGCTCGTGTCATGACAAGGGTGGTGACTGCGAAAGCAGTGTGAGTATGAGCTGTAAAGCCTGAGGGTGGTTTGGTTGAATCGTCAAGCTCCTGTCGTGCACATGCATGAGGAACAGCGTGGATTTAAGGGAAGAAGATTACCTACTGGACGGTCACGATGCTTGGGAGCCAAGCTGGTGTTGTGGGTGTTCCTTTGAGTAGTGCGTTCTCTGAACTGTATGAGCATGCGCATGTGCAATGAAACTACTTCGAGCATCCTTGCCTCCATTTCCTTTCATCCTCATTCATGTCCAAGATCTTCTTGTGTATCTCGGGCCATTACGCATTCCCCCGCCATCATTCCTTTCACAAGTCTTCTCTTGGCCAGCTTTTGCGATTGCACCCAGCCTTGCATCACACTACCGCCAAGGCACTGACCATTTTAAAGCACACTCTCACTCCCAACAGTGCTTCTACACTCAGCCCATCCAAAGCCCGTGCGTGTTTGATGTCAATGATGACCAATGATGATTAATGATGTTATTCTCATTCCATCCACAGCCCGTGCGTGTTTGATGCCGATATCGCCATCATCCTGTTTTGATGGCTGTTGCATTCACCAGCAATGGTAGCTTGCCTTTTCTCTCCGGCCTTCCAAATCGTATCACTCATTTAAATTAGGCTAAACCCGTCAACCTTTTTTATTAATCCCCCCCCGAGCAGCTCGTGCCTTCTGTCAAAATGTGCAAGCCAGCTGTTTCAAGTGTGATACACTTTTTGGGAAGGGGGCACGACTGAGTGACATTGCTTGCTTTTCAGCAACTGCTTATTCCTCCTGTTTTTAGTCCCCTCTCTCATGCACTTGTAAAATGTACAGGCCAGCTGGGCGATGTGTTCAGAGAGTCGGCCACCATTGCGCACACATATGCACGCTCCTATCTGGCTTCCAAAGACGCCCACAACAAGTTTCTCACCGCCTCTGCCGTCCACGTGCACGTACCCCAGGTACGCATATGTGCATGCTTTATTATTGTATTACATTTTGTATCGAGATGCCCATAGTTGCGAGCGGTGCACGTGCCCCGGGTACGCATACATGCATGCTATGTTTGATATTGAGATTTGAGATGCCAACAGTTGCATTGCAGGCGCAACAAGCTCAAGTGCAGGAGGAATATTTCTGCTGGTAACACAATGCGTGGCTGAGGAACATCTACACGTGTGAGCTAGGATAAAAACAACAGCATTTTAAGTCTATGTTATGCGCTGCAACAAAATAGGCGACAGCATGTGCTCTATGCTGTCACGTCTTCTTTGTGTTTTTACGCTTGTACTTCGGGTCCATGCTACGTGCTGCAATCTGCAACGGAATGGGCGTTAAGCGAAAGACCTGCAGAGAGTTGCACGTGCATTGTGCTGGGCCTGTATTGCATGATGATCAGCATTGGAAGTGGAAGGCGTCCCTCGCCACACCTTCTTTTTCTCTTCTCCTTTTGTTTTCTTTGTTTCTCGCTCTCAATTTTGGGCAGGATTAGCTAGGTTAAAATCATTGGGAGCGTACATGGTGCTGTGGTGCTGGCCACCAGGGTACTGCAAAAGGGTCGTATTACATTGATTTTGCGAAAAACGTTAGCTCTGGGGAACGTATTTGTAAAATTTTACTAGCTGTTGTGCTGGCCACGAGGGCACCGCAAAAAAATTGTATTGCAATGATTCAGCAAAAACTGGTTGCTCTGGGAAACGCACAATCACGAAAATCTACCAGCAATTGCTTTTGCCCAACCTGGAAACGCTGTTTTGTGCGTCTCCCTTTTTTCTGAAGCACATATAAGGTAGCAAATTGCAAGGTCAGAGCACTGTCAATTTTCACTCTCCATAAATTCTTCCAAATCCTCCACACAGGGAGCTACTCCTAAGGACGGGCCTAGTGCCGGCTGCACCATCGTCACTGCCCTTCTCTCCTTGGCACTGAACAAGCTCGTGGCTCCTGACATGGTATGTGTGCGTGTGTGTGTGTGCGTGTGCGTGCGTGTGTGTGCCTGGGTGTGCGTGTGTGGTGTGTGTATGCATGTGTATCTGGGTGTGTGTTTGCGTGCGTGGGTGCATGTGTGCGCGTGCTTGTGGATGTGCAACAATGTTTTGTTGTGAATGTACACATTCAAGGGTCAGAGGGCCCAATGCACCTCCAAATTGTTGCGTATCATGGTCACCGTTTCTCCACAGTTCTACCAAAGGGGTACGATTGCTAGTGCTGTGTCCACTGGCATGAACACACCCTCATCATCAAAGATAGCTTCTTGTAGGAAGCTCCCAACAACTCAATGACTAAAAATAGAGGACTACTTAAAACACAGAGCAACCTCGGAATCAAAATTGGCTCCCTACAACGCGTCCACGCAGGCCATGACTGGAGAGGTCACGCTGACCGGGCGTGTACTGCCCATTGGTGGAGTTAAGGAAAAGATCCTCGCTGCACGCAGGAGTCAAGTTAAAAAGGTTAGTTGAAGAAAGGACGGTGGGTTTGTCTACAGGGTCGACGATGTGAAACTGAACACCTTTCAAAATGCCACATCCAGTCTCAACGGAAAGTATATCAGAAAGTGATTCGGTGGGTTTTGTGTGTCCAGCTCAGACCTGTCTGTCCTAGTGTTTGAAATCCGTAGCGACAGTATGCATTACCGGATTACCGGTCCACTTAGCTTGCAAGCCCCCTGATTTGCAGTACTGGCTCTGTATTTGTTTGTTTGGGGGCATGAAAATCCCTTTATTCAAATTGTGCTGTGCGTGTTAATTCTACTAGTACCCTACCTTGTTCATCACGATCATTGTCGCACTGTCTGCCAAAGTTAAAACAACCCCACCACTCCCTCTCAACCCACAACTGTGAGGGCAAAGGCCCCTGCACGCCTTTTTGCGTTAACACATTGGTGGTGATAAACTCTTGGCAGCAAACAGTGCTGACCCTGTCCAAGATTCGCTTATTCATGGCACATTGGTGCTCCGAATCTCAGGTCATCTTCCCAGAGGCCAACAGGCACGATTATGAAGAGCTGGCAGCGGACTTGAAGCAGGGCTTGTCCGCGCACTTTGTGTCACACTACGACGAGGTCTTCAAGCTGGCATTTGAGTACGAGGAGGAGGGCAGCAAGCAGCAGTCACTTTCTTCCTCTGCCGCTAGCAGCGCCTGAAGTCTGCGTCTGCATGCAAACTTCACAGCATACTTTTTCTGTTACAGTTCCCAGTGAATTCCTCTCTTTTATTATGACCTTTCCATTTTAGACCTTTAGGCAACAAGCAATGGGTGCTTCTTCTTGGACAATAACAATATCAAACATGTAATGCTGTTGAGAGTTAATGCTGTTGATGCACACTTGTAACGCGGCTAACCTGCACTAGAGATTAGAAAAACACTCCTTTATCTGCACTCAGACACTAGACCTACACGCATTGTAATATTGTAATACAATACTAGCCTTTATAGATAAGGCAAAACATTGGACGCCAGCCATTTACAGATCTACCTTCCCCAAACAGCACCAAATTAAAGATCTAAGCATTCTACAACGTGTCATTCATTTCATCGAGAACAAGGATTGTGAGGACACTAAACCACAGAACCAGCTGAGCACCGCACAGGGTTGCCTCTGCTCCCTTAAAGGAGCCTTCGTTATCCTCCACACCATCCTTTTGGGAGTGGATGGTACCATCTACAACAATCACACGCTGGAGCCTTTTAAGGAGCCTCGTCCACAAGATACTAAAAAAACCAACCGTCACACATGTGACTCCTGTCCCTGAGAGCTCCTGGCACAATCATTTAAATACAGTGTTCAGACAAACACCGGTGCACCAACCGGATGGCAATATTAACCAGACAGGGAACACACAACAGAGAATGTGAGACTTTGGACAGGCACTGTCGTCAGAAAATTCGTGTAGTGATTGATCTTGATTGATTGTGATTGAAATTGATTGAAGTGGTATTTCAATCGAGAGCAATCACATCCTGATTGAAATCAATCAGAAGTATTTCAATCACTTTCAATCACATTTCAATCACATTTCAATCACATTCAACAAGGCACCCATTTTTTCTGTAAAAGAGGTACTTTAAATCAAGTTAAAATCATTATAGAAGGCGCAATGTTTTGTCTGGTCGATGCCATTGTAATTCAAAAATTTACCTACGGATCTGAGAGCTTCTAATAATATTGCTAGGTATTTCAATCACATTCAATCACGTTCAATCACATTCAACCAGGCAACCTTATTTTTGTAGAGGAGTTACTTAAAATCTCTTTTGGGCTTAAAAAAGAGATACTGTTTTGTCTGATATTTTTTTTTTTGGTGGGGGTTGTTACACGGTCCTCAGCAAGGGCCTGACAGAATGAAGGAAAAAAATCCTAAAAGACTTGGAAAAGGAAAACTCCTGCCTAAACAGAAAAACCCTCCTTGAAATACCACAGTCTGAGAAATTGGCCCACGCTCGCAAGAGCACAAGCTAAGAGTGTGTCTGAAGAACAGACAGAAAAAGGCCTAACCTTAAAGTTGGAGTCAGAGAGAAGGCAGGCTAGAGTACCTCTGGA
>Ga0307974_1002617_pt1 | contig 12793 bp, 9 predicted proteins | sample OrgLakmetagen784_FD_201812 | JGI IMG/M metagenome (GOLD analysis project Ga0307974, IMG submission 201812) | Saline water microbial communities from Organic Lake, Antarctica - #784 | ecosystem: Environmental > Aquatic > Non-marine Saline and Alkaline > Saline | place: Antarctica: Organic Lake... | reverse complement strand
TGTGTGTGTGTGTGTGTGTGTGTGTGTGCGTGCGTGTGTGTGCGCGTGTGCGTGTTGTTATGATATTATATTACAGATATATTAATACAGGCAGAGAACCAAGGAGAAGTTGCATGAAAAGTTCTCACAGAAAGTTCCTTCACAAAGATTGCAGTCTGGCTGCCTATTCAATTCATAAGTAAATATGAACATCTCTGAAACACTGTTCACTGTTTCATAACATGTACTCAGTCTGCTCCTTGGCCTTGCATGCGTTCTCAGCAGTTAACACGTGTGCGTGTGCTTGTGCGTGTGTATGTGTATTAAATGAGAGAGTGTGTGTGCGTACGCATATGTGTGTGTTTTAAAGGCTAATTGTGGGTCCCGTAATGCTGAATACGGACCTATGAGACATTCGTTTTGGAGCTTATAGGGAGATTACCAGTAACGCCAATGACACACTGAGTCTGGCACACCATCCTCAGACAGATGGGCAGACAGAGACATATTGCACGTTGGAAGAGCATATGCGCAACCAGACATTGGCCTCCTTTCCTTCATAAAGTCTACATACAATTGCCTATTTCAGTATGCGAAAGTCAAGCTCCAGCTGCGCGCGTGTGTAGTAGGTATATGTGTAACAAAGTAAAACAGACTCATGTTCTAAATTCCAGTACCTAACATATAACTAATGTAAAGACCAAAATAATTCTCTTGATAAGGGTTTGGATCGTGTCTTTAGGGCACTGAGCTGGTGCAACTTACTTTGTACTGTTCAATGTGCCTTACATTGTAGTGATCAAAATTATAATTATGATGTTGCCGGCAATGAAGATGCAACCCCCATTCTGACTGTCTTTACAAAAGAAAGGGCCCGCTCTGCTCACAATTCCCCTCTTCCTTCTTTACTACTACACTCATATTACTACTGCACTCATATCACAAGGATCGGCAAGGAAAACGTTATCCACCTGCACGATGTCATCCAAAGACGCGGTCAGCGGAGGTAGTGAAGGTGAGGATGTATAAATGTGTATATGAAATCCACGCTTTTCAATAAACAATAAACAATCAAGCACTCCTGTGTTGCCATCTTTATAACAGGGCTAGGCGTGCAGATTGTGTACAGCACCTGTGGAAGCCAAGAATCAGGTACGCCCTTCTGTTACCCGCTGCTTTGTTGGATTAATGGCAACTGTATGTGCCTTTCCCCTCCTTTTCCGAGGCACACATAAAATTTTGCCCGGGTGTCTGCGCAGCTAACACACTATCTGACCAGCTCGTGGAATCAGGCTTATGTGCTTGTGTGAATATAGTGCCTGGGCTAACAAGCGTATACAAGTGGTAAGTGGAGGCGGCAAAATATTTCAAGCATGTTCCTCAATCCTCAATATTGCAAGACGAATTCTAGATCTTGGCTCAAGGTCGATACGAGGCTGCCAAAACTCAAGAAGTGAATGCCCGCAGTCCTGAGATGTTTTTTCAGGGGGCTATGTAGGTGCTATTGCTTCTGACAAAATTGCCTGATGAAATCACGTAGTTCGAACAAATTTTAGTCAGGGACGACGAAGAAAGGTCAAGCATTGCATTTCTTCGCTCGTCATCATATGTTGCTAAGACAAAGGCTTTTTCTTGAATCATTGAAGGCTAAATCAAGGAAAGTAACTTGTTTTGATCTGCCTTCTAACGTTCAAACACTTTTCTTTGCTGTCGTTTTCACAGGCAAGGAAAGATTGAACGTGATAATGAGTGGCTTCTAATCATAAAAACAAAAGAGTGAGTAGCTGCGCAGAGCGATCGGCAAACACGGACAGTCTTTCCAGCCACTTCTTGTGAGCCGTCATTTGAAGTAATGACACGCTCATACCCTCATCTTGCATCGCAGGTCCTTGATGTCAGAGTTGACTGATTTTGTCAAGAAAGTTCATCCTTACGACGAGCCTGAGGTGAGAGGGCTTTATCCTCGCTTGCAATTTGCACAGGTTATACTATCTGAGATGCAACTCTCTTTGGTGCGTGCTGGTTTGCGCACTACTGGATGTTCAACCAATCGACGCAAGCTTTAATCAAGGAAATGAAAAACTGCTACCGGGCAGCAAAGTGCTCATGTCACCGAGCAGATGCAAACCTGCTGCCCCGAGAAAAAATAGCATTAGTTTTTGGTTAAATCCACCAGCTAAGAGCCTAGCTAATCACGGACTGTAATTTCTTTACACCTTATCAGGCGATGCGCGATGATTAACAACAGCAGCCCCAAATCAATATGTAAGTCATAAATCTCCTCTTTTCACAGGTGATAGCGCTCCCAGTCCAAGGCGGCTCGTTATCCTACCTGACCTGGGTCTTGCAAAACACCAAAGGGCAACAGCCTTCTGAGAAGCAACAGACACACGGACGGGTCTGCAAGCTTGAGGGGGTGCAGCGTTTATGTTGTTATTGATGGTCGGAACCCAACAAGCACGCAGTTTGAAATTGAAGAGATGTATCACGATGTGGGGGGAGGGCTTGGGTTTACAAAAGGTTTACAAATGAGGAGGTAACCGGCAGCAACAGAGCTAGGCTGATGGGCTTGATGTAACGAGAGGAGAGGGAATTATCTGGTCTTAACAAAGCAGCCAAATATACAAAGGAGTCCTTGATGGCGGGTGTCTAGAGTTGCTGTTTGGTGAAGAAAAACCATCCGTACAACAAGCCGGAGCAATTTAAGGCGGTTTAATGTCCGTCCTAGCTGACCTGCCCAGGGGTCTTGCAAAGGTAAGGTTACATCGCTATTTAGACCTCTAAGGCATCTGAGCGGAAACATGTAAAAAGCCTGCAACTAAAAACCTCACTAGAAAAATAGAAGTTTATTAAGGACGATCCTCGTTGGAGTTATGGGGACTATCTACAAAGACTATACAGATAAACCTCTGGCAGACCTTAATCTGGATCACCATAAGATTAAAAACCTGACACACAAACTGAATGGACACTCCATCAGACATGCATCTGCACTCAACAAGGTATGCACTGCAATATAACACAAGCAACAACAGTCAAGGTTTGGGTCTGGGTGCTACGGCACACAACCCCTCTGACCCACATTAATTTCTTTTTAAACTGTTTGCGTTGGGGGGGTTGCCTGGTGCGGACACCTATGTAGCCCCCTCCCTTAATCATGCTGGCTGTGTTATCATTACCAGCGGAGTCTTTTCTTTTCTTTCTAAGGAGCGTGAGACAGCATCTAGAAAACCCCATCCCCTGGGTGTGTGTATCACTTTTTGCTTCGAAGGTAGATCATGGCAAGAAGCACGCATCTCGACGACCATTTCCAGAAAGGAAACGAGCAACAAACGCGAAATTTGCCTCTATGTGTGCAGAATTTCCCGAACTTATTAATTGCCGACAATAATTTCAAAATAAAAATGCCCGTTATTAATTGCACATCCCCCGAACACTTTGCTCAAGTACTAAATGCACAGGCAAGCACACAACACACACACATGCACACACACAAACACCACACATAAACACACACATCCATGCACACACACACACACACACACGTACACACACACACACACACACACACACACACACACTCACACACACACACACACACACACACACACACACACACACACACACACACACACACACACACACACACACACATACACACACACGCACACACACACATGCACACACACACACACGTACACACACACACATACTCTCACACACACACATGCGCACACAAACACGCACACACACACGCACAAACACAAGCGCACACACGCGCACACACATGCACACACACACGCACACACACGCACACATACACACACTAACACACACACGCACACGCACACGCACACACACGCACACAGACACAGACACACAGACATACACATACACATACAAGCACACAAACACACAGGGTGGCTTTGGCGCTGTCTCTGCTGTTGTTGTTGACTTTTCCGCAAGCTGGTGTGGGCCCTGGTATGGTACTTATGCATACAGTTTTGAACTGCATGTCAATTTAAACAACAGACATATTTATGCAGCTATGTACATCTTGCACGTAATGTATACACATATACCCAAGCAAAGACTGCAAATTATCGTGTGTTGCAGCATTTCACGCGCATAGATTTTTATCTGCACTTGCAGTAAAATGATTAGTCCTGTGTTTGAAGCCCTGTCAGACCAGCACCCGGAACTGAAGTTTATGCAGGTAACAATTGGGCTGTACTTCTTGCGAGCCGCTGACATCTGACAAGATGTTCCTTTAGCACCGATGGCAAATTGCCTTGCAGGCATACTCTTTTTAGCAGCTGCCAGTAATCTTCAGGAACAGCAAAGCAAAAGTTGATGTGCATTTTACGGAGGGATGACTCTGCTCTACACGCAGGGTTTTGGGCATGTTGGACCGTTTAACAGTGGCCAAACTTACCTTGCCTGCTCTCCCTGCCCTGCTGGGCCTTACTAAGAGCATCATTTACTTGCTCGTTTATTGCTTGCACTTTCCAACCGCAGGTGGATGTCGACTCTCTTACTGAAGTTGCGGGAAAATGTGAAGTGCGAGCAATGCCAACTTTCCAGGTAGCTTTGCAAATACTGTAAACTTAATTTAGCTGGTAAACCAAACAAGATTAGGTCTTGGAGCCTTGAATGAGCCCATATGATATGATATTATGAATTAATTACATCGGTCCCTGAGCAGGCAAGGTGGTGTCCACCACCTGCTGAGTAATAAAACGCCAAACTGTTTCTGAAATTGAAATTTGCCAGTACACCATGCGTGTTTTACTGCTGTGTGCAAGCGGGCAATTGTGTAATTGTATGCTGCAGCCCCTCCTGTTTTAGAACACCTCATATTGATTGTGATCCATGACATGGAAGGTTATTAATAATAAATTAGTACATAAGGCTGGGAAGGCTCACGAGGAACCCAGGAGCACGACCAAACCAGGCTTCCTTGCCTGTTAAGGTTATGCCACTTACTTACCCCTCTCAAGCTTCATTCTAACGAAAGCACTCGTCGTAATTGTTTCGTATGAGTGTGCTGATTGTGTTATGGGTGAGGAGAGATGAGCACTGACATTTACACAAATGCGTATGACATGGACGTAACAGAGAAGCCACGGGCATAGGTCGCCCATGTGTGAAAATGCATGCAGCTAACGGGCCTTGGCTGGTGCCTTGACACATTGTTGAGTACAAGTTGATGCTAATGATGACTTTAGCAATAGATACCCTTCCTACAGAGTTTACAGAGTACCCTTGTACCCTTCCTACTGTACTTGTAGGCATACTTAGGGGGTCAGAAGACCGATGAGCTCACTGGTGCTGACAAGGCAAAGCTGCAACAGCTTGTTGAAAGGTTGGTCTTTTTCTTTTTTCTTTTTTTCCAGATCATAGGAGTGGGCTCTCCCCCCCCCCTCACACACACATACACACACACACGGGTTGATGCCTACATCTTCTTCTTTCCATCCCCATGCTCCAGCTTTTCGACTAGAGAAAAGACGTGGAGGATGATACTGGTCTTGTACTTCCTTTCCTTTGTGTTTAGCTCTTTGTGCATTCTCTCTCTCTCTCTCTCTCCTCTCTCTCTTTCTCTCTCTCTCTCTCTCTCTCCCTCTCTCTCTCCTTCTCTCTCTCTCTCTCTCCCTCTCTCTCTCTCCCTCTCTCTCTCTCCCTCTCTCTCTCTCTCTCTCTCTCTCTCTCTCTCTCTCTCTCACACACACACACACACACAATCTATATCTCTCTCTCTTTCTCTCTCTCCCCAAACTTCTTTGTCTGGAATTTGTTGGCACGTAAATATCTAGTAAAGGCTCTAGAATAACACGTGAGCTCACCCTCTCACCCACATGTAAGTTCACCCCCTTCACACATTTGTCAGGTCAAAATCACTGTCTGAATAAAGCATCCATCTCTTATTGTTTGCCTTTAGTGCTAAATACAAGGTGTTTTTACTTAAAAGCAGATGTTTGTATCAGTAAAGTCGGCCCCACCAGCTTATAATCGTTGCTGTTATTCATTTCACATGTCGAGTGTAAAGCTATTATTCCGCCAACACATTCAGCATGCCTCATCTCCTGAGAGGTCAGTTTGCGCACAATACAAGAGACAATTATGCGTAACATGTGTGGTCACAGACTCAAGACAGCCGCTAAGAACAGCAGTTCCATCGGCCCAGGCCATAAAGTTGGGGGAGCCAGCTCCGCTGCTCTTCCCACGGCTGCTGAAGATCGAAGGGCAGCCATGGCTGCAGCAGCAGAAGCTCGGTTTCAGGCTATGCCGCAACAATAATTGAGGGAGTTGAAATGGACGAACTGATGAGCAGCATCAGCCAGGTCTGCAAGCAGATGATGACAGTCAATTTCCATCAGAAATTGCACCCGAGTTTTTTAACATGTTGATTATTCTAAACATTTCTTTTCCCTCTGCAGTCGATTTCATTACTCGTTGTGAATTCCTCAGGTCTTTCTTGTATTCTGGTAGCGTTGGCACTCCCATCATGATATATCAAAAATGTGCCTGCATGAAGTGATCGCCAGTCGCAAAAGCTTGCTTCCTGTGTTAGGTTTCTGAAGCAACTGATTAAAGCAAATTTGAGTGTGTTAGCGTTTATGCGTTTATCAATGTACTTATTGTCCGACTGACTCTGTGAGTATTAGCATTTGAGAACCTGCCTATGATTATGCATATTTTAAGGACAAACCTTTAATACTTTCAAAACCAGTGCAGTTGTACCGTTCTTCACTGAGTTGCTGCTCGGCACGTAAAGAATTAAAGTACTGGGAACACTACCCCAGAACTAGCTAAATACCGCAAAGGAACAGCAACAAACAAGTCTCTACACCAAGCTTTAAGAAGCCTCCGTTACTCTCCATATCATCCTTTTGGGCATGGGAAGCCCATCTATAACACTCACGCTCTGTGTCAAAAAGCTCACTTGATGTGCCTTTTCCAGCATGTTGCCAAGAAGACATATCAAGAACCAGCCACTGGACAAACCTGCATCCCTCCTGATCTCGATTGATCTTCTGTTCTATTTCGCTTGCATCGTGAGATGCATATGTCTCTGTCATTATTACCAAGGAGGAACACAACAACTCAGAGAAGCAAGCCGGAGAAACGGGAGAAAACTAAGGACTAATATATAGAAAAGAGGTGAGGGAGGGGAAGTATGCATGCAAAAGAGAGAGTTATATTCTCCAAGGAACAAAAAGAATGGAGAAGGGAAGCAGAAACCGGAGAAAACCAGAAAGTGAGGACATCTCAGTCACTTAATGTTATACTACAAGAACCTGAGTTCAGGTGTTTCACACTGAACTCATAAGATCTAGTTTGTGGCGGATTGCTAAAGTACTTGGCACTGAAATGATTTATTTTCATAATGAAGGACTCATGGTGTGGCTGGGGAGTGGTTTCCACCGCTTGCGTGTTCTTTTTTCTTTACCTTTATTTTAGAGAAGTACTAAGCAAGACAAGGCAGTTACCAAGAGGTCCAACTTTACCCAGTTCAGCTCATCTTATATTCCACAATAAAAAGATGAATATCCTCGCCTAAGGCTTCAGCCATTATCCTGTTGGCTGTGTCACCAGGACTAGCAGATAACAACCCTGCACTTACGCTTGTTTGGTACAATCCTTCCCTTAATCATGCTGGCTGTGTCATCACTACCAGCGGAGCCTTTTCTTTTCTTTTCTTTGGTACAAAACAGGGCGGTGGACGTTAAATATCTCCAGTGAGCAACTGGTCCCCACAAGGTTCTGGTAATCAACTACAACTTGCTAAAACAAGTTTTAAAGTGACACAACAAACAGAACCAATCGTCCACATGACACGAAGTATTTCTGAACTGAGGCTCAATCAAAACGACTTTTGGTGTCGATGGTCACCTTCAGACAGCAAAGGTTGCTGCTCTCCTTTTAAAGGTTGCAATTCAAAGGTGCTGCTGCCACTTGCCACTGGACTATTTTCCGAGGCTTCCTCCCTTACTACCGGCTCTTTTAAGTCGGAAGGCCCTCCCCCACCACCTTCATTCCCGTCCTCAGGTGGCAACAGCCACAAAAAGGGTGCGGGTAGAAGCGTGGCCAGGTTACACAGCAGGACCAAGCTGAATAGATTGGAGAAGTCATCGCTAGTCACCCCCAAGGCGCTAGTCAGCCACGCACCAAGTGCACCTCCCACAAAGCTGCCACCTGAAGGATAGATACAGAGAAGGGGGCAGGGGACAAAGCATGTTGGTGCAGGGATTTGGGCGCTCTTTACATTACGACACATGTGTGCAAGCAACTGCAGCGAAGGACATCAGCATCCTCTGCCTTTCAATCATCAGCCAAAGCTGGTGATGCATTATTGATGAACTATTGTGTAGAGCATTCCAAACTAACAATCTTTGAGGATTGCCTCTAATGCTGTGCGAATACAAAGAGGCAATTGCGCACCACAGTAAGTTTACACACGCAAAACAAATATAACACCGTCACACCCTAATTACCAATACGGATACTTCTTACGGGCACGTATGGACATCTGTTCCAGGTAGCGACCTAATCTGCATGATCTTTGCAGACTCTCAACCCTATCATGTTAGGACGTTCTGATACATTGGGGAACACATAGCTGTCACTTACCGTTGAGGATACTCATAAGCGTGGCAAACAGTGTGGCTTCCACACCCTCAGGACACAGCCTCGCAGCCAAGACCAAGATGGGCATGAACGAAGCCTGCATGATTAGCGACATATGGTTGCTCTGTGTGCGAAACATCTGCGCAGCAATCTTGGTTGATCGCCTGAAAACTGGAGATCTATGCAGTCATGGTGCAGGGCTTACAGCCCTTGATCTATACTGTGCACAATCTGCCATGCTCAGAAGCCCATAGGCTCAGAAGAGACGCCTTGTTCAAACACACGAGGAGGTGCAAACACGATGCAATGGCTGACATAACTCAATCCAATCCAGGCGTGTACTGCTCACACCACAGGACAGTGCTAGCAAAGGGGTAAGATATGTCACGCTCTATGTTTATTTTCATTTATCCAATGTGTTTCGTCCAACGTACAAGAAGGCACACATCACACATTGGCCGACGCATGAACGTACGCCAGGGCAGGCCTGCACTGTCCGCACCTGTGCTAGCACGGTGAGGATCACGCTATCTCCTAGGACAAACCACTCATTGCTGAGCCCCAGTTGCACGTTGGCCCCGCTGATGAGAATGAGCTGTGTGGAGCCTGCAATGCACATCAACAGTTTGCAAAGCATACTATGAGATGACACAACCACAGCAACAGCAGCCCCCTTTGCTAGCACTGGGCGAAGAAGCCAAGCAGTGAGAGCTCTGTAAGGTCGAGTTTACAAGGAGATTAACTGATCATGTACATGAGTTTTCGAAAAGCTGAATGCTACAGAGCAAAAGCCATGCAAACTTGTGCAATTCTGTACTGCTGTGTAATTTAGTCGACACATACAGACAGTGATTTTGCATCAGAACACACATGGCAGCAAGGGCTGGCTGTTTCCTTAGAAGTTGTGCAAAGTAAATGTAGGGGGGTCGCTCTTGTCAAGAATCTAATCTTACCCTGCAAAGCATCACGATAGCATACTTCATTGTTAATTTGATGCAGGCGTCAGTTAGAAACCTGATCAATGCAGCTGACCCTTCAAGTCTGTCTGCTCACCTAACAAAGCACCCAAAATCATCGACCACCATAGCATGGTGCGCAAGGGCACTTGCTTCAAGGCCCCGTTGTACAGAGCCACGCCTGCATATGTGTGGCAAAGTATTACCATACATATAGTGCGATCGTACTTACAACACTGTACGATTTTTGGTTGATAACTAATAACGCCTGTTTGCTCACACACAACCTTTGTGGTCGGCATGGGTGGCGTCAAAAATGCACTGGCACCTTGAGCAGCATGACTTACTGTGTTACTGTGGATGATTGGCAGGCGCACAGCAGCACTGGATGTTGGTAAGTTGTACTATTTCCGAGTGCCATCAAGTGATTAACGTTAAAAAAAAAAACGCAGTGCACTGGTGTGGTTGTGCAGCACAAAGAGCACCTTGGCGATTGCTGAAGTCACAACTGTGATATGCAAGCACTATCTTTCCTTTGGGTACATTTCAATGAGTGAGGCGGAGCTACTCAACACGCACACAACCAAGTCTTTTACACAACTGAATCATCAGTTTCACCTGCCAAGGAAGCAAGCGCCCCCACCAGACGCACACGTCCTAGAAATTCCGGCTGAAATCCAAGGCTGTTGGTTTGAAAGTAGAACATGGCCGTCTCAGCACTGGGCGTGGCTTGCCAAAGGAACACGAACGCGGTTGGGAGGAGGATGTCTTTTCGGGACACAGCACCCCAGAGCGTCTTGATTCTCTCTTTGAGCTGCGGCAACTGCAGGGTGCAGCAAGAGGTGCATTCATGGAGCATGCCCGAGGTGCAGAGCAGACGGTCTGGGGTCAAAATCAAATATCACCTGAGCGTGCAGGAACAAGGGAAGAAAGTGTGGATACAAAGCCACCAACGCGACCCCACAAGCCATACTTCATACATTCAACCCCTAAAAGAAGAAGTCAACCTTTTCCATCCAAGCTTGCAGCATCGAGAAAGCAGCAAAGAATGATATCATAGTGCAGCTAATAAACGTACACCAGAGGTACAAAAAGCGCTTTAATCCGAATGCGATGCATTCTTGCAAAACCCTGACCATTCTTTACCTGCTGAGTGCCCAGTGCCACAGGAGAAGAGGGCTGCGCACTGCTCTGAGCACCCACCCCCAAAGAAATGTTGCTGTCTTTCTGGCCCTGAGATCTGGAGGGATCTGAGCTTGTTGGGTAATCTCCCGATGAGGAAGCCAACGAAGGGGGGGCAGCAAGGATGGGCTGCTCATCAATGAGGAGGGCTGCCGCACTCACAATTAAAGGGAACAGGGCAGTCACGCCAAACACAAATCTGCATGGGAGCGAACGTGTGTTGCGTACGTATGAGGTTGAGCCTTGTATGCGTGCAAACTTAGCAAGCGTGTTGTGTATTTCATCCATATTTCACCCATGAATGAACCACTCAGGGAATGGGAAAGCAACAAAGACACCGCACGTCCACCGCATCATTTGGGATTGTGAAGCGCTTGCAAGGCATGTAGAGCAAACGAATGAATGCATGTGCAGAAAATCTAGGAATGACATATGGACACCTTAAGAGCAAAGGGGAGGGGAGGAGGAGCCAGTCTTTCAACGCTTTTCTTTGCAAGCCTCGTCAGCAAGGCGAACGTGATTCTACAAGATAGGGAAGAATTACGCAGGCATTGCAATTCACTCCCCACATTAATTGTGCAAAAGGAGTCAATTCGGTACCAGACCAACATTGCACTTCCTGCTGCATCAAGGTACAAGGTTAAGGTTGTCTTTTCAGCTCCCATGAATTGTGCCAACCATGCCAAGAACACAAACCCGTTATACAAAGCACTGTTGCATCTCATTTGCGTACAGTGCGTACAATGCCTCGCTTGATTCCTCGCGCGATCACACAAGTTGCCTGCTACAGAGTGGCCTGACACCATGCCACATGTGCTAGCCTGATGCCATGCCATATATGCTAGCGCTTAACACTCTAAGGATGGTCGACACAGCATGTTTGCCAAGCTTTCCTGCAGCAAAGAACTCCTACACCTACACACAGCAGATTCACGCCTAGGGTTGGCCAGACTTGTACAGCATATACACACACCTGTGAAACGTGTTTTTGACGCGAGGAACTTCTGTACACCATATAATTCACAATGGTCACTAAGGCCAAACCACAGACAAATTGAAATTGCGCACACTACTTTCTGGCGTGAGCAGTAGTATTTCCAGCAGGAACCTCATTAGACGTACATTCTAGTACGGTGCACATATAATGTCAGTCAACTCCACTAACACGGCGTACAACCAAGGCCATACTAACGTAACTAGCACTTCCTTTATTCTCTCACCGTGTGCCGTACTCGCCCACAAGGGATCCGGAGAAGTATGCGCTCACGATGCCTCCCACCGCAGCACTCGACCAACATAAGGACTGCAGAGAGCCTGCCGTGGCCTGTAAAGCATGGGAGAAGGCAAAGTTGACAGCTGCTTGGTTCACGTAGAGGATCAGGCACACAAATCATTAAACAGGCTGCTTGGTTTGCATAGAGGATCAGGCACGCAAAATATGAAAACAGACTGCTTTCTTCACGTAGAGGATCAGGCACACAAATCATTAAACAGGCTGCTTGGTTTGCATGTTTGCATAGAGGATCAGGCACAAAATATGAAAACAGACTGAGGATTAGGCACACAAATCATGAAAACAGACTGCTTGGTAAATCATTAAAACAGACTGCTTGGTTTGCATGGAGGATCAGGCACACAAATCATTATAACAGACTGCTTGGTTCGCATAGAGGATCAAGCACACCAACCACTTAACATACGGTCTCAAATACCTACTTATAGGCCACAGCCCCCCCTGCAGTCCCTACATTGGAGTGTGCATGAAAAGAGCACACCACACCTTCCAAGGCGCGCAGCAGACCAGGGTGGTGTGTGTGGTGGCAAATGCCACGCCACAACTAGAGAGTCACCATACCTTTCAAGGCGTGCAGCAGACCAGGGTGGTGTGTGTGGTGGCGAATGCCACACCACAACACGTGTAAAGGCTGACTTCAAACACGACTGACCATGCACATAACATAGATGTGTACTGGGTGCCATACTTCCCACACGCTCCAAACCAACAAGGCTGAACTCAAACACGACTGACCATGCACATAACATAG
>Ga0307974_1002615_pt1 | contig 12794 bp, 12 predicted proteins | sample OrgLakmetagen784_FD_201812 | JGI IMG/M metagenome (GOLD analysis project Ga0307974, IMG submission 201812) | Saline water microbial communities from Organic Lake, Antarctica - #784 | ecosystem: Environmental > Aquatic > Non-marine Saline and Alkaline > Saline | place: Antarctica: Organic Lake... | reverse complement strand
GGCTAGCCAAGCGGCGCCGCGGACGCCGCTGGAGTCGCCGTGTATCGCTTGGCGTATGGGTGTTTCGCACTCACTCCCTAGAACGTACGCCGGCAAACGCGTTGCCAACTCGTCGTAAAGGCTCGGTACGTTTGACATGCCGCCGCCCAGTACGATGACGTCTGGATCCAGCAAGTTGATGACTACCGCCAGGCCGCGGGCCAAGTGATCTGCGTAATCGTCGAGTGAGCGGGCAGCGCGGGGATCGCTTTGGAAACGCTCAACGATGTTTCGGGCATCCAACGGCTCTTCCCACAGCAAGCGATGGGTTAGGGCCAGCCCGGTGCCAGACAAGAAGGTTTCGTTGCAGCCAAAGCGGCCACAGAAGCACGGGCGCTGGTTTAGTTCTGCTTGTGGTGTCCATGGCAGTGGGTTGTGGCCCCATTCGCCCGCAAGGCCATTCGGGCCTGTGAGCAGCTGGCCGTTAACGGTGATGCCAGCGCCGCAGCCAGTACCCAGAATGGCCGCGAACACAACTTTGTAGCCCTGCCCTGCGCCGTCGCTGGCTTCAGACAGGGCCAGGCAGTTGGCGTCATTCGTCAGGCCGACCGGGCGTTGCAGCAGGTGAGTTAAATCCGCCGCCATGGGCTGGCCGTTGAGCCAGGTGGAGTTGGCGTTTTTGACCAGGCCTGTCAGGCCCGACACGGAGCCGGGAATGCCCACACCTACGGGCAGTGCAGCTTCGCCGGCCCGTAATTCAGCGGCTTCGACCAGTTCTTTGATGGTATTCAGGGTGGCTTCGTAGTCGCCCTGAGGGCTTGCGATGCGGGCGCGAAAGTGGGTTTCGTTGGCGCCGTCTAACAAAATGACTTCGGTTTTTGTTCCGCCAAGATCGATGCCTACCCGCCAGCGGCTGTTCATGCGCTTATCACCCTGCTTTGTCATTTTCGGAATGGTCACAGGATTCTGCGCGAAGCGCAAAAAATCTGATACCCTGTCGATCTTTAGTTGCGAATCGATCGTAAATAAATACGCACACCCTATTTTTAATACTGACCGCCAAGGCTTATTTCATGAGAATTGTTATTCGTTATTTTTTCCGCACTTTGCGGCTTATTCTGACCCCGTTTGTACTGCTCAACGAGCAAATCGGAGGTGGCAAACCAGTACAGCGTAGCGCCCAAGAGCAACAAAAAGTAGACGAAGCGTGCCAGGACCTGGCGCTGTATCAGTTCAAAACCTGCCCGTTCTGCGTCAAAGTTCGTAAAGAAATCAAGCGTATGAATCTGAATATTGAACTGCGTGACACCCAGCACAACACTGAGCACCGCGCTGAAATTTTAGCCGGCGGTGGTGCCGTGAAAGTACCCTGCTTGCGAATTGCCAAAGCTGACGGTAGCCACCAATGGCTGTACGAATCCAACGACATCAATGCTTGGCTGAAGCAGCGCTTCGAACCGGCCTGATGGGTTCGGCTACCCTTCCCGCATATCCTTTGTGTTTCGGCGGTGGCTTAAAAACCACCGCCGACTGCTTTGTACAAATCCACGGTTGCCAGTAAGCGATTCAGCCGAGCTTCGCTGCGCTGCACTCTGGCATCGAACAACGTGCGCTGGCTGGCCAGCAGGGTAATCAGATCCTCTGCACCCTGACGATAGCGAACCTCACTTAAGCGCAGGGTTTCATCGGCCTGCTGTTCAATTTCCGCCAGTCGCTGTTCCTGTTCCCGATACAGATTGATGCGCGCCATGGCGTCTCCCGCTTCTGAAAATGCGTTCAATAGAGATGAGCGATAGCTTTGTACCAGGGCAACCTGGCGCGATTCGCTGAGCGCCACATTATTGCTTCGCGCGCCACCGTCGAACAGGGTTTGGCTAAGGGCGAGCAAACCACTGGCCGTGGTCAGCGGACTGGAAAGGCTGAGCAACCCATCGGACGAGAGTCCCAGGGCCGCGCTTAATGATACCGCCGGCAAGAGCGCGGCTCGGGCCTGGGCGATGTCGGCGTTGGCCGCCTGCAGGCGGGCTTCGGCGGCGGCAAGGTCTGGCCTGCGTGTAATCAGCTCTGCGGGCGAGTCTGCATTGATGTCCGGAATACGGATTTTTTGTAGCTCTCCCCTTAATTCGCCCCCGGATTCGCCTAAGAGTTCACCCACGCTTACATCTACAGGTGCATCTTCGGATACGTTCGCGCTTACCATCCAGGGCGGCTCGCCGCTAAGCACCTGCAGTGCCGCTTGGCTCTGGCGCAGGCCATACGCCAGCGTGGGCAAGGCGTTGCGCAACACCAGCACGGCGGTGCGTTGGCGGGCTAATTCGGAGCGGTCGGCCACGCCGTTGCGGTAGCGCACATCCACAATGCGCAGGGTTTGCTCTGCCAATTCCAGATTTTGCCGGGCGATGTTCAAGCGCTGGCGCAATTCCAGCAATTGAAACCAGTTACTGGCCACTGCGCCGGAAAGGCTGAGCTGTGCGGCGGAAAAATCAAAAGCGCTGGCATCTCGGCGGAAGCTGGCGGCGTCTTCTGCTGCGCCCAGCCTGCCCCACAGATCCACCTCGTAACTGACAGACGTGGATACCGACGTGGACCCACTGCTACGCCAGTCGCCGCCGTTTGGGCGCCTTGCTTGTTCGCCGGTACTGCCGCTTAAACCAATGCCCGGCAGCAGGCTGGCGCCGGCGTTCTGCAGCTGTAAATCGGCCTGTACCAGATTCTCCGCCAGAATGGCCAGGTCCGGATTGGCCGCCTGCGCCTTTTCAATCAACGCCAGCAAGTTGGAGTCGCCAAAGGCCTGCCACCATTGTTGGTCGGTGACGGCTGGCCCGTTTAAAGCTGTCGAGTTCAGCTCTGGCGCCCAAGCCAACGCGTGCAGAGGTGCGCGGTCCATCGGCACGGCCGACGGTGTGGCCATCTGTGTAGCGCAACCCGCCAGGGCCAAGCAGGCCGCTAAAACGCAGAGCAAGCGGCATAGCCTAACCTGATCGGCTTAAATAACCAGACATCAGGCGAGGGTTTACGGATTATTTACGCTGGCGATGGCGTTTTGGACAGATAGGTAGGGGACGGATTTGAAATCCGTCCCCGATTGGGGTGTCAGTCAGGTAGGGGACGGATTTGAAATCCGTCCCCGGTTTGGTAGGGGACAGATTTGAAATCTGTCCCCGGTTTGGGGTGTCAGTCAGGTAGGGGACAGATTTGAAATCTGTCCCCGGTTTGGCGGCTGGGTTGGGGACGGATTTGAAATCTGTCCCCGGTTTGGCGTCCCCGGTTTGTCTGGCCAGCCATATCTTCTATAATCGGCTGCTCACTTTTCCTATCAGGCCCGCTATGCGAACCACCGTTGATATCACCGTAGAAACCCCCGGCCTGGCCGTGGACATTCTAAGTGAGGCTTCCGGCCTGCCGAAGCAGCGCATCAAAGACGCCATGGCGAAAGGCGCCTGCTGGTGGACGTTGAAAGGTAAAATTGTGCGGCTGCGCAAAGCCAAGCGCGACGTGAAAGCGGGCACGCGCATGCAGTTGTACTATGACGAGGCGGTTCTGGCGCGCAAGGCACCAGAGGCTGAGTTGCTGGAAGACAAGGGCCGCTACAGTGTGTGGTTCAAACCCCACGGGCTGCTGGCACAGGGCTCGCAATGGGGTGATCACTGCAGTTTGTTGCGCGTGGCTGAAGTGCAGTTAAACCGACCCTGCTTTTTGATTCACCGCCTGGATGCCGACGCCGCCGGTTTGATGCTGATTGCTCACGATTCAAAAGCGGCTGCAGCACTGTCACAGCTGTTTGCCGGGCGCACGATCGTCAAACAGTATCTGGCAGACGTAACAGGCGTGTTGGATGTGAAGGAGCAGACGATTGACGGGGAAATTGACGGTAAAGCTGCGGTTAGCCATGTGAGTACTCTTTATATCAATGCCGGCTCCATCAATACCAGCGCCGTCAACTCCAACTCCATCAATGCCAGCTCCATCAATACTAGGGCCATCAATACTAGGGCCATCAATACTAGGGCCAAGGATACTGAGGCCAGTACTTCCAGGGTAAATGTGCGCATTGAAACCGGTCGAAAACACCAGATTCGCCGCCATTTAGCGAGTATTGGCCACCCGATTGTGGCCGACAGGCTGTATGGCACCGCCGCTGGCGTACCCTTGCAGCTGCTGGCGTATTATCTGCAATTCGACTGCCCGCTGGCGAAGTCAAAAATTACCCTGGAATTGCCGGAACGGTTAAAGCAGCTGGGCTCAGACGCTCTGTAAAAAGTTCCTGGGAGAAAGCTCTTTGAGAATTGCTGACGCGAGACGCATTTAAACCTTATAGAAATCCCGATACCACTGAACAAACTGTTCAATGCCCTGCTCTAGCTGGGTTTCGGGTTTGTAGCCAACATCGTTGATAAGACCGTCGACGTTGGCGTAGGTTGCGACTACGTCACCCGGCTGCATGGGCAGCAGATTTTTCTTGGCTTTTTTGCCGGTGCACTGTTCGATGGTTTCAATAAACCGCGCCAGTTCCACCGGATTGTTGCTGCCAATGTTGTAGATACGATAAGGCCCGCGGCTGGTACTTGGGTCTGGCTGCGCGCCGCTCCATTGTGGATTCGGTTGCGCGATTTGATCCAGAGTGCGTACCACGCCTTCCACGATATCGTCGATATACGTGAAATCGCGTTTGTGATGGCCGTGGTTAAATACGTCAATCGGCTCGCCGGCCAGAATTTTCTTGGTGAAGATGAACGGCGCCATATCGGGCCGGCCCCAAGGACCGTACACGGTAAAAAAGCGCAGCCCGGTGGTGGGCAAGTTGTACAGATGGCTGTAGGTGTGGGCCATCAGCTCATTGGCTTTTTTCGAAGCAGCGTAGAGGCTAAGCGGATGGTCTACGTTGTCGTGCACCGAGAACGGCATAGCTTCGTTGGCACCGTAAACCGAGCTACTGGACGCATACACCAGATGCTGCACATCGTTGCGGCGGCAGCCTTCCAGAATATTCATAAAGCCTACCAGGTTGGCGTCTACATAGGCATGGGGGTTTTCGATGGAATAGCGCACCCCCGCTTGGGCCGCCAGATGCACTACACGCTCGGGTTTGTGCTCTTCAAAGAGCGCAGCCATAAGGTCGCGGTCGGCGATATTCTGGCGTACTTCGGTAAAGCCGGCTTTGCCCGTTAGTCTTGCCAAGCGGGCTTCTTTCAGGTTCACATCGTAGTAGTCATTCAGGTTATCAACACCGATGACTTCGTCGCCGCGATCCAGCAGGCGTTGCGCAAGATGGAAACCAATAAAACCGGCACTACCGGTGACCAGAATTTTCAACAGACTTTCTCCTTAAAACACCACGCCAGCGCTAACAAACGGGCCATCAATTTTTACATCGAAGCGGTCGTCACCGTCTTCGTAGTCCACCGCCATTTGGCGATAGCCGGCGCGCAACTGCAGTAGTGACAACTGATACTGGCCGTACACGTTGAAATCGTGCAGGGAGTCACCGCTGTAGGCAATGGCATTGCCTTCAATGCCAACACTGGCACCGCTGAACGGCAGATCAAAACGCGCTGCCAGATAGCCCATGGGCACAACCGCATCGGCTGTCGTCCGGCTACTCTGCACCAGCAACTCGCCGGAGAAATCCCGCGCGGTCAGGCCCAGGTCCAGATTAACCCAGTTATCCAGTACTTCGTAATACAGGGTGAGGTCCAGCTGTTCCAGTTCCAGATCAGAACGCACTGTGCCGGCCGGAATATTATCAAAATTACTGTTCAGACTGCCCCTGGCACTTTGGTCGATATTGATATAAGCCACACGCACGTTGGGCAGCAGAGGGACCGGGTGTTCCAGATACAAGCTCAGCTGATTGCTGCTTTCACCGTCCAGATTGAGCTCGTCTTTGACGTCCACCGAGCCACCATTGGTTGCAACGTCACCAGACAGTTCCGAATCCCAGTAACCCACCTGAGCCCCAAGCCCTAATACGTCTGCTTGCGCCACTGGCGCTGCTAGAACGGCTGATCCGGCCAAAATCATGAATAATCTGCGCATAGTTGATGCTCCGTATTTTAAATTCGTATCAGTCGAACGACATACCCAAACGGCGGCCTACTTCTTCGTAGGTTTCAATCACGTTACCAAGGCCCTGGCGAAAACGGTCCTTGTCCATTTTGTTGCGGGTTGCGGCATCCCATATGCGGCAGCCATCGGGGCTGAACTCGTCGCCCAGCACAATCTGGCCATGGCTACGGCCAAATTCCAGCTTGTAGTCCACCAACAACATGCCGGCGTCTGCAAACAGGGTTTTAAGCACGTCATTTACTTTATAGGTCAGCGTTTTCATCTGTGCCAGTTCGTCAGCCTTGGCCCAGCCCAGGCTGATCGCCAGTGATTCGTTGACCATGGGGTCGTGCAATGCGTCGTTTTTCAGGAACAGTTCGAAGGTGGGCGGATTCAGCTCCAGGCCTTCTTCTACGCCAATACGGCGGCACAGGCTGCCGGCGGAGATGTTGCGAATCACACACTCGACCGGAATCATGTCGAGCTTTTTTACCAGGCATTCAGTGTTTGAAAGCAAGCCTTCGAAGTGGGTAGGAATGCCCGCAGCTTCCAGCTTTTCCATAATGAAGGCGTTGAACTTGTTGTTCACCATGCCTTTACGATTCAGCTGCTCTACTCTCTCGCCGTCAAAGGCTGAGGTGTCATCGCGGAATACCAGTACAAAACGCTCGGGATCGTCAGTGGTGTGCACCGATTTGGCCTTGCCGGCGTAGAGTTCTTCGCGCTTTTCCATGGGGTTCTCCAGAAACGGGCCGGCGTAAGCCAGCCCGGTTATCATCAATAAAGCCCGTCGCCGTTAATAAAGATAGTCAAACAGGCGATTAAGAAGCGTGGAAGGTGTTTGTTCACCGCTGTAGTTACCTGCGGTTTCCGCGCTGACCTGCACCGTCTGTTCGCCGCCGGTAACATTCACTGTGTGAGTGTGGCGCGGAGCTTCCTTATCACTAAACCAACTGAACCAGCCAGATTCGCGCTCGTCGGCGCTGCGATAATCTACCTGGAACCAGCCTGCACTGCGGTTCAGGTCTATGATGGTCATATCCGATTCGTTCAGTGCGCGGCTGACTTCCGCCCAGGCACGACCGTAATCGAGCTGCATCTCAATGGCACTGGCCTGCTCGTTTTCGGATATCAGTTTTACCAAGGGTTTGCTGGTCATACCCGAAGCCGCGCGGGAGAAGGACTTGTTCTCTTCCCCGGCTTTCAAAAACTCGCCCATATCGGCCAGAACGCGTTTTTGCAGCTCCAAGTCAGCGGAGTCTGGGGCGAGGGTGGTGTCCCAGCTCAGCAACGCCTCGGGCTGGTCGACTACCACTATGTTGCGCACCTGAATTTCCGTGGATTTACGGCGAACACCGGGTGCAATGCGTACCTGTAGTAGTACTTTGGGTTCGCTTGCGCTGGCCTCACCCTCAAGCTGCACCAGTTCACGAGCGCGAAGACTGAAGTTCACCAATTCGCTCTGCTGCAAACCAAGCTGCGGGCTGTCGAACGCAACGCCCAGGCGGCGGTCAGACATATACGCAGTGACTGCGGGCCACAAGCGGCCCGGAACGTCGTTCACCAACAGCCAGGCGCGACCGTCTAGCTCTTCCACCGCATAATTCTGGTCCAGAATTTCAGAGGTCATGTCGGGCGGGGTGGGAATGCCGTCGGGAAACAGTTTGCCCGCATTGGCCAGATTAATATCACGGACGGGCATAACCTGGCGGAAGCGGGATTCGTCAGCGCTTGCGGGCAGTTCAATGGTTTTACCTTCGGGTGCACTGACGTAATCTGCGGAACGATCCGACACCAAGCTGCAGCCTCCCAAACCCGCCACCAGCGCAAAGCCGGTGGCGATGGCCAGGGGTTTACAGGCCGGGAATTGAAAGGCTTCGATTTTGAGGGCGCGGGCTTTTAAGGTCAGCGCCTTAAAAGGCGCTGTGCATCTTAAGTAACGGGTTCTGGAGAGAACCTGCATGGACTTACTCCGGTATTGGAACGGGTTCAGCACGTTCAGAGTACGCCTGAAGCTTTCAGGGCCTCTTCCACTTCGCCATGGAATGGTTCGCTGAGTACCGTCAATGGCAGGCGCAAGCCGTCACCGATCATACCCATGCGTTGCAACGCCCATTTTACCGGAATCGGATTGGCTTCCAGGAACAGTTTGCGGTTCAGGGGCGTCAGCAGTTCGTTCAGGCGTTCGGCTTCTTCGCGATTGCCCGCAACAGCCGCCGTGCACAAATCGGCCATGGCCCGGGGGGCGACGTTGGCCGTTACCGATACGTTGCCTTTGGCGCCGGCCAGCATCAGTTCCATGGCCGTCGCGTCGTCACCCGAATAGACGTCCAGACGGCCTTTTACCGCTTGAATTAACTCGGCGCCGCGGGGAATATTGCCGGTGGCGTCTTTAATGGCGATGATGTTGGGAATATCGGCCAGACGAACCACGGTTTCGTTCAGCATGTCGCAGGCGGTGCGGCCAGGCACGTTGTAAAGCATTTGCTTCATCATCGGGACGGCTTCGGCGATGGTACGAAAATGCTGGTACAGGCCTTCTTGGGTCGGCTTATTGTAATAAGGCACCACTAACAGGCAGGCATCGGCTCCCAGCTTGTGGGCCGCGGACGTGAGCGCAATGGCTTCGCGGGTGCTGTTGCCACCGGTTCCGGCAATCACCGGAATGCGACCATTCACACGTTTGATGATGTGGCCGATGGTTTTACAGTGCTCTTCCGGGTCCAGAGTTGCAGACTCGCCGGTTGTGCCCACGGCAACGATGCCATGAGTGCCATTTTCGATGTGAAAGTCCACCAGTTTGTCCAGGTGCTCCCAATGAATGTCTCCATTTGGGTGCATAGGTGTGACCAGCGCGACAAGGCTACCCGTAATCATAAAAGCTCCGTCCGATTAAAACCGTTATGGTAATGTTGGGCACGAACTGACACAAGGGAATTAAAGGAGATGTTATGCCATCCGTAGAATTGAACAAAACCATACCTGACTTTGAAGCGACTGCTACCGGCGACCAGACGGTTCGCCTGGCCGATTTACGCGGCCGCAATGTGGTGATCTATTTTTACCCGAAAGACGATACACCCGGCTGTACCACCGAGAGCCAGGACTTCCGCGACAACATGCAAGCCTTCACCGAACATGACACCGAGATTTTTGGCGCGTCCCGCGATGGCCTGAAATCCCACGACAATTTCCGTGGCAAGTTCGAACTGCCGTTTCACCTGATTTCCGACGAAGACGAAAAGCTCTGTGCTTTGTTCGACGTCATCAAGCTGAAAAAACTCTACGGCAAAGAATACATGGGTATTGACCGCAGTACCTTTCTGATTGACGCCAAAGGCGTACTTCGTCAGGAATGGCGCGGCGTAAAAGTGCCGGGCCATGTTGATGAGGTGCTCGCTGCAGTCAACGCACTATAGTCGTTATCTGCCTTTAGCGGTTGGTCGGTGCCGGGGGTAACTCCCGCACCGGCCAGGCGGCCACCACCGCTTTCAGCATTGTGGCCAGAGGGATGGCAAAAAACACGCCCCAGAGCCCCCAGATCCCGCCGAAAAACAGAACCGCGACAATTATGGCGACCGGGTGCAGGTTGTTTACTTCAGAAAACAGCACCGGCACCAACACGTTGCCGTCCAAAGCCTGAATGACACCGTATGCCACCATTATCCAGATAAACTGGCTGCCCCAGCCAAAGGCAAACAAGCCGATGATAGCCACTGGCACCGTGACAACTGCGGCGCCAATATAAGGAATCACCACGCTCAGACCCACCAGCAAAGACAGCAAGGCGGCGTAAGGCATACCCAAAATTTTGAAGGTTATATAAGTGGTGGTTCCAACAATCAGGATCTCCAGGGCTTTGCCACGCACGTAGTTAGCGCACTGGAGATTCACTTCGTGCCAGATTTTGCGCATGGTTGCACGCTGCGGCGGCAACATGCGGCTGATAGAACTCAACAGAAAATCGCGGTCTTTCAGGAAGAAAAATACCAGTATAGGCACCAGAACAGCGTATATCAGCAGTGCCAACAGGTCCGGAATGCTGGACAGCGACGCAGACACCAGCCACTGGGTGGCCTGCCCCACTTCGCTAGACACCTGCTGGTAAATCGTGGCGACTGCATCCAACGACACCAGCTGCGGGTAGCGCTCGGGCAAAAGTTCCAGATACGACTGTAATTCGCCAATAATGCGCGGTGTTTCCCGGGCCAGATTAGACAGCTGGGTCCACACCAGTGGCAACAATCCAAAGATGGCGCCGGCCAGAATGCCGAGAAACAGTAAAAAAACAACCAGAATGGCCAGCGGTTCCGGTACTTTCCAGGCCAACATCTTGGTAACCAGGCCCTGCAGAATAAAAGCAACGATCAGAGAAGCAATGGCCGGTGCCAGCATAGCGCCAAACCAGATGACGAACATGGTGCCGATAATCAGCATCAGCCCAAGGATGACAGCTTCTTCATCTGAAAAGTATTTGTGGGCGAATCCGCGTAATATCCTAAACATTAATAGCTCTGCCGCACTGAATCGCCGCAGCGGATAACAAAACGGTACTGGCTGCCGTCAACGGCGGACTCCACCAGGTGATGGGCAGACAAGGCGATAAACGCCGGAATGTCGCGGGCCGAGCCAGGATCTGTGGCAACCACTTCCAGCTGTTCGCCGGGGGCCATGGTGTTCAGTTCGAGTTTGGTTTTCAACAAAGGCATCGGGCATTGCAGGCCCGATGCATCCAGAGTTCGATCAGCCATGTTAAACGTTAACCCGTAACAGCGTTTGATTAATGAGCCGGCATTATGCCGCCAGTGTTATTGTATTGCATCACAATCATTGGTTATGTGACGCTCAGGATATTCCGACACAGGATAGACCCAGAATATGAACAGCCTGAATGGCCGCCTTCGCTTCAATACCCTGCTCTGTGCGTTGTTGGCGCTGACGTTAACAAGTGCAGGCGTCAGTACTGGCGCCGCTGCACAAAGCCAGGGTAGCATGCTACCCACCATCGGCGGCACCGGTGGCGGCCTGATTGCGGGCCAGCAGGAAGCCGATATCGGCCGCCAGGTGCTGGTGTCGCTGCGACGCTCCGCTCCGCAGATTACTGACCCTTTGGTGTTTGACTACCTGGGTGCCATTCTTTACCGCCTGGTGCCATCGGCGCCCTTGCAGAACCGTGACCTGACGCTGGCGCTGATTGATGACCCTGCGCTCAATGCTTTTGCGGTGCCCGGCGGCATTGTAGGGGTAAACGGCGGTCTGTTTCTGTTTGCCCGCACCGAGCAGCAGTTTGCATCGGTGCTGGCCCACGAGCTGGCCCACCTTAGCCAACGCCATTTTGCCCGCCGCCTGGAACAGCAGCAAACCAGCACTCCGCTGACCATCGCCGGCCTGATTGCCGGTATTGTGCTAACCGCCGTTACCCAGTCTGACATTGGTATTGCCGCCATTGCCGGTACTCAGGCCCTGGCCATTCAGAATATGCTGGAATACAGTCGCGCGAATGAGCAGGAAGCGGACCGGGTGGGGCTGGATATTCTTGCCAATGCCGGACTAGACCCCCGCGGCATGCCGGAAATGTTTGAAATTATGACGCGAAAGAGCCGCTGGCAAGGCAATAGCATACCCGAGTACCTGTCTACCCACCCGCTATCCCAGAGCCGGGTTGCCGACACCCAGAACCGCGCCGCGCAATACCCGTTGACGCGCATCGAAGACAGTCCGGAATACCATCTGATACGGGCCCGCCTGCAGGTGCATTACGCAGCCTCTGCGGGTGCTGCCATCGACAGTTTTCGGGCGGCGCTCAATGAATCAAAAAACGCCAGCTCTAGCGACAGCCCCGGTAGCAACGCCAGCAATACAGCCATTCGTTATGGGCTGGCGGTGGCTTATATAGAAGATGGCCAATACGCTGAAGCTGAGACCCTGCTTAACCAACTTCTGTTGGCCAATCCCGGGCGCATTACTTTTCAGGTGACCCTGGCGCAAAGCCTGATTGCCGCCAGGCGCCTGACCGAAGCGCGGGCGCTGCTGGTGCGGGCGCTGGCCCGCAACCCGGGCAACTACCCGATTACCCACACGCTGGCACAGCTGGAATTGGCCTCGGATAACGGCGCAGCGGCGGCGGAATTGCTGTCGCAGCTGGCTCGCAACAAACCGCAACAGGAGCACTTGTGGTTCCAGCTAGCGGAAGCCGAAGGTATGGCGCGCAATATCGTGGGAGTACACAGGGCAAGGGCGGAATACGATGCATTGATGGGTGACCTGGAATCGGCCCAGCGCCAATTACGCCAGGCCCAGGAGAAACTGACGGCCGGCTCGCCCATGCGCCAGATTGTAACCGAGCGCCTGAGCGCCATTACGGCCGAGCTTAACGTTCGACGTAATGGCTGATAGTCGACGTAATGGCTGATAGAGAGAACGCCTGCCACCGCAGCAAAAACCCGCAGGTGGCTTGGGGGTAAACCCTGCTAGGCGTTGCCGGCCGCCTTCAGATTCATGTTGGCGGTAAAATCCAGCATGCGCTGTAAAGGCCGCAGAGCGTCTTCACGCAGGGCTTCATCTACCAGCACTTCCTGATTGCTGGTCTGGCCCTTTGGCGCTTCCAGCACTGCCAGCAGGTTTTCCAGCCCGTTCATGGCCATCCACGGGCACTGCGCGCAGCTGCGACAGGTCGCACCGTTACCGGCGGTGGGCGCTTCAATCAGGATCTTGTTGGGCGCCAGCTGCTGCATTTTATAAAAAATGCCGTTGTCGGTCGCCACAATAAA
>Ga0307974_1002614_pt1 | contig 12794 bp, 11 predicted proteins | sample OrgLakmetagen784_FD_201812 | JGI IMG/M metagenome (GOLD analysis project Ga0307974, IMG submission 201812) | Saline water microbial communities from Organic Lake, Antarctica - #784 | ecosystem: Environmental > Aquatic > Non-marine Saline and Alkaline > Saline | place: Antarctica: Organic Lake... | reverse complement strand
ATGCACACGCACAAGCGCGCATGTGCACGCATACACACGCTTGTACAGGCACTGGCTGGGCTAAATGCCCACCGGGGTTGGTGCGGGGAAGGCTAAAGTATTTATTTACAGGGTCCGGGGTTACCCGAGGTTACATTTAATATTCCTGAAATTTGGGCACCGGGGTGAGTACGGTAAGGTACGGTACCCCCCTTTTCCCTTGCATACAGTTTACAAGACAGCGTGATTCCTTGTCATCACATCTTTTGACAGTAGGCCCTTGATCGCACCCATTAATTGCAGGAATATGTGGGCTGAATTTGAGTGGGAGAACAAGGTAGCTGTGAACACCACCTTCACTGACTGCAACCCCTTTCTAGACCACATCGTGGCGACGACCAACATGCAGTGCCTAACGCCACCTACAGCCCTTGACGGTAAGACGCTTAACTCGTGTGTGTGTGTGTGAGGGGTGGGGGTGTTTGTGTGTGTGTGGCCTTTGTTTTCATGAGCAGCCAAGCTTGTAATACCTAAGATATACTAGGATTCACGCTAATAGCAAAATTTACATTGCCCCTCTCTTCTTTGTGTCCTCAGGATCTTGTGCTATCCTTTTAAGGTCTTGTGCTCTGTGCTTGTGCATTGCTCCTGCAGGTGACTGTGGGTACTTAGCAGCCAACTTGTACGCAAAGAGTGTGTTTGGCGAGGATGCGCTGGTCAACGTCAGCGTGGAGAAGCAATCAGACGGACGGCTAGCAGGTTACATTCGAATTCGCTCCAAGACGCAGGGCATTGCGCTTTCTCTTGGAGACAAGATCACTTTGAAGCAAAAGGCTTGATTCGCTTCCTCCTCCTGCTCGTCAATTCTGTTGTTCTGTGTCGGCTTGCAAAATAAAGTCTTGGTGGTACTTAGCTTGCAATGTATATTTTTTAGCAACTATTTTGGGGCACAGGCTAGGAAGCTGAGTCAATTAAGTAACTTTGGTTATGAGATACCTAAGAAGCAATATGATCAAGGTGACGCTAAATGTGAGATGCAATGCAGCCCCTGTCGTTTTCTCGAAATTTCTGTCAACAATGCGCCTCTCCCAACCCCCACTACGGCACGTCCAGGCCAAGCCGACTGCCATACAACAAATTATCTGAGGTGGATCTCCGGTAAGAGAGCATCCAAATGCTCTTCTTTGCTGCTGTTCCAAAATTAAGAGGAGGCAAACTCCCTGCATATTCAATGAGATAATTTTAGTTGGAACCTTCAGGATAAGAACTCCAGCAAGTTTACACAGTTCCGCAACCTCAAGTTTGTCACGACGAATTTTGGTACCAGCTCAAGCATGGATTGCAGGTATTAGCTATCGTCCATGCCATTGATTTGGTGTGGCAAGTTACCTAAAAGCAAGGCGTTTGGAGGTGAGCTCAGGTACGAATTGGTTACAATTACAGAGCACAAGATTGAAAGTTTACAACAGCCTGAGAGAGGAAGACAGAAATCAGTGGAATACACGTATTCATTCCCCAGACGTGCCCTTTTCCAGTAATATTATCAACTCTCATCAGGAGCCGGTTTCAGGCCTAGCCTGCAACCCTCTTGATCCCCATTGGTTTTTCCCTCCTTTTCGCGGTGGAGGAGCTTTACGGTACTCGGTACCAAAGTGGCTCCTTGTCCTTGATTAATGTGGGGAGTGGCTTTCACTGCCTGCGTAGTTTTTTCCTTTTTTTCTTTTTACACGTGCAGGTTCAGCAGTAGGTCCATGGCTAATTCGTTGACCACAACGCGAACAAATGAGTAGCCCACTACTCAATACTCATGTGGGACTCCCAATTAGTGTTTCCACCCAGTAGTGTCCTGATTGCCAGTTTTCTTCAGACTTCCAAAGAACTGGCTGCCACAACGAACACTTTTATCCATACCGAAACTTTGCTCACTACCAAACGTCATACAATCACTCCACGCAGTCCTGCAGTCTTCCCTAATCTATTGCTTGCGCTGAATATGTTCATAATTTACAACAAAATAATTGCAGTCCTGCTCTCTGCTTCACCGGAATATTTTTACAAGGCATACTAATGCATCATTGAAGGGGAGCTAGGTCTTAAAAAAGGCGCAACTTTTAGATTTAATGTAAAGACACGCTGTGCTTCAGATTTTGCACAGTACGCGTTGATTACTAGCAGGCAGCTGCTTTCTCCTCAATGAGCAGGTCAATTGCCCAAATGACGCAGCTGCATCGTCAGGAAGGATTCCCTGAAACGATTGTGCAGACTGGCTCTTATTTTGGCTTTCACTAATAATCTCTTCATGGCAATTATTTCTGGTCACTTCCTGGCTTCCAGTCGTCAGACCTGCACCAAAAAGAGGAATAAATGTACTTATGACCTTCCTCACAACACAGTGCTTGGTTCAGCAGTGGGGGAGTTAAGTGTACCTCCTGGGGGGGGACTTTATTGTTGGCAGTATACTGAGTCTCACAGTCTCATTGAGACCGCATAATGTTTTTCATTTGCCCCTCTTCGCTGTGCCAAATAGCGCTGGTCAATCAGTGCCTGGTAATTCGCTATAACGTACCTGCCCCACTCTGCACAGGTGCCTGTGCAGGTCCCTGCTGGTGCTGGTGCTGCTGGTGCTGCTGCTCCTCTTTCGTTTGAGCCGCTTGCTTCTGTGACAAGCCATTCACGCCCAGCAAACTCGCCTGCGTGCGCTTTAAGCGAGAAAACTCCTTTCTCGTCCATTCTTCCAACCTGTAGCAGCAAATGCATGCCATTTTTATATTACAATGCATTTCTAAGAGGTTTATAAATGCTTACACACCTGTCAGGTTAGGAGATATATGAGAGATTACAATGCTTTTCTAATAGGTTTATAATGCTTACACACCTGTCAGGATAGGAGATGGATGAGGAGAACCTAGAATAATCACCCATGCTCCACCTGTCATGTGAAGAGGCAGAGGAGCGCATCACTGTTTGTCTGTGTGTTGCACAACCACTAATAACAAAATTGGCCCCAGAAATACACAGCCCCATGCACAATTGACGCTACAGACTTTGCAGAATGGGATCCCGTTACACAGAAAACCTTGCATTAAAACCGCAATTTATTTGGTATTCTTGCTTGATCAAGCATGGAATCATGCTTACCTCTCAATCAACACTCGATAAGCACTGGTATGCGCAACCAGCTGAAGCAATTCAGGCTGTATGTTGGTGCCTTCAAGCAGGCTGAAGCCCCCACAAATGATGTCTGCGAACAAATGTTTCAGGTTTTGTACAAAACAATGGGGCTGAGCCCCTCATGTGTTGTGGCCAGGCCTGTGAAGTTGGTTTTTGGACCGTAATTACGGTACCGACCGTAATCACCCCGTACTGTACGGTCCAAATTACGGTCAGTCATAATTATGGTGTCATCTGACCCGTACAAGACGGTGCCACCGTACAGTACAACTTTGACCGCAATTTGGCCGTTTGGCTCCAAAACATTTCTTTCCTTTTTGCAACAATTGTTTACGAATAAAACACATTATAAATCAGCAAGCCTGTACTGCGTCCGGCTTTAATTTCATGCAATTCACTGCTAGGCCTTTTCCTTGAGCTGATGATGCAGCCCCAACCCAGCCTCAGGGTCGTTCAGGGAAGCATTTTGTGGCGTATACACGTGAGAGAAGCATGCTGGAGACGGAAAATAGGGGGAAATAGGTGGTTTCGGGGCGGAGAGGCCTTTCTGAGGCCATTTTGGCAGTGCCAGCTTGGCACCGTACCATATACAGTGCAGTAAACCATTGTAAATACGGTAGATCAAGGTCCTTTAAAATTGTGATTACGTACAGTAATAAGCGTACCGTACCGTACACCGTACACAGTGCACAGGCCAGTTTGTGGCTGCTGGTCAAGCATAGGCGCTGAAGCTAAGTGGCATTAAATCGGCTAGAGCTAAATAAACAAGGAAAGGCGTTGCTACGGACCAGAGACTTTATCCACAGGGCCAAGAATAATTCGGTTAATGCTTATATCACCGTATTAACCCCAAACTTATCTTCATCTTGCTCATTTGGGGGTGCATTAATGACGACGAATGCTTCAGAAGGTAAGTTGTGCTTTTCTTACTCATAATTGCATAATTGTAACAGCAAAATGTGCGCCTCGTCAAAATTACCATCCTATTCGCACGCCCTTCACATTTTCTTCTTGCCACGGCTTTTTTCCACTATGAAGGACATAATTTTGACCTTCTCTCTCACAGGCACTTGTTGATCACGCGCTTTGGCTGGGCAATAAACGGTTTTTATGCCCTGTTCCTCTGAATGCAATGCAATCACTCACCGGCAGCTTTTTCGTTCAGGGGCTGGAGCACGCTGACCATCCATTGCCTGCACAGTGGAAGAACAGCTTGCTTTTCCAATAAAACCTCCCAAGATGTGCAACTCTTACTGCTTCATCTCAAAGATTAGCGCTGAAAGATACGGCGTTTTGTAAATTGACGTACTGATGAGGTACACGGAAATCACACTCTATACTATTTGAGCGAGATTGATGGCAATGACTTCTGTCAAATATGCACCTGTATGCTGCAGCCTCAGGTCCATCCGGCGTAGCGTACAGGGCCTTTTGGAATCCCTCTCTCGTTCCATCTGTATGTGCTCAGGGTGCGAGACACAATGCATCAATACTGGGCTAAATTTCTATTATTAATAATAGCTGGACTGATTTCTGGAGGGGGTACTTAATCCATTGCTGAAGAAGAAAGTTGAAAAAATAATTGAGAAAAAGAGAAAGTAAAAAAGCTTTTTATCACACTGAAAATGCCATGCCATAGAATGTACACAGAAACTGCCATCTCTGGCAGGGCACATACGTCTTGATTCACGAACTTTCTTTTATTATCAATTCTGCTGTGCTGCTGCTAAGGCCTCGCTGGACAAGGGGGAGCTATGCCTTAGCAGAGTCCTTGCGCTGCTCCACTGCATGTCTCAAATCAAATCCTTATAGTGTTGTTTGAGCCTCATGCACAGGTCTTCTGGCTTTTAAGCGTACCAGGTAGGGCTACCTACCCTGAGAGGCTAGCTTCACTGAAAGTTTAGGGCCCTTAAACATTTCTCTGACTCTGACTCCCCTGAGTTTAGTCCTGGAAATAACTCATTTGGTCGGAAGCGCTTTGGGTTTCTTTTTTGCGTCGTCGAGTGAAGGATGACGACAAGACTACGTACACAATTCAAGCGTGGTCCTTTTATCTCCTTTTGGCAATTTTGCGGCAAACAAGGAGGGTCGAACAGGAGGGCTCAAAGCGGCGACAACTTGCAGAGGTTACTGCATCAATTCAAACTTGACTCCGTCGTGATTCGGTACAGTTCTCATGCACGTCATTTTTGTGGCTGCACGGACCTACGGGGAAGGATATTTTGGTCGCCGCCTTTTTCATGCAATTTACTACTGCACTATATTATCTTTTAACGAGCCTTCACACACTCTGGTTGCTCTCTGCAGTGGAAAGTGCTCAAAACAAGGATAGCTTGGCAGCATATCCATGCTGCTGCTGCTGCTGCTTCCAGCATGCAAGGGCGTAAGCAGCAATCTATCAGAAGCACACAAGCAGACACATGATGTTGGAACGGGAAGCAGCAGACTTGAAGACAGGCACTGGCAAACAAATAAGGTGCAGAGAATTGGTGCTTGCATGCTGGTGTTGCTAGAACACTGCTTGCTTGCTAAGTTAGAAAACATTCCAGGACCTCATGCTGATTCCAGCATTTTTTAAACAGGTCGCATTAATTAAAAATCAGATATCAGGATGGGAAAGGGTGCAGAAAGACTTGAAGACACGTACCGGCAATACTAGTGGGCCATGCAAGGCAGCGTGCATCAAATCTAAAGGCTCACTTGCACTCGGACATTACAAAGCAGTTCATACAAGAACTCCTGATGGACTGTAAAACGATGCAGTTGCAGACATTATTGATGCTGCGGACATTTGCTTATAAGAAAGCTCCGAGCAAGAACGTTAATGTACAGTCAGTAGCAATTATGTTGCCAGTTTGATCCCGAATAACTATAAAAGGCACAAAACCAAGTCAGTCGCAGGACCCGGAATTTTAGCAGGCCCCCCAGGGCCCTTCTATGCACTGAATTCCGAATATATTACTACCGGTTTATGGGATAAACTATATCATCATTATACCATAGCCTCGCACCCGGTGTATGCTGCATCCAACACGCGGTGTAGGCAGATTTTGTGGCAGTTGCGCACGCCAACAGAGGGCCTGAATACGTCAGATACATGGCCAAAGCCAAAAGATGGGTTGAAGCAAATGGAATCAAGCGCCAAGTTGAATTCATCTGCTCGGTGTATTTTAACAAATTAACTAATTCACCCGCCAGTTCAAACGACAGTACCTTGTATCATGTACCATGCATGCATCCACACCCTTCATTATGAAAAGGCTTCCAAAGCATCACATTTTGTACAACTAGGTGTGCCTGCGTTGGCTAACTTTGATCCGCTTCTGCATGTGTACGACCTCCAATTGACTGCTGCAGTTTGATTGGGTACCAATTTCCACCTGGATGGTACCTTTTTACTTAGGCTAACCCCTTGCAGATCCTGATAACTTTATTTCTATTGTAATACGACTGCACATCCTGCATCCTGGCACACCAAGCCGAAGAGGATCTCCATCAGGCTATGCCAGCGTGTAAAAGGTAGGTTGCATGCACTACGACACAACACAGATACCAAGTTACCAAAGAGGGTGCACATGTGGTAAGCAACGTCCATACTAAGGCATCTTTCCGGTGTCTGCTTACCATACAAGTCACGAAGCTGCATAAAGAGAAAGTTGCAGGAAAAACAGATTAGGTAGTATCTGCTTGTTTGCCTAATAACTTTACAATCAGCGTGTGGCGTGCAAATGCGTTCATGTTGTGTTTGGGTGCTTTTGCGTGTCTGTGTGTATGTGTATCTGTTGTGCGTGTGTGTGCAATTGTCTACGTGTGCGCGCGTATGCTTGTGTAATTGTCTACTTGTGTGTGCAAATGTAAGTGTGTACGTGTGTATGTGTGAGTATGTGCGTCAGTGGATTTCTGTGTATACGTGCCTGCGCATTAATCCGATCAATGCGAGCTCGCCTCTGCTCCGACTTCTGACTATTGTAGTAGGTAAAGATATAGCCCACTAGGGCAGCGTATATGGATGAACCTGGTACCATAAAGCGAACGTTAAATGGGCAGTAAAGTAAGGGCAAATATAGTGTGTATGTGTGTGTGTGTGAGTTTGTGTGCGTGTGTGTGTGTGTGTGTGCGTGCGTGTGTGAGTATGTTTGTGTTTGTGTGTGTGAGTATGTTTGTGTGTGTGTGTGCGTGTGTGTGTGTTTGTGTTTGTGTGTGTGTATGTGTGTGTGTGTGTGTGTTTGTGTTTGTGTTTGTGTGTGTGTGAGTGTATATGTGTGCGTGCATGCGCGTGCGTGTGTGTGTGTGTACCTTGTGCCATTTGTGACTAGATCAAACCTTTTGTAGACACCATTATTTCATTATTTATACAATAATCAATTGGTAACAACCAAGAATTAGACAGAAGGAGATATGGCTTCCACCAAAAAGCCAACAGCCGGATTTCTTGGGTTGGGGATCATGGTGGGTGGTGATGTTTCTGTTTATTGTGCTTGGTGTACAGCGCATTGGGCAGTTTGCATGACTGCGTTTGCACATGTGGATGGACAGTGTTTGTCTATACTGCATGCTTGTGCAGTGAAAGAAAGCGCTGTAACCGCATGCTTGTGCAGTGATATGCAGCATGTTGCAGGAATACTGGTTGCGTACAAGTCTGAGTCCAGCTTCACACTGCTGCGACTGCGTTCCACCAGATGAAACTCTCAGACCATCTTTGGTGGTGCGGGCTCGCCTGTTTCCTTGCTTGCATGACTGGAAAATCCAGGGAACGGCAATGGCCCGGAACCTCTTACAGTCTGGACTGTTTGAAGATGTTGTGGTTTGGAACCGGTCAAGTACTAAGGTAAGAGGAATCCCATCAGGTGATATTGCTTCAGATGGTATCCTAGAAACACAGGTTCGTAAGGATGCGCAGCACGTTTCATTTGTACAGAATTAGCAGCACAAGCGTGCAGCCAGATCTCCGATATCATGAATTACAATTGGTCAAGCCAGGGTACAGAGCACAGCCTTTACCGGACAATTATTGAGGTGCTCCTGTCCCTCTCCTGGGCTCGTCTGCTTGCAATTTTGGGATCCAGGGCGTGTGTTCACAAGCTGTCAGCGTTGTGAGACCTTCTTGCCAAGTTAGGACACAAGTGCATTGGTGTTCTTATTACCAGACAGCTTTCAAGTGCAATTCCATAGATTATCAAAAATGCCCTGCCATTGAAATTTTGGGCTTAACTTGTACGCCCACCCCCTTAAGAAATATAGGCTTTCTTTATCTTGAGTACAGATTTGTCGATGGTGTATGATGTGCGTTTACATGTTATGTTTGATATTAAGTTATTGAATGTGACTGAGTGACTTGGTGAATATGTTTTGACCCAGGCCAGGAACATGCTGTAGCACCTCCTTGTGTGCAAGAGCGCAGCCAGCTGTCGCTAGGAGGAGCTGTAACATTACTACTACCGTGTCCATTGCTCGGCAGGGATATCTCTACCGCACACTGGCCACCTATTGGCTCCAATTGTGTGCACAGGGTGCTTAAATAACTCAACAGACCTCTGCCTTGGGGCAGGTTGCAGGTTGGGAGAAGAGCTCTCACAGGCAGTATGTCTTCATCCTGGCTAAACATGCTTGCTTGCTTACTTTCCTCGTGTATCTCTACTAATTTCTTTAAGTATGCAGTATTTGGACACTCCTGTATGTACTAAACTTTAAATCGGTATAGGTTTTTGCATTGTGATACAGGATGAGGGTGGACGCACCACGTTGCTCTGAAGTGCCTCAAGCTTTATATAGCTGGTGTGCGGTGAAAAATTGGGAACAGTGCAGCCAGGGGAGCTGGCTATAGTTGCCGGAAATCATTTAGCCTGTCACTTGGGTGAGTGACCTCCTGGTACGCGTGCTCTTTATCAACTCACACGTCACTCCCTTCTCTTCCCAGTGTGAGGAGCTAGCTAAAGAGGGCGCTAAGATAGCGGCAACTCCGGCTGCTGTGGTGGCACAAAGCGACTGCACGTATGCTGTTCTTGCTGACCCTGCTGCTGCTTTAGAGGTGCGTGGAATCGCGCGATGTGCAATGAGGATCGGCTATGCTTAGTTGAGGCCTGGCTACTTGAGCATAATAGGCAAATTTGAATAACGCTTAATCAATCCTTTCTTCAAATCCATTGGGCCTGCTTTTGCTTTCAAGTCTTTGTTTGATACGCAGGTATGCAAACTTTGAATTGCGGCGTTGTGGCAAGTAGTGTGTTTCTAACAAAGGCACTTTCACAAAAGCTCTGCCTTGTGCTATCTGAATACCTGGTCTCCTTTTGAGCAGGTCGTGTTTGGTGCCAACGGCGTACTGGAAGGCATCACTCCTTCCAAAGGATACATAGACATGAGCACAGTGGATGAGGAAACGAGCAAGCAAATTTCAGCGGCTGTGACGGCAAAGGGAGGGCGTTTTTTGGAGGTATCGCCAAGAAAGAGAATTCGATTAAGAATTGCGATAGATGATTCAACAATCATTGTGCCTGCCTTTACAACTGAAGCTGAACAGTCGGCCTTCGCCGACGACATGTCATGCCAACATGCTGATGACTCACAAATACTCAGTCAAGCTTAATCTTTTCTAACTTCTTACTGCTCAAGTACTCCTGCTCAGGCTTGTTAAAACTCTTAGGACTTGTGAAAATAGTGGCATAAGCTGTTCAATTTGCTGCTGCACAGGCCCCTGTGTCAGGCAGCAAGCAGCCTGCTATCAACGCGCAACTGATCATCCTTGCCGCTGGTGACCAGGTGAGGGCTGAGAACATTGTTGTATGACAGACGGCAAATCTACGGATTGGAGTAAATTTATCAGACTAGTAGATGAGCTGACACTTTTGAGGCCAACACTGTAGCCTAGCTTTGGAGCCTGTATGCGTGACTTTTCTTGAATGCACAGTCTTTCTCTGATCCCACTAATTCTTCTCGAGCAACTCTTGCCTGTTTCACCTAGAGCTACAATTTGTGAGGGCTTGTGCAACACTCATCCCGGAAATTCCTCTCTAGTGCTTCATATGTTATACTGTTATACTGCTGCTCCAAGCTGCGTCACACTCTCCACGCAGGGCCTGTTTGACGAGGCTTCGCCTGCGTTTGCAAAAATGGGCAAGCGGAGCCTCTTTTTGGGAGAAGTGGGCGCGGGTGCTCGAATGAAGCTTGTGGTAAATATGATCATGGTGGGTTTTGGTCGGCGCATCAGCTTTTCTGTTGCTGCTGCCTTGTTACAAGCTACATCTGTACCCTGCAAATGAGGGAAGGACTATTGCAAGCTTGTTTGAGGTCCTTACACCTCGTTCCTTATAAAGCGAGAAAGCCTCTTTTTGTACATACCCCAAGCCATGTGCCCTTACAAGAGAGTTTATTTAGAGCATCAGAAGGGATCATCCTGCCGGATTTGAAGCTGGAAATTCTTGCTCCGCACAGATGAGAGCCAATGCCAATTAAATTCAGAGTTTAAAATCCTGAGGGGCCCAACAATTGCTGAGGGGGTCAAACATGTTTGTAATATGTACCAGTGATATACTGCATGTAAAGCATAGTTGGTGCATACTAGTGTTGCTTTACCTGTAGATTGTTGATTAGGTGGCTCAAATTGAAAGCAATTTAGTCGCTGGCAGCCATTTTATGCTTGTCCAGTTACAGGCACGTTTTCGTAGTTCGATGTGGCACTCAATTATGCATGATGCCTAAAACTTTCTATGTGCGTTGTGTTGCGTTTAGGGCTGTATGATGGACACATTCTGCGAAGGGATGAGCCTGGCTGAAGGAGCAGGGTTATCACAGCCTGATCTTTTGGAAGTCCTCGGATTAGGTGCCATGGCTTGCCCCATGTTTGCTCAAAAGGGTCCCACCATTCAAGCCAAGAACTACCCTACAGCTTTTCCCCTCAAGCACCAGCAAAAAGACTTGCGTTATGCCCTTGAACTCGGGTAGGTTCTGCCCTACACACTTCAGACAAGCATTTGATGTGCCTATCAAATCACTGCCACACAGCCTAAGACTCGGCATATCCAATAAATGTTGTTGCTTTTGCTACCAGTAGTATGTGACGTACTCACTTGAATCTAATCTGCATCTTTCAGCAGTGCGCCAAGTGTCAAATGTTTACGTTTTCTTGTTGCACTGAACTTATATGTGTTCACAGGGAGAGGCTCGGCCAGCCACTACCCGTGGCAGCTGCTGCTAATGAAAAATACAAAGAGGCAATGCAAATGGGACATGGCGAAAAAGATTTTGCTGCAGTAAACGAAGCTATTATGAAGAAGCCGTAAAACTGGGTTCTTACGATTCTCTTTTCAGTTTGCCTTGTCTTCCAGCGAGACTGCCCCGTGATTAATTTCTTGCACTGTTAATGGTCATCTATCAGGCTTTGCCAATGCTGCTTTTTGTAAGTCACAACCATGACAGCCTGAAATCGTGCAACGTGTTGTAGTGGCAAGTTCACTGGGACAATAGCATTTTGGCAGAGGGGGCTAACGGAGAAAATGCCTGAAATTGCGCCTTTTTGCATTCTGAAGGCAGCCACTCACAGCCACTTCATCCGATCGACACCATTTTAGTACCAAAGTGCAGCTGGCTTTTTGAGAGCTACCTGAGCACGTGCCCAATTTTATGTGGGTCACTTTGCGTGCTGAGAGAATAGACTGTATTAAGCACAAACGGTGCATGTAAACCCTAATGTGGTGATTCCCATGGGAAAATGGCTCAATTGGTTACGATTGGTTACAATGGGGGGTGACCTTCAGCCAGGTTGTTTGGCTGATCGGCTGCTGACTGGTCTCGGCCAGCCACAAATAAATCCATAAGCTCAGAAAGAAAAAGAAAAGTCTATTGTTCTGCTGAGAAAGGAAATCATGAACAAGTTGGTTGTTGACCTGTTGCAGCAAAAAGGGGTTGGGCTGCTGAAAAGTCCTCAAAAAAAGGTGAAAACAGAAGGAAAAGTGTTTCCTCAGCTCACAAACTCGATGGTCTTGGCAAATTAAAAGAGCATGCACCTCGTTCTGAACATGTTCATCTTCACCAGGACATTGGTCACATACGCAAGAACCATCTTCATGCCACGCTGCTGCCTCAACTTTCAAAGTATGCGCACGCAAGCGGAATCTACTTATATTGCGCATAACATGTTTGGACAGATCAAGATGGAGATACTGTGGTACATTAATCGGCATACGCTCATTTCTAGAAAAAGGGATGGCAAACCAAGAATGATAGGTGGCCAGTTTGTTGTTGTGTGTGTTGGGGTCCACCAGCTCAGCGTCTCTCCAAACACCTCTCATCCTATGCTTCAAATCTGCAGTAAACTCTTGCATGGGAATAGCATGCCCAGTTTGAACAGCTCGTACATACAACTCACACCCACGCAGTCCCTGAAAAGCGCTCAGCAATTGAGCTGTCCAGCAGGCACTTGAACGAGGCTGTAAATTGAGATCAGCCTGGACTACCCTCCGCAAAGTGTCACTATTGGTATTAAGCATACTATTGAAAAGCTTGACAGCTGACCGAAACCAGAAGAATTGCAACGGTTCATGTCCACATTCTCGGAGTACAGCCCAATTAGTGGTAGACTGCTTCACACCTAACGTGCCCTTCAGAAAATGCAAATGAAGCGTAGACAGTGGGCTAGAGAACTCTCTGCC
>Ga0307974_1002607_pt1 | contig 12811 bp, 14 predicted proteins | sample OrgLakmetagen784_FD_201812 | JGI IMG/M metagenome (GOLD analysis project Ga0307974, IMG submission 201812) | Saline water microbial communities from Organic Lake, Antarctica - #784 | ecosystem: Environmental > Aquatic > Non-marine Saline and Alkaline > Saline | place: Antarctica: Organic Lake... | reverse complement strand
GCCCTTATGGTGCCTTGAGATCACACTCCTCACGTTGCCCTTATGGTGCCATGAGATCACGCGCCTCACGTTGCCCTTATGATGCCAAGAGATCACGCGCCTCACGTTGCCCTTATGATGCCAAGAGATCACGCGCCTCACGTTGCCCTTATGGTGCCATGAGATCACGCGCCTCATCCATTTTCTATCACTGTTTCTTTCTGTTCACTCTGTTGCCCACCTTTTGGACTCTGCAGGCTCCGGAGGTGCTGGACTGCCCCTTCAAGGTGAGATTGCAAGTGCATTTTGCCCTACTCTTGCCCTACTTCTGCCCTACTCTTGCCCTACTTCTGCCCCACTTCTGCCCTACTTCTGCCCAACTTCTGCCCTACTTTAAGCCACATCCGGTGCTTGTCTCACCATCTGCTGCCTGCATCCTGTCATCACATGCAAGACGCATTGAGCTGCACTTTGCTCGTTCCTGACCTCGCTGCGGTTGTTCCCTATTTTGATCCGCAGCAGCAGTATTGCTGCGTCTCCGCTGCTCTTGCTGCGATTGTTCCCTATTTTGATCAGCAGCAGCAGTATTGCTGCGTCTCCGCTGACCTCGCTGCGATTGTTCCCTATTTTGATCCGCAGCAGCAGTATTGCTGCGTCACCGCCGCTCTTTCTGTCGCGCAGGAGACCCAACAGCACTTCTAGGTCTTGCTGCATTGCTGCATTGCTGCAGTATTGCTGCATCTATATTGCCTGTAATGCAAAAGTTATTGCATAAGTCGAGCTGTGCACATTGCACTCAAACGGAACGCCCAAAAATCGTTCTGTGCACACCTTTTCTAAACTCAGTGTGTTTGTGTAAACTGCAGAGCAAGCCAGAGGAGAACAAAAGCAACCAACTGCTGCACTACTCGTATCATGTGGACACGGTGAGATCTTGTAAATATTCCAGATAAAAGACAAGCATTAAAACTACGCAGGCAGAGAAAGCCATGAGCTGCATTACTCGTATCATGTGGAGACGGTGAGATCTTGTAAACATTCTAGATAAAAGACAAGCATAAAACTATGCAGGCAGATAAAGCCATCAGCTGCATTACTCGTATCATGTGGACACAGTGAGATCTTGTAAATACTCCAGATAAAAGACAAGCATTAAAACCACGCAGGCAGAGAAAGCCACTCCCTACATTGATTTAGGGAAAGGAGCCACTTTGGTAATGAGTACCGTAAAACTCCTCCGCCATAGTGAGCATTCCAGTTGTATACCCTGTGTCTGTCTGCTCATTATTGTTGTGATCCTACCAATCGTACTTCTGCTTGTATGTGCCGCGTTGTCTTGTTTCATACAACTACGGCTCTTCCTTTTATCTGGCCCGGTGCATTTCATTTGTTTTAGGCTTAGGGTAGGGTGTCTAGAGGTCAATCCCTAATCTCTGAAACCCACCATGCTTAGCGTGCAAAATTTGATTCTGACTGAGCTCATTTCCCCTGCGATCTGCATACACACACATGTGTACACACATAAGGTAAGGTAAGGTTACATCGCTATATATGCCTCTGGGGGGCATCTGAGCGGAAGCTTGGAAAAAGCCTGGAACCAAACCAAAAAGACACACACATAAACACATAAATGTGACACACATAAACGCACACATCTGTACACACATAAACGCACACATATGTACACACATAAACACACACATGTGTACACACATAAACACACACATGTGTACACATGTGTACACATGTGTACACACATAAAACATACACATGTGTACACACATAAGGTAAGGTTACATCGCTATATATGCCTCTGGGGGGCATCTGAGCGGAAGCTTGGAAAAAGCCTGAAACCAAACCAAAAAGATACACACATAAACACACACATGTGTACACACACAAACACACACACACACACATGTGTACACACATAAACACACACACATGTGTACACACATAAACACACACACACACATGCAGTGGGCTGTGGGGGTGCTGGCGTATGAGCTAGTCGTTGGGCTGCCCCCCTTTAGCGACAAGCAGCGTGGAGCTGTGGAGGACAAGATCAGGCTGGCTCCCCCGAGGTGATACCCATGTCCTAGGACATGGGACATAGGACATGGGACATGGGACATAGGACATGGGACATGGGACATAGGACATGGGACATGGGACATGGAACATAGGACATGGGAAATAGGACAAGATCAGGCTGGCTCCCCCGAGGCGATACCCATCCTGTGTCTTGTTTTTATTTCCGGTACCAAAGTCGGCTCCTTTTCCTTAGTTAATGCGGGGAGTGGTATTTCATCAGACCATTCAACTGTGGGGAGTGGTATTTCATCATAATGTGGGGAGTATTGTTTCATCAGACAATTCAACTGACACACACCCTTCCAGTGTCCTGTATTGTACCTTGATTATGAGTCAACTTACACGCACCTGTCCAATGTCTTGTGTCTTGCTTTCGTTTGGATAATAGGTTTCTCTACTGCTGCTGTGTCGTCCGCTGAAATGCACCTGTCCTTTTTCCTATGTTTCGCGTTGTTTAATTCCAAAGAAGTCAACTGATGCATACTTATGCTTTTATTCATTGCTATACGCACAGCGCAACACAGCCCCTAATTTCTCAATACTAGAAAGCAACATTAGACCCACTTTTAGAACAGTGATGCTCAGGTCATCCTACAAATATGCCTCCCCCTTATTCCTTGCATTCAATACCGGAGAGGAGATAATTGCCTTGTTTGCGTCTCTGCGATGTGCAGGTTTCCTTCTAAGCTGAGTGACCATTGCTGCGATTTCATAAGTATGGCGTTGGAGAAGAACCCTCTGGAACGGCCCTCCATTGTGGAGATGCTCACCCACCCATGGATGAAGGTGGGCCGTGGCAGTGGCGTCCCTTCCTCTGCTGCTGTGCTGAGAAATGAGAACCATGACATTCACTTGGGATTGTGTTCTGCAGTTTGTGTTTGCATGCATAAATCCGTGTGTGTGTGTGTGTGTGTGTGTGTGTTCATATGCAGGTTGGTGTGGACCTGCGTGTGGTACCCTCCCTCGTAGGACCCAGCGCGCGTGCTTTCTGGTTGCGCTCTAGATGGCCCTTGGAAGTGCCAATGCCTTCGCTCCCTTATAATGCTGTCCAGACGCACAAGCACAGCTATAGTGCTCTACTCCTATATCCTCTCCAAACACTCAACACGTTTGAGGACTTCTATCGACCCTCACCCCTCTCAGTTCCTTAAAGAACCACAAGCACAGCAACGGCAATACCTATCGTTTTTAAACACTTTGAGGGCTTCAATCTTATTGATCTTATCAACACTCACCCCTCTCAGTGCCTTACAGACCCACAAGCACAGCAGCAGTGATACTTATAATTTCTAGACACTTTAAGGGCTTCAATCTTATCAATCTTATCAACACTCACCCCTCTCAGTGCCTTACAGACCCACAAGCACAGCAGCAGCGATGCTTATAATTTGTAGACACTTTGAGGGCTTCAATCTTATCAATCTTATTAACACTCACCCCTCTCAGTGCCTTACAGACCCACAAGCACAGCAGCAGTGATACTTATCATTTTAGACACTTTCGAAGACTCTCATCTCACCCTTACCCCTCTCAGCGCCTTGCAGATGCACAAGCGAAGCAACAGCAGTCAGTATCAAGCGTTTCTAGATACCTATTAGGGCTCTTATCTTACCCTCACCCCCTCTGATGCCTTACAGATGCACAAGCAAAGCAACAGCAGGCAGTATCAAGCGTTTCTAGATACCTATTAAGGCTCGCATCTCACCCACACCCCCTCTGTTGCCTTGCAGATGCACAAGCGAAGCAACAGCACGCAGGATATGTCCTCCATGGACCACGGCTCCAGCCAGCTCATGAAGTCGGCATCAAGCCTGGTCATGAACTCGTCGATTCTGGAGGGCAGGGAGGACGTGTCTGGTGGTGAGTATGGGCAGTGATGGTGCAAAATCACAGAGGGCAGGGAGGACGTGTCTGGTGGTGAGTATGGGCAGTGATGGTGCAAAATCACTGTTGTATGGCCACAGTGCACAGTTGCACAGATGTATGGCCATAGTGCATGGCCATAGTGTATGGCCATAGTTGCACAGTTGTATGGCAATAGTGCACAGTTGCACAGTTGTATGGCCATAGTGCACAGTTGCACAGTTATATGGCCATAGTGTATGGCCATAGTGCACAGTTGCACAGTTATATGGCCATAGTGTATGGCCATAGTGCACAGTTGCACAGTTATATGGCCATAGTGTATGGCAATAGTGCACAGTTGCAAAGTTGTATGGCCATAGTGCATGGCCATAGTTGCAGAGTTGCATGGCCATAGTGTATGGTAACTGTTTTGTGCTCATTTGTGACCACACTGCTCTCACTGCACTAGTAAAGGAAAGGTGGGTGTGCATGCAGTGAGAGTCATTTGTGTGCAGTGAGAGACATTTGTGTGCAGTGAGAGTCATTTGTGTGCAGTGAGAGACATTTGTGTGCAGTGAGAGTCATTTGTGTGCAGTGAGAGACATTTGTATGCAGTGAGAGTCATGTGTGTGCAGTGAGAGTCATTTGTGTGCAGTGAGAGACATTTGTATTCAGTGAGAGTCATGTGTATGCAGTGAGAGACATTTGTGTGCAGTGAGAGTCATTTGTGTGCAGTGAGGGTCATTTGTGTGCAGTGAGAGTCATGTGTATGCAGTGAGGGTCATTTGTGTGCAGTGAGGGTCATTTGTGTGCAGTGAGGGTCATGTGTATGCATTTGTGTGCAGTGAGAGTCATTTGTATGCAGTGAGAGACATTTGTGTGCAGTGAGGGTCATTTGTGTGCAGTGAGGGTCATTTGTGTGCAGTGAGAGTCATGTGTATGCAGTGAGGGTCATGTGTATGCAGTGAGAGACATTTGTGCCGTAAAACATGCATGCATGCCTGTGTGATCTCTCAAGGGTGTCAAAGGGGAGAGAGATCCACTGTGCTTGTGCCAGCGTTTGCACGTGTGCGTGCACATGTGCGTGTGCGTGCGCAAGTGTTTTGTGCGCAAGTGTGTGTGCGTGTGTGATAGAGTCTGTGTGTGTGTATGTGTGTGTGTGTGTGCACGTGCGCGTGCGTGTGAGTGTTGTTGGCATTAATTTTGAGATCACTGCCGTGCAACTAGATAGTTACACCTTAGTATAAGTTAGTAGTTAGAAGTTAGTAGAAGTTACACCTTACTAGATAGCTACACCTTTCATAGACTGCTCACCATCCTTTTTTACATGACATTTGCATGTGTGCAACACAGATCATCCACATAGCACGTAAATATGTTACATCAAGCCCTGTTTATGCTCGTTACACAAGTTTCCCTCCCTGTGACCTTCAAGGCTCAAATGGTGGCAGGGCTGACGTTGTTGAGGCGCAGCGCTTGCATGTTCCCTGATTTGCTGGCCTGCATTCACTGATTCCCTGATTTGCTGCCCTGATTTGCTGGCCTGCATTCACTGGTTTGCTGGCCTGATTTGCTGCCCGGATTTGCTGCCTGCATTCACTGGTTTGCTGGCCTGATTTGCTGCCCGGATTTGCTGGCCTGCATCCATTCAAGTGGCGCAGCACATGTCGCGCAAAGCAACACAGATGGAAAGAAAGAATCTGAAAGGATTGAAACAATCAGAAAAATTTACGCAGGCAGTGAAATCCACTCATCACATGGCTATGTCACATGGAATCCAAATGGCCTTTCCTCATTCATTCTCAGATGGCCAAGCACCTGTTGGCCTTTTCTCATTCATTATCATTTATTCTCAGATGGCCTTTTCTCTTTTATTCTCAAATGACCTTTTATCATTCATTCTCAAATGGCCTTTTCTCATTCATTCTCATCCATTCTCAGATGGTCAACCACCTGCTGGCCAAGCCCTCTCCACCACACCAGCTGCAGCTGCCCCCACCAAGCCGGAGCCCACAGTGGTCACCACCAAGGTGAGGCAGCTCGGTTTGCAAGTGTGTATGTGTGTGGCTTAGGGTTGGCCAAAACCGTATATAAACACCGTATTTGACCGTATATTTGGTAATTTTCCCGCCAAAAATACCGTAAATACACCGTATATATATGGTTCTGGCCAACCATTGTGTGGCTCTAGTTATGTTTTTGTGTGTAGATATATCTAGGTTCATGGAAAAGCCACACACCGCTCCCTAGAGGGTAAATGAAAAAGCCATATACCGCTTCCTAGACATGTGCCAGGAATGGTTGTTAGTTGTTAGGATTGGATGGGCACAGAGTCAGAGGCATGATGCAAGGATTCAAACCTTGTTGAATTCCTTCCTGAGCAGCGACGAACACAAGCTAGGGTTATGGTTTAGGGTGCAGGTAATAACCCTAACCATTAAGGAGCTCACCCCTGATGAGCTCACATTTGCGCAAAGGACACAAACTAGCGTCGTCAAAGGCACGCATGTAACAGCGTCTGTTCCGGCACCCTAGCTAACTTGCATTGTCACATACTTCACGCATTGCGTCAGGCATTAACCTCAGGGTTTGGTGAAAGCTCTTGGTTGGGCATTGCATCTCACACGCCATCACACATCTCGGCTGGACATTGCATCTCACACGCCATCACACATCTTGGCTGGACATTGCATCTCACACGCCATCACACATCTTGGCTGGACATTGCATCTCACACGCCATCACACATCTCGGCTGGACATTGTATCTCACACACCATCACACATCTTGGCTGGACATTGCATCTCACACGCCATCACACATCTTGGCTGGACATTGCATCTCACATGCCATCACACATCTTGCATCCATCACACATCACACGCCATCACACATCTTGCAACCACAGGTGCTTTACCCGTAGATACCTACTTGCTTGCGTACGCCCTGCTGTGTCCCTGTATATGACACACACACAAAATCACACCACACACACACACACACACACACACACGCACGCACACACACACACACACGCACACACACACACACTCTCACACACACACAAACAGGCAGGCTCTGTCCCTGTGTCTCAGCGGCATATGGGCATATGTAGGGTTGGCCAGAACCGTACATTCATGGGTATATACTGTGTGCACACGGTAATTAAGCAGGGAAATTACCATACATACGGTCACATACAGTGCAGATGTACCGTTGTGGCCGACCCTACGCATATGCTGCCACTGCAATCACATGTGCTGTGTGTGACAGAAGACATGCTTGCCTGAGATACCAGTCTGGACAATGGAGAGCACATGTAGCATTGCATTGTGGTTCCAGGCACAGCCCGTGGCGATTGGCAAGGGCTCAAGCTCACACACGAGAGCTGGAGAGGTGCAACCATCATCACGCAAGGGGGGGGGAGAAGAGGAAGAAAAGGGGGGCACAAACAGAAGGGCACTCGTCGTGAGCCAGTCCTACACGCAGGGTGCCCTGCCACTCACCGCGTTCCATGGCATGGTACAGGTGTGTGTGTGTGTGTGCATGTGTGTGCATGTGTGTGTGTGTGCGCATGTGTGTGCGTGTGTGTGTGCGTGTACGTTTGTATTTGTGCATGTGTGTGTGCCTGTACGTTTGTATTTGTGCATGTGTGTGTGTGCGTGCGTGTTCCGTGCATCCTTGTTGCCTGGATTTTTGCATGCCAGTGAAAGGGTTAGCAAGTCATGCCCTGCCCCTCACAAGCGTGCGGCCTTGGGCCTTGTGTCAGTCGCTTTCTTACAGGCATTTGCCGCACGCGCTCTGCACACACATACACACACACGCACACACACACACATACACATACACTTATAGGTTGGCAAGCCCCTGGTCCCAAGCGCCAACCGTTGTGCTCCCTCCTTGGATCGTGAAATTGCGAAGCACCAGCAGCACCATATCCTTCAGCTCCCACATCAGGGCCCAAACGACACCGCTCATCGCAGCATGAACAGCTCAGCCAGGCCAAACACTTCTGCTGTAGCACCTGTTGCTAACACAGCTGCCTCCTGCGCACCTTCCTGCCCAGCAGCTTTGCCCAACTTTCTTCCCTGTGCCAGCCTCAAGGCAGCCCCTCAGGCTTGGTGACAGCTGCAGAGCTGTGGCTATCAGGCAAGTCTTACCTTACCTTGCCTGACCTTAAAAACAGCTGCGGAGCTGCGACTATCAGGCAAGTCTTTTCTTACCTTGCTTGACCCTAAAAACAGCTGCAAGAGCTGTGACTATCAGGCAAGTCTTACCTTACCTTGCCTGACCTTCAAAACAGCTGCAGAGCTGCGACAATCAGGCAAGCCCTCTAGAGGTATGATTCTTCGTCTAGAGTTGTGATTATTTGTTCCCTATAATTCTTCGTTCCGGGGAATAGCTTTCCCCCTCCCTTAATCATGCTGGCTGTGTCATCACTACCAGCGCAGTTTTCTTTTTCTTTTTGGCAAGCCCCCTTGCGCTACAAATAACTAGGGTTGGCCAGAATCGTATATATTCGTATATATACACCGTATATTTGGTGATTTCCAAGCCAAAAAAAACGTAAGTACACCGTATATATATATATGGTTCTGGCCAGCCCTACAAATAACAGGAAATAAAAGCAATTAGGCGTAGATGTGAAGGGAGGACATTCCAGCAGAGCTCAAGCTGGCTCATGCTACTGGCTGCTACTGGCCTAATATGTTCACATGCTTTGGAGCGCGCAAATGCCTGTTTGTTCCCCGTGCCATCCCCATTCCTGATCAGTGTTGTGTATATGGGGTAGGATGCGCGCACACACGGTTATTCACATGCACACACACAACTGCACACACACAGTCACACACACACACACAGTCACACACACACAACTACACACAACTACACACACAACTACACACACAAGCACTAACACACACAAACACAAACACACACATGTAGGGCACCTCTGCCACCCTAAGGTCCTGAAGCGCTTAGGTAGTTTCGTTGTTTGCACGTAAACGACGTGCAAAGCACTACACCTATCTGGCGGATGAAACCGAACAGTATTTGCACAAGGACCTCCACATTCTAGATTGCAACATGGAAGAGAAGGCAATACGCTAGTGGTGCAAATTGAATAGCCTGAGGCTTTGAACAGGGGGTTTTGTGCTCGTGCAATTGTGTGCAAGTGAGTGTAGGTATGTGCGTGCTGTACACAACAAATGCGCAGCGAGCATTGCAGCGTTTTTGTTCCCCTGCAAGAAGCAGCATTGCAAGAACTTGAGTGTGCTAGCAGGCCTGCATTTCACAGGACTGGCCTTGAGTTGCTTAGCCTGGTTATGTCGGAGCTCCTGACTGAGTACCTCCTACATTGTACAGTCATTTTTCATGTCGTGCATGGCGCAGCCCTAATGTGCTTGTGGATACTGGCTGCACCATTGCATGTGTGATTTGCTTGGACCATTGCACGTGTGTTTTGCTTGGACCATTGCAATTGTGATTTGCTTGGACCCTTGCACGTGTGATTTGCTTGGACCATTGGACCATTGGCTGTACCATTGCACGTGTGATTTGCTTGGACCATTGCAATTGTGTTTTCCTTGGACCATTGCACGTGTGTTTTGCTTGGACCATTGGACCATTGCCTGTACCATTGCACGTGTGATTTGCTTGGACCATTGCAATTGTGCTTTCCTTGGACCATTGCACGTGTGTTTTGCTTGGACCATTGGACCATTGCCTGTACCATTGCACGTGTGATTTGCTTGGACCATTGCAATTGTGATTTGCTTGGACCCTTGCACGTGTGATTTGCTTGGACCATTGGACCATTGGCTGTACCATTGCACGTGTGTTTTGCTTGGACCATTGCACGTGTGATAGATCTGAGAAACACTGCCAACAAAACACTGCCCTCTTGGTTGCTTACAGAACTAACAGCACATGTTATGAAAGCCTCTTCTTGTCCTGACGCCATCCTATTTCTACCTAGCACTGTGTGCTCTTCTCGCGTAACAACCCGCAACCCAAACTTTCAACAGCTTGCTAAAGACAAGAAATTGAATCCAAACCAGTGGGAGGTTCACCTGATTGAGTTTAACTTCTGTGAAGACACTAGACCTGATCCCCAACTCCAAAAAGCAAAAGCACAGCACAGCGTGCTTATAGCCAACCTAAACAGACAAGGATATAGGGAAATCAAGCTTCACGTGATCCTCGTTGGAGCTATGGGAACTATCTACAAAGACTACACAGACAAACCTCTGGCAGACCTTAATCTGGATTACCATAAGATCAAAAAATTGACACACAAACTGAACGAACACTCCATCAGACATGCATCTGCACTCATAAAAACAAGGTATGCATTGCAGTATAACACAAGCAACAACAGTCAAGGATTGGGTCCGGGTGTTACGGCACACAACCCCCCTGACCCACATTACTTTCTAATTTAATTGTTTGCGCGGTGGGGGGTTGCCTGGTGCGGGCACCTAAGTAACCCCCTCCCTTAATCATGCTGGCTGTGTCATCACTACCAGCGGAGTCTTTTCTTTTCTTGTAGGGGAGGGGAGGGGTGTGGCGTACTAGTCATCACAATGGCTAACTGTTAGCTTCCCTAGTTTTTTATGTTGAGTGCCTCGCGGTGGTGTAGCTAGATCGGCCCGTTGCCCTTACTCTTACCTAGCCCTGTCTTCCTTAACCTTGTTCTTTTTACGTGGGCACACAAAGTGCGCAGGCTTTTTTTCCTGCTTTCTTTCCTATGCTTGACCTTCTCGTATACGTTTTGACCTTCTTTGTCACGCACAATTGTTGGCTGTGACGATTCGTTTGATTTGGTTAGTTGGTTTTTCAGTTGAGGTAGTTTTGCCTGGTCTCGTGCAATAAGCTGGCGAATCCAGTTTATTGAAGATAGCATTTTCTGGTTTTGATATTGCGGTATTCAATTAGCTCATTAAACTACACAATGCTAAGCCAGATGGTTGAGTAAACTTCCCAGCCCTAGAAAGGAGAGGCGCGGCAGCCGACTAGAGTGTGTGTGGTATAGTATATGTCAGTGTGTCAAGCAAGTCGGATTTGAGAAACAGCAGAGAAAGAGAGAGAGAGAGAGAGAGAGAGAGAGAGAGAGAGTATCAGGAGAATTGCAGTCTGTAGTGCAGTTCCCAGCCTTTGCTCGAGAGAGACTCAACCCTGGCTTAAAACGATTCTTCAATAAACCCATAGATTGTTGTGCTGAGACTTATATTTTGCATCTACATACTTTATACTTTGCATTTACAGACTTTATACTTTGCATCTACAGACTTTTTGCAAACGTGGTCAGGGACTTGTTGATGGACTGGGCTCTTGCTGAACACCAAATACTAGACTCACGATTTTGTTTCTGCCCCACAAGGACCACAAACCAACCCCTCTTTATTCTGCGACACAGTTCTCGCTACTGCAAAAAAGGAAAAAAGGAAGGTGTTCACTACTTTTCTGGACCTCCTTGCTGCCTACGACAGTATTCCAAGAGAGAAACTTTGGAGACTCTTGCAAAAAACTCCACAATATTTGAGAGTTATCATCCAAACCATGTACACAGGATGCCTCTACCTTCTTATTGATGGCGACAAAACTTCCGAGGAGGTTGCGCCCAACAAAGGCTTGAAACAGGGCTGCCCTCTGAGTCCCCTTCTGTATTCCCTTTATACCAATGACATTGACAGATTCTTGACCGTGCAGAGAGGTGCTGCCACTGCCTTGGATTCAGTTCAGGTCCCTCATTATTGTGATTATGCTGATGACATTGCTCCCACTTCAAATTGTCACGCCCAATCGTTGGCAGCGACGAATCGTGTGACGGAGCAGTTAAATTGGTTGACAGTTGAGAGTTTCTATATGTCTTGTTCAATAATCTGGATAGCCAGTCTTATTGATAATGGTTGCGCCTTCGGACCAAGAAAGGCTTCCAAGGTGGAAAAATCATCCAGCAGAGGAGCGAGTTCTTTGCATCGCTGGTCCCTAATGCTTCTACCAGTTCTCTGGCTATCAGTAGATGTGCTGAGTCTTACACTTTGCAGTGACCGTAATTTGATCTGACAAAACACAGCTGAATGTCTACAGTTCCAGCTAAACAAATTCCACAACTACACACGTTTCAAGGAGCTCAAGCTCAACACTGACAAAACAAAAGTCATGGTCTTCTTCAGCAAGGATACTTCTGCGATTCCCACCTTCACGTACGATGGCACTCCTCTAGAACTTGTCACCCATTTCAAATACCTTGGATTCACTCTCACTCGTGATGGAAGTATGCACACAGCAGCTGAGAAGATGGCAGACAACTTGAGGCCATAGCTAGAGTTACAGACGGATGTCAAGTATGGGCCACTTCTTCACTGACATATGATTCCTCAGTAACCACCCGTGCACACATCCTTCATCTTGGCTTCCTGAGAAATCTCCTGGGTGTCAAGAAAAGTACTGAAACTCACTGCGTGCTCCGCGAAACAGGCCAGATGCCCATCTCTTTCTACTGGTTCAGATGCACCATAAGATTTTGGAACAGTTTACTCTCTTTAAACAACCCTCTTCTTGAGAAAATTGTGCGGGCTGATCTACTGCAAACAGAAGTGATACATGGACTTACCAGGTTCTGCATGCGCTCCAAGATTTACCTACATCTTAACAGCTTTGGCTGGAGAGATCTTGACATTTTGACACCACATGAAGCTCACCATTCCGGCAGAATTATGAGGACATATCACACACATTTTGGTGTACCATTGGGGAAAACTCCTGGATGGTGGGATGACAGAAAAAGAAATCAAAAGCCTGTGTTGCCTCTCTACCTTCGCTTGGACATTTCCAGCAACCTCAGCCGCGCACTTTCTTGCCTTCGCCTTTCTGGCCACAACTTTCT
>Ga0307974_1002601_pt1 | contig 12831 bp, 8 predicted proteins | sample OrgLakmetagen784_FD_201812 | JGI IMG/M metagenome (GOLD analysis project Ga0307974, IMG submission 201812) | Saline water microbial communities from Organic Lake, Antarctica - #784 | ecosystem: Environmental > Aquatic > Non-marine Saline and Alkaline > Saline | place: Antarctica: Organic Lake... | reverse complement strand
CGGCAGGGCCCTCCCGAAGTGCCCTCGAACTCAAAAATTAATCCCCAAACCCCCTCACGAACTAAAATCGTAATTTTAATTAATTTTTTGAAAGTGTGGTCACGAAGTGATCGTGAACGGACGGTATACACCTTGGATATGTTTTGGTCAACCCTATACATGTTTGAGATCCTTGCAGGTAATGAAAGAAGTAAAGCAGTGCTCATCATTGCTCTCGGACAGCAAAGACCCAATAGAAGACCTTTTATTAGCAACAAAAAAGCAGTGTTTCACAATAGAAGGGCTCCGCCTGCCCATATTTCCCGTGCTCTAACCTACCCTTGTTCTTCTTTCTGTCTTTTACAAATTTTTCCGCTCGTGGGCTTATTTTCTGCTTTCGCTTCTTGTTTTTATGTGTCCTGCTAGGTCCAGCAACGTGAACATGCATGCAAGCGCTGCAGACGTTTCAGTGCTGGAAGCAGTAGCATGCCAAGTGCTTATTGTGTGTATCTGCAATGAGGCAACGACATTAAGTACTAGCCCCTTCGCAAAGAAAGAGACACGTCCTTAAGGTTCAAAATATGCTGCTTTTAATGTTGCTGCAAAGCATGTATATGGAACATATGCTATTGTTTTGTTGTGCGAAGAATGCATCTTGAGTCATGTGCAAAACAACAGTGTCTCCTAGCCTTCCTGCAGCATGCATGCTGCCTTGCATTGCTCCAATATGTGACATGCATTCGACCTTGCAACGCAACGTCATGTGGATTGCGTACACCTCTTTGGAATGCTTGCAGATTTAGGAAGCAGATACATGGTCAATCACTTTGTCCTTCATGAGTTGTTTGTAGCCACTATGCCGGTTATGCCGGTATGTGTGTGTAACCGATTCCTGTCTTGACAGCAGAGTGCTGGAAGATGCACGTCATGTGCCAAGTGACCTTACAGTCCAGTCTCTCCTCGTTTGAGCTCTCAAGAAGTAGACAATCCCAAGTGCGTAACTTTGCTGTAATAATAGTTTATAACAGCGGCATTAAACTGCTCAGAAAAAGTCGCCAACCAAAAATTTCTTCTCCTCGTCAATCTCCATGCAGCAAAGTGACGGCGCAAGAGAACTGCACAATTCCTGAACGGAATCAATCAAGAATCGAAACAGTAAATTCCTCATTTTTACGCCGTCACAACGCGCCGCTCTCCAGCTCTTCTCGTCGCCAAAAGTCCGACCATCACGGCTGGCTCGCTGCGAAACTAAACACACAGACTTCGACTCTCGCCGTCGAATTGTCTACAGAATCTTAAGCGGAACAGACGCCTGGCCGCGGAGCTATTCAGGCCCAAAGACCGTTACAACCGAATTGGTTAAAGCCAGGACATCGCACTGGAAGGGCTTCGCCGCCCCAAATTTCAATCCTTTTGGGGTGTGGGTGTGTGCTTATTTTGCATTTGCGCTCTGTGACTCAGCGATCTCGTAGCTGCTCTCAACGCTGATTCCAGAGCACAGGAGAAGCGCACGGCAATAAGAATTATGCAGGCAATTTGTATGCATACTGCAGATGCCAATGCAGCTGCGTTGCCTCCAAATGCTCACTCCGGACCATGCAACCCCATTGGCGCCGGATCAGCGTGCGCTGCGATGAGAGACAAAAGTTTCAATCATCCAAGTAAATCTTAGGGTTTATGCCAAACTTGCGCTCTGTGACTCAGCGATTTGGCAGCTCCTCTCAGTGCTGAGTCCGGAGCACAGGAGCAGCGCATCGCAATAAGAATTATGTAGTAAAATTTGATGCATACTGCAGATGCCAATGCAGCTGCGTTGCCTCCGAATGCTCACTACGGACCCTGCAACCTCATTGGCGCCGGATCCGTGTGCGCAGCAAACACAGGCCACTGTAATGAATATCCAGGTAAATCTTATGCAGAACCGCGCATGCATCGCGCTGCAATCCTGGCTTAAAGTCACCCAACCGATTCGGTTTTCCACCAGCAATATTAAACTCTTGAAATTTGGATAAAAAGTGTGAAAATAAATAAGCTTCTAAACCCTTGCAAAGCGAGAAAATCACAATGTAGGAATTCAGCATTTGCGCACGCACCTCCGCCCTCCTGAAACTCAAACACGTCCATCTTCGTAGCAGGACCCCCATCTGCGTCCAAAGACACATGATGTGGGAACAAACAGCCAATAATAGTAATATGAGAGATGCTGGGCAAGACAGTTGTAGAAGCGCATGTGTGACGAGAACAGGCAAGGCCGGCTTCTGCAAATCAGTAAAGGTACTCGTACCTATGAGCAGTAAAGTGTACAAACATTTGAAGGTGCATGGTACAGCAAAGGGAGGCCTTGACACAAGAGCCCGTACAACAACTGCCAGGTGATGTCAGGGAAAGCTTCACGTAGGTATCAGGCCTTGGTTTCAGCCACAGGACGTCGAACCTTAAGCTTGGGTCCGTCGACGCACCAATACAGATGCAGCGCCAGTAGGGTTGGCCAGAACCATATATATACGGTATATATACGTAATTTTTGGCAGGGAAATCACCAAAAACACTGCAAAAATACGGTCATATACAGTGTATATATACGGTTCTGGCCAACCTTAAGCGCCAGTCATGCAATTGTAAATGTGATACATGCAATTCAAAGCAACGACTGTCTCCTCTCTTCATATGCACACCCTTACAAAAGACACACTTAAAACACCAAATATACCTTATGCGCACACACGCGCACGCACACACACACACACATAAACACACACACAAACACACACGCACACTCACACACACACGCACACACACACACACTCAAATACACACCCAAACATAACATGCCTTAAAAAAGTCACACCTGCGGGGGTGAATGAAAGCTCCAGCTTCCCAGGCCCAGGCACCACTAAGTCACTGGCACGGTATTGATCTCCGTACGCGTGCCTAGAAAGATAGTGTGACCGTGTTACTCAATTGCGACGAATTTATGAACATGTGAACATGTGTGTGTGACCTAAAATTTCTACGAAAAAGTGCTACAAAGCAAGAGTGCGTGTGTATGTGTGTGTGCGTGTGTGCGTGTGTGCGTGTGTGTGTGTGTGTGTGTATGTGTGTGTGTACGTGCATGTGTGTTTGTGCGTGCATGAATTGATATGAAGTGCATTACAATTCCACACAATATGGCAGGCACATCTCCAGGAACCAGTACTTGGCAGGCTATTTATATCTGCATGCTAGCGTAAACAGGACAGTTTTTGAATGCAGGCTTACTTGGAGTTCGTGTGGAGACCCAAGCACTACCATATTTAGGGTTGGCCAGAACCGTATATATACGCGGTATATGACCATATATTTGACGAGATCCCTGCCAAAAACACCGTACGTACACCATGTATATATATGGTTCTTGCCAACCCTGACCATATTGCACCAGTGTATCCTGATCCCTGATCAGCGCCTCTTAATTCAGCCCCTGCCTACATTTAAATAATCAGCCCCTGCCTGTATATAAATATTCAGCCCCTGTCTATATACCTTTGTAATGACCATGAGTTATAGATCGCATGCATAGGTGACATGGTCTATTGGACACCAAAGCTAGCTTCAGCACAAACAAAAACGGCTAAGCATCACCTAGCACCACTCGTCGACTATATATTGAAAACGGAGTTATAAAAAACAACCATGCACACCATGCGTGCAAAATCTGCAGCTGTGCATTACTGTGCAAAATATGTAGCTGTGCATTACTGTGCAAAATTCGTAGCTGTGCATTACTGTGCAAAATTTGTAGCTGTGCATTACTGTGCAAACTTTGTAGCTGTGCATTACTGTGCCAAATTTGTAGCTGTGCATTACTGTGATCGGCTCCTATTTCTAGTGCACACACAAAGGAGGTGCACTCACCTGGCATAGCACACACAGAGGAGGTGCACTCACCTGGCATAGCACTTGCTGGCTTAACTGGATCTAATCCAGTGTAAACTGCCATGCACACTGATGCGTGCATGATGATGTAACCATACCTGCCAACTACTATCGGCTCCTTCCAGCCCGGCACAAGGCGCGGGATGTTGCTGATCACGATGGGCTCCCTGTTTAGTTGCAGAGCACATGTGCAGATGGTGTGGTTGAGCCACTGCATGAATGCCATGCACGGAATGTTATCGACCACTTTTGAAGGAAAAAGAAGAAGGTGGTTCCTAAGCGCTTGCACGCGCATGCCGTACGCGGATTGTTATTCATTACGGCGTTTTTAGTTATCGTATTTTGTATTCTTTATCGTTATAATGGTGTGAAGTGTGACAAGTAGGATGGGAATGGCAGAGCCCACGAGTGCATGGTGCACAAAACAAGCGTCATCGCTAGGGTTGGCCAGAACCATATATATACGGCGTATATGCGGTATTTTTGGCAGGGGAATCACCAAATATACGGTCATATACGGTGTATATATACGGTTCTGGCCAACCTAGTCATCACCGGAAATGTCAGCTGAGCTGGCATGTGCCATACGTGAATACCTCCTCCTTGGTAATAAATCCCCCGCCTACTGCATCTCATGATGCAAGCGGAAAAGAACCACCAGAAGCTACTGGCATTACACCTGGCATTGAACACCAGTCTTGAGTGCAAGTAAGACGAATACGACAGCCCACTGGTGCTTGGTGCGCAAAAAATGCCAAGCTCAGTGTCTAACCCTTGAGCTCCAGTTCTGCAGTGAAGCAAAGTGATACCACTCATATCCCTCTTGCTTATTAGTGCAATTCCTGGGTTTTTCCATCCTAATTTCCTTTCGGTCTTCTAATTTCCTTTTGGTCTTCACAGCTGCTTAACTTGATTTGCTTTTTTGTTGAGTTATGAAAAGTTTATCACTATCTCAGCAGTCAACATCAAATCGAATATCGGTGCCTGTGCTAACAAATCAGTGGTAATTTAACAAAAGTCTCACAGCTGCGCTACTCACAAATTAGAAACGGTAGCTTTACCGAGGCCTAGCAGCTGTATCATATGCATGTAGCCTGCAAATTTGCAGCTACAGGACAGCTTTCTCAACCTTATCGGCTAAGGCCAAGGCAACATTTCCCTTAGGTCTTGAAAGGGGATACAAACTTGCTGACTAGCAGACTTTGCCTGTGCAAGACAAGGCTGCACGTGTTATGCATGTGTCACTGTTATGCGTGTGTCACTGTGATGCGTGTGTCACTGTTATGCGTGTGTCACTGTTATGTGTGTGTCACTGTTATGCGTGTGTCACTGTTATGCGTGTGTCACTGTTATGCGTGTGTCACTGTTATGCGTGTGTCACTTGGTTGCAGCTTTACCCTCAGACTAGGAGGGTGCTGTATAAGGAATTGAAGCGGTCTATCCGTGTTTATGTCTGCAGGTCCCATACAACCAGCCCACGCACACAACCAACATGTTCACAATAAGCCCCCGCACACCACTGCACACCCACACATCCCACACAGTACTACCCTCCCCTGTATGTCATTGACAACAAATTCCAAAGACAGCACTAACTAAAGGGTTATGCTCATCACTCATCCCTCACTTACAAAACAAAAAACACACACATGCACACACACACACACACATACACACACACACACATCCCTCTCACCTAAAGACCGTGCCGTTCAAGATGTTTCTGATGGTGCCATTTGGGCTCTTCCACATCTGCAGGGGGGGCAGCAATTGGGAAAGCTTGACTTTTCTTGATAGAGCTGTTTGGGGTCCTCCATAATTATAGTGGGGGGGCAATAAAAGCAGTTCGATTTAGCTAGCCTAAATCACAGTAGCGGAGAGGAAGGTCGTTATTCACAAGTACGTTGAAAGGTAACAAAGCATCTGGAGATAGGCAGCTCACAAGACCCACAGTGACAGCTGCAGGACGGGCGGTTTCCAAAAGAGGGTTCCTAACAGGAAGGCTTTGACAATTAGAAATTAAATGGTCAAATGAACAACAAGGCAGCTCACAAGACCCACAGACCCACATTGCTGCATCTACATTGCCACGCCACATGTAAACGGTACAAGGGGTGGCCAGAACCATACATTCATAGGTATACACGGTGTACATATGGTATTTTTAGCAAGAGAGTCCCCATGGATACGGTCAGATACGGTGCAGACATACGGTTCTGGCCAACCCTACATATGTGCCTGTACTAGGATTACGCGCAGAGCCAGAAATTGAGTTATCACCACGCCCCTAACTAACAATCATAATCCTGACCCTGCACAGAGGCTCATTGCATGATAGCAAAGCAAGACAATTTTTGGAAGAATGCAGCAAAACATTATGTTTGTGCAAGCAGTGCAGCCATTCCCTTCTTTGAGCTGAACTCCCTGGTACCACCAACGGCTCGTTGCATGATAGCAAAGCAAGACAATTTTTGACATTATGTTTGTGCAAGCAGTGCGGCCATTCCCTTGTTTAAGCTGAATTCCCTGGTACCACCCAACGGCTTACTTTGAACAAAAGCATGAAACAGGCGTTCACAGATGCAGCAAAGATAGCAGTCTGCCAGACAGCTTCACACGCCCGCACCTTTTTCAGGCTAAACTCCTTAACACGTGCTTCGTCCGGCGTGATCGTCGCACATTTTATGCCCACATTGTACTTCTGTGCGAAGAATGAGAGCACAGCCAAAAGAAGAACACAGGGTTGTTCAGGTTGCTCAAGGCCTTGCTTTGTAGCAATACAACATGTTGGCATCTTTTGAACACAAGAATCCCTGGTTCAGTGGCTATTATGCCTACCTGTAACTCCGTGTCAGGTATACACACACAGACACACACACACACACATATATATACACAAACACACACCTTGTATATATATAAAAACACTTTGTATATATATTCCCACACACCTTGATGGCCAGGGCAGCCTCTTCTGTGACCTGAGAGGAAAAGAAAGGATGGAAAACGTAGAGCATTTGAAGAGCAGAACTAACCCCTCTCCAGCAAACTCTGCAGGCCAAACCCTTCCCTACACTTTTCTTATATGCCTTACTTTTTTCTTTCACTCACTCTTTAATCATTCCCCCTCCTTATACTTCCTACCCATCTTCCTGTACATCCAAGTCCACCCTTCTTCCATAATACGCCATGTGAACTGATGTCAACCTCAACAAGCTGACCTTTCTTTTGTGCACGCACACACACCTTATCGTTGGTGGCATCTCGGTTTGTAATGCTCAAATCAAAGTACTTGATGTTGAGGTCGATGTATGGCAGGACAAGCTTCTCTTTGATCATTGTCCATATCACCCTGCAAAGGAGTCCATACACGTATATGTGTATAATGCGTGGAGCTTTACATGCAAGCTTAGTGCAAATCCGCATGCCTGTGCTGGTGCACGTGCTCACATGTGTGATTGTGTGCACTTGCGTGTGCATGCATATGTTCTTGTGCAGCTGCATGCAAATGTGTAAGCGTGTGGGTAAGCATGGGTAGTGTGCATGTGTGTGTATGTTTGTGTGTTTGTGTGGACATGCGTGTGTGTGTGTATGTGTGTGTGTGTGTGTGTGTGTGCGTGTGTGTGCGTGGCCGTGCGTGCGTACATGCGTGGTAGGCCGTGCGTGTGTTCGTGCGTGCATGGCTGCGTGTGAGCGCGGTTGCGTGCGTGCGTGCGTGCGTGTGAGCTCGGTTGCGTGCGTGCGTGCGTGCGTGCGTGTATGTGCATGTGTGTGTGTTTGTGTGTGTGTGTGTGTGTATGTGTGTGTGTGTGTGTGTGTGTGTGTGTGTGTGTGTGTATGTGTGTTGCATGCTGTGCGCGTGTGCATATGTGTAATGTGTAAGCGTTTTTCTCGTGTACACTGACCGTGTCTGCTCATCACCATCAAGGTCTACAACAGGGTTAGACACAGCGATCTTCCTAGGAGCGGACACTGCAGAAGCCATCCTTGACAACCCTAGGGATAAGGGATTCGTCAGAAAGAATTGATAAACAATAATGGATTTGTTGAACTGATCAGAGCAAGGAGCGGAAAGCGTCCTGCCTTGAGGATTGAGAATCTTTGTCCTGGAACTCCCTTGTATGTGACCCGCCAGCGTATTCAAGCGCCGCATAAAATTCATTTAATAATATAATGCATTTTCCAACCACTTTTTCTGCAGTACAGTGCTCTACACGGCCATACTACACGCTGTTTTGATTGCAGGGGGCCTCCTGCCCTCAGTTGACCTGATTCAATAGTGGCACGCACTCTGCAAGTGCTCGCTCGCTCTCAACGTTCTCTTTGCACTCGCCCACTGTAGTCTGGCCTTGGTGTAATGACGAAGCCTACAGCGAACTGTAGCATAGAAATCATCAGTTCTCTGCTTCAGCTGTAGAACTGGAGTTCTTGCGCAGTGAGCGTAGGCTGAGATCTGGCAGGCACTTTGCATAAAGTGTTGTGTACTTTCGTTTTAGGCATTCTTTTTATGCCTTGCTTTTGCTCGGGTTGTTTTTCCCGCCCCCCCCCCCTCAGCTTGTGCTATGACTTGTGGGTGTTCCCATCTGAGCTCGCTTGTATCTGACTTATGGACTTGCCGCTTGCTTCTTTGCGTTGTTTTGCTTTTATGAGGGCCTGCAGCCCATTTTTGGTTATAGCGTGTCTTTGGTTTTGATCTCCCTCCACGGCAGCTTGGTGTAATGACGAAGCCTACAGCGAACTGTAGCATAGAACCAACATCCTGTTAATGTACTGAGTTTGCTTCATCGTACCTTGGCAGCATTTCGGTGGCAATGTCGTGCTTTAACCCACCTCAATGAATTTCAATTACGATCAGTCATTGACAAGGTCCTGCATGTACGATCAGTCATTCAATTACGGTCAGTCATTGACAAGGTCATGTATTTACATAGCGTCAATGTAACAAACCTGTGGCTTTGCCAGAAATTCAATTACGATCAGTCAAGGTCATGCATTTACACAGCGTCAATGTAACAACCCTATGGCTTCGCCAGAATTTCAGCGACGCTAGCGACGCTCCATCATTCGTCATTACTGTAAAATCTTGTTCAATGAACAAAACACACATCTGATGTCTGCACACATGTCATATGTCTGAGAGGTTTGCCTTGTTTGGTGGGTGCACACACACACACACACACACACACACACACACACACACACACACACACACACACACCTAATGTCTTCTAGGTTTGCCTTGCTTGGTGGGTGCTAGCTGCGGCCAGGAAGTGCATTACAATTATGTTCTCTAACACACGTGGTTTTGTCATATGAATGCATACTGCCTGCTTTCGATCTGCAGGTGGGGCCTTCTTGTACCTTGGCAGCTACGTGACTTAAGCCGCTCTTTTTCTTTCCAGCCGCCATCCAGCAAGCACCCACGCAACACCTCCCCACTAGACAGATCATCGTCAGCGTCACGCCCTCAGCCAACTCAGTATCCCTGCAGCAAAAGCAGCACCCAGCACAGCAAATTGCATGCAGCATTATGCACAGAGCCCTCTGGTCGAAGCAGGCCAGCCAGCAGCGATGCCAAACCTCCCAGCCACGGCAAGCAGCACTCCAGCCAAGGCAGCACCAAGAACTCATTAATGCTGCCCGCAAACCTTGCTGCTGATCCAACCGTGGAAGGCTTACAGGAACTCATGCACACAACAGGGCCTGATCTAAGTGCACTGAGAGGCATCATCTGCAACATGGAGAGCCTGACAGCAAAGCTGCTGCATCATGGTGTGCGTTTGATATGCATGGTTGAAGGAGTGTAGCGCTTTCGGCAAGTCTGTGTGAACTGAGAGGCGTTGCTTGCGCCTTGGAGAGTTTGATACCGGAGGTGGTACATCACTGTGTGTTTGGGAATGTGCGCCTTAAGGATCTGCAGAGACAATGGCTGATGTAGGTACTGCTGGAAATTGGTATTGCGATACATAATTTTTGAAATGCTTTACGTGATCTGAATGATTTTTGGGATGCTTTGCGTGATTTAAATGATCTTTGGGATGCTTTGCGTGATCTGAATGATTATTGGGATGCTTTGCGTGGCCTGAATGCATCTTGTTGCATTTGAAGAGGGACTATTTTACACAGCTTATTTAGAAGCTTTGTGTACTTGAAGATGCTTGAAAGTGCTTAAAAGAAAAGCCACAGAAACCGTCGCTCCTGTGTGACTTCCCTATGCTATTTCGGGTATTATGCCAGCAAGAACACCAGCACGTTCAGGCAAGACGCTGGTACGAGGTCAGGTGCTAAACACTTATTTCCTCCCACCCGTGCCAGCCAATGACACGTTAAGGTTTAAGAGCAAGCCAACTCTGCAGTGAAACACACAAGCTCTAGTACTTGCTGTGCAGCAATGGTAATAATTTGATCCACCGAACTTTGAAAAAGCTAATCAATTCCCCCCTCTATATATTCGTTCTTTGGTAATCGACTCGCTGCCTAGTGTAATCCACAAATTTGACAAAAAAGACGCAATGCGTTGTGAGTTGTGAGGCATTTGATCTGGAGCTTTGTGTATACAATAGACGCAATGCGTTGTGAGTTGTGAGGCATTTAATCTGGAGCTTTGTGTATGCAATAGACAATATGCGTTGTGAGTTGTGAGGCATTTGATCTGGAGCTTTGTGTATGAAAATAGACAACATTCACGTTACACCTCGCCCAATTTTTCTTGCCTTTTTGTGACCCAGTAAAAGAAGAGCGCGCCAGCACGTCCGAGGAAGGGCCGCAGCACATACCTGCACTTTACCGTCAAATGGTGGGTTGTCTAGACGCGTATAACCAGGTTCCTTGATGCAATTTCTTAAGGGTCTCACATAATTGTGTGAGGGAGGGAAAATAGGGGACATAAGACGGCTCAATTTCCCACCAAAGCAAGTTTGTAGAAACCCAGAAATTTTACGAGCGTGAGGCCAGTGGTGAGGCTCACAGATACAAACCAAGAGCACATAGCAATTGCTAAACTTAAGAGCGTATTATTTACAGAGAGTGAATAAAGGAAATTAACAGATAAAGTAACCTGAAAAGAAACCAGAAAGCAAATCAGCTAGCCTGCCCTTTAACAACAACAATAACAACAACAACAATAACAGCAATTACCTGCAGCACGTCATCCTATAACCAGGACGAGTCCACAGTAACGAGCCTGAGATGGAAAAATAGGGACTTGAACAGATTGATGATCCAAAATTCTTGTAAGGCGAATTTGGGCGATGGGGCTTTCTCGTTCACTGAAAAAAACAGTGTGTAGTGATATCAGGCATCACATTTTGTTAGCTTGCCAAAGGTGTGGAAGTCCTCCTGTATAATTTCCTGACACATATAGGTATACAGTATTTCTAGGATTTTGCAACTGCAAAGTGTGGTACTGGAAGTCAAGGACATTAGGTGGCGATTAAAGAGTCAGTGGTGCCATACGTGCAGCAGATTTTGCTTACACCATGCTATGTTGTAATGCTTTCAATTGTACAGCAATTTCATGTTGCCATGTGCACATGCACCCTGTGCTGCAAAGACCGACGCTTTCTTGTCGTTCAGCAAGGACAGGCAAGACGAGTCATGTTCCTGTCAATTGCTGATCGTGTTAAAGAGCCTATTCCAGCACCCCTCTGCTGTAATGTGGAAGCTGATGTCCCCTCTCTTTCATACTACTCCTAGCTGTAGCAGCAACAGGCCCTTGGACATGCCTGGGTGTTATAGCAGCTGAGAAGTCTGTGGACAGAATGTGTCTGTACCTGTGTCGTTTAAAGAACGCACCACTTTATTGACTTTCATTGTCCTTCTGTACATAATGTACTATGCATGCAGGACGATGCCATGCAAATATGCCAGTCCAGTGGCGTTTTTCCAGAGACGGACCCGGCTTGAACTGGAGATAAGCACAGCTTGACTTGTGGAAACCTGTACTGGTAGTCATCTTGTCATGTCTTATGATGATGTTATTTGAAGTGCAAGTACAGGGGCTTCCTTTTAAAAGTGAAGAAATATATTACAAAGTACAGAGAAACATGCTGGCAAAAAAGCTCCAACTCACCAGGTGGTAGCTTTAACTTATCAGGTGGTAGCATCAGCGTATCAGGTGGTAGCTTGTTGAGATGATACCAATAGCTTCACTGATTTGAACATGAGACATGAGACCAGTTCTCATACCATTTTTTTGTTGTTGCGCTATTGCTACCAGCGTGACTCGTGCACAAACAGAGACTGTGGCTTACAATCAATACCAGTTTTCTGAATGATACACGCGCAGCGCACCGTATGTTGCTTGCCGCACCTAGAGCACCAACGGGCACACATGAAGGGTTACACTCTACACTATCCTTGCTACGTCCTTATCCCTTGTTTGCAGCACCAACGTGCATACACTCTCATCTGTCCCAGAGAGCGGCGCTTCCCACACTCCGCACGCATATTATGAAAAGCACAGAGACCGGGGCGAGCATCACAGAGGCCAAACTCTCATCAAGCTTTGCGCATCGCGTGAGCGCAGCTCGCACTGTGACTTGCTACTTCTGTAGCAGGAACTGTGCGGCAGCTGCGCTGAATGCCATCCACAGTGTGTGATTATATGTATTAATAGATCACGTAGACTGATTAACTACCTGCTTCCTCGTTTTTGGTGCGTGTCTATGCTACTGCTGCAGCAGAAGCTGCTGGGTTAGGCCAATAACTGAGGTAGTTCTATTCCGTTTGCATTGTGAGATGGCGTTGGAATTATTTACGAGGACAACAATACTTGAGGTATGTCAGATCAAATTACGGTCACTGCAAAGTATAAGACTCAGCACATCTACTGACTCCATGGTTGCGCCTTCGGACCAAGAAAGGCCTCCAAGGTGGAAAAACCATCCAGCAGAGGAGTGAGTTCTTTGCATCGCTGGTCCCTAATGCTTCTACCAG
>Ga0307974_1002590_pt1 | contig 12846 bp, 13 predicted proteins | sample OrgLakmetagen784_FD_201812 | JGI IMG/M metagenome (GOLD analysis project Ga0307974, IMG submission 201812) | Saline water microbial communities from Organic Lake, Antarctica - #784 | ecosystem: Environmental > Aquatic > Non-marine Saline and Alkaline > Saline | place: Antarctica: Organic Lake... | reverse complement strand
CACACGCCCCCTGCATTGATTGACAAGCCACACGCCCACTGCATTGATAAGCCACACGCCCACTGCATTGATAACAAGCCACACGCCCCATTGATACCAAGCCACACGGCCCATTCATAACAAGCCACACGCCCACTGCTGACGAAGGACCTACCCAGCTTCTCCCAGCCAGGGTGCCAGAGGGAACAAGGTCATGGCAAGACAGGACCCCACCACTGTGGCCGCAGCGCCCAGCAGGAACGCCAACAGCAGACGGCCCGTCTCTGTCAGCACACGCCTGTGTGCATGTGTGCATGTGCGCAAAATGATACACACTATTGGTTGCATTTCCCAGCAGGACAGCAAACAGAGACGGCTGTTTTTTTCGTCAACACACGCCTGTGTAGAGATGTGTGTGTGTGTGTGTGTGTGTGAGTGTGTGTGTGTGTGTGAGAGCAAGAACAAAGTAATGTGAACGCGGCCACAGCACCCAGCAGGAACGCCAACAGCAGACGGTCTTGTCTCTGTCAGCACACGCCTGTGTGCATGTGTGCACGCGTGCACGTGCGCAGAAACATAATGTCGTGAACATGGTCGCATTGCTCAACAAGACGGCAACACACACTTTTTCACGGCAACACACACTTTTTCACGCCAACACACGCTTCTTCACGCCAACACATGCTTGTGTGGATGCGTGCATGTGCGCAGGAACTTAGAAATGTGGACGCTGCAAAAGCCCCTAGAGGGAAAATTGATGAGCGGGCGAACTTGGGACCGTGTCTTCCGCACACTTCAATCACAGCTGAAGGTATACTACTGCCGGTACTGCACTTTGCGCTATTACATTTCGGTATCAAAGGTTCATGCTGGTGCCTCTAAGTGCTTGTGTACCTGTAAGTGTATGGGTGGTGTGGTGTGTGTTTGTGTGCATACAAATTAAGAGTGTTCCTCAATATATTTTGAAGTCCCGAACGTTAAGACCCTCCCTGCCTGAGTTGTTTTTGTTATGATGAACCTTATCAAAGAAAATTTTCACAGATTATCAAAGTTATTGGATACACAACACTTGTATTCTTCCAGGGATCGTATTCTTCCAGGGATCACGCACTATTAAAGATCTGCACGGTACGACACACCTTCAATCTGTAGTGAAAAACAGTACTAATACAAGGCTGGCGCTCCTGCAAACATGCGCGCCACCACGCCTCTGCACTTCTGTCGTGGTCACACACACACACACACACATGCACACACATACACACATACACACACACATACACACACACTGAATGTGCACGCATGCATACCTACACTTTTGCTCCTGCACAGGTTGGCCAGAGCCATATATATACAGTATACTGGTATATACGGTGTACCGGTATGTTCAGTAATTATGGCAGGGAAATTACCAAACATACGGTTATACACGGTGTATACGTACGGTTCTGGGCAACCCTACTCCTGCACCTGCCACGCAAAACCTACCTGAGGTCCGCGGAGAAGAGCAGCATCGGAATGGCCAGTGGCAGCAGGAATTTGTACACCACATGCATCTCCTGTTTGTGAGCAAACAAGAGTGCGTACGCGTACTGTGTGCTTATGTGTGTGTGTGTGCGTGTGTGCACGTGTGCGATTGTGCTGTGTAAGTTTGTACGTGCGCGTGTGTACATGTGACTGTGTGTTGTGTGTGTGTGTGGGGGGGGAATGTGAGTGTTTATGTGAATGTACGTACGTTTATGTGCGTGTTTGTACTGTCTGTGTGTTTGTGCGCAAACAGCCATTCTATTGGCACAGGGGAGGGCCAAAAAAGGACACTGTTGTAGGAACGAAGGTGTCTAGGTCCATTTAGACGGCACAGCAACGCTAAGGACCATTTTGTAGTGGAGGTTCCACGTGCAATTCATCGCATGCTTCTTCAAAACAAACGTTCTCTTTCTCTATACACTTTTCTCTTCTACATACATCTGTTTTCTGTTTTATGTTTCCTCTAGCTTCTGTTTCTTTTTTCTTTTGTTTAGCCAGGTGTAGTTCCAGGCCTTTTCCAAACATCCGCTGAGATGCCCTTTGAGGCATATATAGTGATTAGGGTTGGCCAGAACCGTATATATACACCGTATATGACCGTATATTAGGTGATTTCCCTGCCAAAATCACCGTATATACACCGTATATATATGGTTTTGGCCAACTCTAATAGTGATGTAACCTTACCTTACCTAAAAAAAACATTGCGGTGCCAGAAGAGGGGCATCTTTAGTTTGTGAGGTCACAGGGTCTATCATGCCTAGTTGCGCTTGGCACCTTGTATATACGCATATACGCAGGGTAGGTCAGTATCGTATATATACACCGTATATGACCGTATATTTGATGATTTCCCTGCCAAAAATACCGTATATACACCGTATATATATGGTTCTGGCCAACCCTACATATGCGATATACGCAAAACAATATGCATAGGGTTGGCCGAAGCCATATGTAAGCACCGTATATGACCATATTTATGGTGATTTCCCAAACACCGTAATACCAAAAAATGTATGGTTCTGGCCAACCCTGTTCATACATAAAACGACATGCATAGGGTTGGCCAGAACCATATACATACAGTGTATGTACGGTCTGTTTGGCAGGGAAACTACCAAATATCCGTTCGTATATGGTGTATATATACGGTTCTGGCCAACGCTATGTATGTACACACGTGTGTTCGGAGGCCAGCTCCTGCGTTTCAGAGTATCCCTGTCAGCTGCTATACTCCAACACCACGCCAGCAAGGGGAAGTAAACACAAGCGGAGTTTCAGATCAGCAGCCTGGGAAATGCTGCTCCTGTGTAAGCTGCTATACTCTGACACCATGCCAGCAAGAGGCATCCAAACACAAGCGGAGTTTCAAATCAGCAGCCTGGGAAATGCTGCTCCTGTGTGAACAGCTACGCTGCAACACCATGCCAGCAAGGGGCAAGTAAACACAAGCGAAGTTTCAGATCAGCAGCCTGGGAAATGCTGCTCCTGTGTAAACAGCTACGCTGCAACACCACGCCAGCAAGGGGCAAGTAAACACAAGCGGATTTTCAGATTAGCAGCCTGGGAAATGCTGCTCCTGTGTGAACAGCTACGCTGCAACACCATGGCAGCAAGGGGCAGGTAAACACAAGCAGAGTTTCAGATCATCCGCCTGGGAAATGCTGCTCCTGTGTGAACAGCTACGCTGCAACACCATGCCAGCAAGAGGCATCCAAACACAAGCAGAGTTTCAGATCAGTAGCCTGGGAAATGCTGCTCATGTGTAAACAGCTACGCTGCAACACCACGCCAGCAAGGGGCATCCAAACACAAGCGGAGTTTCAGATTAGCAGCGTGGGAAATGCTGCTCCTGCGTAAGCTGCTACGCTGCAACACCATGCCAGCAAGAGGCATCCAAACACAAGCAGAGTTTCAGATCAGCAGCCTTGGAAGTGCTGCTTCTGTGTAAACAGCGACGCTGCAACACCGTGCCATCAGATTTGCATTTGAGGCCATGGGGTAGCCGCTCCTGAGGTCATTGCTCCCTCACTCACGAGCGCAAACAAGGGCTAAAATAACCAGCCGACATAAATTACAAGGATCACACGTGTAAGCCTAAAGGGAACTCCAGCTCGATTCTAATCTAAAATCAGCCGACATAAGTCCCAGGAAACCCACCTTAGGGCCAGGGGGTAGGATTCCTATATTTGCAAGTAGCATGCCAGACAGCGTAGCCACCAGGGCCCCAGATAGCTCCTTCCCGAGGCGAGTCTTTTCAGACCTGTGTTCATGTGTGCACGCACAGTGTGTGCAGTCCTGTTCAGACCTGTGCTCACGTGCGCACGCACAGTGTGTGCAGTCCTGTTCAGACCTGTGCTCACGTGCGCACGCACAGTGTGTGCAGTCCTGTTCAGACCTGTGCTCACGTGCGCACGCACAGTGTGTGCAGTCCTGTTCAGATTTGTGCTCACGTGTGCACGCACAGTGTGTGCAGTCCTGTTCAGACCTGTGTTCACGTGTGCACGCAGTGTGTGCGGTGTGGGGCTCAGAAATTCCACACAGATTAAAATAGGGGTAGGAGATGCTAGAAAAATGGGCTGTAAGCAAAATAATTAGGGTTAGCCAGGACCGTATATATACACACATGTATATGACCGTATATATACACAGGACCGTATATATACACAGGACCGTAAATATACACACATGTATATGACCATATATTTGGTGATTTCCCTTTCAAAGATACCGTACATACACCGAAAATGGTTCTTGCCAACCCTAAAAATAATCCAAAATGTACACAGTATAGGTTGGCAGAATCTCAAACATCAGAGTAAAGGTGGGGGATGCTGGCACGAAGCATCATTTTTGTAATTTGCAAACGGTATGCACTGACGGTGCACAGTGCCCATGTCAAACAGGGTCGGTAAGAACGTAAGAAAAAAGGGTCGGTAAGAACGTAAGAAAAAGGGTCGGTAAGAACGTAAGAAAAAGGGTCGGTAAGAACGTGAGACCTGCACAGTGCAACGTACACTTCGTCGCAGCATGCATGAGCAAAAACCTATACACTCGTTTCACAGCACACATGAGTGAACACGTACACTTGTTTAGCGCAGCATACATGAGTAAATTCAGATCACTGTGTCACACAGTGCTCCCTGCCAAGCATTGTAAGTGTATACACACACAAACATTTACATACACACAGACAATTATAGGCAGCCACACCCGCACGGCACATGCGTACAAATGAAAGGGCAACGGAAGGGATCAGGTCAATGAGCAAAAGCGTTCGACTAATTTCAATGATACACGAGTAGGGTTGGCCAGAACCGTAAATATACACCGTATATGACCGTATATATGGTGAATTCCCTGCCAAAAACACCGTATACACACCGTATACACACCGTATACATATGGTTCTGGCCAACCCTATACACGAGCCATTCTTTAGGCACAGACGTGTCGTTCTGGCAATGTGTCCTGGAAGGCCCTCTAGGCTGATAAGCAACGTGACTAGCAATTTTCTTTGTTAAATTCAAGTGCACTTGTAGCGTGCGCACTACGCCTTTGTCACATTATGTGCCTATGTGCTATGTGCCTGTGTGCATTTCTATTGCATACACGCTTAGTGTACAAGAGTCGGCTAGAGCAAAACGTACATTTACATGCAAGGATTTGTACGCTTTAAACTCTCCCAATTCACAATTTTACATATTTTACATACGCAGCTTAGCAGTCACATGTTGGCTTACTCTGCACACTCTGTAAACTCTGTACGCAAGGAACTCTCCCAAATATACGGTGCATACGCATTTTTCTGGCCAACCCTACCAGTATCTTCTCTTAAGAACTTAATTTACTGTGAAGGTTTTATATCAACATCAGTAGCAGATCTCGTGCTTTTTTGCGTCACCTACCACAAGCCAAACGTTCCAGCAAAGATCAGGCATGCCCACACGCCCCACGGTCCACCCACCTGAGTGTCAAGTAACGGATTGCGTGCTGACAGTTGTGTGTGTGTATGTGTGTGTGTGTGTGTGCGTGTGTGTGTGTGTGTGTGTGTGTGTGTGTGTGTGTGTGTGAGAGAGAGAGAGAGAGAGTGTGTGTGTGTGTGTGTGTGTGTGTGTGTGTGTGTGTGTGTGTGTGTGTGTGTGTGTGTGTGTGTGTGTGTGTGCGTGTGTGTGCGCAGGCATACGGTTGTGCGTGAAACCTTTCTCAAACGCACCGGGAATATGGAGCCGGTGGTCCCAGCTGCTGCTGCCGCAGCTGGTGCGGTGCTGAGTGAAGCCATCATCAGTGAGTGAGTGCCTTCGGAGAATGCTGCAGTGGGCGGGCTTATTATTGACCTCCTCCGCGAATGAATGGTTGCATCCTGTCTCTTAGTAAGCTTTGTCTGCCTTGCCCTTACAGCGGGGACCCTCGCACTCAAGCCAGTACAACAAAACGACCTTCCCACACATGCTTGCATTGGGATTTCAGGGGATGAGGCAAGCTGCCTCCCTGCATGGCCACCTATGATTCCCAACTGGATTTTGAAGCATGCATTAAATCAAATTTGTGACGCCCCGTGTTATGACCAATGCGTCAATTTGTATATTAATATTATAAAATTTATCAAACATGACCTCCGTCATGTCTTCTGCATCGGGGTTGCTGGCCCTGCTCCAGGAGCCCAGCACGAATGACCAAATCAGGTTCTACGCCCTCCAAAACCTGAACCGCGTGGTGCACGAGTTCTGGTTCCAGATTTCTGCGTCCATCGCGTCCGTGGAGGCACTCTATGAGGACGAGGAGTTTGGGCAGAGGGAGCTGGCTGCCATTGTGGCCTCAAAGGTGTGGGTTGCTCATTGGAAGCCTTGTTTGGTGGGGTGGGCATGGGGGGATGTCAACATAACCTGGATCTGTCTGTCCATGCACACCCGAACTCACCCGCTTTAGGTATTCTATCACCTGGGCGAGCTGGACGACGCCCTGACGTACGCCCTGGGCGCCGGGAAGCTGTTCGACGTGGATGAGCCCTCGGAGTACGTGCAGACCCTGATTGGTAAGTGTATGTTTGGTCTGGACAACAAGTTGAGAGCCTTCCCTCTCTGCTCCTTTCTCAACCCCCCTTCCCTCTTGCCTCACACATACACACGTACGCACCTACGTCCTCTCACGCAGCCCGCTGCCTGGACCAGTATTTTGAGCTTCGCCAGAAGCAAGCAGAGGGGAAGCTGGAAGTTGAGATTGATGCTCGCTTGGTGTCCATCGTGGAGCGCATGTTAGAGAGGTGAGAGGAGCAACCCTGTGCCATGGGCACATGCACCCTTGTCAGGCTTGAGGGAGAAGTTGGTCAGCAAAAGAATTGTTGTGAGGTTGTCCTTCGCACCTGTGATGAGGACACCTTCACACAAGTTTGAAGATAAGCCACGGCTGTTCTTGAAAAAGGCAACACTCAGGCCGACATGCATGCACAAGAAACAAAAAGTGCATAAATGCAGCTCACAAATACACACGCAAACACAACTCAAGTTGCACGTACTCACACTTGCAAACGCACACACATGCCTGCATGCACTTACACATACACATAAAAACACACAAACACACACAAAAGTATACACATGCATGCAGATACACACGCGTGCGTACAACATACACACACATATACTCACACATGCACACACACTACACATATACGAGCGCACACGCACGCAGCACGTAAACTGTGGTAACACAGGTGCTGTGCACATGGGCAGTTTGACCAAGCAGTGGGCGTGGCCCTTGAGGCCCGCCGCCTAGACAAGCTGGAGGAGGCCATAATGCGCAGCACAGAGAGCTTGAAGACCCTGAAGTACGCACTGCGCTGCTGCCAGGGCCTCATCATCAACAGGGATTTCAGGCAGCAGGTGAGCGTCCTTGCAAGTGCATGTGTGTGTATGTCCGCATGTCTGAGACTACGTTCCCACAATCTACGCTGCCTGCTATCAGGACCTCATTACCAACAGGGATTTAGGCAGCAAGTGAGGGGTGGTGGGGGTGTTGCTTTGTGGTGTTTACATGTGTGGCAACAGCAAGTGAAGGGTGGTGGGGGTGTTGCTTTGTGGTGTGCACATGTGTGGCGAGGACAGGGATAGCAGAGGCAAATGCGCTTCACGCCTAGGGCTGGCCAATGCCGTACAAGATGCGTATGCACAGCGCATTAGCGGCATCATAAGCGGGAAAGTCACGGTCTTATACGGTGATACAGTGATGTGTACGGTTCAAGAATACTTTGGTAAGCGGTTTGCAGACTGGCAGGAACCTTGAGCTGTTGTGCGTGTTCAATTAGTTCAGCCGCATGCAAGCCTTAACAGCTTAACAAACCTGGTAGACACGGGGTGTTCAGGGGCTCTTTTCATGCAGGGCGTGCACGTTTGTGGTCCTTGCACGTTTGTGGTCCTTGCACGTTTGTTGTCCTTGCACGTTTGTGGTCCTTGCACGTCTGTGGTCCTTGCACGTTTGTGGTCCTTGCACGATTGTGGTCCTTGCACGTTTGCGGCCCTTGCACGTTTGTGGCCCTTGCACGTTTGTGGTCCTTGCACGATTTTTGTCCTTGCACGTCTGTGGTCCTTGCACGTTTGTGGTCCTTGCACGTCCGTGCACTAGGCATCACGGACATAGCTCCACAAGTCGGGGGAGTCACGCATGACGGAAAGAGGGCACTTTCATTCATCTGGTTTCCACAACAACTCCAGCGTCCGGCTGTGTGGTGAGGCATGCAAACTGGGGCAGGGTGTGTTGGGTATCAGGTGTGCGTGTGCTGTAAGGGGAAGGCAGCAGGTGTGTCCCAGAACTCGTCGAGCAGGGTGTGTTGGGTATTAGGTGTGCGTGTGCTGCAAGGGTATGGGAGCAGGTGTTACCAATAACACGTATAGCAGGGTGTGTTGGGTATTAGGTGTGCGTGTGCTGTATGGGTAAGGCAGCAGATGCGTCCCAGAACTCGTAGAGCAGGGTGTGTTGGGTATCAGGTGTGCGTGTGCTGTAAGGGTAAGGCAGCAGGTGTGTCCCAGAACTCGTATAGCAGGGTGTGTTGGGTATTAGGTGTGCGTGTGCTGCAAGGGTATGGCAGCAGGTGTGTCCCAGAATTCGTTTAGCACATCAGACGACATGGATCTGCCAGTGTCTGATCTTCTACCTTCCCTCATTTCTCCACCTAAACTCTTTACAATCGTTGCGTGCAGGTGCTCCGCATGCTGATCCGTTTGTACGGGTCCAGCCCTGCACCAGACTACGTGGACATCTGGCAGTGCCTGTTCTTCCTCCACATTTTCCTCCACCTAAACTCTTTACATTTGTTGCGTGCAGGTGCTCTGCTTGCTGATCCGTCTGTACAAGTCCAGCCCTGCACCGGACTACGTGGACATCTGGCAGTGTCCGATGTTCTACCTTCCATCATTTATCCGCCTCAACTCTTTGCAATTGTTGCGTGCAGGTGCTCCGCTTGCTGATCCGTCTGTACGAGTCCAGCCCTGCACCAGACTACGTGGACATCTGCCAGTGCCTGTTCTTCTTCCTTTTTTACACTTAAAACTCTTTACATTTTTTGCATGCAGGTGCTCCGCTTGCTGATCCGTCTGTACGAGTCCAGCCCTGCACCAGACTACGTGGACATCTGCCAGTGCCTGATGTTTCTGGATGATGCCCCGGAGGTGGCCAAAATCTTGAACAACCTCCTCACAGGAACTGAGGTGAGGTCCTGGCCAAAATTCTGAAAAACCTCCTCACAGGAATTGAGGTGAGGTCCTGGCCAAAATCCTGAACAATCTCCTCACAGGAATTAGGTGAGGTCCTGGCCAAAATCCTGTAAAACCTCCTCACAGGAACTGAGGTGAGGTCCTGGCCAAAATACTGAACAACTCCCTCACAGGAATTGAGGTGAGGTCCTGGCCAAATTCTGAACAACTCCCTCACAGGAACTGAGGTGAGGTCCTGGCCAAAATCCTGAACAACCTCCTCACAGGAACTGAGGTGAGGTCCTGGCCAAATCCTGAACAGTCTCCTCACAGAAACTGAGGTGAGGTCCTGGCCAAAATCCTGAACAACCTTCTTACAGGAACTGAGGTGAGGTCCTGGCCAAAATCCTGAACAACCTCCTCACAGAAACTGAGGTGAGGTCCTGGCCAAATCCTGAACAATCTCCTCACAGGAACTGAGGTGAGGGCGTCTAGTAGCCCAGGCCAAAATGTCAAACTCTGTAATTTGTGTGCGTGTAACCTCAGCACTGAAATCCAGATGAGGGCGTTGAGCAGCCTAGGCCAACATCCCAGCTATTTTGTATACGCGTGTGTGTGCGTGTGTGCGTGCGTGCGCTTGTGTGTGTGAATGTGTGTGTGTGTGATGACAACGTGCTGCTTTCAAAGGAAACGAAGAGTCTTTCACTCTAATTGCTTGTGTGTTTGCGTGCATGTGTGTATGTAGTTATGTGGGCGCGTAGTCCAGACCAGACAAGCACAAAGCACCCAATTCTAGAAAGGTACAATAATATTTGAGATTCACTCATTGACACGTGCTGTGTAAGCGGATGGCAATGCTGATATTGATTAGCGCACAATTAGGGAAGACTCTCATCGGCGCTCACATTAGCCAGAGCCCGTAAGAAGCCTTCAGCAGCGTAGACCTGTCTGCGCATCCTCACATTAGCCAGAGCCCATAAGATACTTTCAGCAGCGTAGACCTGTCCGCGCATCCTCACATTAGCCAGAGCCCGTAAGAAACCTTCAGCAGCGTAGACCTGTCTGCGCATCCTCACATTAGCCAGAGCCCGTAAGAAGCCTTTAGCAGCGTAGACCTGTCTGCGCATCCTCACATTAGCCAGAGCCCGTAAAAAGCTTTCATCAGCGTAGACCTGCCTGCGCACTCTCACATTAGACAGAGAGCCCGTAAGAAATCTTCAGCAGCGTAGGCCTGTGCGCAATCTCACATTAGACAGAGAGCCCGTAAGAAGCCTTCATCGGCGTAGACGTGCCTGCGCACTCTCACATTAGACAGAGAGCCCGTAAGAAATCTTCAGCAGCGTAGGCCTGTCTGCGCATCCTCACATTAGCCAGAGCCCGTAAGAAATCTTCAGCAGCGTAGACCTGTTTGCGCATCCTCACACTAGCCATAGCCCATAAGAAGCCTTCATCGGCGTAGACCTGCCTGCGCACTCTCAAATTAGACAGAGAGCCCGTAAGAAATTTTGCAGCAGCGTACGCCTGTGCGCAATCTCACATTAGACAGAGCCATTACAAATGTTTATCAGCGTAGACCTGTATGCAGATCCTCACCCGTGCTTCTTTCTACCCACATACTTTTGACGTGTTGGCCAAGTATCTTGATGCATCTGTACCAACTACAAGTAGGGTCGGCCAGAACCGTACGTAAATGCCGTATACCGTATGTTTATGAAATCACTGCAAAAAAATACCATGTATTTACACCTTAAAAAAATGTATTGTTCAAGTCAATCCTAACTATGAGAGACCTTTTTGGTCTCTTATAGTTAAGCTAAACCCTAAGGGACCTTCCTGGTTTAAGTCAATCCTAACTATAAGAGACCTTCCTGAGCACCCGCTGTAAATGCTAAACCTTGTCCACTATAAATCACCACGTCCCCTTTTTCTTCATGCACACAACGACGAGCTGCTGATGCCCTGCACAAGCATCTCGCTCGCTAGTGTTTCTCAGCTAGGTTACTACGCCCCTCTCTTCATACACACAACGACGAGCTGCTGATGCCCTGCACAAGCATCTCGCTCGCTAGTGTTTCTCAGCTAGGTTACTACGCTCCTCTCTTCATACACACAACGACGAGCTGCTGATGCGCTGCACAAGCATCTCGCTCGCTAGTGTTTCTCAGCTAGGTTACTACGCTCCTCTTTCATACACACAACGACGAGCTGCTGATGCGGTGCACAAGCATCTCGCTCGCTAGTGTTTCTCAGCCAGGTTACTACGCCCCTCTCTTCATACACACGACGACGAGCTGCTGATGCGCTGCACAAGCATCTCGCTCGCTAGTGTTTCTCAGCCAGGTTTCTACGCCCCTCTCTTCATACACACAACGACGAGCTGCTGATACGCTGCACAAGCATCTCGCTCGCTAGTGTTTCTCAGCCAGGCTAATACGCTCCTCCTCTCTTCGTGCATAAGACAAACTGCTCATCAGTTAAAATTTGGTGCATGAAATTTATGCACCGCATTTTTCGATCAATCTCATTGCACCCCTATCCTTGCACACAGGACGATGAGCTGCTGGCGTACCAGACTTGCTTTGACCTTGTCGAAAATGAGATGCAGTCGTTCCTCACCAAGGTATGTGCACCTGTTGAATGAAACCTAAAATAAGAATGTGTGTTGTGCATCTGTGTGCGCGCGTTTGTGTGTGTGTGTGTGTCTTTGCATGCATGTATGTACGCCTAGCATATGGCGTTCGTGTCCTTTTTTACAGAGGTATTATGAATTTCATTCTGGTGGTCACGAACAATGAGCACATTGCAGGCCTCTTAGTGCACGCGCACACACACACACACACTCAAATATACACGCACGCACATACACGCACACACACAGGTGCAATCAGACATGGATGCCCTATCTCCTCAAGCCCCTCCAGCCTCAACTTCAGGAACTCACACACACTCAAATGCACACGTACACACACATAAACACACACAGGTGCAATCAGACATGGATGCCCTGTCCCCTCAAGCCCCACCTGCAGCAGCTTCAACTTCAGGGACGGAGGGAGGTGCAGCAGCAATGGACACAGATGCCCCTGCTGCCGTGCCGGCGGCAGAAGCCCCAGGTACGTTTGTGTGTGTGTGTGTGTGTGTGTGTGTGTGTGTGTGTGTGTGTGTGTGTGTGTGTGTGTGTGTGAGTGAGTGTTATTGTGTGTGTGAGTGCGTGTTATTGTGTACGTGTTAGTGTGCATGTTGATGTGTGTGTAAATGCGTACGTGTTAGTGTGTACCTGTGTATGTATGTTCGTTCATTTGTATACATGAGTGTGCTTGCGTGCTATTGTGTGTGTGCGCGTGCCTTTGTGTGTGTGTGTGTGCGTGTGTGCGTGCTCGTGTGCGTGTTTGTGTTTGTGTGTGTGTGCTCAGAAGAATGCGGGCTGGTTTTCATGTGCGTGCGTCAATCTGCTCCCTCAAGAACAGGCACTGGCACCGTTGTGCGCCCTGCACCCTGCATGCAGCTAAACACTAACACCCCAACTTAGCCCATGGACCTCATCCACATGCACTGGCTCCGTTGTGCACCCTGCACCCTGCATGCAGCTTAACACTACCCCCCCCACGTAGCCCATGCACCTCAAATACATAATCAATTAATATTTATT
>Ga0307974_1002586_pt1 | contig 12861 bp, 15 predicted proteins | sample OrgLakmetagen784_FD_201812 | JGI IMG/M metagenome (GOLD analysis project Ga0307974, IMG submission 201812) | Saline water microbial communities from Organic Lake, Antarctica - #784 | ecosystem: Environmental > Aquatic > Non-marine Saline and Alkaline > Saline | place: Antarctica: Organic Lake... | reverse complement strand
AATCTCCAAGGTTTCAAGGCCCCTGCCCCTGCCCCTGCCCCTCCCCCTGCGACCCTGCAGGTGCATCCTAACCCACACTGCCTGCTTCTTCAGCTTCTGGGCTTCTGCTGCTGCTGCTGCTGCTGCTGCTGCTTTTGCTGTGAATTGTAGATGCAAGCGCACCTGATGCTCCCCCCCACTCCGCCTGAGTTGCAGCTGTGCCCACACATGCCTCTCTCCTGGAGGGGCTTGCACCCCCAATGGTGCAAGCACCTTGGGCCTCCCCACATGCCTCTTAACTGGGGCAGGGCGGGATGCAATGCTGGCTGCAATGGCTGCATCCCTGGCTGCGGCGGATGATGAGCTCCCGAGTGGGAACTGCAACCTCTGCCGTTTGGTGCAACCTAGGTCAAATAGTGTTGCTTGCCCCTTAGGGCGATGGGGTTTCATTGGGGAGACCCAGAAACTACCGCATTAAAAAGTCTAAGTATTGCGAGGTCTGAAAAAACTTTATTTATTTCCGGCTTGACTTATTGCGAGGGGCCTCAATAATTATTTGATTACTCGCAAAACAACCAAGCGCAGTACGGTAATCCGTTATTCCCACCCCAGGAAAACTCTAAAAAACTGTTGTGTGGGCGGCTTGTGCCTGGTACGAACACTGACCATGGCTACGTAAGTTGCTGCTTTCCTGTTCTATCGGTGACATGGCATAGGTAACCGAGGACTATGGTCTCACTCCCCTTTTTTGGCCCTGTTCAAACACCTCCCTTTGCATCTGCGCTCACGTCCTGTCCCCCTTGCGTGTCAGATTTATCTATATATCTTTCTAACCCTAATTCTGTCCCCCTTGCGCGCCAGATCCGCGTCTTTGACTTTGTGGTCCAGCAACAGAATTTCTTCCGCTCCGTGCCTGACTCCGTACGGGCCACGTTTTGTCACTGGGGCACCATCCTCTTTGACCATGAGAGCGAGACGGCCACGTTTGACATGGTGGGTTGCAGATGGGCGCTTTACTGCTGTGTGGTCAAGGCTACGGAGGCTTTCCATGAAGCACAAAGAGTGCTGTTACCCTCTCATATGGCCTGATGTTTCAGGCATGAGCATAGACCAAATCTTGCCCCAAATGATACTCCGAGGTGAACCTGTTACACCTCCCCAAATCCTTGCTGAGCAAAATATGTGATTGCTCTTGGTTTCATCAATATAACTCCGCAGTAGGTGTTGAACGACAACCTGATGCTATACCTTCACGATAATTGCACACTACCCTGTTTTTGCATACATGCACAAAGGAAAGCATCAGCTGTGCTTGTACCTTTTTCTCCAGTGATGTCCCAGCTGCTGCTCAGGTATCTGGCTACCTGTCTCCACACAGCCTGTGACCCCACCATTGAGAGTCCCACTTCTTGCCTGCCCTGTGCATTCATCACTGTGCTGTAAGAGAAAGTGTGACAAACCACACATACTCACTCAAACACACACAAACACATACATACACACAACCACACACAACCACATGTACACACTCAAACACATACACACACAATCACACACAAGCACACATACAAACGCATACATGCACATACAAACATATACAAACACATACAAACACATACATACGCATACAAACACATACACACGCATACAAACACATACAAACACATACACACAAATACACATACACACTCACACACTTTGTTGTCCTGTCTGCAGGTACCAATGGATGACCCCTTCCTCCGTTCTCCGTACCTAGCTGAGACACGTGGCATCTACTCAGGGAACTCAGGCCTCAGGTCTGACCCAGTGTGCCTGCTTTGTCAAGAGAGCTTGATCAAACTTAGGCACTTACTCACAAGTGTGTACTAAGTGTCTATTAACTCGACCCAGTGTGCCTGTTTCTCTATCAACCTGACCCGGTGTGCTAGTTTTGTCAAGAAAGCTAGATCAAATCTAGGCACTCACTCAGGCTACAAGCAGCACGCCTGTCAGTGTAGGAAGTCAGCTGTAGCCTAAACTCTTGGTATGCCACCCTGAATCTACAGACACATGCCAACCTTGTGCCACTGTAATTTTCACAGGCGCATCATCTAATGCTTCCAATAACCCACGCCTGTCAGCTACTTCACACGCACAACTGCACACACTTACGCACACACACATAGACTCACGATCACTGTGTTGGCTTGTGCCAAATGCGTTTTTATATAGGCGCATCATCTTATGGTCTGCTGCCGACAACCCAATCCCTGACAAGTTCCACACCACCCATGACGCCATCACCAGCTGCCACTTCTCGGCTGATGACCGCCTGCTGGCCGTGGGCACGCAGGCAAGTTGTTAAGTTTACTCAGGGGTTGGAAGGAACAGCAAATGTGTAGGGGTGGCTGACTCAGGGAGGCCTTTATATTTTGATTCTATTCGCAGTGCATATGAATGTATAGTGTCATCGTCTCAGATGCTACTCTTCACACGCTTCCTCTGTTCTTTTGCAACCTTTGCAGGATGGCAGCGTCATTGTTTATGACACCATCCACAGCGACACCCTGGAGGTCATTCCAGCCCACGCCAATGGGCCCTGCAAGTAAGCTGACTCTTGGCAGGCATGTGCATGTGCTTTTGGGCATTATGATGTGCATGGCCTTCTCAGATTACATGTTTAATTCAAATTTTGTGACATAGACTCGCCAGGCATACATTGAGTTTAGACGTAACAAGGTTTGTGGCCAATTTTTAAATTACATGTTTTATTCATACTTGGTCATACGGCCTGGCCAGGTGCATCCAGAGGTTAGACATAATAAGGTCTGTGGCCTCTTAGATTACATGTTTAATTCAAACTTGGTGACTCGGGCCTGGAAGGCTCAGGGGGGGCACGTTGGCAGGTGATGTATTTAGGGGCGCTCTACAGCATACATGCTGCGCACTTATTATGTGCACACTCTTATCTAGGGCTGGCCAGAACCGCATATATCACCGTATATGTAGTAATTTCCCTGCCAAGAGTACCGTATATACACTGCATATATATATTCTGACCAACCCTGCTCTTATCTAATGTTGTCGTGGTATTGAACATCATACCATCATAACAATGCTATACCTGGGAAGTTGTAACAGGATTTATTTGCCAAGTACGATCTGCATGTTGTTTGCATGTTGTCAAGTAATGGGTCATGCAACAGCAATCAAGGAACATGGCAATAGCAATCAAGGAATTCACTTCTCCTTTCCCTATTTGTGCACAAAGCAATATTCTGTCACACGTGCGGATGCGGCTGAGCTGTGGCAGCAGATTTGCCTTCAAGCTGCATCCCTAGTGTGCCACTTAAGAGATCAGACATCATCTTTTACTATCGCTGCGTTCCTTTGGACATGGCTCGGAAGCCAAGATGGTAGGCACCCCTGCAGCCGCAACACAGATGTTCATGTTTAGCTCAGCCCGGAACGTCATACATGCAAGCACTTCACACTCTGGCGCTGTCTGTAGGTCAACAAACGACGTTTGCATTACTGCGCCTCTTACACAGATGCTCGTGCTTCAATCAACCAGGTGCGCCGCCCCATTCATGCAAGCACCTGCACTCCCTCACGCAGGTGTGTGCGGCTCAGCAAGGACGGGAAGGCGCTTCTCTCGTGCGGCTCCGATGCCAAGGTCACTCTTTGGGACTGGAGAGACCAAGAAGCCACCCGTCACTACCTCGGCCACGTCGCCAGCGTGGAGTGCTGTGACATGAGCACTTTGAGCATAGGCGCTCGGGTTGCAAGCGGGGACAGCAGCGGCATGTTGTGGTGAGAGGCAGGGGTGGGGATGCCAGTGTGGGTGTGAGTGTGAGTGTGAGTGTGAGTGTGAGTGTGAGTGTGAGTGTGAGTGTGAGTGTGAGTGTGAGTAGGTGTGTGGCTACTAATGAGGGTGGATGTGGGGTCAAGGATGCAGATGGTGGCTTCAGGGTGGGGGTGAGATTGAGGGTGAATCTGTGGCTGGGGGTGAGCATGTGGGTTCGTGGGCGTGTGTGCGAGGGGGCCTTGGACGTGTTATGATTTCGCAATTTGACCTCGGCAATTACTTGTCAGTAATCCGGAGGGCATTGTGGTTCGCACCTCATGCACACCAATTTCCTGCTCAAGCACACCATCCTGCCACCACTCAAGCACTTCATCATAAAACGTAATACTTCCGCTTATAGGTCAAACCCCTTAAGTTCCTGCCTCACCGTACCTTCTCGTATCAAATTGTGAAAGTATGTAGATAGCTTGGCGGCCCATGCTAGTTCAAGAGACATCATATGGAATGAAGCACAAAGCACAGACCAAAGTGACTGCCTGGACTCTGCTTGCATGGCCAATGCAGATCACGCTCTGTGCACTGAAGTGATACCCTCCAACTCACACCCCCGCAGTGTGTTTGACAAAGATTCAGCTGACCTCATACTCATGCTCCCGTCAGCCCACCAGGGTGGTGTGATTTCACTGTCTGTCTGTGCTGACGGCTCTACAGTTGCTTCCATTGGTCAAGAGGGCAAGGTGGGTCTGCTCAGGGGGGCCTCCTATGCGCGTGGCTCTTGTGTATACTAACTTTTGGTTAGCCAACGCTTTCAACAATTTGCACGCTAAATCAAAATATGTCCAAGTAGACTATGGATACCGTGTGTGTATGTGAGTGTATGAGTGAATGTGTGTTGTCTAGGTCCATTAATTGCAAAGGACTTGCTTGTGCGATCCCTCTTTATTCTGTGATGATTGTTTGAAACACCCTCCTGTTTAAGTATGCCACTGCTCTCTCTCTCTCTCTCTCTCTCTCTCTCTCTCTCTCTCTCTCCCCCTCTCTCTCTGTATCTTCTAATGATTGTTTGAAACGCCCTTCTGTTTAAGTTTGCCAGCACTTCCCCTTATAAAACCAAGAACGCTGCTGAGCTCAGTGTAAAATACATGAACTCCAGTTTATGTAGTGCCGCAAAAGTGTTACATGCTACTTTACCCCTCTTACTTTTCATCTGTGTTACTCTGTTGTTTCTCCATTCTTTTATTCCCTTGGTCCTCACAACTTGCTTTTACCTTGAGCTTAAATTTTCCTTTTGTTCGTTTATCTCTGTTGTTCCTCTTAGAGCAAGTTGTGAGGGACTTTAAGCAGCTGTGAGTTTTCCTTGATAAATCCCCGGCCTACTGCATATCACAATGCAAACAAAAAAGAACCGGTGATTTGCGCTGACCTTTCATCAGGGCATGTTCCAAAAGTATCTTAATGTGTGTGCTTGAGCTTGAACACAATTATCCGCACAATTAGGTAGACGCTTGCGTGCGTACAAGAAAGGCACATGTATATGAATGGACACAAACACACAAACATGCACACGCAGACACCCAAACACACGTGCACATGCACACAACTATTAACACACACATACACACATGTAATACACCACACACCCAACCCCGCACAGGTCTCCATGTGGTATGTGGATCAGGGCACTGAGCTCATGTCTCTAGAGGCAGCTGTCATGTCGAGGCCACTGGCCTGCGCCTTCTCTCCCGACGACAGCAAGCTAGCCATCACAGAGAACGGCGGCAACATTATGGTGTGGAACGTCGTTGCCGGGTGCCAATGGTGAGTCATTGCAAGAGTATGCAAGAGAGTGTGTGGGTGTGCTTGTGTGCACCTTTGGGTAGAACGTTGTTGCCGGGTGCCAATGGTGAGTCATTGTAAGAGTATGCAAGAGAGTGTGTGGGTGTGCTTGTGTGCACCTTTGGGTAGAACGTTGTTGCCGGGTGCCAATGGTGAGTCATTGTAAAAGTATGCAAGAGAGTGTGTGGGTGTTCTTGTGTGCACCTTTGGGTAGAACGTTGTTGCCGGGTGCCAATGGTGAGTCATTGTAAGAGTATGCAAGAGAGTGCGTGGGTGTGCTTGTGTGCACCTTTGGGTATAACGTCGTTGCCGGGTGCCAATGGAGAGAGCAAGAATGCGGACAAGTGTGCACAAATTGTTAGTGCAAATCGTAACAGGTAGCGCCATGTTGCCATATAATATATAATATGTATATTTGTGTGTATAATATGGATGTACATCGTGACAGGGAGCGCCATGTTGCCAGACGGTCTATCAAGGGTTTTTATGTGTGTTTATATGTGTTGTGCAAATGGCTAGTTTGTGGGGTTGGCCAAGACCGTATATGGGATTTCTGTATACTTATATATATGGCGTATAAATAGGATGGGCCAGATCCGTATAGGTATTATTGTAGGTATTATACAATACGGTATATACCCGTATAATACAGGGGGGGGGGCCGTATCCGTATTCCGTATATTCCGTATCAAAAATGGATAGGTATTATACGGTGTATATACCCGTATATACGCCGTATTCTGTATATACATACCATATTTCCATTTAAAAGTACGGTGCAAAACCGTGTTTTAAATTGAACGCACTGGTTCAAATCCCAGCAGGAACAGTCCTTTTTGCTCATTTGAGGTCAACTTTTCTTTCTTTGCGACTTTTTTAATTAAGCTATCCATTTGCTTCCCAATTTCTTTCAGTGCATGTTTTTGCATCAATCACAATGTTTTATTGGTGGTTAGTGGTTAGAGTAGTTGGGCTTATTTATGCACTGGAAATGGCCATTTTGGGGGGTCTTTTAAGCTTTGATCAGGCCTAGCCCTTCAAACTTTGATTTTTTGGAACAACTTAATTGGATAGAGGTGTGCAGCTCTTCAAGAGCTGCAATTAAGCCTTTGATTAAATTTGAAGGATACCTATTTCTCCGTATGTATGGAATACGGGTATATACGGTATATACCTACATTCATACGGTATATAAGGTATTTGCAAAGGTGATATACGGTTCTGGCCAACCCTACGTATAAACCGTAAATATTCGTGTATATACCGTACGCCGTATAAAAGCGTAAATCGTAGTAATTCGGATTTGCTGTAAAAAGCTTTAAAATCCATATGCAGCCGTATATGTATGGTACGTATGTATACTTATAAGGCTCTGGCAAGTTCTACTAGTTTTGCTAGTAGTTTGTATGTGTGTTTCAGTGTCATGGAACAAATGTTGATGGGTCCTGCTGCAGCGTAGAAGAGGAAGGGGTGACGTGCTAACACATTGCTTTTTTGATGACCCTGCTCTGTGCACATGCTGAAATCACGCAAATAGACGTATACTTACACGTACTTACACACAATTTCATATTCAAACAAACATACAAATACACACACTCTCTCTCTCCCCCTCTCCTTTACATTCATTTTAATCACACATACAACACAGGTACTTGATCGTGGCCGGGCATGGTGGGGCAGTGACCGCCTGCTCCTGGTCCTTCAACAGCCGCCACCTTGCGACAGCAGGCGCCGATGGCAGTGTAATGCTGTGGGATGCAGAGAGTGGTGCACCACTATTGAAGCTGCCTGTGAAAGCGGGCTCCCTGTCCACCTGCTCAGTGTCCCCTAACAGCCTGTATGTTGCCTGCGGCTCCATTTCAGGTGTGTTCGTGTATTTGTGTGTGTGTGTACAAGTGTGTATGTGTGTTTCAGTGGGGGGGATGTTTGTGTGAGGGGTCTTGGTTGTGTGATGGGTTGTGCCTCCTCTCCAACACGCTGCTCATTACCAAAACCGTCGGCATTCGCAGCAAGGTTACGCAGCTCCTTTTTATGTGTTTGAACACTCCTGATATCCCTGCAATATTGCTTAAAACTGCTCAAAGCAACGAGAGACATTTGCTACCACAACCTCGGATTCAGTTATATACTTTTCTCACTTGTGAGAGCAATTTAGGTGGTCGCCTAGCTGGCCAAAGTCTAAATAGGCACTCAGAATTGTGTCAAATTCGGGTTGGATTTTGCCAGCTAATCAGCGCTCAAAATCTTACAAATGTTGTCTTCTCACTGCAGTGGCGCACATGTTGGCTCCTACTTCCTGCGTTTTATCACCACCCTTTCCTTAAGCAACGCTAGTTTTTTTTATCAATACTAGTTCCATGCAACGCTGGCACTCACAAGCACCAAGACTTTTTCCAGTGTCGAACAGCCCTGACATTTCTTTGTTGCACAGCTTTCCCCTTTTTGCCACCAGCACCAAACTTTCCTTCACAATGTCAGACTGCTCAACGCTTGATCCTGACCACTATTTTCTGCCCATTGTCACCAGCACCGAGCTCCCTCACACTCTCAAACAGCCCAACGCTTGACGTCCCCAAACTTTGTCGTGCAGGCACCCTGTCCGTTTCCAACCTCGTCTCTGCCATGAAACATTTGCCAGAGCCTTCCTTCCTGTACTCCTGGCTGGACATGTATGACGAAGCGCAGATGGTGTACCTTCTCAAGCGACTGTTTGCTGAGCATCCTTACCTGGTCAACATCCAGGTGAAGCCCTAAAAGTGAAGATAACTGATCTGAGCGTGTCAGGTTAGTGTAGGTCCTTGGTAGATGCACATATTGGAGGCTTTCTGCTAGATCCTTATTGTTTGCATGTCATGTAAGCATAAATAATTCTGGCCTACGTAGCGTAACTTCTTGGTAGATAACCATGTATATATTGGGGATCCCAGCTGGATATTCCGTATACACACTGTACGTGTGTGTATGTATGTAGGTGTGTAGGTGTGTAGGTGTGTAGGTGTGTAGGTGTGTAGGTGTGTGTAGGTGTGTGTAGGTGTGTGTAGGTGTGTGCAGGTGTGTGCAGGTGTGTGTAGGTGTGTGTAGGTGTGTGTAGGTGCGTGTAGGTGCGTGTAGGTGTGTGTAGGTGCGTGTAGGTGCGTGTAGGTGCGTGTAGGTGCGTGTAGGTGCGTGTAGGTGCGTGTAGGGGTGTAGGTGTGTAGGTGTGTGTAGGTGCGTGTAGGTGCGTGTAGGTGCGCGTAGGTGCGTGTAGGTGCGTGTAGGTGTGTAGGTGCGTGTAGGTGCGTAGGTGCGTATGTGTGTATGTGTGTATGTGTGTACGTGTGTATTTGTGTATGTGTGTGTGTATGTGTGTGTGTGTGCGTGTGTGTGCGTGTGCGTGTGTGTGCGTGTGCGTGTGTGTGTGCGCGTGCGTGCGTGCGTGCGTGCGTGCGTGTGTGCGTGCGTGCGTGCGTGTGTATGTGTGTATGTATGTATGTAATGTATGTATGTATCTATATTTCTAGTCAAACAACCTATAGCTGGTGCGCCCAGCAACTATCAAATTAACAAGTGACACACACAGGTCCTGCCTTTACCCCTGTAATTGTTATTTGGACACAGGCCCGTCTTTGAGTGCGATACGTGTGTGTACGTGCATATGATTGTGTATATACTTTCTTACTGCGCTGACTGCGCTGCTGCACCTTTTCTGTGTCCCTTTGGATCATCCTTTGAACATAAAATGCTATTGGTATTACGCTTCCACTACTTTAGGAAATTGTATCATGCAATAAAATCTGGCATGGGAGCTGATATGGTTACAATGGTTACAATGGGGGTGACCTTCAGCCAGGTTGTTTGGCTGATCGGATGGGAGCTGATATGACATCTTCCCCCTTTCATTGCCATTATTTTACTGCAACCTTAAACCTGGCAGCCCGTTTTTATGCGCAAGAACAGCTAATAACTGAAACACTCTTTTGCAACCAATGCAAGATGTGTCCCTGTTGGCCAATTGGGCACATCAAAATGCACTTTATGAAAAGGCAATGCTCCAGCATTGTTTCATACCATAGAAGTTGCAAAGGAAGCAATTCCAGGGGTCAGAGCACACGGTGGCTGCCAATCTTCACATGCACGATCGTGTGCTCAGGCATAAATCTAGTCTTGTTTTGACACGTCACTTCCCAAGGATTCACTTCTCAGGGAGTGACAATGCCTTGTGATGACGCATGTGTATGCACTGTGATGACGATGTGATGACGCATGTGTGTGACGATGTGTGTGACGATGTGTGTGACGATGTGTGTGACGATGTGATGACGTATGTGTGTGACGGTGTGACGACGGTGCGATGACGCATGTGTGTGGCGATGTGATGACGCATGTGTATGCACTATGATGTGATGGCAATGTGTGTGACGATGTGATGACGCATGTGTATGCACTGTGACGACGGTGCGATGACGCATGTGTGTGACGATGTGATGACGCATGTGTATGCACTGTGTTGACAATGTGATGGCAATGTGTGTGACGATGTGATGACGCATGTGTATGCACTGTGGTGACAATGTGATGGCAATGTGTGTGACGATGTGATGACGCATGTGTATGCACTGTGGTGACAATGTGATGGCAATGTGTGTGACAATGTGATGACGCATGTGTGTGACAATGTGATGGCGGTGCGATGGCAATGTGTGTGACGATGTGATGACGCATGTGTGTGACAATGTGATGGCGGTGCGATGACGCGTGTGTGTGACGATGTGATGACGCATGTGTATGCACTGTGATGACGATGTGATGACGCATGTGTGTGACGATGTGATGACGCATGTGTATGCACTGTGAACTGCAGGACGCGCAAGGCTGGTCTCTGCTCAGCAACGCTGTTGGCAATGGGAACTCCAAAGTGTGCCGCATCATCCAGGAGGCACTAGAGCTCGTTCCGAATCCCGTGATAGGCCTCATCAGTGCCATACCGTCGTCGCAGCTGTCACGCATCGTGCTGGACCGGAGGGATGAAGACTTCTACCAAGGCGATGCTTACAACGGTGTGTAAATGTGTGTTTGTGTGCCTGTGCGTGTTCTTATCTGCTTGTGTTGTGTGGCCACTGCTCTGGCATCCTGTAGGCACAAGCGTTCTAACCCTAAGAGGCAGCCGTTCTCTATTCATCCACTTCTCTCTTGTACGTGCAGTCGTGCCAATCAGGCATCTGTGAAGTAGGCGCTGCTAGGGTTAGGACTGAGCAATGAGAATGTCTGTGCGTTTGCCACCCATGATACATTGATGCCAGAATGCAATCCACCTCATTCTCTGTTCAGATCTATCTGTTCAAATCTATCTGTTCAAATGAGGCACGCGCACCCAGCCAGCGCAACCAAACCTTTGGGCAGGCACGGTGGTCATAGACAAAACCCCTTCACGCCTGTGTATGCACGTATGCACGCACGCCTTTTGCCCTCCCTACAGTCACACCCCCAAAAGCACAGCCCCCTCATGCCTGTGAGTGCACACAATGTGCACCTTGGTAAGCCACACCCCTACAAGTACAATCCCTTTAAAGCTACGTGTGTGCACGCCCCTGTCCTTCCTTACAGCCACACCCGCGACAGGCATCCCTGACATTGCTAAACGCATCATGTCAAAAACTGTCGTTGCTGCGAGCGGGCCGAGCTTGACTGTTGCGGGTATGAATCAAGGGCCCTCGAAGCTGAAGGACCAGCCTGGTAGCAGCTCGACCAAGGGCAGCAAGGGCGCTGGTGGGGCTGCAGCAAGGAGGAAAAGGCTGAGGGCAAACAGAGGTGAGTGAGAGCGCGTGACTGGGATGGGTTGGGCCGGTCCTGCTTGCTATTTATTTTTAACAATGGGGTGTTGTGCCAGGGAGAGAAAGATCAAGGGGAAGCGAAGCTGAGTGTGGGTGTGGGTGTAAGTGTGCAAGTTGGGAAGGGTTGAAGTGATGACTGTTGCTGTTTGCAATGAGGGGTATGAGTGGGGTTGGCCAGATTTGTATATCTGCACCGTTTATGACCGTATGTATGGTGATTTCCCTGCTAAAAATACTGTATGTACACCGTATATACCTATAAATGTATGGTTCTGGCCAACCCTAGGTATGAGGTGTGTTCTACTAATGAGGGGAGAGCAGGATTGACGACCAGCAATGTGGCGTGTGGGGGTATAGTTGTATTGGTGCAGCTTGTAGAGTTTGTAGCTTGTATTGGTTTGTATTTTTTATTTGTATTGGTGCAGCTTGTAGAGTTGTATTGGTGCAGCTTGTAGAGTTGTATTGGAGCAGCTTGTAGCGTTGTATTGGTGCAGCTTGGTGTGCTGGGAGAAGAGTGTGGGCACTGCATCGCTGTCTGATCCGCAGAATTTTCTCCTCTGTTAAACAAAACAAGCATGAAAGATACACTTTCACAGAGCTTTCACGGCTTGTTTTGAAATTCTCACACAGTCTTTCACAGATGCAAAGGCATTCTCTGGCTGCCCAGACTGGTATTATAAAGTTGTATATTATGGCACGCTGCCTAAAATATTTCTGTTCAGTCGGCCCAGTTTTCTCCTGATGACGAAATAATAGTGCCAGCGCCCACAGGAGAGGAACGTTTGAGGGCACACATGAGCAAATGAGCGAGAGTATGGTTATCAAATAAGTTGCTGCTTGTACAGCAATGGCGAATGGTAGGGGTGCTTGCACTTTAGCTGCAAGCGTTTTGTTGAAGATCTCACAAGGAAATGCCATTCAGGAATGTCTATCTTTCCCTTCCTCTCATTCATTCTCTCTCTTTTTCATCTTTCTCGTGTATCTGTCTTCATAACACTTAAGTACGCACATACATCCAAAGCACAAATCTTCTGGTATGTACGCCTGTTTGCATTGCTAGGCAAACTTCTTACAATGGTTGACATTTCAGTGTTTTAGCACCCAAATGTGGGCAGTAAAAAAATCCTGTCTACCACGCACGGGTTCAAAGGTGCAGATCCCATCAAATCATACAACGTGAATGACTACGTACAAAATGGTCATGAAAATGGATGCCCACCATACAGACTCAAAAGTGCAGCGCCCATCGAGTATTGAACACACAAATCACTGCACACAATAGGCTCATGAAAATGATAACCCACCATACAGGCACAAAGGTGCAGCGCCCATCGAGTATTGAACACACAAATCACTGCACACAATAGGCTCATGAAAATGATAATCCACCGTACAGGCACAAAGGTGCAGCGCCCATTATTATTGAACACACAAATCACTGCACAC
>Ga0307974_1002584_pt1 | contig 12864 bp, 14 predicted proteins | sample OrgLakmetagen784_FD_201812 | JGI IMG/M metagenome (GOLD analysis project Ga0307974, IMG submission 201812) | Saline water microbial communities from Organic Lake, Antarctica - #784 | ecosystem: Environmental > Aquatic > Non-marine Saline and Alkaline > Saline | place: Antarctica: Organic Lake... | reverse complement strand
TGCGGTTCTGAGGGCATTTTGCCCCTGCGGATTGGTGCGGCAAGCACTAAATTATATATTGAGAGGGGTGCGGATTGGTGCGGACAGGGTAAAAATAACTCTTTTTTTGAGGGGTGTGGAACGAGTACATGTCCCTACGGTAGTTGGTTCTCTGTACTCTGTACGCTGTACTCTGTACTCTGTACTCTGTACTCTGTACTCTGTACTCTGTACTCTGTACTCTGTACTCTGTACTCTGTGCTCTGTACTCTGTACTCTGTACTCTGTACTCTGTACTCTGTACTCTGTACTCTGTACTCTTACTCTGTACGCTGTACGCTGTACGCTGTACGCTGTACTCTGTAACTCTGTAACTCTGTACTCTGTACTCTGTACTCTGTACTCTGTACTCTGTACTCTGTACTCTGTACTCTGTACTCTGTACTCGTACTCTGTACTCTGTTGGTCCTACCTCTCTGACTGTGCCTTTTTTGTCTGCCGGTAAAGGAGTTTTACGGTACTCGGTACCAAAGTGGCCTGCTTTTCTGTAATCCAATATGAGGAGTGGTTTTCAATGCCTGCGCAGTGTTTTTTCTTTCTAATATGCTCCTTTCCTTGATGGACGTGAGGTGGTGAAACGTTGAAAAAGGGTAATCCGACAGATGCCATCTCTGTGCTTCGTGCGATACATATATCCACGTAACAGGTGGGGCCTGTGTATGCTGCCTTGTGTGGCAAAAGCTATCAGCACCACAGACGCTGAAGACTCTTGCTATTTTGTGCCTCCTTTTTATTTTTTCGGAATGCACGCTATGCTGTCCCTTGACAATCTCTGTGCTTGCTGAACGGCCGCGTCTGAAATCCGCATGCGCTTCACAAGCCCCTCCTTGCACAGGCTAAGATTGACAACTGGACCTGAGTAAAGGAGTTTTAAGATGAAATTGCCATTGAACGATAACATTCCAATATACAATCCCGTGTTGCATGCATAATGTCGGCATCCTTGTCATGTTCTGGTTGTAGTGCAGCTTGCTGAGATGATTCGAATCCGACCTCTGCTTGCAGGCATGCGCAACATCGACCCCTTATACAAGCTCCAGATGAACATCAAAATAGCAATGCTGTTTTTGGAAGACGACGATCCTGTGAGCGCAGAGACCTTCATCAAAAAGGCATCCAGCCTTATTGCACACAGCAAGGTGTGTGTATATTTGTGTGTGCGTGGTGCGTGAGCGCGTCTGTGTGTATCTGTGTGCGTGTTAATGTGTGTGTGTGTTTGTATGTGTGTGTGTGTGTGTGTGTGTGTGTGTGTGTGTTTGTATGTGTGTATGTGTGTGTGCGCACGCGTGCGTGTGTGTGTGTGTGTGTATGTATGTGTTTTTTGTGTGCGTATGTGTGTGTGCGTGCGTGTGTTTGTTTGTTGCTGTTGCTGAACCTGGAAGTGTAGTGGTGTGCGCAGAGCTGACGTGGACAGCAGGGCTGATGTGGAAAGCAGCTTTTTTCCACTGGGAGGGGAAATTGTGGCTCAATTAAAGCCACTCCCCACATCCATGAAAGAAACACCTTTATGCAATTGTACATTGCAACAGCAAGACAGATCCAAGGCGTAGAGGCATTTCAAACAGATTAACTTTTTTAACAAAGCCCCCCCTCGTGGGGGCGTGAGCCCTTAATGTTGTCTCATTCCCACCACACTTCACGCAGGCCTCCTTAGGCCCACCCAGGCCACCCCACAGGCTGAAACTCGACATAAGCTCCTAACCTAAACCTTCACCGTGTCATTTAAATTCTGGAACCCTGGGGTGCGGTGTGTGAAGATGTTGAGTAACATTTCGTTTTTGGGGGTCCAACCCTCCTCCCCAGGCCCATCCACGGCACCTCCCGGGCTGAGACTCGACATAGGCTCCTAACCAATCTTTTTACCGTGTCAGATGAATTCTGGGACCCTGGGGTGCCGTGTGCAAAGTTTAAGAGACATTTTCTATGATTAAAAACTCCAATATTCCTCAGCCAGGTCACCGGACCACTTCCTGATGATGCAGTATCCATCAGCACACTTTCCTGGCTGCGGACGCTGCGTCAGGGGTCCTCAGTTGTGTTCCGTCTGCAAAGTTCACGGTTGACCATGCAGCAAGTAATACTTATTTCGATGGGCTATATAATGTAGTTTACTCATTTGTTTATGACGCGCGGAAGTTTGCTTGGATGGGAGCCTTCAGGAACGCGGTCCGTGTTGGCTTGGACTGTTTGCGGGGCATGGGGGGTGCACAGTGCAAGTGCTTGCTGCGTACTGTGTGTTGAAGCAGAACTCAACACACATCGTGGCCAGCCCGGGCACCATGCTCGCAACATCGTGGCCAGCCCGGGCACCATGCTCGCACCTGCCCTCTCCACAGACAGGGAACAGCAGCAGCAGTACATCCCCACGCCTGCTTCAGCAAAGGATGCTCTAGCACAGCATCACGCGCACCACTGCAGCGTCTGTGGGGCAGCAAGGCACACGCACAGGCACACACACATGTGCGCGCACACACACACACTCACACGCATGCGCATGCGCATGCGCACACACATACAAATATAAACACGCGCGCGAATACACACAGATGCGCACACACACATACACACACACGTGCACGCATACATGTGCGCACACACACACACACACACGCACACATGCATATGCGCGCACACGTGCGCTTTTGCTGTTTATGTTTTGCTCAGGGATGGGTCATGCGGTCCTCAGAGACGTTCAATACGCTAAAATACGCATTAAATACGCAATACGCGTATAATACGGTACCGTATTTTATGCAATTTGGGAGTGCCGATTTTTGACCCAAAATGGACCCGATTCGCCCCAAAATCACCCAAAACGTTCCTAGTTCTTTTCCAATTCAATGTATAATAGCACTGGAAGCTAACTGAAAGGCCGTTGTTGGGGCGAAAATTGCCTAAAAAGGCCCAAAACGGCCAAAAAAGGCAAAATTTGGAATTGTATAATACGGCCCAACTTGTTCAATACGGTAAATTACGCGTTAAATACCATATGGTGTATTATACCAATACGCCGTATGACCCATCCCTGGTTTTGCTGCATTGTCAGGTAACGAAAAATTGCGTACAGCACTTAAAGAGAATTGCAGATACTTTTTGCAAAAAGCCATCACAATGCAGCATTACACGAAAAATAAATGATGCAAATGTACGTGTAGTGTGTGGTTTATACAGTTGTGAACCCTGCTACTTGTGACTCCTCTTGCGTGCAGGACCCTGCCGTTGAGTTGCAATACAAAACGCGTACGTGTTGTGTGTTATGTGTAGGGTTGGCCAGAACCATATATATACGGTGCATATACGTTACTTTTGGCAGGGAAATCACCAAATATACGGTCAAATATGGTGTAAATATACGGTTTTGGCCAACCCTAGTTATGTGTAGTTTATACGGCTGTAAACTACTTGCGCCCCTCTTGCGTGCAGGATCCTGCCATTGAGTTACAGTACAAAACGCGTACGTGTTGTGTGTTATGTGTAGTTTATTATACGGTTGTAAACTACTTGCGCCCCTCTTGCGTGCAGGATCCTGCCATTGAGTTACGGTACAAAACGCGTACATGTTGAGTGTTATGTGTAGTTTATACTTTATACGGTTGTAAACTACTTGCGCCTCTCTTGCGTGCAGGATCCTGCCATTGAGTTGCAATACAAAACGTGCTACGCACGAATTCTTGACTCCAAGCGGAAATTTGTCGAGGCAGCATTGAGGTGGGTTTTGTTGAGTGGCGGTGCTAGGTGTGTCTGTGTGTGTGTGTGTATGTGTGTGTGTGTACGCATGGATATGTGCGTGTGCGTGTGCATATGCGTCTGTGTTTGTACGCATGCATATGTGTGTGGACTCACCACCTGGCCTAAGCACAACTCAACCACAAAGCACACTCAAGCACATAACCACCTCACATATTCACATGCGCAGGTACTACAAGCTCAAGCAAATAACCACCTCACATATTCACATTCGTAGGTACTACGAGCTTAGCTCAACTGCGATGAACATCTCGGGTGGCCTGGTCACTGCGGCTGACTTAGAACAGGCCTTGAATGCCGCTATCACATGTACCATTCTAGCAGCAGCCGGACCTCAGCGCTCTCGGATGCTGTCCCTTCTTTATAAGGTGAGGATGGGCTACGTGTGCTCTGTTCCCTTTACACACACACACATATTAATGTAGATAAACATACATGCACGTACACACAACCATACGCTCCAGCATGGACAAACCCGATTTCACAGTCTTCTACAAACGCTGCTTTTGCCCTCAGGACGAGCGCTCGCAAAAGATGGATGTGTACCCTTTTTTAGAAAAGGTGTTTTTGGAGCGCATCTTAGGACGGTGAGTGTGTACGTGTGTGTGCGTGTGTGTATGTGTGTATGTGTGTGTGTGTGTGCGTGTATGTGTGTGTGTGTGCGTGTGTGTAGGTGTATGCGTGTGTGTATGTTTGTGTGTGTGTGTGTGTGTGTGTGTGTGTGAGAGAGAGAGAGAGAGAGAGAGAGAGAGAGAGAGAGAGAGAGAGAGAGAGAGAGAGAGGGAGAGAGAGAGAGAGAGAGAGAAAGAGAAAGAGAGAGAAAGAGAGAGAGAGAGAGTGTATGTATGTGTGCGTGTGCGTTTGTGCGGGTGGGCATATCTGTGTGCAGAAATGCGTACCTGTGTGTGCGTGCATGCATGCCTGCTTGAGTACTTGTGTGGGTGCGTGCGTGCCTGTGTGCATTCATGCATACCTGTGTGTGTGCGTGTGTGCCTGTGTGCATGCCTGAGTACCTGTGTGTGCGTGCCTGTTTGCATGCCTGAGTACTTGTGTGTGTGTGTGTGTGTGTTTGTGTGTATGTGCGTGCGTGCTTGTGTTCATACATGCGTACCTGGGTGTGTGTACGTGCCTATGTGCATGCCTGAGTACCTGTGTGTGTGCTTGCGTGCCTGTGTGCGTGCTTGAATTTCTGTTATGGAGTGTGTGTGTGCGTGCATGCGTGTATGCGTGTCGCAACATACGTGTGGTGAAAATAGAAAGATGGCGACACGGCAAGAAATGTTTTTGACTGAAGAGGAAAAGAAAAGGGGAGCGTTTGAAGGTATTTATAGTCAGATGTAGTCAGATATAAGACGGTAAGCAATGGGTCAAGAAAAGGGAATTGGAGATAAGGAGTCGCGGGATGCCTGTTCTTGCGTCTTTATGAATGGTGAAGACGCTCACCTCCTGTTCCTTAAAAAATGCGGGGAGCGTTTTTTGTTGTCTGCGTAGTCGTCTTTTAACGTACTTGTTATTCAAGGTGGAGTTGCTGCGCATATCCTTTGGTCAGACAGCTTAAGGTTTTATTGTGCTCATTATTCAAGGTGGAGTTGCTGAGTATGTCCTCTGGTCAGACAGCTTGAGGTTTTATTGTGCTGAATATATAAGGTGGAGTTGCCGCGCATGTTCTCTGGTCAGGCAACTTGAGGTTTTTTTTGTGCTCCTTCTTCAAGGCGGAGTTGCTGAGCGTGCCCTCCCTCTGGTCAGGCAGGTTTTTGCTGCCTGCGTAGCCGTCTTCTGACGTGCTCATTATTCAAGGTGGAGTTGCTGAGCATGTCCTCTGGTCAGGCAGCTTGAGGTGGAATTGGGGTTACTTTAAATTTATTCCAATACTTAAACTTATTCGAATACTCTAAATTATTTCCAAATCATGCCACGCTCCTCAGCTTCTTTCCTGCCTCCAAATCCGATGCCTTTCTTTTACCACTAGGCTTGAAGCGATAGCTTTCTCATAGGGCCCAAGGCCACATCTTTGTACCTGTGTTTGCGTCTCTAAAATTGCTGAACACCACAGCAAACAAAGGTGTAGAAGAAGAAAAAGAAGGTCCAGCCCAGTGTCCCATATGTTCATAACCAGAGGGTGCTTTGAGGTGGTGGCCTTTTCATTGGCCCGAAACCACAGCTTGTCCTAAAGTTCTGACCATTCCATCGTCCCTCTTTGCTTTGAGGTGGTGGCCTTTTCATTGGCTCGAAACCACAGCTTGTCCTACATTTCTGACCATTCCATCGTCCCTCTGTGCTCTGAGGTGGTGGCTTTTCACTGGCCTGAAACCACAGCTTGTCCTACATTTCTAACCATTCCATCGTCCCTCTTTGCTTCAAGGTGGTGGCCTTTTCATTGGCTCGAAACCACAGCTTGTCCTACATTTCTGACCATTCCATCGTCCCTCTGTGCTCTGAGGTGGTGGCTTTTTCACTGGCCTGAAACCACAGCTTGTCCTACATTTCTAACCATTCCATCGTCCCTCTTTGCTTCAAGGTGGTGGCCTTTTCATTGGCCCGAAACCACAGCTTGTCCTACATTTCTCATCATTCCATCGTCCCTCTGTGCTTCGAGGTGGTGGCCTTTTCATTGGCCTGAAACCACAGCCTGTCCTACAGTTCTCTCTTCAGCCCACCCTCCTCTTGCCTTTTTCACAGGGCTGAGGTCATAGCCTTCTCACGCGGTCTGAGGCCACATCAAGTGGCTCAACTACCTGATGGGTCGACTGTGCTGGACCGTGCTGTCATGCAGCACAATCTGCTGAGTGCCAGCAAGCTGTACAACAACATCACCTTCTTGGTGGGTGGATCGGTGCACGTTTAGTGGATTTTGATGAGGTCGAATGCATGGTCTGTTGCAGCACAACCTGCTGAGTGCCAGCAAGCTGTACATCAACATCACCTTCTTGGTGGGTGAATTGGTGCACAATTAGTGGAGTAATTTGAATTTTGATGAGGTCGAATGCATGGTCTGTTGCAGCACAACCTGTTAGGTGCCAGCAAGCTGTGCAGCAAAATCACCTTCTTGGTGGGTGGATCGGTGCACAATTAGTGGATTTTGATGAGGTCGAATGCATGGTCTGTTGCAGCACAACTTGTTGAGGGACAGAAAACTGTGCAGCAAAATCACCTTTTTGGTGGGTGAATCGGTGCACAATTAGTGGATTTTGATGAGGTCGAATGCATGGTCTGTTGCAGCACAACCTGCTGGGTGCCAGCAAGCTGTGTAGCAAAATCACCTTCTTGGTGGGTGGATCGGTGCACGTTTAGTGGATTTTGATGAGGTCGAATGCATGGTCTGTTGCAGCACAACTTGTTGAGGGCCAGAAAACTGTGCAGCAACAACCTCACCTTCTTGGGGAGTGAATCGGTGCACGTGCAAGGTGGATTGCAGGGGAGTCAGATGCAGGACCTGCTGCAGCACTGATTTTGAGTGTCTGCAAGTTGCAGCACTGATTTTGAGTGTCTGCAAGTTGCACATTGTCACATTCCTGGTGAGTAAATTGCCGGAATGGCTTGCTGTGTGTGGTGCGTAAATTGTTGTATCAGCCTGCCGTGTGTGGTGAGTAAATTGTCGTATCAGCCTGCTGTGCGTGGTGGGTAAATTGCCGTATTAGCCTGGTATTAGCCTGCCGTGTGTGGTGGGTAAATTGTCGTATTAGCCTGCTGCGCGTGGTGGGTAAATTGTCGTATCAGCCTGCCGTGTGTGGTGAGTAAATTGCTGTATTAGCCTGCTGTATGTTGTGAGTAAATTGCCGTATTAGCCTGCTGCGCGTGGTGGGTAAATCGTCGTATCAGCCTGCTGCGCGTGGTGGGTAAATTGTCGTATCAGCCTGCTGCGCGTGGTGGGTGAATTGTCGTATCAGCCTGCTGCGCGTGGTGGGTGAATTGCCGTTTTAGCCTGCTGTATGTTGTGAGTAAATTGCCGTATTAGTCTGCTGCGCGTGGTGGGTAAATTGTCGTATCAGCCTGCTGCGCGTGGTGGGTAAATTGCCGTATCAGCCTGATGCGTGTGGTGGGTAAATTGCTGTATTAGCCTGCTGCGTGTGGTGAGTAAATTGTCGTATTAGCCTGCTGCGTGTGGTGGGTAAATCGTCGTATCAGCCTGCTGCTTGTTGTGAGTAAATTGCCGTATCAGCCTGCTGCGTGTGGTGGGTAAATTGCCGTATTAGCCTGCTGTATGTTGTGGGGAAATTGACGTATTAGCCTGCCGTGTGTGGTGAGTAAATTGCCGTATCAGCCTGCCGTGTGTGGTGGGTAAATTGTCGTATCAGCCTGCTGCGCGTGGTGGGTAAATTGTCGTATCAGCCTGCTGTATGTTGTGAGTAAATTGTCGTATTAGCCTGCTGCGCGTGGCGTACAGCGCTGAGGTCCAAATAAATAAATATATAATATATATAAATATATATAAATATATATAAATATATATAAATATATAATATATATATATATATTAGATTAAATGCAGTCATTGCACAAGGCATGGGCGGGGCTTCCAGACGCTTTCTTGATCAAAAGGAAACAGGGACCCATTCAATGCCTGATTTATTTCAAGCATGCTTGCCATTGGCATTGTGATTTATTGAGCAGCTCATCGTGAAGACCAGGGATGTTTCATGCGGACTTTTCAGGCGTCCATACAATAAAACGCGTGTTTCCTGGACTAATGGCGTGCGTGCACTTTGAAGTTGGGAGCGTGCGTAGTGGCTCTCTGCATTTTCCTGGGTGGTGCAGCATCCATATCAACATCATTTCCTGGTCTTTGCTGCCAGTGCTTGGACATCCCACACATTGATCTTGTTTCCAGGAATCAGGATCTCAGTTGGACGTGTTAACCATTGACTGTACAAACCACTTGTTTTCTTGCTTCCAGGAATTGGGAGCCCTGTTGGGTGTGAGCTCAGACAAGGCGGAGAGCATCGCAGCAGACATGATCTTAGATGGACGCTTGCCTGGGACAATCGACCAGGTGCTCACGCTCACGCTCACGTTACTTTTTTTGCCATGAGCGTTGCGGCAGACGATGGTCCAATGCTTATGCGTGTTGACGCTCGCACTTTTTATTTATGGCTATGAGTGTCATACAGCAGACGAGTGACGAAGCACACGACACTGGTGCTAGCGCTAACGTTGTTGTCATGTCACACGACACTCGTGCTAACGCTAACGTTGTTGTCATGTCACACGACACTCGTGTGCATGCTAACGTTGTTGTCATGTCACACAACACTCGTGCTAACGCTAACGTTGTTGTCATGTCACACAACACTCGTGCTAGCGCTAACGTTGTTGTCACACGACACTGGTGCTAACGCTAACGTTGTTGTCATGTCACACAACACTCGTGCTAACGCTAACGTTGTTGTCATGTCACACGACACTCGTGCGCATGCTAATGTTGTTGTCATGTCACACAACACTCGTGTGCATGCTAACGTTTTTGTCGTCACACGACACTCGTGTGCATGCTAACGTTGTTGTCATGTCACACAACACTCGTGCTAACGCTAACGTTGTTGTCATGTCACACAACACTCGTGCTAGCGCTAACGTTGTTGTCATGTCACACGACACTGGTGCTAACGCTAACGTTGTTGTCATGTCACACAACACTCGTGCTAACGCTAACGTTGTTGTCATGTCACACGACACTCGTGCGCATGCTAACGTTGTTGTCATGTCACACAACACTCGTGTGCATGCTAACGTTGTCATACAACAATTGATATATCGGAGCTACCGTTGCGTTTGACTGTGCCATCAGACACATGCCTGTGTGTGAACCACGCTGTGCTTAGGTGCAATTTGGATTCATCAATATTGAACGCGTTGGACTCACCAGCAATCAAGCTGTGGTTGAAGATTATCAATTCCCCAAGCACTTCGTGTGACGTGGATATATTTGTCGCACAAAATACGGAAATGGCATCTATCGGATTACTTACTCTCAGAAGCAACGTTTTACTTCGTCGGTGACCACATGGGTGCCTTAGCAAGAAGAGCTTGGGGACGTTATCATCTTTAACTTGCCAGTAACAATGTTGTGGCTTGATAATATCCAACCACAATCTTATTGCTGGTGAGTCCAACGCATTCAAATGTGATAAACCCTAATTGAGCCTAAGGTGCTTCATGTGTACAATGTGTACCCCAAGAATGCTGTAGAAAGTGTGAATGTGCAAACGCTCTGTGGGTGTTGGTTAGTGTGGTAAAAAGGCTGTCGAGCGCAGGAGTATGTGTTCTTTCCTTTCTATTTCTTAAACACAAACACACACAGGGCTGTCCAGAACTGTATCTATAATATATGCACCGTGCATGACCGTATATTTGGTCATTTCCCTGCCAAAAACACTGTATACACAGTATATGTATGGTTCTGGCCAACCCTACACACACAAGCCTATACAAATCCACACAAGTGTTGTATACATGGCAGCCATGTTTGCAATTCAATTTTCAAGGTTCAATTTGAGCCTTCTGCCTTGCTTTTTGGGAGCTCAAGCTTCGTCATTCATGATCGCAGCTTCCCTTCAAAAGGGCCGTACTTAATGCTACTCTTTGTTCATGCAATTTCCCAGGATGATTTCTGTGCAAGATAATTTCTGTGTAAGAACTTGTAAGATGATTTCAGTGTAAGAACTGATAAGCCCTGCATGCTGCCTTGCCTTACGGACTAGGAAGCGCAAGGCCTGGAATGTGCTTCTTCAGTGCTTCTGACGCCCTCTCGTCCCGGTTTTGCAACATTCTTTCTCGATGATGTGTTAGTGCATGCTAGCTGCTTGAGTGTATCATCATTGCACAATGATTTTGTGCATGCTAGCTGCTGGAGTATATCATCACTGCACAATGATTTCGTGCATGCTAGCTGCTCGAGTGCTTCATCATTGCACAATGATTTTGTGCATGCTAGCTGTTCGAGTGTATCATCATTACACAATGATTTTGTGCATGCTAGCTGCTCGAGTGTATCATCATTACACAAAATAAAATCACGCTTTGCATCTTGGGGAAAAGGTACCTCTCCCTCTAAGGCAGACATGATATTTCAACATTTATGCTTGAAGATGGAAATATCAATTCAACATTTACGCTTTTGAAATTCACAGGTGGAGGGCCTTATCCGGTTTGACGACAGGATAGAGTCCCTTCTATCATGGGATGCACAGATCCAGAACGTGTGTCAAAAGGTGCGCATCCAGGATGCAAATCCCTTCTATCATGGGATGCACAGATCCAGAACGTGTGCCAAAAGATATGCATCCAAGATGGAATTCCCTTCTGAAAGATCATGCACAGATCCAGAATGTGTGTCATAAGGTACGCATCCAGGATCAAAGTCCCTGTTGTCATGGAATGCACAGATGTCATGGAATGCACAGATGTCAGGGATGGATGGATCATGGATTGCACAGATGTCATGGAATGCAGATCCAGACGGTGTGTCATGAGGTATTTACGCATCCAAGATGCAAGTCCCTTCTGCATGGGATGCACAGAACCAGAACGTGTGCCAAAAGGTATATTTTACCTGTAAGTAGGTGGAGCTCCATAAGGTGCAGATAGTAGTCATAGCTGACATGGAACAGGAAGAGTTGTGGTTCTGCACTGCTTCATGTTCTCTTTTGTGTACTTCATACATACACGCATGCACGCACGCACACACACACACGCACGCACACACACACACACACACACACACACACATGCATACACACACGCACGGATGCACACACGCACACGCACAAACACACACATGCATACACATGCATGCACACACATGAGCACAAACACACACACACTCACACACACACACACACACACACACACACACACACACACACAGACACACACACACACACACACACACACACACACACACACACACACACACACACACAGACACACACACACACACACACACACACACACACACACACACACAAACACACACACATACACACAGGTGAACGATATCGTCGGTTCAATTGTCACTGCTGGTATCCCTACAACATGCAGCCCTTAGCATATGGCCTACCCTCCAACACGCTGGCTGTGTCGTCACTGCAAGTGGAGTTATTCCCCTTTAGACCAGACATATCTGCATTAAGTATGCAGATTCTCTTGGTGTGTACATCACTCACTTTTGTAATCTATCTGATTCCCCTTATTTTGTGGTGGAGTTGTAAAAATACTTGAACAGCCCCTTTCCCTTAATAATGTGTCACGACGAAGTTCTTAGCAGAACACTAGACTCTATATGAGCTATAGGATTATTTGTGGCTGGCCAAGGTCGACTAGTCAGCAGCCGAGTAAACAAACAACCTAGCTAGTAGAAAACCCTTCGAACGACTTGTTGCTGGCTGAGACCAGCAAAAAAAGCCCTTCAGCCTAACATTGTGGCTGCCGGTTATCCTCCTTTGTAAACCTTCACCATTGTAACCAAGCACAGATGAGTGGCTTTGTTATTTTAATCGAAAAAAATTACTGTGTAGACACTTCCCCTGTCCAATAAGCAGAAAAGGCACGAGCTAACAACACGTGCTGCTAATGCCTCGTTTACTCGGAAACCGCAAAATCCTTCACACCATCCTGCTAGGAGCCAGATGAGACAAGAGATTGAACACAACCCCCACAAATATCTGAGCCATACTCCTGGTAGTGTGCAGGCTTTTGCCTCCCAACCACCTGATTTCCACTGAAAAGCTCCTCTTACCTATATGCTCCAGGTGGGATGTTCAACAAGTTGTGTGTTTCTGCAGAGGTGGTCGACGGAGGCCCCAAATGAGGGTACTTTTAGAATGTGAATTGAGTATGGGCCCCGTAACGGGCACTTTCTAGGCTGAGCACCCAGAAGTAGCCCAGGCTCCGAGCTGCTGAGAACAACTGAGCTTGAAAAGTGCCAGCTGCGGGGCCCATGTCTAATTGTCTGCGGCGTGAACCCTATTTTTCACCACCACTCTCTCATATCTCACCACTCACTGACCTGATTTGTGTCATTTTTATATGAATCGTCTACATTTCATTAAAGAATACCATTGCAACAAAAATGGGGCAAAA
>Ga0307974_1002582_pt1 | contig 12879 bp, 6 predicted proteins | sample OrgLakmetagen784_FD_201812 | JGI IMG/M metagenome (GOLD analysis project Ga0307974, IMG submission 201812) | Saline water microbial communities from Organic Lake, Antarctica - #784 | ecosystem: Environmental > Aquatic > Non-marine Saline and Alkaline > Saline | place: Antarctica: Organic Lake... | reverse complement strand
CCCCCCCCGAATAACGTTAAATTAGGGCGATAATCTATACGTATGGCATATGTACATCGTGTATGGCCGCATCTATGGTGAAATTTCAGCCAAAAATACTGTACGTACACCGTATTTATATAGTTCTGGCCAACCGTGAATTACGTATCCTGCATGTCCCCAAAGAGGCAAACCAATGCTGCGCAAATCAATGCAAGCGCCCCACCCACCATAGAGCCCTCGAGTCCTCGCGCTCCCTGACTTTTAAATTGCTGCGATTGAAAACAATCATCTCAACCCTCTCTGATCCCCAATCCCACCTGTCGGTGCACCTCCGCTGCCTGTCGTACTTCGTTGATGTTGTCAAACTGCAGGCGCTCTTGTTCCCGCTTCTCTGCACTGGTTTCCCGCCACAGATTGTCATCCTACACGCAGGTTTGTACATGCAAGCGTACAACTAACACAAATTTACGCGTTGACTCACATGGAAGGATGGTTTAAACTGGGCATGTATGCCGTCACTGTAGCTTCAAAATACTGAGACACGAAGAAGCAACAGCAGCATCTGCCCGTGGATAGGGGCAACTAGTCAATCATAAGGACTGCTCATGGTCATCAGCAATTAAGTCCACCACATCTACACGAATGAGGGTCAGGCTCAAACTAAGGCTCGGATTCCTGGGTGACTGGAAAGTGCTATTGTATCTAAGGAATTTAGGAAAAGATACAGCCGTCGATGGAGAAAAGAAGCCGTAGCTTACAAACATTACCTTGTAGGACATAAGCTCGCCAGCTGGGAACTTGCCATCTCGGAACAAGAGGTGCAGTGGAACGGTGGGAGGATTTGTTTGCTCTGATGGGACCCCCTGCTTGAAAAATGTACCCCAAGGGTCAAGCTTTGCGCGAGTACGTGCACATTGTACATGCGATAGCGCACACAAGTATGCTAGCCCGTGTGTGCGCGCGTGTGTGTGTGTGTGTGTGTTTGTGCACATTGCACATGCGTTCTCCTTTGTGTATTTGCCTATATTGCCTGTATGTGTTTGTGCACGTTGTATACGATTGCCCGTGTCTGTGTGTGTCTGTGTGTGCGTATGTGTTTGTGTGTGTGTGTGTGTGTGTGTGTCTGTGTGTGTGTGTGTGTGTGTGTGTGTGTGTGTGTGTGTGTGTGTGTGTGTGTGTGATCCTGCCAGCCTTACCAATTTGGGTGTAGCAGCAGAACTGCTCGCAGGCGCTGCTGTGCCGTCCGCCACTGCTGCAGCTTTCCTTTTTTTTGCGTCTTTTTCTGTGTGAAGAGCGGGAGAAATTTAGTCCTAAGATGCATGGAACGATTTCAAATCAGTTGCAAGGAGAATTTTAAGTTCAAACTTGGGTGCAGTCCGTCTGGATCCGCATGCATCTGAGTTGTACCACCACGCCACCTACTCTTCTTGTTTTTCTTTTTCTTGGCTTCACTGCTCTCTCCTGGTGCCCCTCCCTCATCAGAATCATCATCAGAGCCACCGCCCTCAGCTGCTTCGCCAGATGCCTCCTTTTTATTGCTTCCTGCCGCCGCTCCAGCCTCTTCCTCCAGCTTAGCAGCCCCCAGCTTTGCCTCCACATCAGTCACCGAGGGCGCCATGTTTGTGCCTATGGCCTATGCAAAGAAGCGCGTCCTTTTTGGTTTGTCTTAAGATAGGTAGGTTTCGCACTAGATATAGCACTTGGAAGTATGTACAGCTGTAAAGAGGCACAACTTAAAAAAGAGAGGAGAGAAGAGAGGAAAAACAGTTATAATGTTCAGTTGGTTGGTAGTTTGGGGGAAATGGCATTCCTTATTAAAGTTTGCGTCAATGCACCTCACCAAGCCAAAGAGTGCTAGTAATCTAGAGTCATCCTCATTGACCAGAAAGCCAAGATTGGCAGGTAAACGGGTGGCCATCATTTCAACCTTCATTTTCCTCAATCGCTGAACCGCACACATCAAATGTACATGCACATAAACACCATAACACAAACAAACTCTTGCACTTTACTGTAATGTACATACAAATACATGCATACACATAAACACACCACCACGATTTTTGATAGGCTGCCCTCAAACCCCCAAACGACAACGAACTTCAGTGGCAGTCAAAGCCACCTCGCTGAACTGGAACGCCCCTCCTGTCGTCGTTGCTGGGGTATGTTTGCTGTATCAATTAAGCCCTCAAATGACCACAAAACATACATATCTCCACGTCAAGCACAGGCGCCTATGCAACTCGTCTTTAAGACATAGCGCAATCTCTCCTGCACATTCATTTGTGCACACAGGCGGGCATTGCAGGCCTGGCCACTGCAGTTGCTTTACACAAGGTGAGTAGCATATTTTCCCAAAAGCGTACACCTTACACACATGCCAGGAGATTAGATCCCTGAAATTGTGGTATAGTCATATTACACAGCTCCAGCCCAGCGATAAACAGGCAGGACATGTGCGCCAACCAACATAAATAACTCTCACAAATCTGCCTAAATCTACACAGGTCGGCATACCTGTTAGTGTATTAGAGGCGGCCAGTGATGGCATTCGGGAGGGAGAGGGCTCTGCTATAGGCTTATGGCAGGTAACTCTCGTAGGTTTTGGGGGGGCCATGTAGGTGCAGTAGTTTCATAACCCGCAAGTAGTCTTACAGTTGCCCCTGTCTCCTTCCTGACCTTTGCCTAAGGTAGAATTGAGGTGTTCAGTTTCTGTGTACCTCCTCTGAAAAAACAGAATGCATGGCGTTGCCTTGATGAGCTCGGCGTGGCAGAGCAGCTGAGGCCCTCCTACGCTCAGCTCAACAGGTGTGTTTAGTGTGTCTAGCATACTGACACTGAAATTGTTAGACCAGAACTGTAGGACATATACACAGGCCTGCAAAAGAAAAGAGAGGGCAGCGTTGGTAGTTTGAACGCATCCAGCGTGATCAGAGGAAGAAGCACATTCTGTGCCTGTTGCAAAAGTATGGCCCTACAGCTGGGGGGGTTTTGCTTCTGATTTTACTCACCCTTTTGACCCGAAGAGCACTTAAAATCCAGCACCTAACTGCCCTTTACCATTGAAATTGAGTAATGGGCCAAAAGACGTTCAGGGGGGCTGCAATAGACACACGTTTGCAAGAAAACAGAAATGTGTTTTCCTGGCAGACCTGCTTGCAACAGGGTTAGCCAGAACTGCTTGTTGACTTGCACAGTGCACACAAATTTCAGTGTGATGAAATTGTTCTGCACTACTTTTATTTTGCCGAGGTAGCAAACGCGTTGGCTTGCCAATGGTGTGTAAGACCTCCAATGTATACCTCAACAATATGATATGTGTGCGCCATCTGCTAAGTTGTTAAAGTTGGAAGCAAAGGAGCTGTTAGCTACAAGCATCCCTGCAACAGGATTGTTCTGTAGGTCTTCCTAACATTACGGTGATCAATCTATGCAGGGTAGAGCTGGTCAGGGACTCTGGTCGTGTCCTTCGTCAGTTTGGTTTCAACGAGTGCGATGCTGGGAAGGATGGTGCTGTGTGTGAGTTCAGGTGCGCTCAAATTAGTGGGCAAGTGCTGAGCGATTGACAGGTATAGCTGTGAAGACAAAAGTCGGTTTTTCTGACGAAAAAGATTAAGCACACTTCCCTCTAGCCGTGGAGCTAGCAGGAACCCAGAAATGTGTTTGCGTTGCTCCTATCACAGCAATCCAGATGTATCATCCTAGTGTCGTTCACTTGCACATGCCTTCAGTGCTCAATCTGTTAAATATCCCTCCCTCTATCTCACCTTTTCTTTACGATTGATATAAAAGATGAGGCACCGCAATTTCACAAGCATTGTGCCTGAGAGGTTTTAAAAACGCATCCGAGTAATTGAATATAGGGTATTAAGGTTTTTGCAATCTGACCCTTTTTTTCCAGGTGTTACATGTAACCACCTGCTGCACAGAGTCGACAGGCGTGTGGTTTTATATTTCCCTGCATTGTACATAGACTTATTGCTCGTGGCCGTCCGCTGCGTTCTTAATTAAGGAAAATGTGATTGTCCACACACAGAGGTGTTAGGAGTGGCCACCTGCTGTGCACGCTTTAGAATCCACACAAGCTCCATGCCCTCCTGTTGCGCACAGAGGTGTCAGGCGTGGCCACCTGCTGCGCACGCTCGCTGACGCCCTTCCTCCCGGAACAATAACCCCAAATGCACGGGTTGTGCAGATGTTGCAGCTAGGTAAAACGCCTGCTTTATCATGTTGTAGCTAGGTTAAACGCCTGCCCCATCATGTTGTAGCTAGGTAACACGCCTGCCCCATCATGTTACAGCTTAGTAAAATGCCTGCCTTATCATGTTGTAGCTAGGTAAAACGCCTGCCCCATCATGTTGTAGCTAGGTAACACGCCTGCCCCATCATGTTACAGCTTAGTAAATGCCTGCTCTATCATGTTACAGCTAGGTAGAATGCCCCATTGTGCCTGACATGTGTTTGCTGCTCGTTTTTCCCTTGTGGCTGTCCTGCAGTAAAGTCAATGTTTCTGGCAATGACTGGTGTTGGACATACTGTCTGGTTTGCGTGGGATGCCTCGAATACGGATGGCAGCAGCTTAAATTTAGGTTTAGCGAGGAACACACGTAAGCAAAAACATGCTCTCTGTGCTCGTTTGTTTTGGCTCTGTTCAGGAGGCAAAGGTGGAAGTGCTCCATGGCCTGCTGTACAGCTTGAATCTGGTACCTCCATGGAGGCAGGCGTACTGGTGCGTCACTCCACACAACTTCGCTAGCTTGTTGAAGCACGTAATCTGACGTATTACTGTTGTGGCTTATACGGAAAGATGACTGGTTTCTACAACCCTTTTCACCTCAGTACTTGGCAGAAAAAGTGTCATATGTTCTACACATTATTGGTTTGCACTCCAGTAAAACGCATAGAGGTCACAATGCTGGAATATAGAGACATGAAATCAATCCCTGCTGTGCAAGTATGTGGCTTAATCTTTATTACATGTGGTTGTCGTGCAGGTGGCTGCGGACGGGGCTCAGAGTGTTGTTGCTCGAGAGGCTTTGGGGCTGCCTGCACCAGGCTATGCAGGATACACAGCTTACAGGTTTGTATTTCTTCAACGGTGCTAGTAAGTTCAATGGTCGATGCAGAGTGCTTTTGCTCTGGCACACTGCACTGGGTCATGTGAATGGGTGTCATACTTGCGTGTTTGGCACTTCACTTGTTGGTCTACAGCACGCTGAAGAAGGCTTGCACCTCGCAAAAGACTCACTTGACCTGTCTAGACTTATGCCACTCAGCTGCTTATGCTTGCATCGACTCCTTTCCAGGGGAGTATCATGCCCAAAGGGTGGGACCGCCTCCCTTGGACTTCCCTTGAATACCATCAGACAGATATGGGGAAAAGGGACACGAGCTGGTTTATACCCGTTGAACGAAAAAGAGGTGTGTCTGTGTGTTTGTGTGTGCAAAATGCGTTCACTTATGCATAATAACGCTAACACAGAAAGACAGGATGGATGATCTTTGGAGTACACCTGAAAATGCAATCATTCTCCTGAGCTTCAACATTTTAGCATTAATAAGAAGCATGAGGGCATGTTGCAGTAGCAAATGCAGACGGCCTGCTTCCATACTTGCAAAATGTTTCTGTGAAATATGTTTGGTTTGTGGGCCAAAAGCTTTGTAAAAGCTAGTGACCTCCCCACAAGGACGAGTTGTCTTTTACTTGTGTTCAATCTATCAGCAATACACAAAACAACAGTGTTAGCACCCTTTTAATCTTTGTGCCGTCGCTTCACTTGTGTGAGCGCTGTCTATTTACCTGTTAGCACAATGACAATTTCACAGGTTTACTGGTTCACATGCTTCAACGCATCAGAGGATGCGTCCGTTCCAACATCCTCTGAAGCACGCATGGCAGATGCTGTGAAATATGTCAGGGGATGGTCGTGGAGTATGGAGCAGGCCATCAGGTAAATGTGGCTTGGTCGGCGGTGCAAAATGACTGAAGGATGTTAGTTTGTCTCTTGTGTGGCCGTTTGTTGGATGACTTTTATCGGGAGCCTTGCTGCAATGCAAGTCTTCTTTTGCAAGGGTTTTTTTGATGATTAATTGATTAATTGTGTGTTTGCATTCGACGCTGAAGTTACGCTGCAGGTAATCAGCAGCTGATCTGGCGTACGTTGCTCAAGAAATAGACAACCAATTGTTTATAACTGAAGCTCAGACTGCTGCCACATTTTGATTTGTAGCTATGATGCATTAAGCTCCAAGCCATAATTGCAATGTAGCTGCATAGCCTCATCTCAGACAGGTCATCTGTTCTCCGTTCATTTTCGACGTGCTACTTTTGCTGCTGCATACGTGCAGAGAAACTCCTGCTGCTGCAATCAGCCGCTCCAGGATCACTGATCGGTGGACCACTGGTGCTTTTGGCAAGGGCCTAGTCACCCTTGCAGGGTTGGTTACATTTATAAACAAATTTGTGTATGCTAGCGCTGCTATGCGAGGACAGCTGGTTAAGGCAGGCTTGTTCCAGGAAAATATATGCCTGCTAGCCTATCCCTATAGTTGCAAGCATTCACAGATGTGTGCAACCACTGCTTGTACAAGGCACAATAGTCAGGTTTGCGCCCACTCCAGCCACGTCATAACTACTGTTCAACCTTGCTCTGTGTGCTCTGCAAGGGATGCTGCACACCCTATGACACCCAATTTAGGGCACGGAGGATGTGTGAGCTTAGAGGTACGCCTTGACTGCGGTGCATTGAGAAAGGGAGTTTGATTTACGGCCGTGAGAAATTGTACAGAACCTCCTCGTTGCTGACCTGGTGCATGGATGATGTATGATGTAATTAAGTACTTCGAGCTACAATCATAAAGGAAACAGTAATACTGACCATCAATTCAAACACTGCTCTGGTGTACTTATGCAGGATGCGGTTGTCCTGGCCCGTACTTTGTCTACGCAGCCCAGCACAAGCTCTTTAGAAGAAGCTTTGCGGGAATATGAGCGACAGCGGAGTGAGCGCTGCTTCCCGCTGACTGCGAGGTCCAACCTTATGGTGAGCACAAACATACCTACAGCAAGGGCGATGTCATACAGCTCATCGCAAGCCTGTATTTTGAATCATATGCAGAAGAAGCATCAAGCCGACGCAATACATGCACAAACACAAGTTTTGAAGCCATCCTGCATTGTTACAGGGTGCGGCGCTGCAGCTTCCCTTTGACCCTGTTTCACTCGTTCGAGACGCATTTGTGAGCACGGCCTTCTCGCCCAGCCACTTCCTGGATCACACTACATTTGACGCGGGCCGCTTGGTTGAGAATTGAGCTGCGAGCTGTTTGATCTTCTTCTTTTTGATTTAAATCCAGAAAACGTTTGGACTTCGGTGCAATGAATGGCTTCTTGCTGAAATGTATGCGTTTCATAGAACTTAAATAGATGCATTGCACACCTTGCCTCTCCAATACTGTTTATATCTCTTTTTCTGGCCCAGCCTTCTAAAGTCCCATTGCATTCTTTTTTGCTTAACAAAGAAAGAGCTTCTGTTTGATGATGAAAGTGGCGGCCGCATGAGTTCCTTTCCTCTTTTAGCTTTTATCGACCTCTAGCATGTGCAGTGGCTTCTCCCATCAATCTTTCCTGTTAATTTCTCTCATTAGCAAGGTGCTTAAAAGTAGCAAGGTGCTTGGAAGGAATAGGGCCACAAAGGAAATTTAGGAAATTCTGACTCCCATAAATAATGCTCGTTAGCCGAAAGTATTCGAATTTATAAGAAGATTATCCGTTATCAGAGCAAACTTGCGAATTCACTTTCAAGGACCAAGCAAACTCAAACTGTTTAAAAATCGCTAGGAATTCGTAGTCTCTATATTTGAATTTAACCGGCTATTGTTTGGCATGATGGCCCTTAGCCTTTGCCAGAGCAAGCCACTTAAGTCCTTTACTTATTGCACAGAGAAGAGAGAAACGAGCAGCAGAACTCTCTGTACAACAAGGAGGGCAGGTCCTGATGACAAGGAGGTGATGCGCTGTCTCCAGATCTGTTAAAGTGTCGATTTTTTCCTGAGGGGGTTATCTGGGCAAAAGTCAAAACATGCTCCTTTTTGCATGAAAGGTGGAACTACTACTCACACGTCACTTCATCAAATTGGACCCAACCTAGCTTCAAACTGATGCTGACTTAGTAAGCTACCCGAGTAAGTGCTCAGATTTAGACAATTGCCCTGCGTACAGAATGACAGGATTAAAGCACATGTCGTGCACCTGTACCCTAGATGGGTGCTTTCCAGGGGGAATGGCACATTGATTTGCATATCTCGCCACCACTTGCTCTTCTTGCTCCATTGTTTTTGCAATGATCTTTATTCATTATAAGGACCCCAACACACATTAAATCACTCAGTTTAATGCTCTGGCTGGTCAGATGCAGCATATGGCTGCTCAAAAAGTAAGGTTCACGCCGCGGCTGCTGAGGCAGGTGGCCATAACTTGCAGGTTTCAAGCTCAGCTGCATTGAAATTAGACACATAGCAGAGCTGAGCTTGAAACCTGTAAGTTAGGGTCACCTGCCCTAGGAGCATGCAAAAAGTATACCCATTTTGGGCCTCAGATAACCCCCTCTTTTTTTTCCCGGTATTTGGACAACCAGAATCACGACTTTCTCATTCTCGTAATGCTTAACAGGTACCAACCCACCCCCCTGCTTATCACCCGCTGGATCATGCTGCAATTAAGGCAGCCAGGAAACCATTTCAGCCCATCGTTGAACCAGGCAGCGCAAAGGTGCAAGATATACGTATGCGTGATTGATGTTTGCTTTAACCACGATGGCATGGCATCTTATTAAGGGTGCAAGCACTCTTTTGTTTGTGTAATGCTACGAGGAAAACACACTGTGTTGTTGACCCCACAAGGCTTAAAAATTGGCACGCCCATCCCAGCAGAATAACTGGGACTCTCTCATGCCATGCAAAATAAAGAAATTAAGAAGCAGATAGTGTAGACACTGCTACCAGCATAAAATAGGATGTGGTGTTGTTTTGTGTTCTGCACCACCCAATGGATGCAGTAACACACAACATCCCACCTGGAGAATAAAATAAGAGAAGCTTTTCAGTGGGGATCAGGTGGCTGGGAGGCAGAAGTCTGCACACCACCAGGAGTATTGCTCCGATATTTGTGGGGGTTGTATGCAATGTCTCATCTCATCTGCATGATTTTTTGTTGCGGTTCTGACTGCATGTAGGCTTGATTGTTTCATGAGTGCTGTGGTGTAGACATGTAGACAAGTAGCTCCGGTGTTGTGGAGTGGGTTCCTTGTGTGGCTGCTGCAGATGGTGCCTGCTGCTCCTAGCAGGATGTCGTGAAGGGTTTTGCGATGTCCGAGTAAGTGAAGCATTAGCAGCTTGTGTTGTTCTTGTGCCTTTTCTGCTTGTTGAGTAGGGGAAGTGTCTACACAGTACTTGACTTTGATGAGATGTATATCGCGTTTGTTTGGTTGTACATCTCTTGGTTTCATAGCCAGGGGGTATGGATTGGCAGCTCCATCTGCTGGGCTATCACGGGCAACTCTTCTTGCATTATTGGCAGACCTAGTTTAATACGTGTTTGTTGGGTTTCGTTTGGGGCGTGGTTGCTGGGTTAAAGCAACTTAGAACGCATCTGGCTTGCTCAATTTTCGCCGCTGTTGTGCAAGATGAAGAACAATCTGAAAGGAATGTATTACAAGTTTTCTGGCTTTCTGACTTTCTGGAAAAAACAATTCAAAACGGCCCCTTTCCCTTCATGTCAACGCTTTCCTGCTACATCCTCATGCTCAGGTAGGGCTGGATCCTGTGTACACAGAGAGCTTTGACTACCTTGATGTCGGGTCCCAAGATCCTCCTGACCAGGTGTGTTGCAAGAGCTGTGCCTTTTAAACATCAGCACAAAGACATGGACGTAACATTATTAACAAATACATCTCGAGAATGCTTTGTCTCACGCTGCTAAAGATGTGCTTTGTAAGGAAATTACTTTTGAGTTTTACTTCACACTGCAGCAAATCAGAAATTTACTGGAATAGGTCTGAGGGTTCAAGGTTATAACACACACAGGCCGTGGTAAATTCACCTAATACCAACTTAAAACCAACCAAAACATGGCGTACAGGTACAACCCTTTCGATCTACAGACGAGGAAGAAGCGCCAGTTAGTATCCAGGCCACCCACTTAGCTTGCAAGCTGGTAGGAGTAACTTGTCACTCTTCATAAACTGACAAAGATGTCATAATCATAAATCAAGATTTGCTGTACGATGCAACTTAGCTAATTGCCTGCTCTGCACTGTCCCTTGTGTGGCAGCTTCAACCTGTTGCGTTGGTGGATCATTGGTTGCGTTGGTAGATGAACAAACTGCCGGCAGCTCCTTGGCTTGACCAGGATAGTTCTTTGGTTCCAGTGGCAAGAGTTTAAGGAAATACCCTACACTATGCTGCAATCAAAACTTCTTGCCTCTACTATGTACTAGGCCCTTTTATTAGGCTCACCGCCTTCTCTTCCTATAACCTCCTGTGTCCGCAGGCAGAGGCCTTTGGCCATGTAGAGCTAGCAGAGCGCTCTGTTCCAGAGCCTGCGCAGACAGTGATTGTGCGTGCGTCCTTTGAACGAGCCAAGAAGAGCATCAAAGCCGCACAGGTGTTGGAGTCGCAGCAGCCGCACCAGTTTGTATCCAACTCTGTAGGACTGGCCGATCCCCGCCACAGAGGTCCTCATAAAGTACCTGGCACTCCTGAGCACGTAGACCTATTTGATGATACAGGATCATTGGAGCGAGGAGTGTAGTTTCCAGTTCGAATGTCAAACACTAGGAGCCTTTGCTATTTTTGCCGTGCTGCCATTCTTGAAAATCAACTGTTTACTTGCATCTCACATTGTAGACCTCTCTCTTTCTTTTGGGATAGTAAGGGCAGCGATGACCCTGCACCCATACAACAAGAAAAAGGAGCAAAACTATAAGAAGAACAAAGAGAAGACGAGGGTCTATAGAATGGGTCAATATAATTAAGAAGGAACTGACAAAAGTTGGTATGTAAAGAGTGGAGGCTTTGCTGCACTCCACCTTCTTTTTGCTGAGATGAGTTTTATCGTACAGGTTTACCTCCAGCCGTCCAGATGCTGTACTGGTTGCTCCCATCTCCGCGAGACCAAAAAAGCAACAGGATTTACAGGATTTACAGATGAAGCCATCAGTCAAAACGTGCGACTGCTAAGCTGCGTAAATAAAAACGTGTAAAAATAACTGTGATAATTGTTGTTGCAGCTCCAGACTTGTAGTACCTACAAAAGAAACCCTGGAAAGGGAAAAAAGCACAACACTGCTTGCGGCAGCAAAGAAGCAACAGACTAGCAATAAAGGGGGGTGGGTTTTTTTGAGTAGCAGGGGGCAACTGAGGGAGACTGGCTGGGAGCTCACCTCGCTCAGCAGCACCGCCCAGCCGTGACAGACCGCTAGCCACCAGCAAGTTCACCTTCCCCAGACAGCACCGGCCCAAAGATATCAGCATGCTTCAACATGACATCCACACCTCATTGCGATCAAGTACTGTGAGGACCCTGGACCACAAATACAGTTGAGCACCGCGCTGAAACAGAGTCATGACCTCTGCTCCATCCTTCAAGGAGCCTCCGTCGCCCCTCCATACCATTTGTTGAGAGTGGGCGGCATCATCTTCAGCAATCACATATAGCTCTTCTCAAGGACACGGGTCTTGGTTCTCAAAGTGCGAACAATCTTGCTTCCAAGCTTTGTGTGCATTCTGTTTTTATGCTGCTAAACTTGTCCATACCAGGCGTGCACTTTCCAGTACTTTACCAACATTCATCGATAGCCAGGTCAAGAAGCCTGCAATCTTCCTGATCTCCATTGACAACCTTTTTCTTTTCTGCCAAAGTATCTTACCAATACTTACTTGAGCGGCTGTTCCCCTTTCATGTTGGGACTTCCTTGGGGTCTTTTGAGTACAATACAGACTAATCATCGCTCAAAACATACGACTGCCAGGCATGAGGAAAGATCAGAGAGTCATCTGGATTTCAGTGAGCGAGGGACAAAGAAACACAGGGCCTGCTTCCCCTTGCTCTCGGCTTGTAGTAGAACAGCCCGACTCTTGTTATGTAAACCTTTAGCTCACTGTACTCCTTTCTTGTCTCCCTAGTATGTGCTCGTAATGCTGAGAGTGACGTGCTGGCGCAGCTGCGTTTCTGTAGGGGAACTCTTTTTTCTCTTGGTGGTTTCGGCGCACCAGTCATCGCAATGGCTTAGCTGCTTTTATCCTGACTAAATACTCCTAGCTTTTCTATTAGTCTTTAAGTTGAGTGCCTTGCGTTTGTGTAGCTAGACGTGCCCTGGGCCCTTTGCCTTTATATTCTTTACTAGCCCTGTCTTCCCAAACCTTGTTTTTACGTATGCACCAAAACACGCAGGCTTGACTTTCTTCTTTCTATCCCATGCTTGGCCTTCTCGTATACATTTTGCCCTTCTTCTCATCAACCTGGGTCCCCCCCCCACTTTCTTTTGTTTATTCCAGCCTGTCTCTCTTGCTCCCTTTTTATGTATCAACATTCGGGTCGTTCCAACCTTGTAGTAGGGAGTTTGCTATCACAGCAGATGATCTCCCCTTGATCTATTAATTAAGCCAACAACCAGGGTGAGGGTGACGAATTGTGTGACAGAGTTGGTTGGTGTTCAGTTGAGATTTGTCTAGTCTCGTCCAATAAGCTGGAGGAGCCAGTTAGTTCGTTCACCTTCATTAGTTGATGTGCTGAGTCTTATACTTGCTGTGGAAGTGATTTGATCGGTCATTTCATTGGGGAGCTACATTAATGATGTATTAAGTTGGCAGGCTGCCTCCTGCGCTCGTCTGCTTAAG
>Ga0307974_1002581_pt1 | contig 12881 bp, 19 predicted proteins | sample OrgLakmetagen784_FD_201812 | JGI IMG/M metagenome (GOLD analysis project Ga0307974, IMG submission 201812) | Saline water microbial communities from Organic Lake, Antarctica - #784 | ecosystem: Environmental > Aquatic > Non-marine Saline and Alkaline > Saline | place: Antarctica: Organic Lake... | reverse complement strand
AGGTTAGGTAGGAAAAAGGAGAATATTTCTCCCACAACATCTTACCTTACCTTTCCTTACCCAGGCAGGTTAGGTGGGAAAAAGGAGAATATTTCTCCCACCTTACCTGCCTAGGTAAGGAAAGGTAAGGTAAGGCAACAGTTCACCTTTCCTATCCTGCCTATAGGCTCTGCTGTGTTTTACAGCAAGTGTCTCCTTTTCTTTCCTCTCCCCCTGGACAGGCAAGTGGTGAGGGGTTGCCTTTCCCTTGCTTTTCCTTTCAACATATATATACATACCGTACCTTGCCGTACTCACCCCGGTGCCCAAAATTCAGAAATATTAAATGTAATCCCGGGTAACCCCGGACCCTGTAAATAAAAATTTTAGCCTTCCCCGCACCAACCCCGGTGGACATTTAGCCCAGCCAGTGCCTGTACAAGTGTATGTGTATGCATGCACATGCGCGAATGCGCGAATGTGCGTGTGCATGTGTGTTTCCGTTTCTCGCTTGTTGTGCGTGCGAGTGCGCGTGTGCGTGCGTGCGTGCGTGCGTGTGCGCGTGTGTGTGTGTGTGTGTGTGTGTGTGTTTGTGTGTGTGTGTGTGTGTGTGTGTGTGTGTGTGTGTGTGTGTGTGTGTGCGAGTTTGTGCATCTGCATGTGTGCGGATGCTGCTTCACGCTGAGCCCTCTCCTCTTTTGCCTGCTGCAGCCTGGTCGGCCTGTTGCTCCTCCTTTTGCTGCTGCAACGCTGCTTTTTCCTCTGCTGTCGCTGCCGACTTGACGAGTTCGCTGTCAAACGTACGCTGCAGCGTCCGCTGGAACACACCATTGGGTGCAACCGGTGCTGCTAACGCTGGGGCTGGTGTTGGTGCTGGGGCCGAGGCGGGGCCGGGAGGGGAGCGGGGGGGGGCGGAGGGGCCTTCTCCGCTCATCACTCTGTTCACTCACCCACCAAACTTTATTTTCGCTAACCCCGGTTAACCCGGGTCCTCTGAATAAATTTATATCTTACGGGCATCAACCCGGAGGGCAAAAAACGATACCCGGGGTGAGTTAAGAAAGTACGGTATATTAGTATTATTATTGTACATAACAAGGAGTGGTCTCCATTGCCAGCGCAGTTTTTCTTTTCCTTCTTTATTTGAGGGGGTGCTTGATGTAGGTATCAACACCAGTTTAAAACCCATGGGTTTATCTCTACACCGCATCAGCAAGTCACAACCTACCTCTAGGTACCTCACACTTTGATGTAGGTACCAACACCAGTTAGGAATAGATGGCACTGCATCAGCAAATTACAACCTACCTCACACAGTACACATACCTCACGCGGTACGCAACATACCTCACACAGTACACATAGGTCACACGGTACACAACATACCTCACACGGTACACGACCTACCTCACACGGTACACAACTAGGGTTGGCCGGAACCGTATATATACACCGCATTTGACCGTATAATTGGTGATTTTCCTGCCCAAAGTACCGTACATACACCGTATATATATGGTTCTGGCCGACCCTATACACAACATACCTCATAGAAGGAGTTGAACAGCTTTTGCTTGATCCGAGCAAGCACCAAAGGGTCCTGCAAGCAGCAGACATAACACAGTTTGGGAACACTTAAATCTTCTAGAAGATGAACAGCGTGCGGGCACTCCTTTTTTTATTTACACTTGTTTTTTAATTACAAGGGAGACAGTCGGGATTCTGCGGTTGAGAGATGGGGGCAGGAGACTGAGGTTCGGTTAGGATGATACATTTGAATGACACACTGTATCGCAGTCAGAAAGTACTGCCAAGCGCGCTTTTAGCAAGCTCAGAGATGAATTGAGTGTACTTGAGCGTGGCGTGTTCCTGGCAGATGTAAGATGAAGAACAAACCCGTTTTTTGCAAGCACAGAGCAAAGAGATAAATTGAATGTACTCAAGCATGGCGTGTTCCTGGAAGATTTAAGATGGAGATGAAGCACCCGCAAGACACTTGCAAGTTCACAGCATGAGGCAAGTCAAATGGACAAAACGCAACGAACGTTGTTCATGTAGCATAGAGGGAGCTCGGCACCTTCGGCCAGATGCGCCCAATGATGCGTCGATTCTCAGGGAGCGTCTCCTCTAAGCCCTTCCAAAACAGCTGCTCGCACGGTAGCGAGCCTGGCTCGTGCTGCAGGAGTGTGTGTGCGCGTATGTGTGTGCGTGTGTGTGTGCGCGTATGTGTGTGTGTGTGTTCTACTCAGACCTGATCCGCATTGACCTTTTTTTCTCATCTTTTCTTCATTGAGGGAACTGTACGGTACCCAGTACCGAAAGGGACTCTTTTCCTTGATTAATGTGGGGAGTGGTTTTCCACGGCTAGCGTAATGTTTTCTTAGTATCTTAAACATGGCAGAGTATGTCGTGGTCACATGCACGGCGGTACAGATCCAGGCTCATGCTGCTGAACGATCAAAAGGTTACAGATCTAGTCAGACATAGCAGAGTATGCCGTGGTCACATGCACGGCGGTACAGATCCAGGATCTTGCTGCTGAACGATCAGAGGTGTGAACGATCAGAGGTGTGAACGATCAGAGGTGTGAACAATCAGAGGTGTGAACGATCAGAGGTGTGAAAAAGGCCAAAAGAAGTAAATATGTGTGTTTAAGTTTAGTTTAGATTACAAAAGCCTCCAGCCTGGCGCGGCTGCTTAACCTAGAGGGATCCCTAAACAAAAAATAATCAAATAAGTTGACAGCTGCACTAACAAACATTGTAATGGCTGCCAGTCAAACAGCTTGACTGAAGGCCGTTTTCTACGGTAGACCCTGTGATTTGTGATCCCATTGGAAGTGTCAAAAGGATACAGATGTAGTCAGACATGGCAGAGTATGTCATGGCCATGCACAGAAATTACTTAGGCTCATGCTAAAGGAGGGTCAGTAAACACACACTCACACATACACACATACACACATTGTACAACCGCCATGAGAGTCATATAAACAACACACACACACATACACACATACACACACACATTGTACAACCGCCATGAGAGTCACATAAACAACACACACACACATGGTACAACTGCCATGAGAGTCACATAAACAATACACACACACATTGTACAACCGCCATGAGAGTCACATAAACAACACACACACACATACACACATACACACATTGTACAACCACCATGAGAGTCACATAAACAACACACACACACTCACTCTCCACCAGCATGAGAGTGCTTCTCTACCTTAACACGTTTTCGTTTTCTTCAAGGAGTCCTTTTGTCGACCTTCACACGTTTTTGTTTTTCTTTGAGGAGCCTCAGGCATTGAACAACCCCTCAAAGCTTAGGCTTTCTCATCCTTTGCAAAACATTGCACCCAGGTTTTCTTCTTCCTTTCGACTAGTAGGAGTTAAGTATCAAAACCAGGTTTACTTCTTCCACTTCACTAGCAGGAGCAAAGATTCAAACGCTGCTGACTTGATCTTGGATGTGTGACTGCCTCATTGTCAAAGCATGCTCACGTTGTTTGCGGCTTGTCTTACAAACGAGCTTGTCTTACAAATGAGCTTGTCTTACAAACGAGCTTGTCTTACAAACGAGCTTGTCTTATAAACGAGCTAATCTTACAAACGAGCTTGTCTTACAAACGAGCTTGTCTTACAAACAAGCTTGTCTTACAAACGAGCTTGTCTTGCAAACGGCAGAGAAACGGAGCGTGTGTGCATGAGATACGTGCTGCTTGTAACTTTCCTAACAATTAGCTCACAAATATCCATGCCACGATCAATCGTCACACTTCTCTACACTGTACAGGAGAGCGCAGCGTGCAACATGATGCCTCTCACACTTTATGCTGCACATCTCTCACACTTTATGCCGCACACCTCTCACACTTTATGCTGCACACCTCTCACACTTTATGCTGCACAACTCTCACACTTTATGCTGCACAACTCTCACACTTTATGCTGCACACCTCTCACACTTTATGCTGCACAAACCTCACACTTATTGCTGCACAACTCTCTCACGTATGATGCACACTTCTCACACTTTATGCTGCACACCTCTCACACTTTATGCTCAACAATTCTCACACTTTATGCCGCACAACTCTCACACTTTATGCTGAACAAACCTCACACTTATTGCTGCACACCTCTCACATTGTATGCTACACATTTCTCACACTTTATGCTGCACACCCCTCAACACTTTATGCTGCACACCTTTCACAATTAATGCTGAAGAATTCTCACACTTTATGCTGCACAATTCTCTCACTATACGCTGAACAAATCTCACACTTTATGCTGCACAACCCTCTCACTTATGCTGCACACTCCTCAAACTTTATGCTGCACACCTCTCACAATTAATGCTGAAAATTCTCACACTTTATGCTGCACAATTCTCTCACTATACGCTGAACAATTCTCACACTTTATGATGCACACCTCTCACACTTTATGCTCAACAATTTTCACACTTTATGCTGCACAACTCTCACACTTTATGCAGCACACCTCTCACATATTATGCTGTACACCTCTCACACTTTATGCTGCACACCTCCAAACTTTATGCTGAACAATTCTCACACTTTATGCTGCACACCTCTCACACTTTCTGCCGCACACCTCTCACACTTCATGCCGCACACCTCGCACACTTTATGCGGCACACCTCTCACACTTTATGCCGCACACCTCTCACACTTCATGCCGCACACCCCTCACACTTTATGCTGCACACTGGAAGGGCTTCGCCGCCCAAAATTTCAATCCTTTTGGGGTGTGGGTGTGTGCCATTGTGTGTGTGTGAGTGTGTGTGTGAGTGTGTGTGTGAGTGTGTGTGTGTGAGTGTGTGTGTGTGTGCGCATGCGTGTGTGTGTGTGTGATTCCAGAGCACAGGAGCAGCGCATCACAATAAGAAATTTGCAGGAAATTGTTATGCATACTGCAGATGCCAATGCAGCTGCGTTGCCTCCGAATGCTCACTCCGGAACCTGCAACCCCATTGGCGCCGGATCCTTGTGCGCTGCGATGAGCGACAAAAAAATTTATCCAAATAAATCTTACGCCGAATGCTGCAGGCGTCGCATTGCAATCCAGGCCCAAAACTCCTCTCAACCGAAAACAAACTTCCACCAGCAAATTTTAGAGTTTGGGTAACTCTCACACTTTATGCTGCACACCTCTCACACTTTATGCTGAACACCTCTCACACTTTATGCCGCACACCTCTCACACTTTATGCCACACACCTCTCACACTTCATGCCGCACACCCCTCACACTTCATGCTGCACACCTCTCACACTTCATGCCGCACACCACTCACACTTTATGCTGCACACCTCTCACACTTTATACCGCACACCTCTCACACTTTATGCTGCACACCCCTAACATTTTATGCCACACACCTCTCACACTTCATGCCGCATATCTCTCACACTTTATGCCGCACACCTCACACCTCTCACACTTTACGATGCACACCTCTCACACTTTATGCTGCACACCTCTGATGTGCTGAGCTGCACTCTCATGAATAAACAAGCAAAGAGTCTTCAAGTACCTGCTGCTCCTGCTGCTCCTGCTGCTGCTGCTGCTGCTCCTGTTGGTTGGCAGGAGGGGTGTATCCAGTGGCATGCGGATACTCTGAAATGTACCCAACCTGCGCGGTAGGAAGAAAGCACGTTCTGGTACAATTGGTTCCAGGCATTCACAAACAGCAGATATCACACATGCATAGGGTTGGCCATAACCATATGGCCATAACCATATGGATATCACACATGCATAGGGTTGGCCATAACCACATGGCCATAACCATATGGATACCACACATGCATAGGGTTGGCCATAACCATATGGCCATAACCATAGCTAGGGGTTGGCCATAACTATAGCTAGGGGTTGGCCAGAGTATGGCCAGACAGATGGACAGAATTGGACATAACCGTGTATATACGTATACGGTGTGTATATGGTATTGTTGGACATTAAATCATTGACTATGAGGTCATGCACAATGTGGTTATATGGTTCTGGCTAGCCCTACACCCTCTATGTACCAGATTGCATAAACGGTTCTGGATAGCCCTACCCCATATGTACCAGACTTCATAAACGGTTCTGGCTAGCCCTACACCCTCTATGTACCAGACTGCATAAACGGTTCTGGCTAGCCCTACACCCTTTGTATAGGGTTGGCCAGAACCGTAAATATACACCGTATATGACAATATATTTGGTGATTTCACCGCCAAAAATACCGTTTATACACCGTATATATATGGTTCTGGCTAGCCCTACACCCTATGCACCAAATTGGCAACAGGTATAAATATACGGTGTATGTATAATTTTGGCAGGGAAATCACCAAATATACGGTCATATACGGTGTTTATATTTATATATACGGTCCTGGCCAACCCTACATATGTCCCAGATTGGCAACAGGCATAAATATACGGTGTATATACGGTGTTTTTGGCAGGGAATTCACCAAATATACGGCCATATACGGTGTATACATACGGTTCTGGCTAGCCCTACACCCTATGCACCAAATTGGCAACAGGCATAAATATACGGTGTATGTACGGTATTTTTGGCAGGGAAATCACCAAATATACGGTCATAAACAGTGTATATATACGGTTCTGGCTAGCCCTACACCCTATGCACCAAATTGGCAACAGGCATAAATATACGGTGTATGTACGGTATTTTTGGCAGGGAAATCACCAAATATACGGTCATATACGGTGTATATATACGGTTCTGGCCAACCCTATTCATATGTGCCAGTTTGGCAACAGGCATAAATGAGCACTGCATGGAATGTTTCCATGGATATTCCTAGGGTTGGCCAGAACCATATGTATATGGTGTACCTACGGTATTCTTGGCAGGGATTTTACCATTTATATGGTCATATACGGTGCATATATACGCAGGGTTGGCCAGAACCATATGTATACGGTGTACATACGGTATTTTTGGCAGAAAAATCACCAGATACCAAATATACAGTTGTATAGGGTGTATATATACGGTTCTGGCCAACCCTAGATATTTCATGCACATATACACACCCATGTAAGTGTTCCCTGCACATATACACACCCATGTAAGTGTTCCCTGAACATACACACGCCTATGTGGATGTTTCCTGCACATATACACACCCATGTAAGTGTTCCCTGAACATACACACACCCATGTAAGTGTTTCCTGCATACCTACACAAACCCATGTAAGTGTTTCCTGCACACACACACACACACACCCTGTAACCATGTGTCGTTTTAGCCACCCTAGACTTTTAAAGGTAAGAAAACGGGCACTCTTACTGGTGTTGTTTTTAATCAGCCAGCCCTAGACTTACAGGTAAAAATTGGGCACTCTTACTGGTGTTGCTTTAATCAGCCAGCCCTAGACTTTTACAGGTACAAATTGGGCACTATTACTGGTGTTGTTTAAAAACAGCCAGCCCTAGACTTTTACAGGTAAAAAATTGGGCACTCTAACTGGTGTTGATTAAAATGGGAATCAGGTGACATCTTCAACCCTTGAACATGCATACAGCGGGGCAAAAGTTAAAACCAGAGATACGCCTACATTGACGTTGTTCATGTTTGTTGTTGCTTGTCGAACGGATAAGATGAAACACTAAAATTGAAGAGGTAATAAGCAAAAGAAAAAAGAAGGGCAACACTATACCACATCGATACGCGATTTCTGACAGACAAAAACAAAGCATCCACCCTACCCCTAATCCAGAATCAACCACAACCTGCTGAGTACTCGCAGAAGCCTTTTTATGCTTGGTATTGGGCACAAGTGTAAAAATCCCCCTCCAGCAGTTCGGTGGACACGAGCCGGAATAGAACACCCACACCCACACTCACACTCACACTCACACTCACACTCACACTCACACTCACACTCACACTCACACTCACACCCACACCCACACCCACACACCCCCAATCCCACCCCCACCCCCACCCCCACCCCCACCCCCACTTACCCCCACCCACACCCACCCGCACCTACAAACACTCACATGCACGTGCACACACACGCACATACACACACGTGCAGACACACTCACACACCCACACACCTGCAGCAGCCGGCCTCCGGGCGCCAAATGCTTGACCAGGGCTGCACGCACTGCGATGGCACAGTGTTGAATTTCGAGATTCAAACACTCTCAAAGGGCGCAGGCTGGCATATGAATGACACACACACACAAGACACGGACACAAATGCGCACGCGCGCGCACACACACACACACACACATACACACACACTCACTCACACACACACACACACACACCTGCACCGCCCACGCCCTCATACACAATGTCCACTCCCTGAGGGTAGTGCTGCTGCAGCACGGAGCCAAGGTCCTGCACACACACATAGGGTCAGAAAACACAGTGTGCTCACACACTCACTCACACACACACACACATTTCATCAGTGTGACGCACAACACAGTGAGTGTGCTGCAGCACGGAGCTAAGGTTCGGCATCTTGAATCCTACACACACATACACACACGCGCACACACACAAACACACACACACAAACACACACACGCACACACACACACATTTCATCTGTGTGACGCACAACACAGTGAGTGTGCTGCAGCACGGAGCTAAGGTCCGGCATCTTGCATCCTGCACACACACACGCACACACACACTCACACACACACAAACACACACATATACACACAAACACACACACGCATTTCATCTGCAGCACAAAGCCAAGGTCCTGCACATTTACACAGGGAAAAACAACACAAAAAGGACGCCTACATCACACCAAGACATACTCACGCACATACAGGCACACACAAGCACACAAACACACACATACGTGCATAAAACCCACCTCCCTAAGCCTGTCCACCACTTCTGATAGGGGGCGCCTACAGCACACCAAGATACACACACATTCAGGCGCACACAAGCACACAAACACGCACATAAGTGCATAAAACCCACCTCCCCCCCTAAGCCTGTCCACCACTCCTGATAGGGGGCGCCTACAGCATACCAAGACACACACATACAAGCGCACACACAAACACAAACACATACAGCCGCACACAAACACACACACATGTGTGCATAAAACCCACCTCCCTAAGCCTGTCCACTACGCGTAGTTGGCCAGGCTCATGCTGCACACCAAGACACACACACGCATACAGGCGCACACAAACACACACACACGTGTGCATAAAACCCACCTCCCTAAGCCTGTCCACTACGCGTAGTTGGCCAGGCTCATGCTGCACACCAAGACACACACATACAGGCGCACACAAACACACACATGTGCATAAAACCCACCTCCCTAAGCCTGTCCACTACGCGTAGATGGCCAGGCTCATGCTGCACAACATTACACACACACGCATACAGGTGCACACAAACACACACACGTGTGCATAAAACCCACCTCCCTAAGCCTGTCCACTACACGTAGTTGGCCAGGCTCATGCTGCACACCAAGACACACACACAAACACACACACGTGCATAAAACCCACCTCCCTAAGCCAGTCCACTACGCGTAGTTGGCCAGGCTCATGCTGCACACCAAGACACACACACATACAGGCGCACACAAACACACACACGTGTGCATAAAACCCACCTCCCTAAGCCTGTCCACTACGCGTAGTTGGCCAGGCTCATGCTGCAGACGACTCAGTGCCTCCACTTTTGCGGTACCCCCACAGACAGCCACCACATGCGCGCCAGCAGCCAGAGCAATCTGTGTATTTGTGTATGTGTATGTGTGTGTGTGTTTGTGTGTATGCGTGCGTAAAGAAAAGTGTCCTGAAAGACCTCCAACAAACAGCCACTACATGCGTGCCAGAAGCCAAAGCTATCTGTGTGTATGTGTGTTTGTGTGTGTATGTGTTTGTGTGTGTGTTTATGTGTTTGTGTGCGTGTGTGTGTGTGTGTTTGTGTGTGTGTGTGCGTGTGTGTGTGTATGTGTGTGTGTGTGCGTGCGTAAAGAAAAGTGTCCTGAAAGACCTCCAACAAACAGCCACTACATGCGTGCCAGAAGCCAAAGCTAACTGTGTATGTGTGTTTGTGTGTGTGTATGTGTGTGTGTGTAGCTTTGTGTGTGTTGTGTAAGAAAAAAGTTTGAAACGGACGTCTTAAGAGGCCCCCCACACACAGCAAAACCACATACGCGCCAGAAGACGAAGCTGGTGTGAAGGATAAATCAAGAAGTTGAGCAGGAAGTTGGATAATTTGAACATACACAACCACTACATGCGTGCCAGCAGCCAAAGCAATCTGGTGTGAAAGGGTTTATCAAGAAGTTGAAGCAAGTGTCTGGGTGACTCCAGCATACACAGCCTCTACGTGCATGCCAGAAGCAGAAGCAGCCTGCACGTGTGATGCAAACAAAAGGAAAAAGGAAAAGAAAATGCGTGATGTGTAAAGGACATGTTTAGGAGAGCTAGGTTGAGCTGCAGCGAAAAAGAAATCGGAAAAGAAAAGTGTGATGTGTAAAGGACATGTTCAGGAGAGTTAGGATGAGCTGCAGCGAAAAGGAAAGGGAAAAGAAAAGTGTGATGTGTAAAGGACATGTTCAGGAGAGCTAGGATGAGCTGCAGCAAAAAAAGAAATCGGAAAAGAAAAGTCTGATGTGTAAAGGACATGTTCAGGAGAGCTAGGATGAGCTGCAGCAAAAAAAGAAAGCGGAAAAGAAAAATGTGATGTGTAAAGGACATGTTCAGGAGAGCTAGAATAAGCTGCTGCAGCAAAAAGGAAAAAGGAAAAGAAAATGCGTGATGTGTAAAGGACATGTTCAGGAGAGCTAGGATGAGCTGCAGCAAAAAGGAAAAGGGAAAAGAAAAGTGTGATGTTTAAAGGACATGTATAGAAAAAGCTAGGGTGAGCTGCAGCAAAAAGGAAAAGGGAAAAGAAAATGCGTGATGTGTAAAGGACATGTTCAGGAGGAGAGCTAGGAGGAGCTGCAGCAGCAGTGACTCTGACAGTGTTCGTTTCACAAATAGACCAGACCGTGCACACTTTACCAAGCACGTTCACACTTTACAAAGCACGTGTACACTTAACAAATAGACCAGACCGTGCACACTTTACCAAGCACGTTCACACTTTACAAAGCACGTGCACACTTAACAAATAGACCAGACCGTGCACACTTTACAAAGCACTTGCACACTTTATAAAGCACGTGCACACTTTACAAATAGACAAGACCGTGCACACTTTACAAAGCACGAGCAGTCGTATCTGCAAGTCAATCTTAATGTGCTCCGGCAGCAGCAGCAGCAGCAGCAGCAGCAGCAGGGACGATCACAACGTCCACTTAAACTAAACCAGTCCCCCACCCCCACACAGACCACCCACAAAAAATGAAACAAACACATGCAAGCGCACACACACACACACGCAAACACACACACACACACACACACACACGCACACACACACACACCTGCACAGCAAAGTGTCCAGTGCCCCCTGCAGCAGCAGTGACCACCACGACGTCTCCAGCTTTGACTTGAGCAGTACCCTGTGGAAAAAAACACTAAGACGATGTCATCAGCTCTGACATGTGCGGCTGAAGGTCCCCCCGTGTCAATCTAAATCTCATCAGCTTAGACATGTATAGGGTGTTGGCCAGAACCGTGTATAAACACCATATATGACCGGATGTTTGATGGAATCCCTGCAAAAACTACCGCACGTACGTATTAGGTACAGGGCTGTACAATGACACCGTCAGAGCGATTTTGCACCGTAATTACGGTACGGTGGACGGTCCGTACTGTCAGAGCGTCAAAATGACGGTGCCTCAGAATTGACGGTGTCGACCGTCCAGACGGTCCCCTTGACCGTCCACCGTAATTACTGTGTAAACCCGCAGTCAAGTGCTTTTTGGCTGTGAAAAGTTGAGACCAGTGTTCGAATTCTGGTCAAGACATAAACCTTTTCCTTTCCTTATCATTATTACATCAATCGTTTGTTTATACAAATACTCATGCAACATTTTGAAATGAGGAGAAAAGAGCCAAAATGGCCATTTTGGGGTCAAAACGTTTTTTGGCCTTTTTGCGATTTTTGGACCGTACCATACACCGTACCGTCATGCACCGTCCAGACGGTCCCTAAATTACGAAATGACGCTCTGACACCGTCATATACGGCGTCCACCGTCAGACCGTATTTTGACGGACCGTACCGTCACACCGCCATTACACAGCCCTGATTATGTATATATCATATTTAGGGTTCTGGCCGACCCCAAACAAGCATTTCTATGCTGAAAAAGATAAGATACGACGTCTCCAGCTTTGACTTCGCAGTTCCCTGTGGGGAACAAAACCAAGATGATGTCATCAGCTCTGACATGTGCGGCTGTAGGTCCCCCCGTGTAAATATAAATCTCATCAGCTTTGACGTGTGTGGGGTTGGCCAGAACCATGTATAAACACCATATACCATATATGACCGGATGTTTGATGGAATCCCTGCAAAAACTACCGCACGTATGTATTATGTATATATATTATATATAAGGTTCTGGCCAACCCTAAACAAGTGCAGTTCTATGTTACAAAGAGATAAGTTACGACGTCTCCAGCTTTGACTTAGCAGTTCCCTGCGGAAAAAAAACACTAAGATGATGTTTTCAGCTCTGACATGTGCCGGATCGGCCAGCACTGTATATAAATAGAAATACTAAGCATGACCGTATATTTTATGAAACCCCTGCATAATTTATATATTATATAAAACCCCTGCAAAATTTATCATACATATATTTACATATATAGTATATAGGGTTCTGGCCAACCGCTC
>Ga0307974_1002579_pt1 | contig 12883 bp, 11 predicted proteins | sample OrgLakmetagen784_FD_201812 | JGI IMG/M metagenome (GOLD analysis project Ga0307974, IMG submission 201812) | Saline water microbial communities from Organic Lake, Antarctica - #784 | ecosystem: Environmental > Aquatic > Non-marine Saline and Alkaline > Saline | place: Antarctica: Organic Lake... | reverse complement strand
TGTGCAATGTGTGTGGGTTTCGACCTTTCGAAAGGTTACTATTTTCAGTATGCGTCTACTTTGGTGAACCAACGTCTACACTTTGATGTGTTTTTGCCTACTTCTTCTCGTGTCTGTAAGGTTAGCAATTTCCAGTTGCGTCACAGCCCTTTTTTTACTTGGTTTGTTTTGAGGTTTACCTCGTTCTCATAGGTTGAGCAGCCATTCCAGGTTGAATGCCTTTGTAATCCAAACTAAACTAACCAACTTACTATCGGTAACGGGGGACAGAACGTGGATGCAATGAGTGGTAAACACTTGGCCTTCCTCTGAGGATGCTGATACTCAAAAAACCACTCAGTTTGGTGCTCTGGCTGGTCAGATACAGTATGTGACTGCTCAAAAAATGGGTTTAAAGCCGCGGCAGATGAGGCATACCAGGGCTGAGCTTGAAACCAGCAAGTTAGGGGGGGCCCAAACTTTAACATTTGACATGCAAAACCATACCCCTCTGTTAATATATATTTTCTCTGCATAACACTTCCTCAGATAATCCCCTCTGCATAACACTGCCTCAGATAATCCCCTCTGTTAATATATATTTTCTCTGCATAACACTTAAAGAACCCATACCCCTGCCATGCCCAATTGATGGTAGTGACAAATCGTGTGATCTTCAGGTGAGGTCGTTTTGACTAGTCTCGTTAAGCTGGAGGAGCCAGTATAGCATTTCCTGATTGTGATATTGCGGTATTCAATTACTACTAGCTTACTACTAGCTCAGTAATCTGCTCGATGCTCAGCCAGATGGTTGAGTAAACTTCCCTCTCTTTGTGACTTCTTTCCTCCTTCTGGTACTCTGTTGGACCTCTCTGACTGGGCCTTTTTTGTCTGCTGGTAAAGGAGTTTTGCGGTACTCACTCGGTACCAAAGCGGCTTTATTTTCCTTAATCAATGTGGGGAGTGGTTTTAACTGCCTGCGTAGCAGTTCTTCTAATTATTCTAAACTTCCCAGCCCTAGGGGGAAGAGCGAGAGGTGGCAGCCTTTGCTCAAGAGATACTCGACCCTGGCTTAAAACATTCTAGTTCGTGCAAAGCGTCTTTTACTAGAGTTTTCCATTTGTACCACGAAAAAGGAAACAAGCGGGCACCAAAACAATAAGCAAGATACATCTAGGGTGACATTGGACTTAAAGAACGCAAGATGCATCACGCTGGCAGCATAAGTGGTGGAGCAACTTTACTTGACAGCGTTTCAGGCTGTCAAATTCAAACCTCATTTAGATGTTCTATCAGCACGGACACGTGACGCAGCAAAAGCTACCTCAACCTCTTATCAATATTGGAGCAACATGAAATTAAATTCTGATAGAACACACACTGCCCTGCACTCCCGATATTTACAGGTTTTAAGCCTCTACATAGCATCCTGCACACAAAAATTGCATGGTCCCTGCGGTTTAAAAAAAAGGTGGCAAGGGGAAACGTAGGTAGCGTCATGATAAGGTCAACAGTGATTAACAGCACTGCATCTGCTTCCACCTGCGAAGAAACAGCTTTGCAACTCATCCTGCTAAACTCCCAAAACAACGAGAGCTATACAATACATCCTGCTCCTACGGTCTAAATACTCCCGGCGCAACTCAATACTGCACGCCTGCATTGTTGGTGAACCATCCTTATTCAAGGCCTGTACATGCACGCTCACCTATCAACTGCTTAATCACAAATCACAGGCAAAACAAAATTCAATTACATAAGCCTCCTAGGCACCACCAAACACCGAAAGCCCATTTTGCATCAATCTCGATACCCTGATTTAGGCCCAATGACCAGCTGCTGTGCGAACAGCACAGCTCCTCGTGCACGCCTGTCCAGTGGGCGGACACGTTTTAAAATGCTCACTGGGCTACGCAGCAGCGTGCTGCTCTTGGAAATGCTGCTCAGAGGGGTAGAGGCAGGCCCAGTGGGCAGTGGCGGGCAAGGCTCCTGGCCGTCAACTACCGTTCCTGCGGTCCTTGCACCGGCATCCTCGTGCATGTCCAAAGCGTCTGCATCTGCCCCTGCGCAGCTGTTGTGTTCGCCCGTGCAACGAAGCCCAGCTTTGCCCCCTATGACCAGCCTGATCTCAGCGTGCACCTGCACTCCCCCATCACCTGCACTGCCCACACCTGGTGTGCACAGCTGCTGCTCTTTCTGGTGCTGGGGACTTGTGATGGCACTTTTTGTGGGGCCAGAAGCGGGGGAGGAGGTGCGGAGGCTGCAACGCTGAAGCGCGGACTGCCTCACACTGTGTGTGTATGTGAATGCGTGTGCGTGCGTGTGTTTGTGTGCACATGTGCGTGTGTGTATTTGTGTGTGTGTGTGTGCGTGTGTGTGTGTGTGTGTGTGTGTGTGTGTGTTTATGAGAAGGCCAGCAAGGAACAGGCAAAACGCAGCGAGTGCTTAGTAGCGTTGACAAAAAAGAATCGTCATATTCTTTTGACCACCTGTGGTTTCAGACCATTCACCTAGAGCTAGTGAGCAACCTTTTTAACTCATGCAAAATGACATTCGACGAATCACAGTGTCTTATGCTGATGAACTCAGCGTTTCAATGGGTACGCTAGATGAACAAGGCATGCCAATTGTGCCCCTCATTTCACACACCTTTTCAAATGAGCCCACTCTGCCTCCATGCGCCGCACCAGGGCAGCACAGCTCAGCTCCCCGATCTCAGCCACCACTTTTCTGAGGAGGACGTCACATCTAGCAGCAATACCACGGCCACGAACAAAGGTTATAGTGCAGCTTGGGATGCCAAATTCACGTGTGTGCGTATGTGCTTAACATGTTAACAGTTCCAAGCAGGAAAGTCATCAAAGATGTGGTCATACACACGTTCCATGCATGCCGTTCTGACCAGCCCTCAGTACAGCTCATCTCTTCTCAGCCATTTGGTTGAAAAAAGTTACACACAAGCGGTGATAACACCACAGGTATGGACTAAGGGAACGGAGACGGACAGTAAAGTACTCACGTCACAAGGCAAATTTGAACCTGTGACCCCAAAGGACCACTGGGCTTTTAGACAGGGCAGCTAACCACAATTTGACTGGAGACATGCATTGTAATCATTTGAGCATCTGCACTGTCTTTTCGGCAGTGAAGGTCAATAAAGTTGCATTTACCTCATAGGCAGCTGTATGTTAACGAAATTGAAATCACTATTATTTCTGTCTACAGTGCGCTTGCTACGGATGTCGGAAATACTGTCGATACCAATCGTCAAAGTCCTTCAGATTTGAGAAACATTTTGGCTCTAGTGCAACCATTTCACACACACACACACACATACACACACATACACACACACACACACATACACACACACATACACACACACACACACACACCTGACAGTGAAGGCCCCCAAGTTTGAGGTCACCTCCAGGCCTGCCATATCCATGCGTGCCCAAGGCTCTTGGTGCACCAGCCAAGCCTCTGCCAAACGTGCATTTAAGAATGCCTCCCTGGCCTGTGTGTGTGAGCGTGTGTGTGTATGTGTCACGCAAGTCTGAGTTGGAGGATGCAACAGCCGAGACTTGTGAAATGAGCGTTCAGACATGTCTCTCTGGCCTGTGTGTGGGTGTGTAAATTCATGTGTCTTGTGTGTGTGTGTGTGTGTGTGTGTGTGTGTGTGTGTGTGTGTGTGTGTGTGTGTGTGTGTGTGTGTGTGTGTTTGTGTGTGTGTGTGCGTGTGTGTGTGTGTGTGTGGCATTTGTGTGCGTGCACCTATGTGTGTGTGCACGTTTGTGTGTGTGCATGTGTGTGTGAGTGTGCGGATAGGATATCATGAGGGCAAGCACGACACAGTGTCAATATTCGTTCATTTCAGGCTCCCTAATATTGGTGTTCCTATTTGCCTGCTGCCTATCCTGTATGACGACACTGCAGACAAAAAAATTACTTAGAAGCAACGGATTTTTCTGAAGTTCACGGGTTACCTGTTAGGTATACGGCAACAACTAAAGTATGCAAGAGCCATGCTCGCTTGCTACGAAGTAAGTTAAGTTAGGTATACCACAAGAATTAAATTATGCAAGATCCATGCTCGCTTGCTATAGGGTGTGCTAAGTTACTGCACCCGATCTCTTTTGCTTTGAATTGAAGGGTGGCACCATCACCCACCTCAGCGTCGGTCCTTTCAATCAAGGATTAGCACCATCACTCACCTCGACATCAAGGGAGTAGTTTGTGGGAGTAGGTCGGACAGAGGAGCCGTGTGGACTCTGCAGGACAAATGACAATGAGTGGCAGATGAAGATCAAGCACTATGCTGACTGACGATGAGTGATTAAAAAGATACGGCTCTGTTGGGATACTAAGGAAAGCCACGTGGTCGTGATAAATGACAGAACAGCAGGCCGTTTGAAAGTATCATGCGATAGGAACAGGTACGGCTTAGTTGTGATACGATGAAAAGCACACATGATGATAAGTGAGATTTGACAGAACAGCAGGCAGTATAAAAGACCATGCGATGGTAACAGATGAAAAAAAGGGTGCGAATCAGGAGCAACGAGAAAGCAGACAAAAGCAGAATGACAAAAAGTCACACAGCACCTTTTCCTCATAGCGAGGTTTGTCATAATGCATATGTTATGTACATATGTGCCCATTGGTTAGGCAATCAGGCCCAAAAGTTATAGAACACCAAGAACAAGACTGTAGCTATTACTGAAGGCCGTGGCATAGGCAGCAAAGCCCTTTTGCTGTGATCATTCATTATTGCTAGCCCACATTCCCTCACTCCCTAAACACTACAACACGTACACACACACCAGTGTTTCTTTTAGATCGATATACCATATTGATCAATATGACAACATGGGTTTTCAACTTTTGGAATTGAGATGATATATAGGTTTTGGGGGTGTCAAAGAGCCCCTTTGTAAAACGATGACCCTCAAAGGGCCTTTGACGGCCTTCATGCACCACAGTTTCAGAATATATCAAACGTTTCATTACAAATTTGAATGAGCGATTAATCCCCATCAAAAAGGCTCAAAGTTGCAAGGGGGGAAATTGTTGGTAGGACTTAGGGGCCCATGGGCCTATAAAAGCTCCCACGGACAAGAGGATGCAAACCCTGTTGCAGCAAGCAGCAGCGATGTGTTTGACAACGAGCCACAACCAGCACACACACCCCCCCCACCTCTCTCTCAGCCAAAAAGTTTTGAAGAAGCCACGCGCTTAGGGGTGCGGGATAGGTTTGGGGAGTAAAGTAAGGTAGCAGAGTTGGTGATGGTAATGGTGCCAGGGTAAGTTGAGGATGAGCGTATGTTCAACATGCTCAAATACATCCGTAACCCCCAGCGCAACAGGCTACAAGTGCAGCACTTAACGTGTTGCGCACGGGGGCTTAAGAGCTCAGCAATCAGCGTGGAGTCCTTCCCATATTCACAGACCATTTTGGAGTGGCTCAGAGCTAAGAAGTGCCGTGGGATCAATTAGATGATGAACAACTCAGTAAAAATGGACAGTTTGCCAACCTTGCAATTACCGACAAGCTTCTTTATGTCAATGCAAAAGCTTCCGCACAATTTACTGCTGAATTACATAATAACACCGAACGCTGGGAGGCCACAGGCCTCTCGGCGGGGTGGGGCAGCGAAAGAAAAAAGATCACAGAACAGGATTCCTCAAATTCCCAGATTGGGGGGTGACATGAAATTAAGGTTTTCCATAATTCTTAAAAGAAACACTGACACACACAAACGCACAGGCACAAACACACATAAAGACATACACCCACACCACACATGCATGCAAGGCAACGGTGCAAGACTTACCCGTCTGGGGGGTGGCTTGAAGGTCGGCCGCGGTACATGCAGCACAGCTCCCTCATCACCCATTCTCTGTTGCCCAGCCCTGCCCCGATCCTCAAAGTCATCACAATCCTCCTCTTCTGCAACAAGGTTGCATTAAGTAGGTGTCGAGGATCAGAGGAATTGAGAGCAGCAGTACCGAGACCCTCACCCTAACTGCAATCAGAATCTGTGGCACAGACGCAAGGCTACTGTAACAGCCTGAGGTCCTCAAACCAGCTGACTGCCTTGTGATTAAGGGACACACCACTTGTTATTTGTGCATTTCTGTGTTTCCACACTGAAGTGAACTGGAGGAAAAATCCTGTCTCTCTCCTCCTGATTCAATTTGTGCTCACTTGCATGTACACATGCAACATCTTTCCCGTTGTAACTTCTTCACAACAGTGACCTGCAATCACAGGCAACATCTTTCCCGTTGTAATACCGTTATTCCTACTTAGTATGAGCCCTGGTGTATATTTGCCTGCTTCTTTCTCGTTCCAATACTGTTTTTTAACAACATGGTATGAGCCCACCTGGTGTATATTTGCCTGCTTTTTTCCCGTTGCAATACTGTTTTAACAACATGGTATGAGCCCGCCTGGTGTATTAAACCTGCTTCTTTCTCCTTTTCTAGTTCCACAAGTCTCCCATATCTGGTAGGTTTGCAAAATGTTCTAAACCCACCTGCAACGCATTGCCTGCCGCCCACGCCTCCTCCTCCTCCTCCTCCTCCTCCTGCTCCATCCATTAAGCCCATTCGCCCGATGTAGCTGCTGCTGCGGCGGTTGGCCAGTCTTTGGAATTGGGGGTTGGGCCGGATGCTGGACGGAAATCCAGGGCTGGAGGTGCGGCTCAAAGGTAACGAGAGGCGGGCAGCATTGGTAGAGGGGCCTATATGTGTGTGTGTGTGTGTGTATGTGTGTGTGTGTGCGTGTGTGTGTGTGTGTGTGTGTGTGTGTGTGTGTTTGTGTGTATGTGTGTGTTTGTGTGTGTGACTGTCTGTTGGATTATACCGTACTGGGGCCTTTGGTGGTTCAGCATTTAGCTTTATTACATACGTGCTGTTCCAACAATTCCTTGAACAAACTATAGCGTGCCCCACCTTTAAGCGTGAATCAGTGATTGGTGTAACAGAGGCAGCGTGTGCTCTGCCCCACTTATTTACATGAATCAGTGGTTGGTGCAACACAGGCAGTGTGTGTTCTGCCTCACCTATGAACATGAATCAGTGGTCGGTGCAACAGAGGCAGTGTGTGCTCTGCCCCACTTATTTACATGAATCAGTGGTCGGTGCAACACAGGCAGTGTGTGTTCTGCCTCACCTTTGAACATGAATCGAGCGGCCGGGTTTTGGAGTGAAGAAGGGCGGAAGTAGGGGCTCTCAGACGGCTTGGATGTCAGGAGGCCAGTAGTGCCTGATGAATGCTGGTGCTGATGGTGAAGCGGAGGGGGGGGAGAGGCAGTTGACGTTTGTTGGCCATGGCCCTGCCCTGAACTCTGTGACTTGTTGACAAACATGTCACCACCCCTGCTGCTGTTAGCACCTACACCCTCCCCTCCTTCTGCTGGCGGTGATGGCAAGAGCGGTGACGCCTCTGCTGCTGCTTCTTCTGTTGTGGCTTCGTCTGCTGTGGCTGCTGTTTCGGCTGTAATGTGATTGTCAGGGGATGTGCACGGTGTGGCACACCGTGCTAGTGAGAGATCAGAGGGTGACACCGGGAGGCAAGTTGATTCTGCCTGGTGTGCTCTCCTTGCACAAGCTGCTGGCTCAACATCAGCAGCTTCTGTGGCCATCCTCGTGTGTGTGGGTGTGCCCTTGGGGCTAGTGTCTTTTGCGGGGCTGGTGCCGTGGGGAGGTTCAGTTGAAACGTGCTCAGGAGGGGACACCTGGACCACAGACGCGTCTGGCCTGCTGTTGCTGCCGTTGCTGCTGTTGGCGCCTCCTTGGGAAGGGGAGGAAGACTGTGCCCTGTGCAGGTTGTTGGCCGCCTCTAGCATGAGCATGCCCCTTCGTTTCTGAACCCGCACAAGCGTGTTCACAGGAAAATACGTGTGTGTACGTGTGTGTGTACGTGTGTGTGTGTACGTGTGTACATGTTTGTGTGTGTACAGGTGTGCTTGTACTTGTGTGTATTTGTGGCATGCGCTGTACAGCAGTGCGGCAACATCTGAAGAAAGGCGCAAGGGCTTACAACATTAGATGTGACAGCAACACAACCTCAGTCCTACTCACCTGTGCGCGGTATTTCTCATTCTCTTCTTACCTGAAAACTGGAGCGGCCCACGCCTCCAGGCAAGGGAGGCGTGAAGTTGCTGGACCGGGCAGCAGAGCCTGCATTGGCCTGATGCTTTGAGTGGTCTGGGGGAGACAAGCCTGCGCGGTTGGGCTGCTGCTGTAGGATGTCCGGAGGGGATGAGACATGGATTCCTGAATGATATAAATGTGTTGTACACGTCTGTTTGTGTGTCTGTGTGTTTGTAAAGTGATTTAGTTTCCTTATCCATATCGTTGGCGGTCACACACTATGCTCAATCCTTCATTTCCTTCGCACGCTTCCCTTGCTCCTGGTTCCAACCAAGCCAGGCACAGCGTACAAACGTTCCATGGCTTACACAACCATAAAATTTTGGCAGATTGCACAGCCAAACTCCTTTGTTCCGTTTCCTATGAAGCGCCAATTTCTACTCAGCGCAATAGGTTCCTCTTGAATCCCGCATCAGACAACGCTTTATCCTAACAAAAATACGTGGTACACACTTCTCTGCCAGCATCTCTGTTGGCATAATACCCTCCGCGGAGGCCTGACAATACGGGGGGCGTTTTACTGCCGGCATCATTGTAGGCACAGCGCCCTTTGCATGCACCTCACGCACACTCCACTAAACGCTGCCCCTTTTGCTCACCTTGCTGCTTGTCCCCTGCACCCGCTTGCCAGCTGCCAAGGTTGAAGTTCAAACGAGTTGACGGCCCCAGATCTGGGCTCGTAATGGGGCGGCCATCGTCACTGCCTGCATATTGTTAATCAGTGGCAGCTTTTGGTTCAGAATTCGACAATCAGATGCCTGTGTAGTGTTTTTTGTCAGTGGCAGCTGCAGGTCTGTACCTTTAGGGACTGGGGCGGCTATTGTCACTGCCATTGCTTTTGTACTCAGTGGAGACAGACTTCAGTCAAGCTATCACAGAATGTCACGCAAGGCATCGTCTGTGCTTGACAAGTAATGGCAGCTTTAGATCTGGGCTTCTGCTGGAAAGGACATTGCGTGCGGTTGCTAGGCAGCTAAACAACAGCATAACTACACACAATATCAGTTCAAATGCCTAACTTCCTTCTTTCGGTAACAATTGACACCATTGTCTTTTCTTACCCCGAAGATGTCAGCAATTCTGAGCTACAATATGCAAAGTCCCATTCCGTTTCACAAAACAGACAGGCAGTTTCAGAAACAGAGGCTGCTTGTAGAAAGTGAATTGCCTGGGCCCTTCTCCCTAGCAGTCTCAACAACCCCTTCAATACGATGAAGACCTCTTTAGTCACAGTGCCAAAAAGGGAGCAACTCCTCCCATTTCATTTCCAACTCACCATTTTCACCACATGCAGTGCGCTTTGCAGGGGGTTGGCACGAAAAGTGGGGAGGCTCAGTGCTGGGGCGGGGATGGGAGGAGGGGCTTGGGCTGAGGGGAGTAACGGATGATGCAATGGGAGCAATGAGGGGGTCTGTTGGGACTGGGGGACTGCTTTCTGACATGGGAGCGTCGGCTTGGCTTGTGTGTGCTGGTGCTGGTGCTGGTACTGACTGCTGCTGAAGCTGCTGCTGCTGCTGCTGCTGCTGCTGCTCCTGCTCCTGTTGCTGCTGCTGCTGCTGCTGCTGCTGCTGCTGCTGCTGCTGCTGCCGCTCCTGTTGCTGCTGCTGCTGCTGCTGCTGCTGCTGTTCAGAGATTTGGCGTACGTGTTGTTGCTGCTGCTGCTGTTCAGAGATTTGGTGTACGTGTTGTTGCTGCTGTTGCTGCTGCTGCTGCTGCTGCAGCTGCACATCTTGTTGCTGTCGCTTCTCACACTCTTCCTGCTGCCGCTGCCTCTCTTGCACAGCTTGCTGCTTGCCCTGCTCTTGCTGTTGCTTATGCTGTTGCTCTCGCTGCTGCTGCTGCTGCTCGCCACTAGCAGAACCCCACACAAAACGGACGGCAGCCGCAGCACCCTTTGCTATTGCGCGGAACGGCAATGTCTGCTGTTTTTTCTTGCACTTGCTGCTGTCCCCTTGCTTTCCGTTCTTGTGCCCTGCCTTGGCAGCAGCAGCAGCAGCAGCAGCTGCTGCAGGATGCGATTGGGCAACAGGTACGTTGGAGGTGGTGGAGGGTTTTGGAGCGTCTGTGCTGGCAGGTGTGCCAGCTGTGGGAGCAGCAGCGGTGCTAAGAGGAGGATCAGTGGTGGTAGAGGCAGTAGCGAGTGGAGGAGCCAAAGGGGTAGCACTGGATGAGGCTGCTGTGCTGCTGCCAAACCAGGGTGAAGCAGCTGCCCCTTGAGACCGTGCCTGCGCTTGTGCCTGGCAGTCAGGCAGATCCTCCATCAGTTCCTGTGCCTGGCAGCCGGGCTGGACCGCCACGTGTGTCAATGGCTCCGCCTGTGCATGTGCTTGTGGCAGTGCCAAGCAGTCGGGCTGGACTGCTATTGGCGTCTGTGCCTGTGCTTGTGGCTGTGCCAGTGGATGTGCCTGACAGCCAGGGTGAACCTCTGTCTGCGCCTGTGCCTGTGCTTGTGCCTGTGCCTGGCTGTCAGGATGGAGTTCTGTACCCACGCCCCCGCTCACACCAACAGCACAGCGCTTGTGTGGCGCAGGTGCGGCTTGATCGTCTGTGCCGGATGACTTGCGCTTGTGGCCGGTGGCTGCCTTGCATTTGTCCTGTCTTAGGGGCTTCAATGCTTTGGGGAGGGCTTGCGGCTCTTCAGGCTGCTGCTGCTGCTGCCGCTGCTGCTGCTCTTGCTGCAGTGGCTGCTGTGATGCTAGGAGCTTGAAAGGTAGCTGTCGCTGCTGCTGCTGCTGCTGCTGCTGCTGCTGCTGGACATGAGTGGGCTTCTTGCTCTTCTTCGTGACCTTCAGCGACTCTGGAAGGCTGTCAGAGGCTTGCCGCTGTTGCTGCTGCTGTTGCTGCTGCTGATTATTTTGCGCTGGCAACAAGTTGGGGCGCTTCTTCTCCTTACTCCCGCTCTTTTCTCTGCCCTCACTGCTGGCCTGAGACGCTCCCGTGCCTAGCTTTGGCTGACAGCTAGCACCCTCTGTAGGAGTGTGCTTGTGCTTCTCATTGCGCGTGCGTTTGCGCTCAAACGGCATTTTTTCAGGCTGCTGCTGCTGTGGCTGCTGTTGTGGCTGCTGCGGGAGTTGCAGGAGCTGCTGCTGCAGGAGCTGCTGTGGCACCTGTGGCTGCTGAGATTGCGCGCGCTGTGTTTGGCCCCCCAAATTCAACACGCCTGCCACTTGCGAATGGCTGCGCCTCCGCTTTTGCTTCCTTCTCTCCTCTTTCTGTTCAGCACTGGTGGGAGTCCGGTTGTGTGGGGGAGATGCAGCAGGAGCTGCTTGTGCTGCTTGTGCTAATGCTGCTGATGCTGCTGCTTGCGGCGCTGCTGATTTTTGCGCTGGTGCTGCTGGTGCTGGTGCTGCTGGTGCTGCTGCTGCTGCTGTTGCTGCTACTGGAGCTGGTTCTACTGCTGTTTCTGCTGCTGCTTGTGTTGCAGGTGACCCTGAGAGTGGCCGCTGTGGAGAAGTTGGTATTGGTTGCACACTAAACTCTGCTCCATTTGGCGCTGGTAGCGAGGAAATATGTGGGGTACCCTCAAGCTCAGGTGCCGCCTCACCACCCTCAAGCAAAGGTGCAGCAGCATCAGCAGCAGCGCCCTCGTGCACAGCAGCAGCAGCAGCTGAGGCACCACCACCACCACTACCACCGTTGTCATTGAGCGCAGATGCTGCCCAACTGCCCTCGAGTGCAGGTGCATCATCAGCAGCAGCGCCCTCATCCACATGTAAAGCAGCAGTTAAACCACCACCGCCATCACCACCACCACCACTGCTGTCATTGAGCGCAGGTGCTGCCCCGTGTCCATCTGTTTTCATAGTCCCAAGCGCAGAGGCCAGAAGTGCAGCTGCACGCCGAGAGCTGCGGTGTTGCTGCTGTTGCTGCTGCTTTTTGGCTGCCCATGATTGTGGCAGAGGGTTTGCCTTTGGTGTGCCAGCAGGTTGCTCTGCCGGTGCACAAAGAGGCATGAAAATGTGAATGTGTGTGCGTTGTATACAAATGCATGTACCGGCTATTCTTCTCATTTTAATGCATGGAACAATGGCGATGCACTCTGTGGATAAATTTGTGCTGCATTTCTGCACTCTCTTGTGCAAGCTGGCCAAAAATGTGCAATATCTCAACGCCGTACTGGTGGCGTGTACGCGAATGCAGGGCCTTCAAAATTAATCAGGAGGGTACAACAAAAAATCATGACACACGCGGACTGACACACGCAGACTGACACACGTGTAAATTTTGGGCCTCAGGCCCAAAAGGACCCCCCCCCCCAAACCCCTTTTCCTGACCCCCCACACTGATAAAAAGGGTGTCAATCTGCTCAGAATTCAGGCAGCTACCTGCCTGCACAGTTCTCATGCCAAATAATGCAATACCTGACGAGCTATAGGGCAAAAACTGGTTTGCGCACGCTTTTGCACTGACCACCTGTTTAGTGCACCAATCCAGCCAAAACCTTTGCCAAAGCACTTTTTTACTTCAATCATGCAACTTTGCATGATGCAATGCGTAAAGTGCAAGTTTAGTATCAATTGCTGGTAATTGGCCTGAACACACCCCCGCGGCCTACTTGGGGACATTCCATGCATTCCTATGACCAGGCATCCAGATCCCCCCCTTTAATCAAATCACCCAACAAGGGTGCCAATGGACTGGGCTTGAGCTCAGGATTCCAGAAATGTAAATAAAATTCCGTGGGAGTGGCCCAGAAAAATTTTGGGGACCCCCTCAAAATTTTTCAAAAGAAAGTCTCAATTGC
>Ga0307974_1002578_pt1 | contig 12884 bp, 10 predicted proteins | sample OrgLakmetagen784_FD_201812 | JGI IMG/M metagenome (GOLD analysis project Ga0307974, IMG submission 201812) | Saline water microbial communities from Organic Lake, Antarctica - #784 | ecosystem: Environmental > Aquatic > Non-marine Saline and Alkaline > Saline | place: Antarctica: Organic Lake... | reverse complement strand
GTTACTCTCCACATCATCCTTTCGGGCGTGGACGGCACCATCTACAAAACCCACACTCTGAAGCCTTTCAAAGAACTGGGTCTCGATTCTCAAAGGGTTAAGAAGCTTGCCTCCAAGCTCCATGTGCACTCTGTGAACTTTGCTGCTAAACTTGTCCATACTAGAGGTGCCCTTTCCAGTACTGTTATCAACTCTCATCAGGAGCCGGTTTCAGGCCAAGCCTGCAACCCTCTTGATCCCCATTGATTTTTCTTTCCTTTTCACGGTGGAGGAGCTTTACGGTACTCGGTACCAAAGTGGCTCCTTTTCCTTAATTAATGTGGGGAGTGGTTTTCACTGCCTGCGTAGTTTTTTTCTTTTAGAGCTTTTATTATACACTCATCGCAAAAATCAACTTTGCAACTTGATTTCATGCATCCCGCCCAAAGCCTTGACTTTTAGTAGTCCCTGCCAAAAGGGGGTCCAAATCCGAACCTTCACCCCAAACCCTTGGACCTTCACCGAATTGTCCCCAATATTACTGCAAACTGCAAATACAACACTCAGCCGCATCGCCACGTGCTGCACAGGCACTACAGCTATGGGAACATGTCTTTTGGACTTGCACAAGCAAGCGCTTCAGCCATCAGGCGAGCCATACAACACAACCTCCCAGTTTTCGTGCAGCTGCTACCACGGCATGTGTGGCTGCTAGAGCCGCCATGCCAAATAGTGAGGAAGGAAGGTATTTTTGTGTGCCTAGCTGCCCTGACTGCCATGTTAAGAGCTAGGGGTTTGATGTTTAGCATGCTAGCCAGGACAGGCTTCGAGCCCGCAGTAGTAGAAACTAGTCCTGGTGAAGATGTACATGTTCAGAACGAGGTGCATGCTCTTTTAATTTGCCAAGACCATCCAGTTTGTGAGCTGAGGAAACACTTTTCCTTTCTGTTTACACCCTTTTTTGAGGATTTTTCAGCAGCCCGACCCTTTTTGCTGCAACAGGTCAACAACCTACTTGTTAATGATTTCCTTTCTCAGCAGAACAATAGACTTTTTCTTTTCCTTTCTGAGCTTATGGATTTACTTGTGGCTGGCCGAGACCAGTCAGCAGCCGATTAGCCTAACAACCTGGCTGAAGGTCACCCCCCATTGTAATCATTGTAACCATTGTAGAAACTAGGGCAGCCAGTTGACCTTCTCCTCGCAGCCTTAAAAGACTTTGCAGCCTGCCATGGTAGTGTCTTTAGTTTCTCTGACCTAGGCCAGGCTCACCCCTTTGTGTATGCTAGGCCGAACGGCTCCTTGGCTGTTTCACCGCAGCTCCCTCCCTAGCGTGTCTACCGCCTTAAAAAGAAAAAAAGAAAAGCTACGCAGGCAGTGAAAACCACTCCCCACATGAAGTTAAGGAAAAATAAGCCACTTTGGTACCGAGTACCGTAAAACTCCTTTACCGGCAGACAAAGAAGGCCCAGTCAGAGAGGTCCAACAGAGTACCAGAAGTAGGAAAGAAGTCACAAAGAGACTGGAGTACCAGCCTCAAACAAGCAAGAGCACCAGGCACAGATATTGCAAAGCTAAGCTAAGGGCCACCGCCTTGCTCTAGGTATAGGTTGGCCTGCTTCCTTTACTCCTTTAAGTCTTTTCCTTAAAAGTTCCTAAAGTCCTCTACACTACTTAGTGTGGAGATTGATTTTCGCCGCGTGCTTAAGTGTTTCTCTGTCTCTTTCAACCACAAGCTACCCGCCAACCTTTGAGGAGGTCTTTTTAGCATGCAAACGATTCTTCCTCTTAAGGAAGCAGCTTTTTGCGCATCCCTTCGACTTCATGTGCCTGGTTTGCATAGCGCTCTTTCAATCCTCTAAGCTCCTGTTCACAGCTGCTGCCTTCGACTGTAGTCCCTCCTGCATGTGTTGAGGCAGATGAGTCAAAAATCTTACATGGAGGCGTTTCTGCTCCCTTTTGTCGAGGCACAGACGCAAATCCAGCTGTCATAAAGTGCTCAAGCCAAACATTATGCATTTCATTGCCTACACTAGCTTTAACTTGTTGCTTGTGTTGCGCTGTAGCTAGGCGAAATGTGGTGCATTCGCGTTGTAATTCTGCAAGCTTAGTGAAAGCGGGGAACAACACCTACCTTGAGATCCCAGTGTGAGGGGAGGGTGTGCTAGAATTTCTTGCGTGGTATACCAGTACGTGTTCATGATGTTTATCCGTTCCACGGGCCTGAGGAGAGCAATAAGGGCCCAGTGAATACATTAAGCACGAACAAGCATGCCCCTGCATTTGATGGATGCTTGTAGTGTGACTAGTTTGGTGGAAACTCACATTACAAAAATGCCTTCCCTTTTCATCGGTCGTTCCAGCAATTTTTCGAGCACCTGCATCCCCTTTGTGACCTCGCCAAATATTGTGTACTGCACGACAGCAAGAAAGCAAGTAGGGAGTGAGGAAAATGCAGGAACACGCAGACAAGCAACAAAAGCATGCTTACATTTGGGTGTCGTTTCAGTGTTGTGCCCTTGCTTTTGCCAGCCGAAAATGTGTGTCCAGTACGTTTGGCAGCATGTGCTGACTTACCTGCATGTCTAAATGTGGGGCGTCATTAAGCAGGATGCTGAATGAGGAAGTGCCCGAGTTGGCATCAGCGTATCGCCCCATACTTAAAACTCCTGTGCGAGTTGGGTGTGCGCAAAGTTCGTTGTCTGGATGTCTTGGTGATTAGTACTCAAGTGCAGAGTGCTTAGCAGCAATCATGGCTTCAAACAACTGCAATAAAAATGAACTCCAGTTCTTACAGAGCAGCAAATAAGTGAAAACACCCACTCTTTCATTTTATCTGTGTTTTCCCTCTGCGTTTTCATTTTTTTGTTTCCTACTCAATGACCCTCTTCCCTGGTGCATCGCACGATGCAAACAAAAAAGACCAAAGCATCATGGCTTCACACTCGACAAGAATCTTCAAACTCCGCATAAAACTTCTCCAGCAAAGCTATGGGCTTAGGTGTGTGGAACAACGGACGGCAAAAGGCTCCTTCCAATAGCAACGATTAACACATGTCACCTGCAGCTAGCTCAGAAATGGGGCCTTATGCTCTTGCCGCTATCACTTGCACGTTAGTCCTACTCTATCAGCAGCTGCAACATACTCTTTCTTTCCCTAAAACAAGCATCAGGGTACACGACCTTGTAAGTGATTGCACAGCAATTCTAACCCCACCAACCAGATCTCTCTCCCAGCAAGCTTAAGGCAACTGCATCCTTCATGTGATATATCTTCTGTTCTCAGCACTTCTGTTATTACATTCATTCTTAGAACATCAAGACACACCGTACATGCACAATCCCCCCCCGAATAAGCAACTCCTGATAAGAAAAGTGTTTACTCACCGCCCACCTAGGAAAGCTTCCTAGATTCTTCTGACATGGCAACAACAACCTGTGGTCCTGTGCTGCGTCTTGCAGTGCCTTACACCATTTTTCCTTACCTGCACGATGCTTGACACCCGGACTGACTTCTAAGGGGACGTTTTTTCGAGCGTGCTCCTACACTTCCGCGATTATATTTGGGTACAAGGAATACCAGGTAGCAAAAAATTGGGTGAAGGAGCAAATGGGTTAACGATGTATTCAAACTGAACAGCATAGGGGTAATAGGAGGGCGGCGCAGGGCAATGTTTGAAAGAACAAGCACAGCGTACCTGCTGCTGGGCATTAAGGGGCAAGAGTCTACCCGAGCTCACATCAGAGACTTGAGCTACAAACCTACGGGGAGATATAACCTACATTAATGCACCGAATAATTTTGGCGCATGTGTGTTTGCTGCCCTCCATGCTCCGTTTTATCCTTGACGAGCAACAATCCTTGACGAGCACCACCTACATTTTTACTCACCCTCTATCTAGCCGAAAAAATTGGTTGGTTGTATAGAGCCCTGCAGCACAAAGGTGTTCACAAGGTTGTGGATGTGTGAGAGTCAACGCAATTACCACGTGTGTATGTGTGTATTCGTGTGTGTGCGTGTGATTGTGTGTGTGTGTGTATGTGTGCGTGTTTCGTGTGTGTGAGCTAAAGCAATTACTAAAGCATGGATCTCAGTATGAATAAATCGATGTATTATATAGTGTCAAAATGCGGTCATACTTAGAGGACTAAGAAGTTGATGATGCGCTGGTCGAAATCGAGCCTACAACAATTGTTCTGAAGTACCTCAAGCGGTCAAAGATCCTGCCACACAGCGTGAAATGATGCTACCTTTGAAGATTCAGCTTATCTATTATCCATCTAGGACACAGGCCACTGACCCCACATTTACAACCTCAAAGTCGCCTGACAAATTTAATGCAAGGCATGCCCCACAAGTGACCCAGTCGAGGCTGATCCACCACACCTAATTGAACAAGGGTAAAGATGTGTGCCGCTGTGACAGGGGCCACCTCAGGATAGAAACCAAACTCAATGTCACCCTCCTGCACGTGGAAAGCCAGAGATACTTTTTCCAGAAGATTGTGATTTGTATATTTGTGAGTGCTTGTGTGTGTTGTGTGTGTGTGTGTGTGTGTGTGTGTGTGTGTGTGTGTCAGTGTGTGAGTGTGTGTGTGTGTGTGTGTGTGTGTGTGTGTGTGTGTGTGTGTGTGCGTGTGTGTGTGTGTGCGTGTGTGTATACATGTGTGTTCGCCTGTGGTTTGTGAGTTTGTGCACGTGTTTGTGTTTACACTGTGTGTATACTTAAGTGTGTGTGTATGTGTTTTTGCATGCAAGCATTCTCTTTCCTGAAGCTGCATGACCACCCTTTGATCGGATAGAATCGCATTCCCATGGCAATTGGACACAAAAAGAGAAGCGAAGGCGCAAATGGCACAAAACCTCATGCTTACGTGCACAAATACTAGAATGATTAGTTTATTATATTTGTTACAGTAGTTCCTGGTTCCAGGACACATGTTCTAGTTGGTCAGGTAACCTGCTTTCTCTGGGTTTTGCTTTTGGTTGGTTCTATGCTTGGCACAACTGGGGACAAGGGCACAAGCTGATTGACACCGTTCCTGCACATGCTCAGGTCCTAGGCATGCCCGTCACGGCCAGTGACCCCCTGACTGGGCATATAAAATGGGAGAAGCTCAAGGACTTGAGCAGCGGGTCCTTCGGGTTTGTGCAGGTACGTGGTTTGAGGCATTCCCTGATTTCCCAGGAAAGGTTGCATGCGCTAACAAGCATCTCCTTTGTGCACCTACACAGCTTGCACGCAGCAAGGTGACCGGGGAGCAGGCTGCCATTAAGTTCATTGAGCGGGGGGACCGTGTGAACAAATACGTGGAGGCCGAGATCCTAAACCACCGAATGCTACGCCACCCCCACGTCATTGAGCTCAAGGAGGTGTTCCTCACCCCAGAGTTCATTTGCATCGTCATGGAGTTTGCTACAGGTGAGTGAGAGGGCGACCTTTCCCATATTTGTGCAATAAACATACAGCACGCGATATGCATGCTGTTCCCTTGCATTCATCCTCTCAGTTCAAGCACTCAAGCTAATAGGCTGTCGCCTTAGCTAGTAGCCTTCAAAAAAGTTCAACCTGGAAAGTTCCAGTAAATGGGTGTGAATGACGGATTGAAAATTAGACGCAAGGCACTAAGCGTATACATAAATATGTACCAATGTATATCCCGTCTGCGTACGTACCTGCTAGAGGAGAGAAAGGGCAGGTGTTTAAGACAAGCAGCAGGACTGAGAGCAAAGTGTCGTGCGGTTGCCTTCTGTCAAGTGAAGGTAATTTCCAAGTCCTTGTTCTTAATCAATAATTTGACAATACAATCTTCCTGCTTGCAGGTGGCAACCTCTTCTCATACGTTCAAAGAGCGATCCGGCTCAAGGTATGAGTCTCTCTCTCTCTCTCTCTCTCTCTCTCTCTTTCTCTTTCTCTCCTTTACCATTGTGCATAGAACACAGATGAAGGTTGTGTTGCATAAAAGCTGAAGTTAAAAATCCCCAGGCAGCGTGTAGGACGCTTTATTCAAAAGATGCGACAACGGCTTATCTTGGAAGCTGTAGTGCCATGGTTTCATTGACATCGTTAAGGCGTGCAGCATTCAGTAAGAGCTCCTGTAGAAGCATGTCAGAGATGATTCCCTAATTTACGAATCAAAGCGCAGACTAGTATCATAAATCAAATTTGTGAGTCTTACGTACCATCACCTCTGGTTCTAGCATGTTCTCCACGTATTTTTTGCAGGAGCCAGCTGCTCGCTGGTTCTTTCAGCAGCTGGTAATTGGGCTGGACTACTGCCACCGGAAAGGGGTGGTGAACCGTGACATCAAGCTGGAAAATACGCTACTGCAGATGGTCCCGGTATGTTGCTGTTTGTCAAGAAGAGCAGTTGTGTTAGTTATCATAGGGTGAGCGTTTTGCTTTGGAGAAGCCCTGCCTTTGACAGCACCAATCTTGGTGGCGCTTGGATCCATCTTGTCGTGGGTGTGCATCTAATCAGGCATCAGCTTGTGAAGAGTTGTTTCAATATTACGCCTTTTGCCCTGTAAAACATCACGTCGAATGCACAACACCATTTAGCCTGTGATGAGCAGTGCACTATGCATTATGCACGTACAATATGTGACCAACAGGTACAAGAGGTGTGGCTGACCTGACCCTTCGCAATCTTGTACTGGCATACTCTAGCTTCAGAGCCACAACAGCATCACTGTGAGTCCGCCCTAATCTGTAAATTGATCATGCAGGGCCTTCCTTTGCCACTCCTCAAGATCTGTGACTTTGGCTACTCCAAGGCCCATTTCATGTCAGCGCCCAAGAGCAAGGTGTGGCAGGGGCCTGCATTAAGGGGGCGAGCAGGGGGGGGATACAGCGACCCTTCTTTATTAGAGCATGTGGGCGTCTAACGAGTTGTGACTCACCTCACTGCAATGTTGATAAATCCGCTTCCTCCCTTGCCTTGAAGTAGACAAAATATATTTGGGTTCAATCAATGCCGTGTGATAGGCATGCACTTATCGTTGCATTCGGTGCATGTAAAGGAGTTGTGCGATTAAGGAAAGTAATGCTGAGGTGTTCAGTATACTTTTCAAAGTGTCTTCACGACGAACGGTTGAAGTGGGAAAAGAGTGCATTCCCTATTAGAACATGCCATTCTAAGAGCAAAGCATGACATGCAGACATGCTGCTTATGTGTAATCGCCCCCAAGCTGGAGGCGTGTTCCAAAACAGCTGCTCTTGCACATGCACAAACCAAATAGTTGTGCTGCCGACACACACACACACACACACACACACACACAGGTTGGAACTTTGGCGTACATGGCCCCAGAAGTGATCCAGACAACAGGCAACTATGATGGCAAGCTTGCTGACATCTGGTCCTGTGGCGTTATGCTGTATGTTATGCTGTTTGGGCAGTACCCTTTTGAGAGCCCTGCTCAGGTGTGTTTCAGCGATGGGCGGCATGTGAAAACGCCAGGAATTTGGTTTGAGGGAGATCCAAAGGAGAAGATGACAAGGTCGATCCTTCTATAATCCTGCTGTAAACGCATAAAAACATATAATCACGTGGATGCGCAAGCTCACTTGCTGCTTCTACTTCTTTCCTTATTGGTCACCAATTTCTACGGCATTAAAAGTAGTCTCCTGCATTCTCCATTTCAGTTGGTATTAAATTTAAAAGAAAAGCAACGACAACCTACGTTGTTCTGCCTGCTGCACAGGTAGAGCATTCCAATAAATATTTGGTGACAGCCTGTGTTTGCAGAACATCAACGCTCTTTTTATTAATGTGTACTGAGCCTCAGTCTCCAGCCTCCAATTTAGTTGCACTCACTTCAATCATCATCACATTACCAGACATGCGTACCTGCGTGCATCAATTTTCTGTTGTTGCTCCCTGCCTCTAGGGAGGCGTCCCCAGCCACCAGCGGGTCCAGGTCATGATGAGCCGCATCCTCGCCATGCAGTGGAACATGCCGGGGGATGTCCAAATTTCGCCCGACTGCAAGGATCTGCTCTCAAAGCTCCTTGTGGCAAACCCAAACAAGCGCCTGACAATGCAGCAGGTAAGCAGCCACCTGTTTGTTATCTTTAGTTCAAGCCAATAGTCCGTGCTGCTTAAGAGGAGGCTGCTGGGCTATTATCTTGCAGGCTCTTGTAGATCCTTTTCCTGCTTGAACTTCTTTCCTCCTTGGCTGCCTAATCCCTCATCCTGCGCATTCAAACAGACCCGCAGAAATGTACCATGAGCATGGAGCAATCTGTAATGGAAGGCTGGGCAAGCAGTGATTTTGGCCTTTTAAGTTACTGATATGCGTGCTTTTTGCAGGGACAGAGCAATCCTTTTGAATTTGTGCCTAAGCGATTCAGCAAATTGTAATTGGTGCTTTGGCTTTGTAAAAATGGGCAATATTCCCCTTGATGATTTCCGTACTGGTGAATTCACTTTTTTGTCAAATAGCTGGGTTTACCTTGAATGCTCTTGTGATCATCCCTGCACAGGTTTCCGAGCACCCTTGGTTCCTTCAAAATTTGCCGCCAGATGCCCTATCCATGAATGAGAATTTCCTTAACCATGCAAACTTCACGGGAGTACAAACAGTGGAGGAGATCCAGGCCATCTTACGAACCGCACAGACCCCTGGGCCTGGTGAGTGCCGAAGATTTTTATTAGAGCGGATTTGACCATGTACAGGCTTATAAAATATCTCAATTTGCTGGCTGACGATATTGAAAACTTTGTGCTGCCGTGCAGTTACGCTGTAGATTTGGGATCATTGCTCATGCATCTTTGCCAGCCTTCAATTTGTGATTTAAGGGATAATGTATCTGCTCATTGCTATACGATTTTACGACACCCTAAAGCACACATATGTTTGTACACTGAATGCAATTGACTACACAGTGTGTTCCTTGTAACCTCGCAGGAAAGTACAACTTCAGTGCAGATCAGCCAGATTTTGAGGGTGTCATCGACGCTGCCATTGCAGATGAGCTGGGCAACAACACTAGCACGTCCATCAAAATGTGATGCACGGAAAATGAAATATAAACGTGGGGTACAATAATGCACGCTGGAAAGAGGAGGGTGGGGGAACGAGGAGACATAAAGATTTTGTGTTTTTTTTATGCAATATTGATGCACATTTCACAGAGCTTTGGGAAAGACTTTGAAGTAGGCGCCATTTAGTGTCATTGTTCTTTACAGACCCTCCCTGGTGTTCAAGGAATGAAAGTAGCCTAAAAACAGGGTGTCATTTATGTCGCTGTTCAGGCCCTTCCTTTACAAGGTACACGAGGAAAGGCCTTCAAGCCTTCTGAAGTTCAGTCAAGAAGTACGGCTGCTCGCCTGTTCATAAAGTCAAATAAGTTCATAAAGGAAAAGATGGAGTTTGTTGTTTTCCTGGTGCAAAAAAGCAGACACATCCTGGAATCCTGCCTGTGAAATAAGACCGCGTACTTCCTGTGAAGGGAAACCACCGTGCAGCGGAAGAGAACATGTTTTATTCCTGGACATCATCATCAGCCTCACACAAGTCGCAAATAGGGGAAGAGGAATTCCATGTTGCTGTTTCAAAGCGAAGGGTGTGAACGCAACGTCTGAAATGAGCCACACTGCGAGATACATCTTGAGGAAGGGCCTGCAGCAAGCAAGGAGAATGGGTAAGCAGAGCTCTTCTTGCATGCAGTACGCAACACTGGTGACAAGTCGGCGTTCTACTGTTCTGCGTTCTCTCGGGTGACCAACAGAAAAAGGGGCCCAAAACCCAAGGCTTAATGCCTGTCCCTGAAGTCCACGACAAAATGACTGAGATCAATAGGCTCACAGTTCAACAACTTCTGTTTAAACATGCATGATTATGTCAAGCTATCCATGCTTGAATGTCTGAAAGAATGTCTTTCTCTCTCGTGGAGCTGTTGCATTACTGGGCAAGGAAATTGTCGCATGACGCACGAAACCAGCTGAACTGCAGGGGATCCAGGTTACACTCTCGCATAATGCACCATGAAAGAGTGCTGTCTCTGACTCCAATAATCCTTTCCAGCACTCCAGCCAACACTCATACTCTGAAGCCTTTCAAGGAACTGGGTCTTGATTCTCAAAGAGTTAAGAAGCTTGCCTCCAGCAAGCTCCATGTGCACTGTGTGACCTTTGCCGCTAAACTTGTCCATACCAGACGTGCCCTTTCCAGTTCTGTTATCAACTCTCATCAGGAGCCGGTTTCAGGCCAAGCCTGCAACCCTCTAAGTCCCCATTGATTTTTCCTTTCCTTTTCACCGTGGAGGAGCTTTACGGTACTCGGTAACAAAGTGGCTCCTTTTCCTTAACTGATGTGGGGAGTGGTTTTCACTGCCTGCGTAGTTTTTCTTTCAAAAAGGCAAAATACAGCGGCTTACAACATTCAACCGCCCATAGTCTTGCATCGGAGCTCGTGGGCCTCATCACACGCAAAAATATTGCAACCTCCAGACATGCAAGCCATCTGTGCACACATGTACGCTATGTAATCCCAAGAGGGGGCCAACGGAGGAAATGCCTGAACATGCGCATTTTTGCATTCACAAGGTAGCCACTCACAGGCAGACACTTCATTCGATTGACACTATTTTATAATTTAAGTGTAGCTCGCTTTGAGAGCTACCCGAGCATGTGCCCAGTTTCATGTGGGTCGCTTTGCGTGCTGAGATAGGTTGGATTAAGCACACATGGTACATGTACCCTAATGTGGTGATTTTTATGGAAAAAAGGCTCAAATCCTCATAAAACACAAACCACTCAGCCATTTTCTTCATTTTTGTTGCAACTATATTCTTTTCTAATAAAATCTATACCATTAAAAACATTCCAGATTGGTGCAGGTGGGTGATCTAGTATGAAGAATTCATGGTAAAAAGCAAGTGGGGTTCATTCCGCGGGAAATTCAGCATGTGCCCCCACATTTGCAACAGTCAAACTCAGTCGCCCCCCTCTGAAATAATCCGTGCATATATAAGTTTATACCACATACAATCTGTATAATTTCCAAGGAGTTCATTTTGCAGCTGTTGAAGAGCTCTGATCGTGTACCCCATTGATCGGAACCAAAGTGTTTTGTGTCGGGGTTTGCCCGAAGAGCCCAAAACCCATTCAAGCACATATTGTCATTGAGCTTTTCAAAAATACCACAAGCACGGGATCCCTTTTCTACCCCCACCCCGACAACTTGTGTTTGCATGTGTGATGTGCGTGCATGTATATGTGTGTCACCGTTGCATGCGTGTAATGCATGTATGTGAGTGTGCATTTGCGTGTCGGGGTTTGTGCATGCATAAGTGCGTGTGGGTGCACGCACGTGTGCATGCATATTCTCAAACATTTTTTTCTATGACTGTGTGCGTGCGTGGGTGCGTGCAGTTATGTGGGTAAGCGTTCACGTACGTATGTATAAATGAGCGTGTGCATGTACCTAAACGTACGTACGTGTGTTTTTTGCGAGTGCATCTTTGCACACAGGTTTGCGTACATGTATGTGCACGTCTGCATGGGTGTGTGGATGCACATATGTGTAAGTGAAGAGTGCGCGTGGGCTGTTTCTGTTCCTGCATCATCTCCGCCCTAGAAACCTTTAGTGGGGTTGGCTTGCATGTTCTTAAGGCGACCCTGCTCTCACTGAAACTCTGGTGCTTCTGTATCTGCTGCTGGGCCCCTTGCTGTTCAAGCACTGGCTGCTGTTCAACCATGTGAGTGACTTCCTTCCATGAGGGACACGGTTTTGACACAAAACAGTCCAAACATTCCATTCCCCGCACACAAGGGCTTTGAATTATGTGGTCTCGTAGGTCTGTGGAAGGTGGCTTTTGACCGTATATAAATATATGTACGGCCAGTTTAAACTAATACATGGCCTTACATGTACGGGACATATATGTAGCGTATTTGTACTTATGTGGTTCTGGCCAACCTAGAAATAATTCATCCTTTCTTATGTGATCAGGGCATGATTGCAAAAGGCTGTCATAAATGAGAGTCCTAGACTGTGAGCATTGAGCCTTGGTATTGCTGCCTGTCCATGAGAGTTGAGGGAGTGGTTTGAGCAGTACATGCATTTCTGGCAAAAGTAGGGGGATTTAGCAAGGCGAAATTCCTCGATGGCGAACAGACTTTCGGAGTTGTATGCACCCTGAAAAATACTAGCGTATGGTTGGCGTGATGCGCTGCGGATTCTTAAACTCTACAGTGCAAGCTGCTTCCGCCACTTATGGATGCAGGGTGGCTCCCGCACAAGTGGGCACGGCTTGCGTGATTTCCTGCAGCTGGAGGCCCAGCATTGGCCAATCAAGCTGAAGGACGGAGTTTGTGCTGGACCCAAAGCAAGCGGGCTCACGCAGCCATGTCCCGCTACCGTGCCAAGCGCAGCTGTTGGGACAGCACAATTGCCGACTTCCTGAGACGGATGGCTGAGGTGCGTTTCTAGTTACCGAAAAGAGAGTAATCAGGCATGCGTTTTCTTTAGACTTTCCAGCACGGCTGCCAACCTCTTGAGACAAATGGTCAAAGTGTGTGTTTTACAAAAGTAAAGGATCAGGCAGGTACGTTCTATAATGCTTGAAGTATTGCCATTCGGGCTGGTTTAATGTGGGCTACTTTAGTTTGTAGGGAGTGTTTATCGATTATGCTGGTAATTGTCTGGTACCTACCCTAAGAGCAACTCACATGCACACAATCTCATGTGTCAAGTGTGTACCGTCACCGTGTGTACCATGACACATTTGTCTGCTTGCATGCCATTTTTTTGCAGGGTCAGGACACACGGCGCCCTCTTGTGATTGGGGTTGGGGCTTCCAGCTGGCTTCCCCCCACAAAGGGAGTCACCAAGCAGGCAGCTCCCACCAAGCTGCGCCAAGCCTTGACCCGTGGTGTGCTGCGTGGGTCTGGTG
>Ga0307974_1002576_pt1 | contig 12885 bp, 11 predicted proteins | sample OrgLakmetagen784_FD_201812 | JGI IMG/M metagenome (GOLD analysis project Ga0307974, IMG submission 201812) | Saline water microbial communities from Organic Lake, Antarctica - #784 | ecosystem: Environmental > Aquatic > Non-marine Saline and Alkaline > Saline | place: Antarctica: Organic Lake... | reverse complement strand
TCTGTCTGTCTGTCTGTCTGTCTGTCTGTCTGTCTGTCTGTCTGTCTGTCTGTCTGTCTGTCTGTCTGTCTGTCTGTCTGTCTGTCTGTCTGTCTGTCTGTCTGTCTGTCTGTCTGTGTCTGTCTGTGTCTGTCTGTCTATCTGTCTATCTATCCATTCATATATCCATCTATCCTCCAGCTGCATAGCTGCCGGTAGCAAAGCTGCTACAAATAGACAAGCCACGCTGTATTGGTTCAAAGCCACTATAGTGTAGTTTCAGAGGCCATCCATCGTTGATCACCGTCACACCTCAGTGAGGCTCCACGCCTCTTAAACCTGAAACCCTAAGGACCGCCAAAATATCTTCGAGATCTCTGTATCCAGAACTCTTGTAGCCTCAGGTATTTGTCAAAGCACAAATAAGAAAGTCAGCTCAAGACCTTGTACTTCCCCGACCTTGTTGTATCTCATAACTCATGTACCATCCTTGTCGCCTGTTTATTACTATTGCAAGTACCTGCTCTTGAAAATAATGTTTTGATTTAGAGAAGATTGCCTGCTTAGCGTCTGGGAGTTGGAGGAACGACACTTGAACAAGGGCTGCCATTCTCTTGATCTCCAATATTTGGTTGTAAAAGGGTTTCTCATAGGTATAAATGACAGACTTTTCAATGTAGCACCGCCTCTCTTTCACATGCTTTTACAGTAAGTAACTACTTATATAATTTATAATAGGTATATGGGGAACTGCTAACAACAGCTTGTTTGTGCATCGCGTAGCATAAAATAATACAATTGCTCCTATGCACATATGCACATAAAGACAACTAAATACCTACTACATGACTGTGGTAGCATCATATAATATACCTTATTATGTCACGTGCTAGCGAGCACCCATGGCTACTTCAAGACAAGTTTGACAGACAACGACGTGCATACATGTCTGCAAATGAAATAAGATGGAAGCAACAAGGATCAAGATGATGTCGAGTATTTCCAACAACCCTCTCCTCTGGTTTACTATCTCTTGCAGTTGGGACCAACATTTTCTTATAATTTCCTGTGTCTCTATATATTTGTGAGTACAAGGATAGATATGATTATATTAGATATTTTCTATCTCAGGAATTCTTATATCTATCTTGTATTTTATATTACACAGGAAATCCTGCTCGCACGCATGCTCGCTCAAACATCAGATACGCCAGACTGCAATAAAGCTCTCTGCTGTAAGCCCATGTAACTCACCACTTTCACACTGTTAGCTTGAGTTACGGAGCACAGACACAAACATATTAGCGCATGCGCATACCCTTGGACAAAGCAAGAGCTCCACCTCTTGCCCCCAAAAAGAGATCATAAGTGATTCAGGGAAAGATCCTCAAGACTGAGCTGGGGCGGCAGCTTCTGGTGCTTATGCCTCTCTGGATGAGGTGGATGGGGAGGCAGCGCATTGAGCTCATCTTGAATTCGCTTCAGGTCGCCTGAAATTGCAAATTTAATGTATGTATGTACTAAGCTACATAGCTGTATAAACATGATACATGACAAGGAGAATGGTCAAGGAAAGGAACAAGGATTTGGATACGAATCTTGCAAGGGCCTTCCTTGTACTCACAAATATAGTGAGTCCTGCTACTTGGGTGTAATCTGAGCAGGCCTTTCTCTAACCGTCTAGGCTAACTGTGAGATGAAAGAATGTTTACAAAGTACACCCACCTAATTGAGATCAATTTATGCGCGGAGACTAGACCCCAGAACCAGTCGTCGCCACCACACATAGCACACATAGCACACGAAACCTTGGGTACCCAGCATTTTTAAAATGGCTTTCCAGAATCATTGGCGCAGCACCAGAAGAGTGCCATACATTTCCTTCTGCTTTCCATGCGCACCTTGTAGCTGCGGGTTGCTGAAAACATCGTCCAGCTTCAATTCAGGGGCAGCTTGCCCTGAATCACCGCCAGCTGTTAATACCACTGCGCGTACAAGTCCATTGTAAGAGGCTAGTCTGTTTGTATAACTGTAGTCACCAATGCAGCTCGGATTGGCACGTCTACGGGTCATGACTCCAACATTACCAGCAGTGATGATGAAAAAAACAATCATGGATCCAGAGGGACGCATGAGCGTTTATGGTCAGGTTTGCCGAAAATGTGTGCTCGAAAAATGCAATTATCTATCTCATTATTTATAATATTTTCTACGTTATCATGTCAGAATTTTTTTCGGATTCGCAGAGAGATGGGGAGGCTCGCGCATCGCACGAAGCAGCAATGCGAGCAGAAAGAGGAGGAGTCACACCTGAAGGTTCGTAGCGCGCACGCTCATCAAAGGAGATGACGAGTGCAATAATGGTGTGTGACTCACACTAACAAACAATTGTACACGAAATAGTGTCGATTTTCACCGTCCAGACAAGTTTAATGACCTTGATGAGTGACTCGTAAACGCATACACAGCTCTTCACCTAGAGCTGGATGACGTCGAGCGGAGGTACAGCACTGTCAAGGAGGAGCAGCAACAGCAGCAGGGCATGGATGTGCACTATGTGCAAACCCCTATTCTCGGAGGTCCTCCGGTCCCGGCAGACACTCGTACAGGTATGTTCCCGGGTGTTTGTCATTTGCAAGTAGCTCAATAACAGAATAACATCAAAGCATCTTGTTGATGATTGTAAGTTCTCATAATGAGAAGAAATTGTTGGATATGATGAGAAATTTTAATGATCTGGCTCTCCATCCCTCGTTTCAGATACCCAGCCGACTGAAGAGCAGCCTCAGGGTGGAGGAGCACCTGAGCGTAGCCACCTGACGCAATCCATCAGCCGCGTGTCTGAGGAAGCAAATCTCCCTGATTTCAAGTCTGGGTAGGTTAATGCGCCGTGTACTTATAATTAGCAAGAGGAACCGAGGCAAGAAAAGCATTCCTCCCTAGACAAGCAAATTTCATCTTGTGCTGATGCCGTTAGGTCTGAGCGTGGCTATGTTAAAGCTTGGCAACTGTCTATCAAGCTACGTGTCTTCTGCTCGGTGTCAAACCAGTGTATCGCTGTAAAAAAGGAAGCATGTTGCTACGGTAGGCAGTTCTTCTTTCTCTTCGCAAAACTGGTTGTAAAAATGACATATTTTGTACAAATGAAGTAGGTTTGAGAGAAATACTTTTATTCCCCCTTGTGCTTGTTCCACAATCAAACGGACATGTATCTCGTGTGTGCAAGCCAAATTCCTAGAAGCAACATACATCCTGTGCAAGCTCTCTGGTGATCCTCTTTTTTCCTTGCCTTGCCTGAGATGTAAACGTAGGATTTTGTTTTGCTGCTTTTGACTTCTCTATATGTCTGATGCCCGCTTGCAATCCTACAATCTACCACATGCAGTGTGAATCTCGATAAAATCAAAGAAGCTGCGCATCTTGAGCAGCTCAAGCATCCTGCCTCCACAATCACCAGTGAGTGCTCCTGTGTTGCATAAAAAGTAAAAGAGTCTCTGGCGTGTTAGCGTGCATGCGTTGAGTCTTTCCTCATGCATGAGGCTCCTGCACGTCGCTACTGCAATAAAAACTTTGATCAGGTTTGGCTTTGGCGGCATAAATGAAGGCCTCCCTTATAAGACACTGCAAATTGCTTTTAGTAGACAAGTGTGGGAATAGCTTTGAATGCCTGATCTGTTTTAAATCCATGCAGGGAGTTTACAGTCCAAGATTTAGAGGTTCACTCATTCCATCTACGTGCGCCATCTCACAGCTCGCTCCAGTAGACCAGATATATATGATCAGGCTGATTGGGCAACCGTAGTATCGTGACAGTTGTCTTGATAGTGGTGAGCTAGATTTTAGTTAAAATGTACTTGTTGAAACCAGTTTTCTGCCAAATATTTAGAAAGCCAATTCATTTGTTTCGCATCGCCCGCTGTCCTGACTCAAATCTCAAATATAGTAATAGCACAGGAAGGAGCTCACACCATCTGTACTTCATTCTGAATCTGTCTGAAGAGCACAGATTGGCCATTAACGAGCCTGGCTTTTCAAAACATGGGCTAGTCTCGAAGTGATCTCATAATTTGTTTAAAGGAATTTCTGGAGTAAATTAACCTTCGCCCTCTGTTTTCAGCAGCACTGTAAGGAGACTCTGTGTATTTTAAACTGCTTCTGTCCACCCCATAAGCTGGAGATTGAACTCTCTATAATAGACGTGTATAACACCATCTAATTAATTCACAAATTGGAGTGGATTCGAATATAGATACATTCAATTGAATTCAATTTTCAACGTCATGATACTTCTATCGCTGAGGTCGCTGCTGCCCCGCGCGCTCCAAACAGCTGCCCCATGCTCAACAGGCGCAGCAGCGCACTACTTCTCCAGCGGCCCACCCTCCAAAAAGCAGGCAGCTCCCGAGGACTACAGCTTGGCCATGAAGCAGGCAGCGGAAATCTCGGCCAAAGTTCAGCAAAACCCTCCCGAGAAGGAGGTTGGGCTGGTCACGGGGGCTCCTTTAGAAGTGTTCAAGAGACAGGTGTGTGTGTGTATAAGAGGGTGGGGGGTGTGCGAGGGAGAACAGAACCGCGGGGCACAGTTGACAACAGGATGTGGAAATCCACACGCACATACCTACACATGCGCACACATGCACAATACACATGCACACACACACACACAGACACACACATGAATACTTGCACATGCTCATGCGCCCATTACACATATTCACACACACACACACACACACACACACACACACACACACACACACACACACACACACGCACACACACACACACACACACACAAATACTACGAAACAAAACGTGTACGTGCATACTTGCACGCGAAAATGCACATGCATGCACACACTCGTATATGCACATACGCATACACACACATATATACACACTCGTGTCGACATGCACATACAAGCACACCTACCCACATGCACAGGCCCACATCTATGCTCCATCAAAGACAGCCTCGCAGTCAGGCAGGGCCAAGACAATCCACAATTCCGCTGTGGCACCTGCGTGGAAGATTGAGTTCGACACTGTAGAAAAGTGTGTTTTCATGCTTTTTTTGTTAGATTGTGTGTGTGTATATGTGTGTGTGCATGTGTGTGCACAAGCGTGTATTTGTGTTAATATGCAATATTGTGTGTGTGTGTGGTGCGTGTTGCGTTGAGGTGTGTTTGTGTGTGCATGTGTTAGCACCAGCCTTATTCCACTCTGCTCTCACTTTGATGCTAAGCCTTGAACATCATCGCTTAAACCAGGACGTGGCAAAACTTTTTTCCGGCTGGGAAACAATTACCATGCTCATGGCTACATTTTCCTTTCTCCTCTTTCTTGGATCAATACCTGCTCATAACTGAGCACCATCAGCCCCTCTTTGCTGCTGTATCATGTTCACCACTGCTTCATTCCCTTCTCCTCTCCCTTTTAAAATGAATGGCAAGACCTCTCGTCTAATGAAGCCAAGCGTAATTATCTGTCTCCGTTTTTCTCGGCCGTTTCCACCCTCTCACTCCCTGTTTTCCTCTCTTCGGACAGATGGCAGAACCCTCTCATGGGCTGGACATCCACTGGAGATCTTTTAGAAAACGTGGCCCGCGCCTCCCTGGCATTCTATACCAAAGACGAGGCCATCAATTTCTGGTGAGCATTCCATACGCTTAAAAGTAGAAGGCATCAGCGGGTGTTTTACGTCCCACCATAAATGTGCAGGCTGGCCAAAATCATGGGTTGTGTACACAGAGCACACATGGAATGAGGTAGTCCACGATTGACAGTTTATAGTTTAAGGTTATTTATATTTGCACACGAAATCTTTGAAAGAAAAGCCCGCCCCCCCCCTTCTTGAGCATATAATGGTATACATGTTATGCTATCCGGCCTTTTGGATGCGTACTCCCATTGCGTTTAAATCCCACCATAAACAGCAATTGCTCTCCAAGGTGCCGAACGGAAGAAAACCATGGTCGCATGCCGGCGTCCGTGTTTGCAACCTGCCATGTAAGCTACTCAACGGCTGTGCACACTGCCCTTCTTTGCAGCCAAAAGCACGGGTGGGAGTACTCGGTAACCGAGCCTAACCGAGGTCGCTTGACGAGGCAGAAGCGGTACACCGGGTACGGCGACAACTTCAGGTACGACAGCAAGAGTCACACCCTGAATAAGATCGGCGTGCATTGAGCAAAGACTCGCAAATAGTGCTCACACTACCGAAGCCTCACAAAAATGTGGCTCATTTGGATTCGGTAAGCTTTTTCCCTCCCTCTAGGTGCTGGCAGGTGCTGAACACAACAAAGGGCGCTTGGTCCTTACTGTGCCTGGCTTTTCAGTGCATGTGGTGGTGGAAAATACACTTGCAGGTTTTGCAGATCCAAAGTTATTTTTCAAGTATTGCACAGTGCTACCCGAGTGCAAGTGATCGCTGGCAATCTGACTTGCTCACGCTCTTGTTTGCTGAGGTGGTAATAATGCGTGCCTTGTTTTAAAGGGTTTAGTAACAAGCTGAGCAAAGAAGGCTTATTAAAAGGCGAAGGTACGTACCTGAGTGTGCAGGGTGGAATATTGTCTCAATAACGGCTTGGGATATGTGAGCATTTATGCATATTCATTGAAGACAGTCTTTTCCCTCCTGCGATTGCAGCATCAAGCGGCACGGACTTCCAGACCTGTCTCACCTCCCCTCAGCCAAGCAATCATCGTAAGGAAACGTCTGGCATGAACAAGCATGCACTTTGTCCCCCTCCTTTCAAGCGTGTTTTGCCCTTATTGTACTAGTACTTATATGCTGCACGTGCCTCTTCTGGCATTTTTTTGTCGCACTTCCTATTTGTGTGGTTTGAACAGTCAGACACTGCGTGCTTTGGGTTGCACACTATTACCTTTTTCTGGCCTGATGCAGCCTTCCTGCCAGCTAGTCATTTGGTTCATGCACACAAAGGGCAAATCAGCCGAACAGTCTGGCTGAAGGTCCCCCCATGTAAATGTAAATCTAAATTCAAATCATGCACACAAATTCACAAATTAAAATGTAATGGATAGAAATCGGGTCCAAAGACGAACAGGAGGCCAAGCACTGTTGTTTGCTGAGAAGAACAACGATAGGGTCAAAGAACGTAAGGGTTAAAGTCAAAGAACGTGAGGTAAGGTAAGGTTACATCGCTATATGTGCCTCTGGGGCATCTGAGCGGAAATTTATAAAAAGCCTGCAACCAGAACCTCATCATGATAAGGTAATGTAAGGTTACATCACTTAATATGCCTCAAAGGGCATCCCAGCGGAACCTCATAAACACTGAAAGTAGGTATATTAAGTAATGAGAAAGGAGCGCATTAACAAGTGTCTGGAAAACTCCACCCCCCATCCAGGATAGGGTTTAAAAAACAGATACTTTCAAACAGAAATAGGAGTTTGATGAAAAGAAAGTGAATATGGAAAGAGAAGAAGGACCAAGAGAAAGCAGCAATAGGAAAGAAGGAACGGTGGCTGAGACCAGTTCTTTTTTACAACCTTACGTTTACTTTACGCTGGCTGATCCAGCAATGCTGCCTATCAGCCCAACATATGTGGCTGCCGGTTACCCCCTTTGTAAGCCCTTAAAGTGTCTGTGGAAGGCAGATCGCCAAAAAGCAGACAGCAGGATACTAACAGGAGAAAGCATATTAAGAAGACCCGTTTGTGTAACAAGTGCTGTGTCTGAGTGCATGAAACTGTCAGTGTGTGTGAGAGAGCCTCATGAAACCAGGAGCGCCAAGAAAACAAGGAGCAGCGGAGGAGAAGAGAGAACAAAGGACACAAGCAGCCCCAATCAGCACAAAAAGGCAAAGCAAAGCACGTGACACCACGCACAGAGTTGAAGCATGCAGCAAATAAGAAGCACGAAGGTAGCAGCTAGGCACGCAAGAAACGCACTAAGCAGCTCGCTTAAAGCAAAGCCCTATATTTGGCATCCCAAACCAGCCAAGACCAGGCCCGTAAGAGCTGACACATGAAAGCACGACGTCTAACACTGAAGAATAACGATAAGAACATAGCTAAGTAATTGAACAGCAGCTCTCTTCACAGCTTAAATAAACAGACAATCACTCTTTATTCTTTATGGTTGTCATTGATCTGTTCAACAAGGGGAAGAACTTATGAGCACACTTGGCTTTAGTAAAGGACAGCTAATAGTTTGCCGTAAGGATGTTGGTGAGCATAGCTAGTTGAGGATCCGAGCACGGCCCCGATACTATTGCCAAGGCCAAGTACAAACGTGTACATGACAAATGGCACAACTGCATTGTAGCAATAATTACAGCAATTAGCTGCCAGACAAGAAAGGCACCATGATGCGCTTTAAATTTGCAATGTTGTCTTTAATGCAACACAACAAAAGAGCGCCAAGAAATCACAGGAAGTACGTTTTGAAACCAAAAGTCAGGCCAAAACAAGTGCCACTAACACCAGAATTTTAGGGTGCCTCCAGGAAGAGACAATAACGAAATGCTAGACAAGTCAAAATAAGTACATACCAATCACGAACAAGGGAAAGAGGTCTATTAAATGCCAGGACCAAATAACGTCTCTTGACACCGGTACTAAGAAGTTGCTTGAAAGCCTCAAAATGTGTCACATAACCTCAGATCAGCAGTGCTACGTTGTACACATCCAACCAATTTGGTGCTGTATGCGTAGCATGAGGCTCATTGGTCAGCAAGGGTCAATGAAAAAGACTATTCATGATAACATGACACGACTAAGCATCCAGGGCGTCGCTGAGTTGCTGGATGTCCATAATGTACCAATCTGCCTTGGCTGCAATTTTAGGACGCGCGACCACCCCGCCATACCTGCGCAATGTTGAGGTTTGATCTGATCTTTGAACACCTCAATAGGACGTAACCAGCATGCGACATGCAGGATCAAGTTTTGGTTACATGAAGGGAAGGCTGCTCAGTGAGGACGAGGGATAAGGGGCGGCACGCAACACGTAAAGAGCACAGCAGCAGAGCGTCACTCATTCCATACCAAGAGGCAACAAGAAAATAAGAGAAATTTGCTGGTAGCCTCATAACAAAATCTTAATAAATGACCGGGCAGGTATGCCATATGAATAGTCAAAAACCCTGGTTAAGCTGAGAAGAAGCTGAGGGCTCAAAGCAAATTTACCGGAACAGTGAGCTTGAATTGCAAAAGCTTCAAGTAATCCACGCCAATTAGTGCTGTCATAGCGTCAACAGAAGAGAACTTACCCTACAAAAAGGGATGCAACACCCTCCAGACGGGCTTCCAAGTCTGTAGCTCCATCTCCGACCATCACTACCGAGGTGCATCCAAATTTCTCCTGTGGGTGTGGGAAGGTTAGGCTGTATTGTGAAAGGGCAGATTGGACAGAAGGCCTGGTTGGCTGCCCACAAAAGGCCTTAGATGCAATCAGGAAAATGTAGATGCAAAAAGGAATGGTTTAAACAAAACTGAATCAAGCATGCTATGTCCACTCCCTGATTCTTATGGCTGGACAGGACTCCAATGTTAGGCGTTACTTCTGAAGCTTAGGTCATCCTATACTGTGTGTGGGCATGGAGTCCTTTTTCCATCATTGTAATAGTACCTTCAACCCTCAATGCCCTAAGATCTCATTTGAAACCATTGCACATTGCACGCATTCTGGCACACAATGTATCTCTTCCTCTTCCCCTGCAACTTAAAGCAAACACACCACACCTCAGAAAGATAGTCTCTGTAGTACATGCAAGGGCTCACAAGAAAATACCCACCTTGATGTGTCGCAGTGCAGCTGGCTTCCCTCCACTCCGGCACGTGAACTCATTTTCGTCGAACCCTCGATATGCACCACTTTCCTGGACAGGAAACAAATGAAGGAAATAACCGTGCCGTGAGACATGGGTTTTGGCGCGCGACTTGATGTTGCTCTTACTACTAACAAAGGCCGAAACTTGGCTTGCAATACATTGGTGGCTGTTTTCATGCTGGAAGCCAGACAAGGCATGGAGTGTTATAGCCGAGCAATACATGTTGTAAATAATGTAGCGGGCAACAGAATCAGCAAAAGGCTCTTGTGTAAGGACCAATACCTATGTCCACCTCATTTTCCAAGACTTGAAGAACTAACTAGAACCCATCTGATCACTGTTAAGGTACCAGAGGAGGCTTGGACAACTTTGCGTTGCAAAAAGGGCATGTACTGCAATGACGACAGAGGCATATCAGGAGAATTGGCCAGAACCGTGCACATGCACCTTTCAATACCGTACGTACATTTCCCTGCTAAAATAGTCGTACATACACCGCATACGCATGGTTATGGCCAGCTCTGCATATCAGCAGAGCAGAAGCATGTTCAGCTTGTTACATTCATACACGGAATGGACTTTTCGTTTCGCGCTCCCTTTGCACCAGTTCATTCATCATGGGCCACCCCCACTCACATCAAACAAGATTGTGTTGGCAAACACGTGGTCTTCCGATATTTGCAAGCTGTGGGCAAGGGGGTGGATGATGTTACGGAAGCCACCACTGACGAGGAACACCTGTTTGCCTTGGGATTTCAAGGTCTTTAACAGCTCTGGGATGCCTGTTTGTGAGTACAACAGTGACAAGGATTTATAGATGCTTGTGGCCTGGATCCTTCAGGGCATTATCAGTGCAATTGCGTTCTAAGTGCACCAAAGGTTTGGAGCCCAGAACACCTCCGCCTAGAACGCTGTCGTGCTAGCATGGCAGGCCAAGATTGCTTGTTTTTGAGCATTCAGCTTGAGCTGCAAAGCATCTCAAGGGGGTACTCATAAGCGTGACCAAGCAGCTTATGCGTCCGGATGGCTCAGTGTGGCCTCTTAGAGAGGCTACAGGTGCCTAATAGCCTGCACTTACAGTTTTGCGCGTCATCTCAGGCCGTACCTTTACTTACGCGGTGTGGGTGTGCAGCCAGGAAGTCACGGATCGTGGATTCAGAGGGTTTCATGACGTCTAAGCGAAGGCTGAGGGCGGACTTGAAGTCCATTGAGCCTCCCATGGCTCTGGGGTTGCAATTGAGTTGTGTGTTGACTTCTTCCATTCTGAAGAGGTCAACCTTTCAAGCATTTATGACAGAGAAAGTTGGAAGCCTGCATCTTGGCAATGGACTGCCTCTGCTACTTGCTGGGGTAAAAGTGATTCCTGGGCAATAACAAACATATGCGCACAAGTGCCTACCTCGCTGTCATTGCGGCCACCTCCTCACCCACGCCCATGTAAGCAGCAAGCTCATCAATGGACTCGTCTTCACAGCTGCACACAGCAACAGGTTAAGAGCTTTTAAAGGAAAGAACAACAGTGCATACGGCAGAACAAGAAAATCTAGTGAGCTGCAAGAAGATTGAAACAGACAGGGAACACTCACAATGTGCTGTCGACGTCAAATGCCACTGCCTGCAAACATTTGCAGCACACCGAAGGAGTGATTTGATAGAGAGGCGAGCGTTTACATGGAAGTAGCGCAATTCACTGGCTCATCATGTCACACGTCTTACATCGGCAGCCTTCAGAGCTTGGAGGCATTCTGCTGTGGGTGCAGATGTGATGTCAGCTGCAAATAGGGGTGGGAGCGTGTGGCTGGGTTACAGGCTTGCAACGAGTCCATTTTTCCGCTCAGAGTAAGTGTCCGCGCTCTACCTTGAGGGCTCCCAGCAGTTGCCATTCTCACATGCTTCCGCCGTGTTGGAATTGTCTGGGCAGAAAGGGAGGGTGTGCTCTGTGCTCTGCCCAAAAGCTGCTGGGAAGCAGAAGAAAATCTCAGGTTCATATTTTTGAACAGAGCTCAAAACTCAATTATTTTTATTTAACAGAGCAGTCGATTTAATAATATACATTCTTGCTCAGACCGAGTCAGATAGTAGTAATGCTGGTGTCACCAGGAATGCAGGGCTTGCCCCACCATGTCAGCAGAAGCAGGCCTGCTCCCAGGGGAGTTTGCTTGGTCGTGCGGGCCCAGCAGGACGGGGGCCAAGAAGAGAGCAAGTGTGTAGTATGTGGGTGTCGTGCCCCTGATGACGTATGCAGCACGCTGCATGGCATGATGTATACACGGCGTACTGCCGGCAATGGAGTGTGCATCTCAAATACACCAAACAACATACGTGCAGGCTCGTAAATAAAATCAAGAGCCTAGGCCTTTCTCTTTTCACGCCCTACCAGAATCTACCAAAGCCTGGGCAGGTAAGCGTGTGTGTGTGTGTGTGAGGTTCCATGAACTGCATCCATATCTTTTGACAAAGTTCTAGAGCTCATACTTTTCCTCTCCTTTTGCTCATGCTTGTGCAGATTGTGGACGAAGATGATTTGAAGTGCGACGCGACGTTGTACAACTGCCGGGTATGTTGCTAATGTTGAAGAGGCCTGATGAAGAGAAACACATACACAACCAGACACACATACACACATTACACGCATCACACACATGCACGCATGTACTTGCACACATGCCCATACGCGTTCACAACATAAACAAAATGATATGTGCAAAGTCTAGAATGCAACGTTGCCCTTACTACCCCTCGTTGCTGTCCTTACTACCCCTTGGACGTCTTCTATCTACCCCCCGATGTCTGGCTGTGAGCTGTGCGTGATTTTGTGCCCTCCTTGCCTCTTGGAATACGCAGGCACTGATTCTCTCATACATTTCTTTCAAATACCGCAAGTGCATGTGCCCACCCCACCCCCTAGAAAAAGTTCTATTTGTGTACAAAAAACAGCATCCACCTCCCCTATAGGTATTTGTTTTGCTGTAACATTCAGCAACCACCCCCATAAAAAATGGAACCAGTCACTCTTGCTGTTGTTGCTGTCACTGCGGCTACTGCTGATGCATGCGAGTGCTAGCTTCAGTTGCTGCGTGGGTACTATAGCTCGAGCGTGTGCAT
>Ga0307974_1002573_pt1 | contig 12892 bp, 9 predicted proteins | sample OrgLakmetagen784_FD_201812 | JGI IMG/M metagenome (GOLD analysis project Ga0307974, IMG submission 201812) | Saline water microbial communities from Organic Lake, Antarctica - #784 | ecosystem: Environmental > Aquatic > Non-marine Saline and Alkaline > Saline | place: Antarctica: Organic Lake... | reverse complement strand
AACACATGCTGACACAACGCTCTTAGCAGTGACGTTACAGCAGTAACACACACACACACAAACACTCACGTACGGGGAGCAATTAACACATGCTGACACAATGCTCTTAGCAGAGACGTTACAGCAGTAACACACACACACAAACACTCACGTACGGGGAGCAATAAACACATGCTGACACAACGCTTTTAGCAGTGACGTTACAGCAGAAACACACACACACACTCACGTACGGGGAGCAATAAACACATGCTGACACAACGCTTTTAGCAGTGACGTTACAGCAGTAACACTCACACAAACACTCAGGTACGGAGAGCAATTAACAAATGCTGACACAACGCTCTTAGCAGTGACGTTACAGCAGTAATACACACACACAAACACTCACGTACGGGGAGCAATTAACAAATGCTGACACAACGTTCTTAGCAGTGACGTTGCAGCAGTAACACACACACAAACACACAAACACTCACGTACGGGGAGCAAGTCACAAATGCTGACACAACGCTTTTAGCAGTGACGTTACAGCAGTAACACACACACACATACAAACACTCACGTACGGGGAGCAATAAACACATGCTGACACAACGCTCTTAGCAGTGACGTTACAGCAGTAACACAAACACACACACTCACGTACGGGGAGCAATTAACACATGCTGACACAACGCTCTTAGCAGTGACGTTACAGCAGTAACACACACACACACAAACACTCACGTACGGGGAGCAATTAACACATGCTGACACAACGCTCTTAGCAGTGACGTTACAGCAGTAACACACACACACCCACACACACACACCCACCCACACCCACACCCACACCCACACCCTCACCCACACATGCATGTAGCCATGACACTGCCGAAAGAACCCATGCCGCTCTTTGAGGAGACAGGCATGCATTTACATCTTGGGAACAGGACAACCCGCCAGACGCACATCTGAGACTTACAGGTTAACGTACACCTCCTTGAGTGGTACAGTAGCACGGTTCTCCATGTCAATCTGAGGCATGGAGCAGAAACACAGAAGTTTAGCTACAAGCCAGCAGCACTCACAATGCCATGGTAATGCATGGAGCAGAAACACAGCAGTTTAGCTACAAGCCAGCAGCACTCACATTGCCAGCAGCACTCACAATGCCAAGGTAATGCAGCACTCACAATGCCATGGTAATGCAGCACTCACAATGCCATGGTAATGCAGCACTCACAATGTCAATCTGTGGCATGGAAGCAGAAACACAGAAGTTTAGCGAAAAGCCAGCAGCACTCACAATGCCTTGGTAATGCATGGGACGGAGATACAGCAGTTAACTACAAGCTAGCAGCACTCATAATGCCATGGTAATGCAGCACTTGCAATGCCATGGTAATGCATGGAGCAGAAACACAGCAGTTAGCTACAAGCCAGCAGCACTCACAATGCCATGGTAATGTATGGGACAGAGACACAGCATTCAGCTAAAAGCCAGAAGCACTCATAATGTCAATCTGTGGCATGGAGCAGAAACACAGCTGTTAGCAACAATCCAGCAGCACTCACAATGCCATGGTAATGCAGCACTCACATTGCCAGCAGCACCCACAATGCCATGGTAATGCATGGGGCGGAGCCACAGCATTCAGCTACAAGCCAGCAGCACTCGCAATGCCATGGTTGTTGCCAATTAAGGTTTTAACTAACTAATTTCAACTAACTGTGCAGAGCCAAGGCAATCGATCACCCAGACATCAGGCACACGCACTCAGAAACACGGGATACGATACTCAGAGCAGGCCAGTCGCTAAGTATCACCATATCCCTGTTGAATCCGATTTGAATACCAGTTTCACGATGCTCAAATGCCCTCTTTTCCACGATTGACGAAACAAACACTCGACTTGCGTCCTTTTTCTGCCCTGTCTGTTGCATGCATTCGTTGCATGCATCTACGTGAAGCTGCTTTTTTATTGTACGTCGCCGCCGCCTACATTGACAACAGGCTCTCTTCGCAACTGCTGCCTATATATAGGCTTTAGCTTATCACACACAACTCCAAGGCTGACCTGAATGGGAGCACTTGAGCCAATCTCCACCACATTGCTGGGCAATGTCATGCTGCCCGTGATGTTGCCCTTGTTGAAGCAGCAGCATGCGACCAAGGCTTGAGTGTCCCTGTTGGTAACTGGCCCTGTGCACATACAACAGTCCCTGTTGGTAACTGGCCCTGTGCGCATACAACAGTCCCGTTGGTAACTGGCCCTGTGCACATACAACAGTCCCTGTTGGTAACTGGCCCTGTGCACATACAACAGTCCCTGTTGGTAACTGGCCCTATGCACATACAACAGTGTTGGTAACTGGCCCTGTGCACATACAACAGTCCCTGTTGTTAACTGGCCCTGTGCACATACAACAGTCCCTGTTGGTAACTGGCCCTGTGCACATACAACAGTGTTGGTAACTGGACCTGTGCACATACAACAGTCCCTGTTGTTAACTGGCCCTGCGCACATACAACAGATGTGTGTACATGCTGAGCAGCCAGCCCAGGTTGAATGCCTCTGTGATCCAAACTTAATAAAACAAAACTGGCCCTGCGCACATACAACAGATGTGTGTACATGCTGAGCAGCCAGCCCAGGTTGAATGCCTCTGTGATCCAAACTTAATAAAACAAAACTGGCCCTGCGCACATACAACAGATGTGTGTACATGCTGAGCAGCCAGCCCATGTTGAATGCCCCTGTGATTCAAATTAAACAAAACAAAACTGGACAACAGATAACGCATTCAGGTTTCGGGATTTCAGGAAGGGAACAAGTGGAGCCATCATTTGCACTCGTCAAGGCAAAGACGGTGGAAACGGCTGTACATGTACACGGCTGCTGTACTACATGCTGATTGTGTGTGTGTGTGTGTGTGTGTACATGTTCACGGCTACTGTACTACATGCTGATTGTGTGTGTGTGTGTGTGTGTGCATGTTCACGGCTGCTGTACTACATGCTGATTATGTGTGTGTGTGTACATGTTTACGGCTGCTGTACATGCTGATTATGTGTGTGTGTGTGTGAATGTTCACGGCTGCTGTACTACATGCTGATTATGTGTGTGTGTGTGTGTACATGTTTACGGCTACTGTACTACATGCTGATTATGTGTGTGCGTGTGTGTGTACATGTTTACGGCTGCTGTACTACACGCTGATTGTTGAGTACTACACGCTGATTGTTGCATTCCTGGATCAAGACTCATACAGACTCTTCAAGTTTGTGTCAGATTAAGTATCAATTTTTGACACTGGTTGATTTTGTTTCACCAGCCAATTGCCATCAGCCAGAGTCTCGGGCTGTAGGCCATCCTTGTAACCCTTGTAACCCTTGAGCACGCTGATTGTTGAGTAATAGCTGTGCTATGCCAATAACTGTACACGGAGATTGCTCTCAATAGAAACCCATAACAAGGAAGTTGGCATCCAATTTGTTTTCGGGAGGTAGAGCACTGGTGCTTCAGGAACAAATACAAATAAATACAAATTTGACATGTGCAAGCCATTTCTGATACGATTGTCTTCTTTCCTTTTGTTCGGCTGCATGGCTATTTCTGTTACGATTGTCCAGTCATGCTGGATGTCAAAGCTGTTCTGCAACAGCACCAACAGCACCAACAACAAAGCTGTTCTGCAACAGCACCAACAGCACCAACAGCTGGTCTGCAACAGCACCAACAGCACCAACAGCACCAACAGCTGTTCTGCAACAGCACCAACAGGAAAGCTGTTCTGCAACAGCACCAACAGCACCAACAGCTGTCCTGCAACAGCACCAACAGCACCAACAGCACCAACAGCTGTTCTGCAACAGCACCAGGCAGGAACATCTGGTTTCAATGGTCAACTCCTCTGAAGAAACTGCTCGCTGTTGGGTGTTACGAAGTGCGTAGCGTACTATAGTTAACTAACTATAATTATCTAACTAAATATAATTAACTAACTATAGTTGCTGTTGTGTGTTACGAAGTGCATAGCGTACTATAGTTAACCAACGGCTATAGTTAACCAACGGCTAAGACAGTAGGGTGGGTGTATTTCTACTTATATTAAGAACTGCCTTCTGGAGTCGAGCCAGCTTCACCGGTCACCGTTGGACTAACCTCCAGTTAATTATACACCTTTCTCAAGGGACGTGTACACACATAACATTGGAAGTGCCACACACGGAAGTGAAAGACATGTTGTGACAGTTGAAAGGTACCGAATTTTTAGGGTTGGCCAGAACCATATACCGTAGGTTCACGATCACTTCGGAAATTAAATAATTATTTGGCAAATAAACGAAAATTTTTAATAATTCTCGGGGCCCTCTCCGAACTGAATTCGAAGTGATAAATTAATTATTCTAAGTGGTTTTCAGGGAGGTTTCAAGAATTAGGCTCCCAGCGTGCCCTGGTTGTGAACCCCTAACCCGTTCTTCGAACCCCTGTCCCTAGCTGAGAGGCTGGCAGCTCAGCTGAGGGACCATGAGAAGCTGCAGAGGGAGAGGCAGCTCAGGAAGCTGGCAGAGGCATAGGCAAAGGCAAGGGGCGCGGCTGTGAAGAGGCATAGGCAAAGGGAAGGGGCGCGGCTGTGAAGAGGCCCGTGGGGCGTCCATGCATGCTGCTCCAAGAACAAGCCTCCTCCTCTCACAGGCCCTCCAGGCCCTTCCCTTGGGGCATCCACACAGAGTTGGTGAAGATGACAAGTGGGTAAGAGGGTTGCTTCGTTGATTGAGGGAAGCACCTGTGCCAGCACTCAGCAGTGGTTCTCCCCATGCAGCCAATGGGCAGTCTGCCCATCAGCCTGCACAGCAGCAGCAGCAGCAGCAGCAGCAGCCAGTGGGGTCTCTCGAATTCACAAATTAATTCTTGACAGGGCCTGCCCGAACTGGATTCGAACTCGAAAATTAATCCCCAGACCCCTCACGAAGTAAAATCGAAAATTTAATTAATTTTTAAAATGTGTGGTCCCGAAGTGATCGTGAACCTACGGTATATACGGTGTATATACGGTATTTTTGGCAGGGAAATGGCAGGGTCATATACGGTGAATATATACGGTTCTGGCCAATCCTAAATTTTATATGTTGCAGCATATATATTGGCCATCCTTTCCACCTCATAAAGTAAGGGCTTATAACCCTAGGGGGACCAATTTCAGGAGTTCATTATCAATCAATCATTAATTGAGTTCAACAACGCCTTCCAAAGCCTACGTACACCCTTGCGGGTGCCATTCTGCTCCTTTAAACAGTGTGTGCATTCATCTGCCTTATACAATTTTGAGACGACATATTATAGGTGAGTCATAAGGCAAGTATCGATGTGCTCACGCTCTTTATCTGACCACCTGATTGGTGCTGAAAGCTGAAACCTTAATCGTACTTAGTTACTTCAATGTTACATGTTTAGGGTTGGCCAGAACCTTATATATGCACCGTATATGACCGTATATTTTTGTGATTTCCCTGTTAAAAATACCGTATATACACACCGTATATATATGGTTCTGGCCAACCCTATACATGTTGTACATGACACCTGCAAGTTTGAGACCTTTTCTGATTGCTTGCTTACATGCATCCCTGTTACTATTGTTTGCCTACATGCATCCCTGCTACCATTGTTTCCCTACATGCATCCCTGTGCCTTCTACTCTGGGGCAGTCCAAGCCAACTTGTGGCCAAACACACAGACCCTCCCCTTCTTTAAAACTCCCCAACAAGGGTGTCAATCAGCAGGGCTCGAGCTCAGGATTCCAATGACAAGTTAAAAATAAGGAACAATTGCTCCTGATGAACTCTGAAGCACCTCCTAAAACTCCCAGGACCGGACTCGCCCCCTCCAACCCCGACCCCCTCAAATCGACTCAACTATATATTGGTCAACAGATCCTGACGTCAGAATCTGGAATATATAGATCTTGTCCGGATCAACACTTGGTTTCTGGCGCCTTATGCATGGAGGCATTTTTTTGCTGAAACTTTCAGTGAAAGTGAAGCAAAGTTGGGCATTACCTGAAGAAGGGACCTGGCAGTAGTTGATCACTTTTAGAGGAACATTCATGGACCTGACATTGGATGAGCCTCCCATGAGGCATGTGGCCCGCAGATAGTACTGAACCCCACACCTGCATCAAATCATATGGTTACTTTATTTTTGTTCATGTCTCATATCTCATATCTAATACATCACATCCAATATGGTGACTTGCTCATCACATCATATGGTGACTTGATTTTTTGTTCATGCCCCACATCTAATACATCACATCCAATAGACTGCACAACAAGGGAGCGCTAGATTCATCGTGCCTCACACCTGAACCACATCATATGAAATGCACACCACGCATGCATACGTAATTACAGTGTACGCACGGCAAATAAATCACAGAGACTTCACCAAATATACGAACATATACGGTGTATATATTATGGTTCTAGCCAACGTACCCACCTGTGATACTTGCTCCTGCCGGAATGATTCTCAAGGAATTTGGTTTCAGGTTGTGGTTCTTGGAGTTTAGGATCCCACCGGTTTGTTTGCATCCTGTGAGTAACAGTTGGAGATGAGTAAATCACACCTCAATGTGCATGCTTGTGGTGCTTTGTGTGTTTAACGTTGATCATGAACGGCAAGGCAAATATTTATAAGGGCCTGCGCACTTTGCGTGCACGGTTCAGATTTCGTTGGGAGGGAAATGCAGCAAACTAAGCTGAAATCAACCGAACCAATCAATCAACGTAACTCTTGCAGGACTTGAGAGACACCAGAAAGCTGGCAGAGCACGTAACGTGCTCAAAGGGGAAGTCGGAAATGGCTTACAGACGCACGTGCAAGGGTGCAGTTCTGTGATCTACACCCTGGCCTGTCTGCCACAGCACTGATGCTTACAGGCAGCATTGATTGCACAGCAAAAGAAAGGGTGCAGGTCTGTGGTCTACACCCTGGCCTGTCTGCCACAGCAATGATGCTTACAGGCAGCATGGATTGCACAGCAAAAGAAAGAGCATGCATTACACACCCTGCTCTACATTGCTTACATTTGATGTTCTTTGTTGATAATTGCCAATTCATTAGTGCAGCTGTCTTTTTGATTGATTTATTTGTCGGGACGTATAGGTTGAGCAGCCATGCCAGGCTGGAGGCCTTAGTATTCCAAACTAAACTTGATTATTGCCAACCTCGATGTGTGCTATAGAAAGAGTGTGCTATAGAAAGAGTGTGCACGTGTGCACTCACTTGCTGGGAACCACAGCTGTGCTCACCTAATCACTAGCTGTGCACACCTCATTACTGATGTGCACACCTCATCACTAAATTTGGTCACTGCTTCAGATGCACAATCTGTCACTAGTACACAAAGTAATCCATGCTCAAATTGCAGTACACGTAATCCATGCTCAAATTGCAGTACACAAAGCAATCCATGCTCAAATCGCAAGAAAAACGCTTTGGGTGACAGGTGGTTGGCCTTATTAGATAATGTTAATATCTAGGGATGTGCCAGCCTCTATTTCAGGCTTGACACCACTGCTGTCAAAGCCTGCAGGGCTAATAGGGTGTGTCCGTTTTCAGGAGATATTCATGCCGATGCCGAAGCAAGGGCAGGCGCAGGGGGTCTGAGTGAGGATGTGCCTGCCTGCAGGCCAGGCAGGCCAGGCAGGCCAGGCAGGCACGTTCCCCTGCAGACTTCAAAAACTTCTTGCAAAATTTTCAGTCAGGTCTCTTCACGGTAGTTCGTCACTGATTAAGCACCGGAAACACTCATTACAATTAAAAACCACCAACCAGGGCCTATGTCAGCGAGCCTCGCTGGCAAATCCCCACACCTTATTTATAGGGTTGGCCATATCCGTATTCGTATAATTATATGTATTATACGGTACGGTATATACACCGTATTTTTCAGCCTCCCCCCGCCGTATCCGAATTCCGTATTTCCGTATATACGTATTTATACGGCGTCCCCCTGACATACGGATCTGGCCAACCCTACTTATTTACCCTTGCTTAATTATCGCAATTGAGGAAGCGCTATGCATACAACCAGGGATGGTTGATATTAAAGATGTTAAATACAATGAGAAACACGATAAAAGCATTAGTGCTAATCATCTCTGCATACAACACGCCTGCTCAGACAACGCACACTTTGTAGCAATAGTGTACGCTTTATAGCAAACACACTTTTTGCTGCAAACGCCTGTGCCCGGGCTTTAATCTAAGTATAACAAATCAATAACCTACCGCTCTTCGATTGTATCCACCCACAGGTGCGATTCAGGCATCGACTCAGGCAGTTTAAACTCAAACTGGAGCACGTGGGCACCTGCAATCACTCGGGATTTTGAAGCAGAAAAAACATATGCAGCGTTTACCTTCTTGCAACCTTTTTACGTCAGCTTAGCCAAGCCCACCCAAATTATTGCCTGAGAACAAAAACCACTATCTGAGCATGCAGGAGGACCCTACTGTTAGATATATCGAAGCACCCCTGCACAATCAGTGCTGATTGCTGCCCAGTTGTGGATGCCCTGACAGAAAGGCGATTTAATAAAGGTCCTCCCTGGCACCAAAAATATACACATGGGTGCTATGGGTTTTTGGTCACATTTTGGTAAAGTGGTGAGGGTCCGGTTTTAAATTCCTTAGGACCCCACTGTTGGCAGGGGATATACAAATTACCATTAAGCAGCAACCACTGACCTTCTTGTAAATGCAACCGTTTTGCTGGATTTGTTGAATGCTATGATGCAAAGAGAAAAGTTGGAGAGTTTAAATGTTTCTATGGTGCCCAGGTTAGTTGGGGTTCCCTGGTTGGTAGGGTGTTTCCTGGTGAGTCTGACTTCAATTTTGGTCTTGTGAAGTGTCTGGCAAAATTCAACGAAGCAGTCTGTGCTTGGAGGGGCTGACCGAGACCTGATGATTAATCCAAGGTTTGCAGCGGTCGCTGCCCACCACGACCACCCACCCCCAGCATTTGAGGCCATAAAATTCCGCAGGGCGTTTTTAGGAACCAAACTGAAGACCTATTACACACACAGGGTTTTAGAGATGCACCCTTTCTGCCAAGAGATTTGGTTCCCGCACCATGTCCTGAACTTTCAAGGGTTTAAACCCTAACCCTAACCCTAACCCAAAGTTTCACCCCCCTTTCTTTTGCTGTAATGCGTTTGGTCAGACCCTAAAACTGTCTGGGAACAAATTTGATGGTAAACATTGGACCAGAAGCTGCATGTTACGTTAATATATGCATCACGTAAAGAACAGAATTGCCATCTATCACGCTTGCATCAAATAAAGAACAGAATTGCCATCTGTCACGCTTGCATCACGTAAAGAACAGAATTGCCATCTGTCACGCTTGCATCACGTAAAGAACAGAATTGCAATCTGTCACGCTTGCATCACGTAAAGAACAGAATTGCCATCTGTCACGCTTGCATCACATAACGAATTGAATTGCCATCTGTCACGCTTGCATCACGTAAAGAACAGAATTGCCATCTGTCACGCTACCTGCTAAGCAACGTTTCATTGCACTTCTACATCCACGCAACTATTTTGGCAGGGAAATGGCACAAATCCAGCTCCCTCACACCTCAGTCATTAACCCCATAACGTTTACGCAGAATATTGCATACATGTAATCAGGCAGGGATAGGCCATACGGCGTATTATATATATCATATCTATCATTTCTTATAATACGCTGTATCACATTTAGCGCGTCTTTTACCGTTTTAAACAAACCAGGTCCATTTGGGGTCAATAATTAGCACTCACATAAGAGTTTTAAAAAACGAACGTATTATACGCATAATTCGTATCTATAATGCACGATTTTACAGTATTGAACGTCTCAAATGACCGTATGACCCATCCCTTTTATAGGTATTCCCTTAATTTATTTTTGTTTAATCATTTGTTGACATTTTCGAGCCATTGGAATTGTGACAGCACTTAGGGGGCCATTACTTTGACCAATCTTTGGTGCATTTAAATCTTTCTGTTGTTTTGGTTTTTTAGGTTGCTTCTTCACTTTTGGGGCTGGTTCTGGTTCTTGTTCTTGTTGTTGTTCTTGCTCTTGGGTAGTTTTCGTTCTGTTTCTAGAGGGCATCTTTTTTATTTTTATATTCTCATCTAGAATCAACTCCGTATACCCTTTATTAAGACAATACAGTATTCTTGAACGCATTTCAATAACTTTGAAATTGCAGTATTCTATCACATTACAACCATCAACTCGGTGTGGATATTTTTGCTTAAATAAGACTTCTCTGCTGTTACGTATGTCTAGGGTTGGACGGAATTGTATAAATACACCGTATGGCCAACTCTACGTGTGCCATCCATACAACCTGAGACACGTCTTGAGAAAATAGTAGGGTCGGTCAGAACCACATATGTATACGGTGTATGTACGGTATTTTTAGCAAGGAAACCACCAAATGTAAGGTCATATGCGGTTCTGGCCAACCCTTTGAAAGAGACAATGATGAGATGACTGTTACCGAAATCTGTGCATGCTTTGGTCCCAAAGCTTGGTTATCCTAGTACCACACAGGTAAACATCAATGTCACGCCCCCAGAGTGTCTGACGGCATTACCTGGCTGGAGAGAATCCTTGCCGTGCACCGGCATCTCTGACCGCAGGAAAGAGGACACGACTGCACACAAAATGTAAGGGCTCTTGGGTGAGCAGCGTACGCGTGGTGGGAATGTGGAAGCTCCACACGTCATTCCCAAAAAGTCAAGGCAAGTATTGACAAAAAATAGCTCAAGGCTTTAAGCAAAAATTCTCCAGTTCAAACTCATGATGGTCGCATTGGACTGCCTGCCTGTAATAACCAGCTGACGCGCAGCCTATAACATATATAGTGCTGGCCAGAACTGAATGTATTAACCGTACATGACCGTATATCTGGCGATTCCCCTGCTAAAAATACCGTTTATACACCGTGTATGTATGGTTCTGGCCATCCCTAAACATGTATAGCAACAATTGATTTGCAACAGGTCTGAAGCAACCCAGGCCTATGTCATGCACAATATGTTATTCTAAATGAGGGAGACAGATGACACCAAGCACGGATAATGAATTGACATCCCAAATACTTGCTGCTGTGTATTTCATGGTTTAGATGCGTGTACGGGGCAAAGATTAGGCAGCATGGTTTTGATGCATGTACAGGGCAAATATTAGGTGGGAATCAGGAATCACATGGAAGATGGAAGATGGACGACAAGCGAGTGTATAGACGTAAGTTATTTCGAACGAGGGTCATCCATGCATGAAATATGTGATAATCAGTTTGGTCAACACGTGACTCACAATGGTAGAACTCCTCATGGCTATGGCCACTAGAGCCACCACCACCATGACCGTCACCATGACCCCCTGTGCTGAAAGACACCTGCAAACGAACGCATTGAGTTGAGATTTGCTGTACCAGTCCGTTGCTGACTCCGATCAAATGCCACACAGGTCAAGCTGGCATCAATCGACTAAGCAGTGTGCACACCTAACTGCACAAACAGGATGCACTGCTTCAAATATCGAATAGCGGCTCAAAAGAGCTCACACAAGGAGCGTGACCAAACCTTAGAAAGTCAAAGAGCTACACTACACGCGCACCTGCCATGTGACGAACTCTTGCCCTGTCGCCCATAAAGCACAGGAGAAAGAAGGTGTCAGGGAAACGTTTTACATGGACAAGGATGCTGTATACGTGCGATGCGAGCGACAAGCATTCCTCTTTCCTAACTACGTGTTCCGTAAGACAACACGTGGGGTATTTGGTATAGGTATGCATCCTGGGGTTGACGCAGTTAAGGTTATTCCTCCTCATTGCAAGAGCAAGCTCACCAACTACTCGAAGCACGATGGATTCTGCCTCAATTGGCTCGACGGCCACAAGGATAATCTGCCCCCTGTAAAGAGCAAATGGATGTGCGTTATAGCGTCATATATAGCGTTATAGCGTCATATATAGCGTCATATATAGAGCCCTCCGATGATGCTTTACCCCTCACACATTGCAGAGCTTCGTTCCTTTTCAGAGTCAGCAGGCCTTATTGCAGAGGTGTTTTGGGGAGTTAAAGGGGTGAGTGCCGAGCAAGAGCTGCTTGCTGAACACGCCTTCACGTGTGAGTTGCCCTCTCAAAAAATTGAGGCAGGCATTCCACAGGGCTACAAGTGAATGCCATTCACAGCATTGCTGAGTCAGTCTAAGAGCTTAAGACAATTCTAGCTGTCTAAGAGGAAAGAGGAGCATGAGTGGCCCATCAATGTTGCTTTCCATTGTAGCCACGCATAGTGCAGACAGCCAACCAACTTGCCTGATGGTTTCCCCGCTGAAATACGTCTCCCTTTCGGTTTGTACATGGATGTGCGACGACTGGCCCTGCATGTTGGGAATGAGCAAACGCCGTTGCTCGCCGTGCAAGTGCACAACCAACGGCTTGGATTTGCAGGCCAAGGGTGTGTGCGTGTACTTGCGTGTGTACGAGTGCGCTTACGTGGTTGAGTCAGCTGTCCGGATTGCAAGCGCACCTGTCCCATGCTGACGCCTCTGAAACGTTCTACGCAGGATTTGAAAAGGAAAATTGTAATGCCAACGTGCCGGCAAAAAGTAACCGAAAACGTTTTGTGCAATTATTGCGTGCGGTAAGTATAATATATAATCAGAACGTTCGCTTGTACATCAAAGACACACACGAAGCTTTTCAATAGTATGCTTAATACCAATAGTGACACTTTGCAGAGGGTAGTCCAGGCTGATCTCAATTTACAGCCTCGTTCAAGTGCCGGCTGGACAGCTCAATTGCACGTGCGCGCACAAATTCATACC
>Ga0307974_1002565_pt1 | contig 12900 bp, 19 predicted proteins | sample OrgLakmetagen784_FD_201812 | JGI IMG/M metagenome (GOLD analysis project Ga0307974, IMG submission 201812) | Saline water microbial communities from Organic Lake, Antarctica - #784 | ecosystem: Environmental > Aquatic > Non-marine Saline and Alkaline > Saline | place: Antarctica: Organic Lake... | reverse complement strand
CCCCCCCTGCTCACGGGGATGACCAGCAGCTAACCAGCAGCAGCGATGGCAGCAGCAGCAGCGATGAGGCTTTGGTGTCAAACGGGCACCACCACTTGCCAGCTGATGGTAATGCTGCTGCACGCACCCTGCGTGGCAGCACCATGCAGCGCCTCAACATGGTGGCGTCCTCGCTAGAGTCCTCCACCTCTCCCCCCCAGCAGTCTTTGCCGACCCCTCCTGAGCAGAAGCAGGCAGCAGCAGGAGCAGCAAGAAATACAAAATCAGAGGCACACAGCTCTCATGACCAACCGGACAACCTTGAGAAGGTGGGAGAGTAGAAAAAAAACAAGCCGTGCCAGACGTGGCTGAGATGCCCCACCGCGTGAAATTTCAAACGTTTGCATGTTTGCCCTCCTGCGGACTCTCACGTGGTGTGACAGAGACCATGACTCCTGCATTTGGCATACAGCTCAGGTATTAAGACACTTGTTGACCGAGAGAGATTGTAGTTGGCCATTTCATCCGAGGTCTTTGTGTTCTTTGTCTGATGCTGCAAGGAGTGACTGTTCAGTTCAGCTCATGTATTTGAAGGCACCAAAAAGTCTGCTTTGTGTGTGCGCAGAGCAGCAGATGTTTTATGAGCATTAAAGTCGCACTACCGCACATTTGTGTTCATTTGTTACGTCACGCGTGCACGTTCAATGGCAAGGTTTGGAGCAGGAAACAAGCCTGTTTGTGCGCCTTTGCATGCAGCCCCATTACCAAAAAGGCCCACAAACAGGCTTGTATCCTTATTATAAACCCTTCCACAACAAAGCCATAGATGTCTGGAATAACTTTAACCATGTGTTTGTGTGAGTGCGTGTGTTTGCGTGTGCGTGTGCAAGTGTGTGTATGAGTATGTGTGTGTTAGTATGTGCTGAACCAGGAAATAAAGGCATTTTGACAAAGCAGAAAGGCTGTCAGTTTCCTGTATGTGTGTGTCCTCACCTTTTCCTGTATGTGTGTGTACTGACCTGTGTAGGACAAGGACAAGAAGGCAGCTGAAGAGAAGCTGGCAAATGAAGAGAACCTGATGGTGGAGGAGATCAGCAGCTGTGAGAGCTGGAGGGACCTGCTGGAGATTCTGGAGGATGAGGCTGCCCCTAAGGGGTCCGGTCTCACCATGTTTGTGGGCGTTAAGGTGTGTGTTTTGTGTGTATGTATGTGTGTTTGTGCGTGTGTGTATGTGTGCATGTGTGTGTATATATGTGTTTGTGTGTGCATGTGGGAGCGCCATGCAGAAAGCTGGCTTTGTTAATCCATGGAAAGCGTGAGCATCATGGTGATTGTTACGGTCTGCTGCGCTGTGGTGTATGTTTGGCAATCACATGATGTCCGCTTTGTACCTTGGTGTGTCAGAGAGCCGAGTTTGTTTGTGGGTGCATAGAGGAAACTGTGAGCAAAGCATTTTATTACATGCTGTGCCCGACCGCCCCCCTGCTCAACCAATAGTGCACCGAAAATCTCACACACGCACACACAGTCCCTCACTCACACCTGCACGCACCCACACATGGGCACTCAGCCGCATGGCTTCGCTCATCCGTGATGTTATCTGAAATCGCACTCACGTCGGGTTGGCTAGAACCGTATATGCACAACGGTAATTGTATGTTTTCCCTGCTAAAAATGTTGTGTATACAACATCTATATGTAGTATGGTTTTGGCCAACCCTGCGCTCACGCACACATGCTTACACACACACACACACACACACACATGCACACGCACACACACACACAAACACACACACACAAATACACACACATGCACACGCAGGCACTCAGCCGCATGGCTGCTCTCGGCCGAGGCCTGCCCCCCTCTGAAAAGGCAATGCTTCTGGCAGAGCCTGGCTTCCTGGCGTTAGCTCGTGGCCTCCTGGGTGGCGTGCCCGGTATGAAGCCCATCCAGGTGGCCAACTCTATGGACGCGTTCGCGAACCTGGGGGTAGCACTGCACCATGAGGCGATAAAGGTGTGTGTGTGTATATGTGTGTACATTAGTGTGTGCGTGTCTGTGTTTTTGGAGGATGCGCGCGCTAGCAATGGGGAAGCTGCTCCACAACAATGTGCTAGTACATGTGCCTTTTGTACCTGCTTTTTAGTGCATGGCCGCATGCATTGCGCCCCTTTCTTCCTGACTCCTGATGCTGTTGCCTGGTGCGCAAAACCGCGCTTCTGACGTGTGTGTATGTGTTTGTGAAGAGTTTTGGAACCCTCGTCCGAAGGACTCAGGTTCCCTTCTGGCTGGGTTTTGCACTGGGTGTGCAAACGGGCACTAAGCGAGAGTTAAGGGTTCGTTGAATTACAAACCCTTCCGAGTAGAATACCATTCATAAATATGGATATAAAAACCACTCTCCTCGTGAATACACATGCAGATGTATTTGGAGCGCTGCAAAGTGTGTGCAGAAAAGATGAACGGAAGAGATGTGGCCATTCTGATGCATGCGTTTGCGGTGATGCGCATCCAGCCTGGCCGAAAAACCCTGGATGCTATTGGATTCCGGGCCGCCCAAATCTTGCAAGAGCGGTCAATGCAGGGGCAGGTGAGCTTCTTGCAGCTGGTGTGTGTATATGTGCGCATGTGCGTCCATGTGTGCCAGTGTTTGTTTTGTGTATGTGTGTTTGTGAGTTGCTGGATGCCATCAGGTCACACGGGCTGTGCACATTTTGCATGAGCGGTCGATGCGGGGCAGGTGAGCTCCTTGCGGCTGGTGTGTGTGTGTGTGTGAGTGTGCGTGTACGTCTATGTGTGCATGTGCGCGCGTATGTGTGTGCATGTGTGCATGAGTTTTGGTCCCTGGGTGCCTCTAAATTTGGAGCCGTCCGCATGTTGCAGAAACTGGACAGGTGTGCTTGTTTCCTGTGCGCGTAAGTAAGAGCGCGTGTATGTGTAAGGGGGTATGTTTCTGGATGCGGCTATGGGTACACAAGGCTGTGTACTGTTTATTCTGTACATCCTGCGCACTATTTATACCGTACATTCTGTTTGTACCGTACTTCCTGTCATACCGTACATCCTATTAATACCATACATCCTGCGCACTGTATATACCGTACATCCTGCGCACGCAGTGAGAGCAGGGGCATGTTGCTCATTACATGTGCTGCACACGTGCTTTACTACTTATAATTAGGGTTAACCAGACTTGTATGTATACACAGTATGACCGTACATTTGGTGATTTACCTGCCAGAAATACCGTATATATATATGGTTCTGGCCAACCCTACTAATAATGCGCTAATGCGCGTGCATGTGTGTGTGTGAAAAGGTGTATTTGTTTGTGAGTACACACAAGGGAGACGAAAGAGGGTGACGTGGTAACACACACGTGTAAAAAACAGTCACACACACAGCTCAATGAAAGGGAAGGACAAAACGGCGCCGGCCCACTCTGCCATGTCGGTTACCTACTTGCCAAACACTTTTTCTATATTTGTTGTAGAAAATCGAAGACAGCTCGTGCCTGTGCAACGATGTGTCGAATGCAGATGCAACTGCAATTGATATGAAATCCGCATCCCGTCCCCCCATGATACCTCATATGCTGTTGCTGCGCGTGCTTACTTTTTGCTCTCTGAATTACAAGAAAGGATGCTTGATTGGTACATGCACATTTTTCCAGGCAAACACATGCGCATGATTTGACAACTGTGTCCCACCTCCTTCCGTTCCTTCCTCGCAGTCCTTGTCCATGCTGGTGCACGCGTGTGGCGTCCTAGATCACAATTCCTTCCTCGCAGTCCTAGTCCATGCTGGTGCACGCGTGTGGCGTCCTAGATCACAAGAACCGAAGCTCCTGTCAAGGCTGCAAACTACTACTCGTCTCTTTTTCTGACCCCCTCTCTCCTACCCTTCCTCCTTCGCAGTCCTTGTCCATGCTGGTGTACGCGTGTGGCGTCCTGGAGTACAAGAACAGGCTACTCATGGCCGCCGCTGCAGACGCAGCTGTACAAATGATGCCCCAACTAGCACCTCAGGTTAGAGTTTGTATTTGCGCTTGTATACATGTGTGGACGTGTTTGTGTGTGTGTGCGTGCCCACAGGGACCCCAGGGTGTCCACTATAGGCCTTGAGTACTTAATTTGGGTACTTACACACGTGCACATGCGCACTGACTAATGCACACACTCGCACACACACTCACGCATACGCACAAACGCACGCACAAACATACGCACACACACACTCAAACACACATACACACGAACATGCACGTGCACATGCACACACGCATGCACACACGCACACCACAAATACACCACATTTCTTGCAGGCTGTATCAAACTTGTCTTGGGCGTTTGCCAAGCTGGGCTACTATTCGTACGCTTTCCAGCGTGCCTCCCTCAAGACCTATGCCGACAAGGCAAGCAACTTCACCTCGCAGGAGGTGTGCAACCTCCTGTGGGCATGCACACGCCAGCGCTTCCACCCAGAGGTGCGTGTGTGGTGCATGTGCATGTGTGTGAGGGTGAGGGTGAGGGTGGGAGTTGGTGCGGGTATGGGTGTGGGTGTGGGTGAGGGTAGGGGTAGGGGTGATGGTTGAGTGTGGGTGTGGGTGTCGGTGTAGTTGTGGACGTGGGTGTGTTTGTGAGTGTGCACAAGGGTCGTGTGGAGATCTGCAGTGTTAGCATCTGGTTAAGTCCTGTGTGTGCACATGCCAGCATCTCCACACAAAGCTACGCACATTATGCGTCACTGTGTATATGTCTTTGTTTCTGTGTGTGTATGTGTGTGTGTGTGTGCGAGTGGGTGAGGAGGAGACCTGCCTTTGAGATTTGCGAAGTTTGTGGACGTGTGCTCAATAAACGTGGGCGTGCGGCAATGTGCTCAATGAAGGCGTGCACATGCCTGCATTTCATTCTAAGGGGTATGTGGCAATGTGTGCGTGCTGCAACACTTACGCTGGTACTTAACCTACACAGGCTTATGCACACAAATATGTGCACACGCTCACACACACGTGCTCTTCTTGTTTCTCACACACACAAACATAACACATACAGGACGTGCTAGCAGCGATGGTGCACAGCCTTATGAAGGTCACGCACACGCTCACACACATGCTTTTTAACACACACACACACACGCGCACACACACACACATACACACATGCACTACCTCACACACACACACATAACATGCTAGCAGTGACGGTGCGCAGCCTTGCAGAATACACGCACTCAAATGCTCTGTTTTACACACACACACACACACACACACACACACACACACACACACACATACACACACACATGCATACATGCATAACCACACACATGCACACAGGACATGCTAGCAGTGACGGTGCACAGCCTGGCAGAACACAAAAAATTCACACGCACGCACAACATGTACAAACTCACACATACACACAGGATATGCTAGGAGTGATGGTACGCAGCCTGGCAGAACGCTCGCAGCATCTGAGGGGGGCCGACTTTGCCAGCGTGTTCTTGGCGCTGGGCGTGTTTGATGCCCACCCAGGTACTGATATGTGCCTGGCTATGCCTGCGCTGTGCAGTGTGATGCGTAATTGATTATATGCCTACGTTGTGCAGTGTGATGCGTAACTGGCTATATGTCTACACTATGCAGTGTGATGCGTAACTGGCTATGCCTGCGCTGTGCACTGTGATGCGTAACTGGCTATATGTCTACACTATGCAGTGTGATGCGTAACTGGCTATGCCTACACTGTGCACTGTGATGCGCAACTGGCTATGCCTGCACTATGCAGTGAGGTGCGTAATTGATTATATGCCTGCACTGTGCAGTGTGATGCGTAACTGGCTATGCCTGCACTGTGCACTGTGATGCGTAACTGGCTATGCCTGCGCTGTGCAGTGAGATGCGTAACTGGCTATGCCTGCACTGTGCGGTGAGGCACTGTGCGTGCGTGCAGGCTGCATTTCGAGGCCATTGCTCAGGGCAGTTCCTGCTGTGGTTAGGTAGTTGCTGAGGCATAATTGGGATTATACAAGGCAGCTGCTGGGCTGCTTCAAGGTAGTTGCTGAGGCAGATTGGGGGCATTGTTAACGCAGCTGCTGGGCTGCTTGTAAGGTAGTTTCTGAGGCAGTTAGGGAGCTTCCACAAGGCAGCTGCTTTAAGGTAGTTGCTGAGGCAGTTTGGGGGCCTTTTTAAGGCAGCTGCTGAGGCAGTGGGCTTTGTGGAGGCCCGCGTGCCCTTGATGCACCAGACTCGATTGCCGCTTGCTCGTGCCTACAACATGCCTAAGAGATCACACTTTCCGGCACGCACGCTGCGAGTGTGCTGAGCTGTGGAAGCTTGCATAGCTTTGACAAGCAACGTCCTTATGTTGCCTGTGTGTGTAGCTGTTCCCTGTTTGCTAATTTCGCTGTGCATGTCACCATCGCACGTCTGTGCAGGCCGCAAAATGCTGGGGCAGCTGTTGAGTGCCGTAGAGGCCCGCATCACTTCACTTCAGCCGGTGGAGCTATGCAATGTGTACTGGGGGCTGGGCTTGATGGTGGGTGCTGCATGAGCTATTGAGCGCTTAAAGCTGTGCGTAAATTGTCATGTGTGTGTTGTGCAATGTGTACTGGGGGCTGGGCTTAATGGTGGGTTCTGCCTGAGCTATTGAGCGCTTAAAGCTGTGCGTAAATTGTCATGTGTGTGTTGTGTTATGTGTACTGGGGGCTGGGCTTGATGGTGGGTGCTGCGTGAGCTATTGAGCGCTTAAAGCTGTGCGTAAATTGTCATGTGTGTTGTGCAATATGTACTGGTGACTGGGCTTAATGGTGGGTGCTGCGTGAGCTATTGAGCGCTTAAAGCTGTGCGTAAATTGTTGTGTGTGTGTTGTGCAATATGTCCTGGTGGCTGGGCTTAGTGGTGGGTGCTGCGTGAGCTATTGAGCGCGTAAGGCTGTGCGTAAATTGTTGTGTGTTGTGCAATGTGTACTGGTGGCTAGGTTTGATGGTGGGTGCTGCGTCACCTACCAAGCTGTGCGTAAATTGTTGTGTGTGTGTCAGGGCTTCGCACGTGCATCGTAAATTCAATGATGGGTACTGAGTGAGCTTTGAGGTCGTGCGTCAACTGTTAGGTGTATCCAGGCCGTGCAGTTTTGACTGAGAGCTTGCCATGTTGTTTAGAATTCTAGATCTTGTGTGGATTGCAAAAATCATGGTGTCTAAGCTATGCAATGTGTACTGTGGGCTTGATGGTGAATGCTGAGTGAGCTGTTAGGCTGTGCGTAAATTGTTCTGTGCGCCTGGGTGCTGCAGTGTGTACTGTGATCTAGGCTCATTGGTGGGTGCTGAGTGAGCTGTTGTGTTAACTGTTGTGGGTGTACGTGTGGGTGTAAGTGTGGGTGTGTATGTGTATGTGAAGTGTGTGTGTCAGGGCTGCGCATGTGTACAGTGGGCTTGATGGTGGGTGCTGCGTGACTTGCAGGCTGTGCAGTAACTGTGAGTGCATCTGAGTGTGGGTGTGGGTGTGGGTGTGGGTGTGGGTGTGGGTGTGGGTGTGGGTGTGTATGTGTATGTGTGTGTGAAGTGTGTGTGTCAGGGCAGTGCATGTGTACAACCAACCTGTGAACTGATTAGTTGAGCTTGATGGTGTAGCCTCAGCAGAGTGCTCAGAGCGTGCTGAAAATAGAGTCGTAGTATTGTCGACCACATTAGCAGGCATACACCTGTGTATGCAGGTCAGGATTCTCTGCACCCTCCTGGTTCGATCAACATATATTTATACACAAGCAATCTCACACAGGAGGGTGCAGAGACAACACACACACATACACATTCAACACCCCCCCCTTCACACACACACACACATAGACACACAGATACAAATACAAGTACACGCACATGTGCACACAAAACACACAGAGACAAACACAAGTGCAAACACACACAAGTACACATAAAACACATAGAGACAAACACAAGTGCAAACACACACATGTACACACAAAACACACAGAGACAAACACAAGTGCAAACACACACATGACACACACATGACACACAGAGACAAACACACATGACACACACTTGCAGGGTGAGGGCTTGCACCCCACCGCCATCCACATTGCCTCCCTCCTACCGGACCACTATGAAGCGAATCGCCTCAACCCAGGCCTGCTACGCCAAGCCTTCACCGCTTTCCTGGGGGGCAAGCTCACACTTGCTAACACAGGCAATGGAGCAGGTGTGTGGGTATGTTTGTGTGTGTGTGTCGGTGTCAGACCAATGAGAATGCGATGTGTGTCATCCGAGTGCGAAGGGGGGGGGGGGTGTTGGGTATGTGTGTGTTTGTGTGTGTGTGTGTATGTGTGTGTTCAAGCTCAGCATTCCATGCGCCAGCCAGCCATCAGACAGAGGAGTACTTTCACTAGTGTTTAGTTCCTCATCCTCTTTACCTGCGTCCCTGTTTTGTTGATTGTCCTCGGGGGACAAGGACAGTTAAAAAAGGAAGATGAAAGCTCCTGTCCGTCTGATGGCTGGTGCACGGGCAAAACACGCTCACCTTTAAATTTATGCTAAAACTTGCGTTGCTGCCTGCCTCAGACAAAGTGTCTGTGCAAATGACCAGCAGGCAACTGGGCAAATGCGTGGTTGATTCGTGTGTGTGTGTGTGCATCTGTTGTTATCCGTCTGTCTGACTGAGCGCACCAGCTTTTCTGGGGCATGCTGCAGGATAGGGGCAGGCAGTAAAGGGTGTTTGTGATCGTATGTGTGTATGTGTGCGTGAGTGCGTGTGCGTGCCACTAATTCGTCCCTTAGAGGGATACACTCTCCCTCCTTAAAGGGATAAATATGAACCAGTTTGCAAATTTCTTCCTGCATGCAGTTGTCCCCAGCGCTCAGTACTGAATGACTCTTTTTTGCGCCCTTCCCATGAGCTGCTAGGCTTGTTGGCTACTGTACACACACACACGCACACACACGCACACACACACACGCACACACGCACATTCACACACACACACACATTCACACGCATAAACCCACACATTCACACACATGATACACACAGATCCCAAGCTGGCCGCCGCCTCCGCCGCTGTCTCCTTCCCCGCCCCCATGATGGAGGCCATGAAGCGCGCATGGGTCGCAAACACCATGGCCAACAGTATGGCGCCTGCAGCAGTAGCAGATGCAAACAGCAGCAGCAACAATAGCAGCAGCAGTAGTTACCATAGGTGTGTGCTGCCCCTCGTGCTTCAGGCGCACTCGAATGCGTACACATGCACACACACGTAAGCACATTAGTGCACACACATGTAACCACACACGTAGACTCACATACACACGTGCACACACAGACATACACACGCATACACGCACATACACATGCATGCACACACACGCACTTGCACACACATACACACACACACACACACCAGGCAACTTCAGGGGGTTTGAAAAAACTTCGGTCTTCCCTCACCCCAAAGTTTTTGCTACGCCGCACATTCCTTCACAAAATGTGCGGGTAAGTAAGGGTAAATTTTTGCCTGGGCTGCTTGCAGGCAGTGTTACACACACATGCCATGCTAAATGCCATGCACACGCACCCCATTTAAAACTCCATCTATGTTTCCATGAGCAAGCACGCACGCACACACACACATCCACATGTGCAGCCGTGTACGCATGGGCAGACACGCACATCGCTCGTGATAGTTGCGTGTGTGTGCGTGCATGTGTGTGCGTGCAGGTGTGCGTGTGCGTGTGTGTTTGCGTGTGCGTGTGTGTGCGTGTGTGTTTGCGCAGGTGTTTGCGCGGGTGTGCGTGTCTTGACTCTAGAACAAGGCACTCCCCTGGCATTCTCATTCAGCTTTTGCCAGTCCTTGCATTGTAAGAGCAGGGCTGGCAAAGGGTGAATGACAGCATCAGTGATATATGACTTTGATATGACATTAATATGACTGAAACATCCCTTTAAGCATACAATCGTACACACACATATGAGTTTGTGCAGCCGTGCGCACAGTGCACATTGCACCATGCAAGCACTCACACATACACATATGCCATGCACACGCATGCAGGCAATGGAGGGCACCATCCACATTTTCATGCCCAAGCATGCACATGCTCATTGAGTGACTGGTGATGCCGTAGTATACGGAAGGTTCACACGTACGCAGAGCGATGTCCGCAGGTGCCCAGAAATGAGCATCACAGAGCAGGTACCTGCTCTTCCTGCTACTCTACTCCCTGCACTCCAAGAGCTGCTCTTGGGCTCCTCCCAGGGCACAGGGGAGGCCTCCGCTGCCTTTCCTCCCCGCACCCTGGAATCCCAGGCCCCTCTCTGTTGATATCACATTTTCCTCCGGGCAGCACAGAAATACAATTTTAAATTAATGCGGGCGTCCCGGAGCCAGGTTCCTCCGGAACCTGGCTTTTCTCCGGTTAGCCCGGAATCGCCCCTTTAAATTTGCTTGATAAGTGCGGCGCCCGCACGGGATGAAGTTCCCTGACATACACACACACACACACACACACACACACACACACACACACACACACACACACACACGTGCACACACACAGCAGAGGCAACGCCTCACAAGACAGCCTCCCCGCCAGCACCAGCGCAGACCCTCCGCCTCCTCGTTCTGCTGCCTTTAACAGCAGTGGCAGCCGCAACAGCACCAGCAGCTATGCGGGCATCAATCGGGTTCCGAGTGGGGACAGTGCGAGCAGTAGCAGCAGCAGTAGCAATGCACCAGTCCCTAACAAGCCTGCCATGCCAGCAGCAGCCTCGACGACTACAAAGCGTGCGCTGCCGCGCATCATGCAGGTGCGTGCGTGTGTGTGTGTGTGCGAGTGCGAGTGCAAGCGTGTGAGAGTGTGCGTGTGCTTGTGCAACTGTGGTATTGAAGAGAATCATGAAAAGAATTACGTGCTGTGCATCGCACCTCGACGGGTACAAGGCGTGCGCTGCTGTGCATCATGCAGTATGTGTGTGGGTGTGTGGGTGTGCAAGTGTGTGTGCTGCTGTATACATCATTGCGCAGTATGCACAGACTGACGTACACATCATTGCGCAATATGTGTGTGAGTGGGTGTGCAAGTGTGTGTGCTGCTGTATGCATCATTGCGCAGTATGCACAGACTGATGACGACATCAGACAAATGTGTAACAGGCCCCACGCCCATAATTTCCACTGGTGAACATTGCTGCAAACACACGCACCAACACACACACACCTGCACGTTTTCACGCATATGCACTTACACTCACATGTATGCATATGTACACTTGCACACACACACACACACACAGGCATTGGGCGTGCGTCATGGAGTGGGTCGGCCTACTTCTGATGGCCTGGTATCCATTGACATTGCTCTACGTCCTGGTCCTGATAGATTCCTCGCATTGCAGGTGTGTGTATGTGTGTGCAGGTGTGTGTGTGTGTATGTGTGCTTGTATGTGTACAAGTATGTGCGTGTACATGAGTGTGTATGTGTACAACTGTACGTGTGCCTGTATACGAGTGTGTGTGTGTGAGCATGTATGCGTTAGCTCTACCATATGGTGACCCCCCCCCCTCCAAAGTGTACTTGCAAGCGTCCCAAGGTGTGTGTGTGTGTTTGTGCGTGAGTGTACTTGTCTATATGCACGAGTGAATGTATTATAATTATTTTTTTTTCAGTTCCTCGCACTGCTGTGCTGCTCCTCGTCCTCACTCTAGTGCATCTCTTTTCCGTGCACCTCTTTCTGCTCCACACTCAGACAAAAGGCCACACAAAAGCTCACTTACCTAACAGCATGTGCCAGGTCACGCTCAAACACACGATTAACACGCACACACAAATACACACACCAGCATGCAGCCACACAAATGCCTCCTGATACCCTCATCCATATTCCCAGGTCGTTGAGGAGCACGAGCACACAGCCAACACGGGGCAGTTCCTGGGACCCCAACGCTTCCAGTCCTCCGTCCTTGAGGCAAACGGCTGGGAGGTCAAACACGTGATGGCCAAGGTATGTGCCTGCTTCCGGTCATGGTGTTTGTGGTTGTGTGTGTGTGTGTGTGCGCCACGTGCCAAGCGCGGGATGGCCATTATGTGTTCTGCTTCTGCTCTCTACTTTTTTTGGGGTGCTGTGGCAGCAAAGTATGCTTGGTGGGGTACTTGGTCCGTCTTCGCGTCTTTTGCTGCATCTCGTGGTGAGGTGGCAAAAGCATATGCAGCAAAATAGCGTGTGCCTAGGACCGGCCGAAGCCTTATACATTCACGCACGGTGTATATACGCATGGTACATATAAGCACACACAACGGGCATATGTGGCAATGTTAGCAGGGTGGTGTTAATCAGCACGGCTCCAGGGTACTCTCAAACGTACGGCCATCTGTGTGCCTGCTGGCGCTGTGTGTGTGCAACTGACGGGTGTCTGGTGGCAATCATTGGGGTGCGTGATGTACGGTCACCAAGAGCGGGCGGTGGGCATGAGCGGAATCAAAATCCAGCTCCCCCTGGGTGTTTTTGAATCCCACTGTTCGTTTTGTGAGCGGTGAGCATGAGTGGAATTAATATCCAGCTCCCCCTGGGTGTTTTTGAATCGCACTGTTCGTTTTGTGAGCGGTGAGCATGAGTGGAATTAATATCCAGCTCCCCTGGGGTGTTTTTTAATCGCACTGTTCGTTTTGTGAGCGGTTGGCATGAGTGGAATTAATATCCAGCTCCCCCTGGGTGTTTTTTAATCGCACTGTTCGTTTTGTGAGCGGTTGGCATGAGTGGAATTAATATCCAGCTCCCCTGGGGTGTTTTTGAATCGCACTGTTCGTTTTGTGAGCGGTTGGCATGAGTGGAATTAATATCCAGCTCCCCCTGGGTGTTTTTGAATCGCACTGTTCGTTTTGTGAGCGGTTGGCATGAGTGGAATTAA
>Ga0307974_1002556_pt1 | contig 12923 bp, 10 predicted proteins | sample OrgLakmetagen784_FD_201812 | JGI IMG/M metagenome (GOLD analysis project Ga0307974, IMG submission 201812) | Saline water microbial communities from Organic Lake, Antarctica - #784 | ecosystem: Environmental > Aquatic > Non-marine Saline and Alkaline > Saline | place: Antarctica: Organic Lake... | reverse complement strand
TGCCAGGTCTCTGGTGACGAGGAGAGGACCGCGCATGAACGATCAACTCGACAAGCAGGGACTGGGCGAAACCGAGGAAGGTCAGCGGACGTCCGGCAAGATGACATGGGCACTTCGCGCGCTCGGGCTGTGCCTGGCGCTGCTGGTATGGATCCTGCTCGGCGCGGCCGGGGATCTGAGCGGCGACGCGCGCGCGGTTGCCGCGGTCGCGACGCTGATGGCGGTCTGGTGGATGACCGAGGCGGTGCCCTTGCCGGCCACGTCGCTATTGCCCATCGTGCTTTTGCCCGCGCTGACCGCGACAACGGTGAGCGAGGCCACGGCCCCTTATGCAAGCTCATTGGTGTTCCTGTTCATCGGCGGGTTTCTGATCGCCATCGCGATGGAGAAATGGGATCTGCACCGTCGCATCGCCCTTCTGGTGCTGGACCGGGTGGGCGTGTCCCCCAAGCGGATCGTTCTGGGGATGATGATCGCCACGGGCTTTCTGTCGATGTGGGTGTCCAACACCGCCACCACGCTGATGATGCTGCCGATCGGCCTGTCGGTCCTGGCCCTGGTGGTCGAGCGCAGCGCCGGCGAACAGACCGGTGCCGAGATGCAAGAAAGCCTGAAGGAGGGGACCATTTCCGACGTGGTGGACGATCCCAACGTCAGGATGTTCGGGATCTGCCTTGTCCTTGCCATCGCGTGGTCGGCGTCGATGGGCGGTCTGGGCACGCTTCTGGGCTCGCCCCCCAACGCCATCGTGGCGGGCTATGCCGCCGACGAGCTGGGACGGCCCATCGGGTTTCTCCAATGGATGATGCTGGGCCTGCCCCTGGCCGCGATCTTCATCGTCCTCGGGTGGCTGTTGATGGTGAACGTGCTCTACCGGTTCAAGTTGGACGCCATCCCGGGCGGGCGCGAGATGATCCGCGGCCAGATCGACGAGCTTGGGCCGATGAGCCAGGCCGAAAAGATGGTCGCCGCCGTGTTCGTCGGCGCGGCCTTCCTGTGGATCGTCCCGGGGCTTCTGGCGAACATCCCGGGCCTTGGATTTCTCGACGGCCTGAACGATACCGCTATCGCCATTTCCGCCGGGCTCATGCTGTTCCTGCTGCCGGGGCGCGGGCGCGGCGAGATGGTCCTGACCTGGAGCGACGCCGAGAAGGGACTGCCCTGGGGCGTGCTGCTGCTGTTCGGGGGCGGGTTGAGCCTTGCCAGCGGGGTGGCCTCGTCGGGGCTGGACGACTGGTTCGGCGCGCAGGTCACCGGTCTGGGCAGCCTGCCGACGATCCTGCTGATCGGGTCGGTCGTGCTGATCGTGCTCTTCCTGACCGAGATCACCTCGAACACCGCGACCGCGGCGACCTTCATTCCCGTCCTCGGCGGCGTCGCGCTCGGCATCGGGGCGGAACCGTTGATGCTCCTGATCCCGGCGGCTTTTGCCGCGACCTGTGCCTTCATGCTGCCGGTGGGAACTCCGCCCAATGCCATTGTCTTCGGCACGGGCAAGGTGACCATCGGTCAGATGATCCGGGGCGGGGTGGTGCTGAACGTGCTGGGCGTGCTGCTGATCACCGGGCTTTTCTACGTTCTGGGCGGGCTTGTTCTGGGGATATGACACCGCTGGCCACCCGGATTTCCCCGTGATCCCCTCGGGGTTCGGGGATACCGGTCCGGTGCGCCCAAGTATCGACGCGGCGCGCGCCCTGTGGCGTGAGACACGCGCCAAGCCGACCGGGTTCGACAATTCCGCCACGCCCCGGCACCCGACCTGAAAAAAATCGGCTTATCTTTTGTTCACCGGTAAAATTCGGTTTACCTTATCTATATGAGTATAAAATCGAAACTTTTGACGACTTTTCGGCAAAGTCGGGTTACGCCGTTTCTGGCCGGTCTCGGGCAGTTCGCGACCTTCGCGGTGCGCAGGTTCTTCAGCGAACGGATGACGGCCTCTGCGGCGTCGCTCACCTATTCGACCCTGCTGGCGATCGTCCCGCTCATGGTGATCGCCTTCGCGATCCTGTCGAGCTTTCCGGCATTCGATGCGGTCAAGGATCAGATGCAGGAGCTTTTCCTTTCGGCCGTCGTTCCCGAAGCGGGCGCGGCGATCGAGGAGTATCTGGAAAGCTTCACGAGCAACGCCAGCAACCTGACGGCCGTCGGCATCGTCGCACTGGCGGTCACGGCGGTGCTTTTGCTCTACACCATCGAGGACACGCTCAACCGCATCTGGCATGTCGAACGCCCGCGCCCGGTTTTCGTCCGGTTTCTCATCTTCTGGGCGATCCTCACGCTGGGTCCGCTTCTCATCGCTGGCAGCATCACGCTGACATCGGACCTGGCCTCCCTGCCCCGCCGCACCGACCTGTCCGGATTTGGCGACGCCTACCTTGCGCCTGCGTTCCGCGACACCTGGGTGGTGTCCATGCTGATCAGCCTCGCGATCAGCATCATCGGCTTCACCGCGCTGTTTGTTCTGGTGCCCGCGCGGCGGGTCCGGATCTGGCACGCCGCCATCGGGGCCACTTTCGCGGCGATCGCGTTCGAGATCCTCGCATGGGGGTTCAATTCCTTCCTCACCTCCGGGTCGAGCTACGAGACGATCTACGGCGCGCTGGCCGCGATGCCGGTGTTCCTGATCTGGATCTACACATCGTGGATGGTCATCATCCTCGGCGCGGTTGTGGCCGCGTCCATCCCGGACTGGTTCCTGAGCCGGTCGGCTGTCGTGACGGCGGATCTGCGCCCCTGCGACAGGCTTTCCATCGCCGTCACGCTGCTCGCGAAACTTCACCGGCAGGCGCAAAGCGGCGGCATGCTGGACGAGCGGGAACTGATCGAGGCCGTCCCGATGGAAGCGCGCGACGAGATCTTTGATGCGCTGCACCGGTCGGGATACCTGTCCCAGACCGAGGAAGGCCGCGTGGCGCTGGCGCGCGACATGCACACCACGACGGTCTTCGATCTCGCCGCCGACCTGAAGCTGCCGCTCGGCGTCATCCCGGACCGGTCCTGTGGGCTACCCGTCGAGATTGCCGAGCGGATCGCGTCCGAGACCACGGCAGTCGGCGCGATGCTCGAACGGCTTCACGAGGCCGAAACGGATATCCTCGCCTGGCCGCTCGCGCGGATCCTCGCGCCGGCGGACCCGACGCCCGCCCCCGCGGCAGAGGGTGCAGCACCGGAAATCCGGACCATCGACCGGCTCGGCTGACAGGCCGGCCCGGAACACCCGCACCCGCCCCCATGAACGGTCGACGGCAGGTCATGACGCCCCGGGCCATGGGGCCCGGACAGTCGCGGTTGCTGCTCTCGAAAAGGGTGTGCCGGCGTCATCAAATCATCTTTACGTAACGGAAGGTTGATGCTACAATAGAAACATTCTTGCGATTTATACGCCTTTTTTGAAAGGATGTGACGTCATGGCCAAATCTTCAAAATCATCTGTAAAATTTGCCAAGCCTGGTGTCGTGAAGGGCTCGTCCAAGGGAAACGGTCCCGCGCTTCCCAAGATCATCTACGCCACAGCCTCGCCGCATTCCATCGGCGGCACGTCGATGTTCGATTTCGGCCAGTCGGTGACGGCGGAAACGGCTGCGTCATTCACCTGCGAGGAAGCCCTGATCAACCTCGCGGCGCAACGCCTGAAATCGGCCGGGTTCGACGTCCTCCAGATCACCGAGTCGACGATCAACATCGCGGGTTCGGCCCAGACATACGAAAAGGCGTTCGGCGCACCCATCGAGATCAAGCAGCAAAAGGTCATCAAGGAATTCGGCGTCGAGGAGAATGCAGAATTTCTCGATTGCCCCAATAGCGAGCTCTTCGGGCTGATTTCCACCCGGGGCACCGAGTTCGAGGGATTGCTCGAAGGCGTCGCGCTCGAGGAGCCGCGCTATTTCATGGCCGCGAACCCGTTCGCGCCGACCAAGGAATACTGGCACCTCGACGTGCCCGCCGGGGTGTCGCTGGCCTGCAACGCCGACCGGGCGCACCGCGCGCAGATCACCGGGCGCGGCGTGACCGTGGCGATGGTCGATTCCGGCTGGTTCCGGCACCCGTTCTTCACCGAGCGCGGCTACCGCTCGGATACCGCGATCCTCGGTCCGGGCGCGTCCAATCCCCAGGCCGATGAAAGCGGCCACGGCACCGGCGAAAGCGCCAACATCTTCGCCGTTGCCCCCGATATCCGGCTGAAACCGGTGAAAATCAACTTCGTCAACTCGGTCGGCGCGTTCAACGCGGCGGTCGGCCTCGGCCCCGACATCATCACCTGCTCCTGGGGGTCGTCGATCCAGAACGGCCCCCTGTCGGCGGCCAACATCACGCTCGCCAATGCGATCGCGGCGGCTGTCGCGTCGGGCATCGTGGTGGTCTTTTCGGCCGGCAACGGGCATTGGGGCTTTCCGGGTCAGCACCCCGACGTGATATCCGCCGGTGGCGTCTATCTCGACGAGAACAACGCGCTGATGGCCTCGAATTATGCGTCGGGCTTTGCCTCCAACATCTATTCGGGACGCAACGTGCCGGATCTGTCGGGTATCGTCGGGCTTCTACCCGGGGCCAAGAACATCATGCTGCCGGTGGAGCCGGGCGACAGCATCGATGTCTCCAGCGCCGGCGGAAGCCACCCAAGCCGCGACGAGACCGCCCCCGACGATGGCTGGGCGGCGTTCTCGGGCACATCCGCGGCGGCGCCGCAGCTTGCCGGGGCGGTCGCGCTGGTCAAGCAGGCCTGCGACCGGCTGACACCTCAGGAAATCCGGACAATCCTGAAGAACACCGCGCGCGACGTCACGACCGGGACCAACCACCCGAATTTCGGGATCAGCGCGACTGCGGGGCCGGATCTCGCCACCGGCCACGGGCTTGTGGACGCGCACCGGGCCACGCTGCAGGCGCGGCTGCGCTGCCGCATCGTCACCCCGATCACGCCGATCCGCGGCCCGATCACGCCGATCCAGCCGCGCGGTCCGATCCAGCCGCGCGGGCCGATCACCCCCATCCAGCCGCGCGGCCCGATCCGACCGATCCAGCCCGTGCAGCCCGTCGCGCCGATCCAGCCCATCCGGCCGATCAACCCGATCCGGCCCGCCCCCCCGGTCGTCGGCCAGGACGAAGACGACATATACGCGGCCGAGGCGCAGATGGCCGAGGCCGCACAGCAGGGTGCCGCGCTCGACGAGAATGAACTCGACGCGCTGGAGGACATGGTCAGGAAGGGCCAGATCGACCCCGACGAGATCTGAACCGCGCGCGGGCGGTGCGACCCTGTCGCGATCCGGTGTGTACATCGCGTACATGCCGTACCGCCGCTGCGTACGCAAACGTCGCCCGCGAGCCCCGCCGAGTGTGAGGACTGCCGTCATGCGAATTCTGCTCGTCTCGATGCCGTTCGGCGCGCTCGACCGCCCCGCGCTCGGCCTCAGTCTGCTGAAGTCCGCACTCATCCGCGACGGCCATGACTGCCGGATCGCCTATGCCTTCGAACCGCTCGTCGAGATGATCGGGCCCGAAACCTATCAATGGCTCGGCGACGAGGTGCCCTACACGGCGTTTCCCGGTGACTGGTGTTTCACCCTGCCCCTCTATGGCCGCGATCCGGACCGGGACTGGGCCTATGTCACCCGCATCCTGCGCGACGAATGGCAGATGACGGCGGCCGACATCCGCCGCATCGTCGCGGTGCGCGAGGCGACACCGGCCTATCTCGACCGGCTGGAGACGCTTTACGCATGGGACAGCTACGATGTCATCGGGTTCACCTCGACCTTCGTGCAGAACCTCGCCTCGCTCGCCATGGCCCGAAGGCTGAAGGCGCGCCATCCCCGGCCGCGTCTGGTCTTCGGCGGCGCGAACTGGGAGGGCGACATGGGGAAGGCGCTGTTCGAGACCTTCCCCTTCGTCGATCACGTCTGTCAGGGCGAGGCGGACGAAAGCTTTCCCGCGCTGATCGGTGCGCTTGCGGCCGGGCGGCCCGCGCCGCGCATCCCGGGCGTCCTGTCGCGCGGGGCCGATCCCGTCAGGGCGCAGCCGGTGCAGGCCATGGACCGTCTGCCGATGCCCGATTTCTCGGATTATTTCGCGATGCGCGACCGCACCGTGCCCGAGCTTCCCGCGACCCTTCTGATGGAGACCTCGCGCGGATGCTGGTGGGGGGCCAAGCACCATTGCACCTTTTGCGGGCTCAACGGCGAAGGCATGGGCTTTCGCGTGAAATCACCTGACCGGGCACTGGCCGAGTTCGCGCATGTGGGTGCCTATCCCGGCGAGATGCTGAGCGTCGTCGACAACATCCTCGACATGGGATATTTCGGCAGCGTCCTGCCCGAACTGGCCCGCCGGCCATTGCTTCAGCCGATCTTCTACGAGACCAAGGCGAACCTGTCGCGCGACCAGGTCCGGGGCCTGCGCGAGGCGGGCATCCTGACCATCCAGCCGGGGATCGAGAATCTGTCGGACCGGGTGCTGAAGCTGATGCGCAAGGGCACGACGGCGCTGCGCAACATCCAGCTTCTGAAATGGGCGCGCGAATACGGCGTCGGGGTCGAGTGGAACATCCTTTACGGCTTTCCCGGCGAGGTGGACGCCGATTACGAGGAAACGCTCGCGCTCATCCCGAAGATCGCGCATCTGCAGGCCCCCTCGGGGATCGGCCCGGTGCGGATCGACCGGTTCGCGCCCTATTACGAGACGCCCGAGGCGTTCGGGATCACCGGACTGCGCCCCCTGCCCGTCTTCGACCATCTCTATCCCTTCGAGGCCGATATCAGGGCGCGGATCGCGTGTTACTTCGATGCCGAGCACGGCGCGAGCCTTGCCTCGCCCAAACTCGTCGCACGGCTCGGACAGGCGGTGGACACGTGGCGCGCGCAGCGGGGCGCCACCCTGCGCGTCAGCGATGACGGTCGGACGCTGACCGTCACGGACACGCGGCGGGGTCGGGCGCTGCGGCATAGGCTGGGCGGTGCCGACCGGCTGATCTATCTGGCCTGCGACAAGGCGCAAAGCGCCTCAGGCGTCGCGCGGATCCTTGCGCGCGCGGATCGTGGCGAGATCACCGAGGCCCGCATCATCGCAAGGCTCGAAGATCTCATCGCGGCCGATCTGGTGATCAGGAGCGGCAACACCTATCTGTCACTTGGCGTGTTCGACCGGTTTCCCACTGACTGGGATACCGCGCCCGAGACCCGCAGCGTCGAGGAGGCCGTCCATGCTACCGAAATTCACCGCGATCCTGTTGACGCTCGGCATGGCCGCGATGCCGGCCAACGCCAATTCCAGCCAGTCAGGGCACAAGATGCTCCATGAGGAGGCCGCCATGTCCATCGTTTCCGCCGCCATTCTTCTGTCTCCCGCTGCCGATGGCGACGCGGTCGCCGCGCGCTTTGCCGCCCTCGGGCTGGGGGCACAGCGGATCGGCGACGACACCATCCTTCTCACCGGCCCGCTGGAGACGTTTCAAAGCGTGCTCGCGACGCCGATGTCGATGTCGGATGCGGGCGTTTCGGTGGGGGATGGCGGCGCGACCGTCCCGCTGTCGCATCTGCCCGACGATCTGCGGCAGGGCGTTGCCGAGATCGCCTTCGAGACCCCGCCCGATTTCGGGCCGGGGAACTTCTAGCCCGATGGGCCGCGCGCCTCTCGTCGCGGCCGGCGGTGCGCTGGTGCTGGACCGTCTGGTGGCACCGGAGTGGGTGGCGGCGCTGCGGGCCGAGGCGCGCGCGGCAAGGCCGAACGCGGCCCTCCAGCATCGGGCGCATCCCTGTCCCGGTGGCTGGCGCGCCGCCATGCCGGCCCAGAGGCTTTCCAGCGCGCCGGGCGGGCCGGTGCTCGACGCTGTCTACGCGGATCGCGATCTCGCGCACAGGATCGGGCGCCTCGTCGGCACCGAGGCATGGCCGACAGGGTCGCGGGGCAGCTACAGCTTTTACGACCGCCCCGGGGATTTCCTTGGCCTGCATCGCGATATCCAGACCTGCGATGTGACGCTGATCGTCTGCCTCGAGCGGTCGGGTGGGGCCGCGCCGGATACCGGCGCGCTACGGCTTTATCCCGCCGCGGCGCGCCGCCCGCTGGAGGACATCACGCCAACAAGCCCCGCACGCGATATCTCGATGCGCCCGGGGCAGGCGGTCGTGTTGCTTGGCGGTGTGATCCCGCATCGGGTTCTGCCCGCCGACGAGACCTTCCGGCGCAGCATCGCGGTCTTGTGTTTTCGCGCCGAGGGGACGATCAACGCACCTCCTTCACACGCGGCGGCAACCGCGCCTGAATAGTATTCCGCGACCGTCGGCCATGATCTGAGCCAATGAATTACCCCTTTTCCGAGTTGCGATCCGGCGTTGCGTGACCTATCCGCGCCCCCAGAGAGACAAACCCGGGACGAAGGGATCTTGGCATGCTGCGATACTTGGCGAGTTTTCTGGTTTCATTCTGCGTCCTGCTTGGCCCTGCCCTTGCGCAGGACAATGCGCCGGCGTCCGGCGAGGAGACAGAGCCGAGGTCGAGCGTCGATCTGCTGCTCGACGTGATCGAGGATGACGCGGCGCGCGCCGAGTTGATCGAGAGATTGCGCAGCGCAGGTCCTGCCGACAGCCCCGCCCGGACGGTCGTGGAGACGCTCGCGCCGGGCGCGCCGCCGCCCGAGGACATGTCCCTTGGCCGGCAGGTCGCGCTGATCACCCAGGGAATGGCCGAGGATATCGTGAGCTGGAGCACCGCGTTCTGGCGCCAGCTCACGCAGGCACCGGGCGTTCTGGACGGGCTGAGCGGTGACGAATTGGGCGTCCTGCTGGACTCGGTCAGGGATCTGGCGCTGGTGATCCTGGGCACCGTGGGCGTCTTTCTGGTGCTGCGCCGGTTCGGCAAGGCGCTTTACGCGGCGATGAGCGCCTCGGCGCGCGAGGGCGGCATCTTGCGGACTGTGACGCTGTTCACCGCATCGGCCCTGACCGACGCCGTGATCGTCGTTTTCGCATGGGGGGCGGGCTATGCGCTGGCCGTTCTCGCGCTTGGCGAGTTCGGGCAGATCGGCATCCGTCAGACGCTTTATCTCAATGCCTTCCTGATGGTGGAGATGGCCAAGGTCGCGGTCAGGGTCGTGCTGTCGCCCTCGGCGACATCGCTCCGGCCGCTGCCGATCGGGGACATGGCCGCGTCCTATCTTGGGTCGCGGATCAACCTGATCGTCGGAGTCGTGGGGTACGGCCAGCTTCTGATCGTGCCGATCATCAACAGCAATGTCTCGTTCGCGGCGGGCCGTGCCGTCTCGGCGCTGATCGCCGTGCTGGTGCTGGGCTTCGCGATCTGGCTGGTGCTGCGCAATCGCAAGGCCGTCACCGACTGGCTGCTTGGTCCGCAGCCGCCAGAAGAGGACCCGGCGCAGCCTCCGGAGATGGCCGATGCGCAACAGCCCCGCCGGGCGCGCGGCACCCTCGCCTTTCTCGCGCGGCGCTGGCACTGGCCCGCGCTAATCTATCTGCTGGCGATGTTCGTCCTCGTCGTGATGCGCCCGGGCGAAGCGATGTTTCAGACCTTCCTCGCCTCGGGACAGGTCCTTGTGGTCGGGCTTCTGGGGTTTGCCGCCTCGGGCTTCATCAGCCGCGCCCTGATAAGCGGCGTGATCCTGCCACCCGGGGTCTCGGGCCGCGTGCCCTTGCTGCAGGGACGCCTGAATGCGTTCGTGCCCAAGGTGCTGGTCGTGCTGCGCGGTCTGATCTTCATCGGTGTCGTGCTGCTGGCGATCAACGCCATCGGCCTGATCGACCTGCGCGCCTGGATGATCAGCCAGTTCGGCCTGCGCCTGACCGGCATGATCATTTCGGTCTCGCTGGTGCTGCTGATATCCTTCGGGCTGTGGCTGGCCCTGACCTCATGGGTCGATTACCGGCTCAACCCCGAGTTTGGCCGCGTGGCGACGCCGCGCGAAGAGACGCTTCTGTCGCTGCTGCGCAATGCCGCGACGATCGCCCTGGTGATCATCACGCTGATGTTCGTGCTGGCCGAGATCGGGCTCGACATCGGCCCGCTTCTGGCCTCTGCCGGTGTGCTGGGTCTTGCCATCGGCTTTGGGGCGCAGAGCATGGTGCAGGACATCATCACCGGCATCTTCATCCAGTTCGAGAACGCGATGAATGTCGGCGATGTGGTCACCGTCGGCGGGGTCACGGGCACGGTGGAAAAGCTGACGATCCGCTCTGTCAGCCTGCGGGACCTGCAGGGTGTCTTTCATATCATCCCGTTTTCCTCGGTCGACATGGTGTCGAACTACATGAAGGATTACGGCTATTTCGTCTGCGACATGGGCGTGGCCTACCGCGAGAATGTCGACGAGGCCAAGCAGGCGATGCTCGACGCCTTCGCGGAACTCAAGGGCGATCCCGATCAGGCGAGCGGCATTCTCGGCGATCTGGAATGGTTCGGCGTCAACAGCTTCGGCGACAGCGCGGTGATGCTGCGCGCCCGGATCAAATGCGTTCCGGGGCGGCAATGGGGCATCGGGCGGGCCTATAATGGCGTGCTCAAGACGGTGTTCGACGCCCGCAACATCGAGATCCCGTTCCCGCATCAGACGGTCTATTTCGGCGAATCCAAGGATGGCAGGACGCAGAGCGTCAAGGTGGACATGCAGGCCGCGTCCGCTTGACGCCGTGTGCATAGGGGGCGCAGTCGACGGGTCTGCGAGAATTCGCGGCCTGTTGCCGCAACAACCCCGAGGCCGGGGTTTGGTCTGAAGGGAACACTGGAAATGTCGTGACGAGCCGCGCATCGACGGGCCGCGGTGCGGCGATCCAGCGTTAATTTGGTAGCGCTTTATTCCAGCCAAGTCAGGAAAAGATCAGAGCACAGCGCAGGTTGCAGCCAAATCGCCGTGCCGGGGGGCGGCGTCATGCCGGAGGCGTGCTTCCAGCATGACGATGCGCGGCGCCCTTCGGGCTTGACTCCGCGCGGGGCAAAGGCGCCAACGTCCCCTTCAGCCCAATTCATGCCTACAGTGCCTCAAGCGGTCCATTTGACCTCTTCACTCGGGCGGCATGACGCGCGTCGCGGCACGGGAGGTTTCGTCCCGGCCGATCCGCTACCCCATCTCGGCCATCAGCGCCTTGTGCCGGGCGGTGAAGGCGGCGCGGGTTTCTGTCGGTGGGCGCAGGGTGATGGCCAAATCCGTCAGCATCGCGGGGACCGGCTTGCCGAAGAACCGGTCGGCCTCGACTACGGAAAACCCCGCGATTTCGGTGGCTTCCATCCAGGCGCTGAGCCTGTCGGCGCGCTTGATCTGCTTCTTGACACTCACAGGGATCTCGGCGGGCAGGCCGAAGCGGATATGGATCGCCGCCCCGAGCCTTCGCTCCAGCGCGTCGTAATCCGGGCCGACGGCATGTTTCACCGGCGAGATCATGTCACCGATCACGTATTCCGGCGCATCATGCAGCAATGCGGCCAGCCGCCATTTCGCCGGGGCTCGGGGTGCCAGCCGTGCATGGATCCGCTCCACCAGCAGCGAGTGCTCGGCCACCGAATAGGCGAATTCCCCCAGCGTCTGCCCGTTCCAGCGCGCCACGAAGCTCAGCCCGTGGGCGATATCCTCGATCTCGATATCCACCGGCGTGGGGTCGAGCAGGTCGAGCCTGCGACCCGAAAGCATCTTCTGCCAGGCGCGGGGTTGGGGCATGGGGTCTCCGGGGCTGTTGCGAAGGGCTGACTAGCCGCGTTGCGCGGGATTTGCAAAGCCCCGCGACACCGCGTCAAGCAGCGGGGACCCCTCGCGCGCCGCAAGGAAATTGTAACCCTTGTAGGGGTCGGTCTTGAGACCGCGCAGCGTCGCAAGATCGGGCATCGGCACGAGATCGTCCTCGATGGCGAACAGCCGCATGTCGGGCTGGCGCAGCAGATGGGCGCTGACCGTACAGTCGGGATCGTTGCCGTGATCCTCGTAGATCAGCACCGCGCCGTCGGCCAGCGCGCGGGTGGCCCCGTCGATCGCCGCGATCTCGGCGCCTTCCACGTCCAGCTTGATCAGCGCCGGCGTGCCCGACGGCACCAGATCGTCGATGGCACGCGTCTCGACCTGCTCGACGCGGTCGCGCGCACCGGCGGGTGCGTCCGCCTGCAGCCGGGCCGAGGCGTGGCTGTTATGCGTGTTGACGAAGGTCATCACCGCGCCCGACGCTGCGTGGATCGCGGCCCGGTGCAGCGTCACGTTGTCCAGATCCCCGGCATTTTCGGACAGATCGCGAAACGTATCATGCGACGCCTCCACCGCGATCACCCGCGCGAAAAGCGGTGCGGCGCGGGTCGTCCAGTACCCCTTGTTCGCGCCCAGATCGCAGAACAGCGGCGTGGCCCCGGCGGCGGCCCGCAGGACGCGGGCGACTTCAGGCTCGTAGGGCGCATGATAGAGCGCGAAGCGCGTCCAGTAGCCGTCATCGAGGGCGATGCGGTAGGCGGGTGCCCCCCCCTCATGCAGCCAGACGGCCGTGTCCGCCCCGAAGATCCGCCCCAGCCCGCGCGCGAACCGCCCGTAAAGCGGCCGCGTGACCGCCAGCCGGAACAGCCCCATCAGAAGGGCGTATTGCACGCGGGCGGCCGGCCCGGAAAAGCTGAGGCGACGGTGTGTCATGGCCGTGACTGCTAGCGCCGTTGCCCCCCGGGCGCAAACCCCGAATGCGCGATCGAAGCCCGGGCGACCATTCGCACATTGCCCAACCACAAGGGGGGTGCTACCTGCCGTGAAATTTCATCAATGAAGGAGCCACACGAGATGGCCGACGATTACATCATCAAGGACATCGCGCTTGCGGCCTATGGGCGCAAGGAGATCGACATCGCGGAGACGGAGATGCCGGGGCTGATGGCGTTGCGCGAAGAATATGGCGCGGCGCAACCGCTGAAGGGCGCGCGGATCGCGGGCAGCCTGCACATGACCATCCAGA
>Ga0307974_1002555_pt1 | contig 12926 bp, 16 predicted proteins | sample OrgLakmetagen784_FD_201812 | JGI IMG/M metagenome (GOLD analysis project Ga0307974, IMG submission 201812) | Saline water microbial communities from Organic Lake, Antarctica - #784 | ecosystem: Environmental > Aquatic > Non-marine Saline and Alkaline > Saline | place: Antarctica: Organic Lake... | reverse complement strand
CCATGTATATATAATCGATAGCTCTCGACGCCAGGATTCCGAAATATAAATTTTAATCGATATAACACGTGCCGTCCAAAAGTTATGTTCTGCAGCCTCCTGAATGGGTAATAAGATTGTTTTGCTCAGATTGAGTGAATTTGGCCTATTTTTGGTTTGCTGGCTGTTGACCTGCTGGCTGTCTAGGCCACCCTAAACACCAACATCTTGTGCCTGTTCACAAAGTTTGTATGTTGGGTAAACATGTTGTTTTATTAACACAGCTGCTTGCAGGCTCAGATTTATGTGAGGCATCGTCCTGCGCTGGGCTGTCCTGATTAAAAATTTTGATGGGGGTAGGTATTGAGTTGGAAACGATGGTAATTAATTGAGCCGTGGATAAGAAAGTGAATCATCAATGTAAAAGTTTGAGCCGTGTAGGAAATGGATAAGAAAGTAAACAATAAATGCCAATAATGCCAACTCTGCTCTTTACAGTAAGTTCTACATGAATCAATTTCGTGAAAACAAGCGACTAGCCAGCCAGCCAGCCAGCTGACCTACCACACTTCAGGGGGTCCCTCTAGGCTTGCGTTCGTCTCTCGTCAGGAGCCGTTTTCAGGCGGAGAGGGATCGGGAATCAGGAGGAGATTCAATCCTGCGACTCTCCTGATCCTCATTTTTAACGTACAATACTGTACCAGTTATGCCAGCAAAAAATACGCTGAAACTGTACACAGAACTGTGAACAAATTATTTTCTGTGTGCGGCCAGGAGTATTTTTTTGGAAGGCACGTTTTTGGGGTGGGCACCCCCGAGGGACCACCCACCCCCCAAACCCCCCTTCCAGTGCCCCCACCCAGACAGATAGGGTACCAATCTACTCCTTTTTGGATTCTGCATCCGTCTGCATACTCATCAAGACATGAAACTGAATTGTTGCAGAGTTATGGGGCAAAAACTGAGACACGGACGCCCATGAACACATGACCTACCAGGCACCCGCAACTGGCTTGCACAGCCCCACATTTTTTCCATTTCTTCAAAATTTCACTGATTATCTCATGCTGGCACAGTCCTGGCGCCGGGACATCAAGGGCTCTTAATACGGCTTCTGATCACTTTCTTCAGACAGTCAGGTCCGCTCGCATACTAGCAAACTTGACAGCAAGCTGGACAAATTTTATGCCCATGAAGTAATCTGTGCTTCCCAAAGCATTAATGCTCTTTCTTTTCTGTCAGCTGCACAAACTGATCTCGCCCATCCCACACAGTATGGCCACCTGAAACTTTACCTGCACGGATACTTCCCTCCCACATCACCGCCGCCTTTCAAAAGTGGGCCCTAGTCACTAAAGAAAAAATGGCATCCCCCCTTGACCATGACCCCAAATTCCCCTATTACTGGAGTGAGCACCCAAGGGACAAAGTGTTTGGGGCAAACACCAATGCCTTCTCCTCCTGATTTTCTGGGTTCTCCATCTGCCATCCCATTTACCATGAAAACACTATGCTCTTAGCAACAAGACACGCCATCTACTCGGCTGCTGTCAGCACAGAGGAAACAACCACATTCATGCTCCTCCCTTCCTGGAATAAAAATATGACCACAAATTCCTATGCATCACTCTGCCGCAAATATCCACGCATATGTAACTTCCTGGGCACCATCCCATCAAACCACCTCCATTATGCAAAAGTGTTCTTTTGGGACAACATACAAATACCACTTTCCAAACACTCCTAAGAATTGCAGATCATTGCCGTATGGAACACCAAGGGCAGGGTCTGCCTCAATGCTCACAACAAAGACTGGCTAAAAGAACTTGCCAAAGAAATCCCTGAGGCAAAGTGGGAAATTCAGAACATACATAACCTACCAAACAGCCTTAGTTTCCGGAAAACACTCAGGACTCAACAAATTTAATAAGCTACCCAATGACCACCCTCAAGCCTCAGAGGGCCCAGACAAAACAAGTGCCCTGATTAGCACAGACCAACCTCATAATTGTGATATCAACGAAGCACCCCAAAACAGTTCCAGCCAAAACCTAACCCGTAAGGTAAAAGATTGGCGGGATTGGACCTACACTGATGGCAGCCTCCAAAAGAATGAAGTAGGGCAAGACACCGGATCAGGCGTATACCACCCTCGCTTAAATGTTTCCCACTTTGTAAACCCAAAAGGCATGGGTATAACCAACACCATCTCACGTGCAGAGCTAGCAGCTATAGCAGCTGCAGTCATACACGGCTATGCGCATACAGCCACAGATAGCCTTACATCACTGCACCAAATCAAAAAGCAGCTGTCACACCCGAATCTCCATCGCCACCACATCCAAGGAGATGTCCTTCAATCCATTGCTAAAGCAATCCGCCATCACCATCGCCCATCCACTTCTTTAAAGTAAAGTCCCATGCCAGTATTATCGGTAATGAACATGCCGACGCCCTTGCTAAAAAGTCAGCCACCACCTACCACCTAATCCGACATTGCAGACACCTCCATCAGAACAGCAGGCCCTGAGGGAAATCCCTTCTACAACATCCACTGGCTTGCAAAAGAAGACATAGAAAACCAAACACAAACCCATAATCATACCCATACAACAGACATAGCCCATTCTCCTCCCCCAAAGCTTTGGTACCAAACCACCGTGACGCCCTTCAAGCACATATGCATCTTCTCCACAAACTGGGAAATGCCAAAACTGAAGCGAACTACCATGCGTACTACCAGACCCTCATAAAGGACGGCACTACTGCCAATGGAGCCACGCACTAGCAATGCTTACCTAACATCATCCAATGTTTCCTTTAAGACCAAATGCATCATTATGAAATACAGAACAGGCACCCTAGATAACTAAAAACATGCGGTATTGTTCAAACTCTCAACAAGTCAAACTTGCCCCCTCTGCCCACAGTAGACAGTGCCCTGCACATCCTTTCTGGGTGCCAACAAACGCAAATAAGGAACATGATCACCAAAAGACACAACTTAGCATGCCGCTTGAAGGCTATCAACAAAACAGGCTCCTTTGGATCATGCATTGTCTCCATAGATATAGGCAGCAACGAACGGATGGCCATGCAAAATCTCCCGATTCCTGAAACAATTGAAAGTAGAATTGTTCCCAAATAGCTCTTCCCACCCCGCTTCTCAGATAAAGACAGATTTACCTCCAGCCGCCCAGATTTTGTGCTGGTTACTCCAATCTCTGCAAAAACACGAAAACAACAAACTACTGCAGGGGAGTGGGTCCTTCGGAGTGGCAGGGGGCAATTGAGGGAGACTGGGAGCACCTCAGCAGCACCACCAGCCACCAATAGAGCCACCAACCCCAGACAGCACCGACCTAAAGACCTCAGCAAACATCGGCGAGACGTCCACCTCGTCGAGATCAAGTATTGTGAAGACACCAGACCTCAGAACCAGCTGAACGCCGCAAAGGAACAGCGCAAAGACCTTTGCAACATTCTCCAAGGAGCCTCCATTATATATTCTCCACATCATCCTTTTGGGTGTGGGCAGCAGCACCATCTACAACACTCACACTCTGAAGCCCTTCAAGGAACTGGGTCTTGATTCTCAAAGAGTTAAGAAGCTTGCCTCCAAGCTCCATGTGCACTCTGTGAACTTTGCTGCTAAACTTGTCCATACCAGACGTGCCCTTCATTTCCAGTACTGTCGTTATCAACTCTCATCAGGAGCCGGTTTCAGGCCAATCCTGCAACCCTCTTGATCCCCATTGACTTCTCCTTTCCTTCTCGCGGTGGAGGAGCTTTACGGTACGATACTCGGTACCAAAGTGCACTCCACGTGGATGGCTTCTTTTCCTTAATTAATGTGGGGAGTGGCTTTCACTGCCTGCGTAGTTTTTTATTTCCTTTTTCTTTTCCTGGATTTTCCAGTGGCATGACTTACCCCGCGGCCTGCACCCGAGCACATGTGCTTTGACATGTCCACAGACCCCACCTTTCACCCAGTTTGCTCAAAAAGGGTGGCAATCGACTAGGATTGAGCTAAGAATTCCGATGATATATTTAAAACTCCGTGAAAGTGGCCAGAAAATTTGGAGGGAGGGTCCAAAATTCGATCCCCCAAAACTATCGATCTTGACCCATTCATGAACCAACGACATCTCTTGACAAGAAAATTCCGAATACATAACTTTCAGTCGATTTGACGTGCCTTCCATTAGTTACTGCTTTCTACACCCTGTGTGCGGCATTATCTATTTAAATTTGTTAGTAAACGCGTCAAACATGCTGCTGAAAACTATCAACTCTCCAGCAGGCCTGGCAAGACCATCCAGGGCCACTCCCGTTGCCTCCAGACAACCGGTCAGCTTGCCTCGCAACTGTCAGCAGCAGCAACAATACCAGCAATCATTCCGGCTGCAGCGCCTGGTGGTTAGAGCAAACGAGGTGTGGAATGTGTTGGAGAGAAGTGTATATCCTTGTACTGTATGTCCGCAGCTAGCCCTCCACTCAGCCGCTTTTCCCCCACAACACTTGCAGGCAAATGTAGAGCAGGAACAGCAGCAGCAGCAAGAAACGGAGGGCAAGCCCGCAAGGGAAGATGGTAACCCAGCAGGCGTGAACGGAGCAGAGCAGGCCCAAGCCTCGAGGTGTGCATAAGCAGCTAACTAAACATTTTCAGATCCTGACCAATGGCTGCATGATGCGCTTGGTTGATCCCTGATGGAGGTGTTTAGCCTTCCTGCGTTTTGTTGCGTGCACAGTCAAGAAGAACAACCCGCTGCATCTACCAGTGAAGAGGAGGAGGATCTGTCACCCCTGCAGCGTGCCAAGCAGGCCCTAGCAGCAGCCCCAATTGACCAGGAACTTCTGGTAAGGGTGGGAACTTTTCTGCTGGGCAGGAAGTCGCCATCTTCCATTCATCAGCAGTCTATACACGCCAACCGCACCACCCTGTTGCCCCCCGATGCGTGCGCAGGAGGCTTCGCTCGCGGAGTTAGAGGAGGAGATGGGCAAGCTGAGAGAGGGCGTCACCGCCGCGGAGTCCCGCACGACAATGCTGGAGGGCACCTTGCAAACCGCCAAGGACCAGCTGCTGCGCCTGAACGCGGATTTTGATAACTTCCGCAGGAGATCGGTAAGTTTTTTTGCACCTTCTAGAATCAGGTTACACACACACACACACACACACACACACACACACACACACACACACACACACACACACACACACGCACGCACGCACTCACGCACACGCACGCACACACACACACACACACACACACACACACACCACACACCACACACACACCACACACACACACACAGGCACGCACACACGCACACACACACACACACACACACACACACACCACCACCACACAAACACCACACACACACACCACACACACACGCATGAACGCACGCACGCACTGCACATACATGTACTAACACATTGCAGTCATGCATACATAAGCGCGCGCGCACACACACACACACGCTAACATAGACAACATACTCTCCCTACCACCGACACATGCATATCTCCAGGCCGCCGAGAAAGATGCAATAGCTGGGAATGTTAAAGGAGACGTGGTGGCAGACCTGTTACCATTAGTGGACAACTTTGAGCTCGCACGTACCAACGTCAAGGTGGAAAGCGAGGGTGAAAACAAGATCAACTCTTCGTACCAGGTGGGGGCTTGCTTATGCTGGTTTGATTGCGTTGCCTTTGCAGCAGTTGGAGTTTTTTGTTGTGTTGTGCACAGCAATTACCTGTGACGTAATAGCGTACGGATGGCTGCCTCAGCGCTGGCTGCTAACTGTGCCCCCTCTGCAGGCCTTGTACAAACAAATGGTAGAGGTCATGCGTGGCTTTGGTATTGAGGCAGTGCCGACCGTGGGCGCGCCCTTTGACCCAGAGATCCACGAAGCCATCATGAGGGAGCCAAGTGAGGAGGTGGGTCTGGATTCTTCCTGGCTGGAGTTTGGAGCGAAAAGTATCGATGGCAAGCGCCCAAAAAATTTACGCCCAAGGATTGACTTGCTTGCAGCGTTACACTGTCAAACGATATTCAGTTATAGGCTTCTCAAAAGTGGCTCTGACTTAGTGCTTGGCAGCCTTTTCCTAGACTAAACACTCAATACACACGCATCTGGTGCCCTTGTGAGGGTGAGGTTAAGGAAGCAGCTGACTACAGCTTGCACACCCTGATGCTTTGGTCATGAACTGAGACTGAACAAATTCACCTTTGTCCTCTGCTGTGTGCGCAGATTGAGGAGGGCCTGGTATCGCACGAGTTCCGCAAGGGCTTCCGAATGGGTGACAAGCTGGTGCGACCAGCCATGGTGAAGGTGAGCGCTTCTCTCTTGCTTTGGGTCACAGGAACGGCCTTTCAATTTCCTTTCCCCGCTCCTGGAGTTAGCAGGTCTGCTTTAGAGTGCCGCTCTTAGAAAGAATGGTTTTTGGCTTTAACTCCAGCCAGAGCTAAAGGATAAAAAAGTCCAAGTACAATGAGCCTTTCGCCGCGGCTGACAGACTTGCTGAAGGTCGCCCCCGTGAAAAACTCACCCCCCTGCCAGCCAAATAACTCACTTAACTTTGCGCTAGCATATCTCTGCACCCACTCCGCCATTCCGTGACCTGAGACATGCATTAAATTGCTAGTTTTTTGTTCTTTCAGCAGATGCTTGAAGGTTTGGGAGAGATGCAGAGGCTGGGGAGATATTTGTTTGGCCGTAACTCTGGCGCGAGTTGGGGGTCATGGACTGAATGGGAAGGCACAGCTGTAAAAAGCACCCCAATGTCAGTTAACAAAATAATGCCAAATATCAACCAAGCCACCGATTGACCCCACTAAAATTTTGTTGAAGACATATATTTTGGCCGCAACTCTGAGAGCAAAAACTGGGCTGAAACTCGCAGTAGGTAACGAGTGACAGATTTTTCTCTTCTTCCCCTGCCCCTTGTGTGAGTGCCTCCCACTCGCCGGTGTTCCCAGTACCCCTGCCCCAGATTCGACATTACAGCATTGTTATATAACATTCATAATGCTTATATCCTGAGACAGAGGTCGATCGGGGCAACTTCATAAATGTACCTTTTCCCTGCCAAATTGGGTGCAAAATACGCAGTGGGCCCCACAGAACCCCACAGAATGCCAAATTTCCAGCAAATGTCAATGATTTAGATATAGCATCAAGTATTTGGCATTCGGATGAGGTATAGAGGGCTTTGAATTGGGTGGAGAGTTAAGTGAGACTGGTAGGGTGGGTTTTCTCACGGGGGCGACCTGAAACCAGAGGTACGGAAGTCAGGATCATAAGTATCATGTGTATGGGGGGTGTAAGACCTAAACAAATGAAGAGAACATAAAACAAGTAGGGTTGGCCAGAACCTTAATAAGGCACGTATGCGGCCGTATACATAATTTTGCCGTATCCGTATGATAGGGAAGTACAACCCGTCTGGGGCTTGGAATGAATAACAAGTTTTGGGCTGCCCCGGAGGGTGCACCCCACTTTTTACCACAAATTCTTCATACCAGATCACCCACTGCACCAATCTGGAATATTGTTTTATGGTTAATCCTTATTAGAAAAAAATATCATTGCAACAAAATGAAAGAAAACGGCTGAGTGGTTGGTGTTCTATCTACCTGAGGGTTGAGCCATTTCCCCATGGAAATCACCACATTAGGGTTTACATGCACAGCACGCAAAGCGATTCACATAAAACTGGGCACATGCTCGGGTAGCTCTCAATGCCAGCTACACTTTGGTACTACAATGGTGTCGATCGGATGAAGTGGCTGTGAGTGGCTGCCTTCTGAATGCAAAAATGCACATTTTCAGATATTTCCTCCGTTGACCCCCTCTGCCAATTTCCTGACTTCATTTTTGAGCATTATGCGCAGTGCTCAGTATGCCCTCCAAATCCGATGACGAATCTTCTACGGCATGGGGGAGTCCTGGCAGATATAGCGGCTGAAATATAGCGCAATATAGCGCTATAGAAATGCCTCATATAGCGCTATACACCGATGCCTAAATATGTACTGTATCCCTTTGTATATATATATATAAATGTATGTATCCCGTATTCAATTCTGGCCAACCCTAGAAATAAGATATAACGCCTACAACTTTCACAGTAGACTTTTAAGTGCGTGTTGAATGTGCCTTTCTAAGGTGAGTGAGTGTATGCTGAGTTTGAGTGCATGTGTCCTGAGTGCATGCGTGCTGGGTTTGAGTGCATGCTGAGTTTGAGTGCATGTTGAATGTGCCTTTCTAAGGCACAAGAGCAAACAAAATGGTTTCCACAATGAAAGCCTGGTGCGTCACTCGCATACTGCTTACCTCGTCATTTTAAAATCCTTGCACATACCTTAAGGCTCGCCGAAAGCCTGCAATTTCAACACTACTATATGCCCCTCTTAAACCCCATAGGTGTCCATGGGTTCACCTGAGGGCAACGCAGCTTCAGAGCCGAGCGAGGAAGATGCAGCTGGCGAGAGTGCTTAAGGCTTTACCTGCCGCGCTTGGTTGCCAGCGAGCGTAGCAAATTTGGACAATTTTTTATGCCCCTTTCTCCTTCTCCTTTGACCAGCTGAAACTGCTGGGAAACAAAGAACTGGAGATAAGAGATTTGTGTATTGTTGGCAGTTATCTTCACTGAAACATTGGTTGCAGAGTTCGGCTGTGCTATGTAAGAGATTTTAATGCAGCTGAGCTTGAAATCTGCCAGTTAAGGCCACCTGCCTCAGCAGCCGCGGTGTGAACCCTACTTATTGAGAAGCCATATGGTGCTGAATCTGACCAGCCAGAGCATTTAATTGAGTGATTTTTTTGTGTGTTGCCAACATTGTTGGAGTCCTTATAATAAATAAAGATCATTGCAAAAACAATGGAGCAAAAAGACTTAAGTGGTTGGCGAGATGCGCAAATTAACGTGCCGCCATTCCCCCTGGAAAGCACCCATCTAGAAGTCAGGTGCACGACGTGTGCTTTTAGTCCTGTCATTCTGTACGCAGGGCGACTTGTCTAAATCTGAGCACATGCTCGGGTAGCTCATCATAATGTCAGCATCAGTTTGAAGCTAGGTTGGGTCCAATTTGATGAAGTGACGTGTGAGAAGCTGCACCTTTCATGCAAAAGGGAGCATGTTTTGGCTTTGTCCCCCCTCTGAAAAAAAACAATCAGTTCATGTAGGGAAAACAGAGTGTGTCGTTGTTCTGGTGCAAAAATGTAGAAACATCCTGTGCTCTTGCCTCGAAGAATAATGACTCATATCTTTTGCGAAGAGACACTGTCTGGGGGTGTGTGCATTGGAAAATTGCATGCTGTTCATCCTGGACATCACATCAGCCTCACACAATTCACAGGCAGAAAAGAAAAGAAAAACTACGCGCGCAGGTCGCAAAACACTCCCTGCATCAATCAAGGAAAAGGAGACACATTGGCTCGAAGTGCCGTGGCAGTGTCTCTTTCTGAGGTCCACAACAAAACGGCTGAGGTCATTAGGTTCACAGTTCGTGGAGAAAAAAATAAAGCTTGTTATTGTTCTGGCTTGTAAAGAGTTTGACACATCGTGGGCTCCTGTTGGGGAAAAAAGACATGCATATTTCCTGGTGTTAAAGAAATCACGTGGGGATTGACGCAGTGGAAAAGGACATGCTACTCATCTTGAATATCCGAGTCATCAGTATCACACAGGTTACAGATGGGGGAGTTACTTTGATTCCATGTCGCTGTCTCAAAACGTTAAGTGTGAACACGAAGTCTGAAACGAGCTGTACTGCAAATGACATCTGATGAGTCGTGAGGCAGGTTGAGAAACATGTATTTGGCAAGGATGTTAGGCGGATGAGTGACTAGAGCCTTTTTTGTAGTAGGGATAGCACACCATTGATGAATATTAGAGCGTTTGCTGTTGTGTTCTACCTCTTGGATGCATGTCAAAATAAGGTGTCCAGTACTCAAAGTGTCTCTCCCTGAGGTCTACAACAAAATGGCTGAGATTAAATGGCTCACAATTTTGCAGCTTTTGTTTGTAGATATACGGTTGTATCAGACCATCCATGGCAGAAAGAATATGGGCTGACCAGCAACCATTAGATCGTGTGCTGAGCTGCATGTCAGCATGTAAGACCTTATTCATTGTGTAGCTGTTGGATTCAGTCAAAGAATTGTACAGCCGCATTGCCACACGACACCAATTGAACAGTAGGGGTTTTAATCCACATTCGTGCATTATATTAACACACCAAGAAAACGTGGTGTCTTTGATGCCCAACATCCTTTTCAACACAAAAACCAGCCCCACACACGTACCATTTAGGCAGGCCAAGAGAACAAGAGCAGTCAGGGAATGCCAAAACTCCAACAACCAGGTTAGTGATGCATAGCCCCTCAACATCACTATTAACCATTTACCATCAAAACACCTCAGCACCTCCGCGCGCAAACGAGCAAGAAATACAATCACCTACAAACCGAAAGAGGCTTCTTATTTGTAGCAGCTGATGAAGAGGAAGGGACGGGTCATAACTTCTGTCCATCATCAACCAACACTCCACGGACATGCTCTGGCAATACAAGAGAGAATATGCAAAAAACCTGGCAAACAAGTCGGGTGCATCCAAAGTTGTAAACCAGATGTTTGAGTTTGACAACGTAACAAAATAGCTGGCAAAAGATCCGCTCCAAAAGAAGGCAAGGGCTCAAGGTAATTGGCAAATACCAGCATCCCAGGAGCAGTATTTGGTCCACTGGAAGCCTAGTGCCCTCCTCCAATACCATATAAAATCATCCTTTAAACGTGCAAGCAAGATTCCAATTGCACGCAAGGATCTTCAAAATCCTTGCTGCGATATCTGTTGGACACCCCATAGCAAGGAAAGAACGGATGAAGTAGAATCCGACCACAAGCAAGGTATGTTTCAATAAAGTACATCCTTATGCAACTTGGTTGTTACCACAATCATGATGCCCGCCCAAGCACAAACCACCAGAAGAATGGCACTGTCCGGCCTGCCTCTCTGAGGAGCAACGGGATACTCGGCACAGATGGACAGAAAGCGAAATATGGCTGGTCAACTGGGAGCCATCATAGGGAAGGAGCAAAGATGATCAGATCCAACCCTAACTAGGTACGTAAAAATGGCGGAAGAGTACGAGACAAGCACTATGTCCACCTTTGGAATAAGAGTTGAGCCCACAGGCAAAAACATGGATAACCTGACCCGGCAAGGATCGGAGGATCCCAACAGGCATACTCCGCAATGGAAATCTACTCTAGGCAAACATGTCAGGGACAAAGTTCGTTTCGGCATGCAACCTACTGACCCATAAAACAATATCAAGGGTACAGGCAACTGTGAATTATGGAATAGACAGGTCGATCTTATCAGACCACCCCCAGTCCAAAAGACAACACATGACAGTGAGAAATACAACACACCTATCCAACCGCCACAAGCAGAGGACTGGCTAACAAAAGTTACACTTCCCAAGTTCCAGACCCTCCCAGAGGTGACATGTGTGTACGGCATAGATAGTAAATGCTCCGGCACCATCACCCCTCAGCGCCTCAGTATTTTACAGGATGCATATAACTCTGATCGTCATTAAGGCGTACACGCCCTGCTGAATCCCCCTGTCCAAGACCTTGAAACAGAAATCCAAGGAGTTTTAGTCCCAAAACAATTGCGTTCTCCACACAGTTTACTGGACTCTCCATCTGCCACCCGATGTATGATGATAAACACATACTCAAAGTAAAGCAACATGCAACCGCCACCTGCCTTGAATAACCAAGAGGCAACCACTACCTTCCTACTGCTCCCAAACTGGATGGAAAACAGCACCAAATCTTTTCAAAAAACCTGCACTGACAACAAGGATGTTTGCTCTATTCTTGGAAATATCCCAATGATAAAAGTGCGCTAGTACATGCCACTCCTATACCAGCAAAGCAAAACACCACCCCTGCCAGAAGCAACATGGGGCATACGCATCTTAGTAGTCTGGAACAAGCTGCCAGGGAGCAACTCATTACAAACAACCCATCTTAGTTAGAATAATAAAACAATACCCTATCAGCAGCAACCTGGAATTTTAAAAAGGCACGCGCCATACCTTTTCTTGAACCACCAACTGAAAGGATACTGCCAAGAATAGCAAAAATATGTAGGCTCCCCAAGGACTCAAATAATACAGGTATCAATGCAAGTATTGGCGACATAAGCAATGCACTACACAGCCAGGTCCCCTCCCATCATGTACAACAAAGGCGCTTACTATAACTCAAGGCCTTTAACCGGTGGAAAGAATGGGACTTCACAGATGGGAGTTGTTTACAAACAATGAAAATGGAACAGAGTAAATTGGAGCTGGGGTCTACCACCCCTAATCCAACAAAATCACCACGGTAAATCCTGGAGGGACAAGCAACAACAAAACCATAATAGAGCCAAGCTAGCGGGAAATGCTGCTGCTTTGATAAATGAACACACCCATATCACGACAGACAGCGCTGGTGCACAATGGAAAATTATAAGAAACTGTATCCTCTACCCCCACCATAAGCATTCCAAACTTCTAGAAACCATCATACACCACATCCAGATATCTAAAGACACCATCCATCTCTACAAGGTTAAAGCCCATGCTGGCATCCTAGGGAATTAGTGCGCTGATGCCGTTGCAAAGTGCTCTGCGGAAAATCAAAGTGGCCATGATATCCGCATTAACACTGACGCCCACCCCCATTCATCCATATTCTGGCTAGAAAGGGTGGAAAACCCTTTCCCAGCTTGCCTATCAGATACTCCGTCGGAAAAGAGTGGGCTGTTATTTCAACCGCATTGTTTTAACCAGGCCTGGTTGATTGCTGACTGAAACAACCATTCTAGCTGATTCAACCAGGATCAACTAGGAAAATGGTTGAATCAACCAGA
>Ga0307974_1002549_pt1 | contig 12941 bp, 11 predicted proteins | sample OrgLakmetagen784_FD_201812 | JGI IMG/M metagenome (GOLD analysis project Ga0307974, IMG submission 201812) | Saline water microbial communities from Organic Lake, Antarctica - #784 | ecosystem: Environmental > Aquatic > Non-marine Saline and Alkaline > Saline | place: Antarctica: Organic Lake... | reverse complement strand
TATGTGTACCTGCACCTGCTTTGCCTTTATGTGCTTTAAGCATGCACAACGTGCTCATGACACACACACACACACACACACACACACACACACACACACACACACACACACACACACACACACACACACACACACACACACAAACACACACACACACACACACACACACACACACACACACACACACACACACACACACACACACACACACACACACACACACAAACACACACACACGCACACGCACACGCACACGCACACGCACGCACGCGCACGCACACGTACACGCACACGCACACACACATACGCCCCATGAGCACACGCACTCACGCACGCATGCACGCAAGAACACACGCGCACACACACACAAATATACACATACACACATGCATACACGCGCACACAAACATGCACACACACGCACACGCACACGCACACATACGCCCCATGAGCACACACACTCACGCACGCATGCACGCAAGAACACACGCAAGAACACACGCGCGCACACACACACTCTCACACACACACACTCTCACACACACACACACACACACACACAAACACACACACATGCATACACGCGCACACAAACGTGCACACACACGCACACACCACCCAAACACGCATACACCATTCACCATGTATTCACAGAAAACATGAGTGACCTACGCAGCGATCTTGCAACAGCAAAAGCAGCTGTCCCTGACCTCCCCCCTGACTTAAAGGACCAAATTGGTGATGTAGCTGCAATGAATGCCTTGGCTGTCCTGGAAAAATAGAGGCTCTACAGACAAGCCCTCCCCGACTCGAAGCACGACAGCTCTGACCAGTTTAGCAGGGTAGACCGCGTCATTTTGCCATTAATGCGTTTTGGGAGGAGTGTCCTGGGTCCCATGGATGCTCCAGAGGAAGACGTTGTGCCTGAGCACTTTGATGTCATGCTATCTGACATCCACCCAGGGGACTTGCCCACTAGGTAGGATTTGTCTGAGACTGACTTGCTTTTGCACTTGTTCATTATTCAAGCTTCAAGGGCAATCACTAAGTAAACTTGATTCACAAAGGTTGGGATTCAGGACTGCCATTCAAAAATACTGTTGCGACTCCTTTTGCATAATAGGTAATGTTTTCAGGATTGCTCCTGAAGACAGCAGCCAATTAGGAAGGAATAAGGGACAGGTAGCTGGCCTTGCAATTACAGCCTCTGCATGTTTATTTTTCCTTTTTCATGCTTTCTACAACACATGGTGTCCGGTGCGGTGGGCAACATGTACCTCAGCCCAGCTTCAGCTCCAGAGCAGTGGCCAGCCTCTGGCATCATTTATGGCCGTAACAAGCGTGTGATCCTCAGCCTACCAGTAGCTGCGCGGGGGAAATGCTTGAGTGTCCACTTCATTTTTGACACCAGCGCACCAGCGACATACTTAGCAAGGTGGGCAACGTTTCAAATGAGAGAAAAAATATGAGTGGATTTGTTAGCTTGGACAAGCTTTCTAGATCATACTTGTCGGATAACTCTTTTCTTCAAACAGCAGGTCTAATCAACTCTTAAGATACCCTGGCGAGTACAGTAAAATGGAGGGGAACCTGTCATGGCCTGTACTTGATAATCATTGTCATCTCTGGATGGATTGTTTTTTATACTTAAGATATTTATGCTTTGGTGCGCAATTGTCGCCACAATAATGTTGCACCTTCCCAGAAGAATGAGGTACCTAGCTGATGCACGTATCATGTTTGCATGTACCTAGCTGATGCACGTATCATATTTGCCAATGCGATAGAAGATAGAATGCAAACAGTATGCGATATAATGCACACAGTACCAAACGAGTACAATAAGCCCTGCTTTTGATGTGTTTTAGTTAAAGCTGGGATTATGCATATACCTAACATTGTAATAGAAGTCCATCAATGGAGACATTTGCATTATCTGCAAGTACCTAACAATCTTAGTTTGTATTGCTGTGATGTGCATTTGTCTTGTGCACGCTCTATGCAGGTCTGCCCTTGATGCATTGGGCGTCCCTGAGGTTGCGCTGGGAGCAGAGGTCATCAAAATAAACGGGATCAAGACCTACATCACGTGCTCAGATTCCGTCCAAGTTCCCTGCCAACTATCAGATGGCTCCACTATATATCAGAGCGGCCACTTTGTGGGACTGAATGTCTTGGGCATGGACTTTCTGGCCAAGGGAGATCTCAAGCTGACCGTAGATATGGGAGCATTGCGGGCTACAATTTTGCCCTGAGTAGAGGAAAGCCATGTTTCTGCTGGTGCTTGACTGTGAGCGCCAAGGTGTTTATATGGTGTTATGGTGGCGATCACACTTCACTAGTAGCCTAAAAGATTCTTCAAGGAATTAGGTTTAGATTTGTGTGAAATTGCTGTCATGCTGATCAAGTGTTGTGTCACCTTTCACTGTTGGTGACAGAGTTATCAGGGCAGTTTCTGAGTGCTATTGCAAGTGTATGAGTGTGACAAAAGGCCCCATGCCCCAGGCTGCTGGAGTACGTTCCATTTGACGTGACGCCATCTGATGCTTACTTCCCACCATTAGCCTTGCCATCCGCTTCGATGCATTCTTCTCCTCCTGGATATCTTTTGACAAAGCAATAGCAACAGCCTCATCCAAACACGCGCCTCGCAGTGTAGTCCCTGTCTCCAATGTCTCAAACGTGCGTGCTGTCATGTGCAATAACTGAGTTAAAGTAATGGCTAGCAGTATAATCTCGGCAGATCACCCCCTTGCTCCTATTGGGTTATTGCGTTAGTACTCAACCCGTTATGAGTGTTGATTTTTTGATCTCTAATGTTTATTATAGACTGCGTAATTCACTTTTATGGGTAAAACACAAATCCGAGAAAAAGACAAGACAAGACGATTTAGAATTATTTTCGTAAATTCAATGGCAGAATTTCTAGACGAGTTTCCCTCGAAAAGAATGAAACGTAGATCATTATCGTCTCGAGATGCTCGTTCTATTGACAATATTAGATGATCACTTATCATGGAATCATTAAAATTACAAATCACGATATGGTCGTGGCACTATTTCCGTCTAAAACATTTGCATATTGGTGCGATAACAATGCATGGGACACAGCCATGACCACTTTCGTGAGCAATATATATCGAAACGGAAAAGATGCAGATCTTCTTGGTTTCATAATTTGTACATCGACACAAGTTTTTTTATGAAGAACATGTATGGATTAAGAACAGAGTGCGTTGGAAGAAATTACACCGATAGGTCAATCGTCGTAGAGCTACAAAATTGAGTGTCATATGTGAGACAAGTTAATGTTGTCTTAAAGATTCTGCGTGGAAAACGTGTTTTGTAGGTTGGATGAATTAAAACGACTCATTATTAGGTTTGACAACACTATGAGATCACTCGATGCGTTCCATAAGAGAACTTTTTGTTTACTTTACTTGGAACGATTTAACATACTGAAGAAAGCAACGGAATATTAAAGAAGTAAATTTGTCTTGAACTTAATGCCCCGATGTCATATTCTTGTACATGTCATGTCATTTTTGATTTTGCGTAATTTTGATTTTCTTCCGAACACTATCAAAGTGTAATACCAGAATCACCACTTCACAAACTAGTTTAAAACTTAATGTTCTCCATTTGAAGCTGTTTTCAGGCTTTTTGTGTGAACATGCATCAAGCAGCATTTTTCAATAATTACAAGGGGGGGGACCTTCATCCTTAACCTTTGCAATCCTTTGCAGTGACGGTGCATTGATCTGACATTGAAGCCATGAATTGGCATCTGCAGCAGACAGGACGAACATCACCTCAAAGACAAAAGTTGTGCCCCACTGAGTTACAGTTCTACCAAACCTATTAGACAGCCACCTGTCGAAGTGCATGAGATACTAGCTTATTGAGACTAGAAACAACACTGCCAGGCTAAAGATAAAATGATTTTTAATGATGTACACACAAACGGCATTGATAAGAAAAGGATGTTGTTTTGTGTTCTACACTGCCCAACTGATGCAGAGACACACAGCAACTCACCTGGAGAATAAAATAGGAGAGTCTTTTCTTTATTTTGACGGTGAGCCTCAGATTTCATATTTGCTCGCCTCTATAGCTGATAGCAATGGGGCACTTGCAATTCTATAAGTACCAAAGCTAAATGAATCAGCTCGAAATCACCTGACAGAATCACATGCCAACAAGACCCTGCTACGTTCAAAACGAGGCACAGTGAACCTGACTAAAAAGTAAAATCTTGCTCACGAATAAGATACTAGAGCCTGTGATAGGACTTCCAGGAAAGAATGGATGCAGATCAAAAAGTGTCATCCTTATCGTCTGCCCGGTGTTTGATACGGCCATACACAAAAGAAAAGGTGAGGACGGCACTGAGAATGGATGCGATGAGGACGGGTGCCTGCAGGGATGTGTGTGTGTGTGTGTGTGTGTGTGTGTGTGTGTGTGTGTGTGTGTGTGTGTGTGTGTGTGTGTGTGTGTGTGTTTGAAATTGTGTGTGTGTGTGTGTGTGTGTGTATGCATGGAAATAGAAAAATAGGACAGAAAGAAATACCTTGGTGCGTTTTGTAAGCAGGAACATGGAACGCTGCCTACACAATTTATCTCTGTGCAAAATTGAGACTATGCCAGGGATGTGTAAGTACGCTGGAGCAGAAGCGCTATTCCGATTTCTGTCAGTATATCGAGATATTGCCTGACATTGTTGCACCTACTCTTTAATTTTGGAATCATCGCAGAGGGGGTTATCTGGACAGGGTTATCTGGACAAAAGCCAAAACATGCTCCTTTTTGCGTGAAAGGTGCAGCTACTCACACGTCACTTCATTAAATTTGACCCAACCTAGCTTCAAACTGATGCTGACTTCATAAGCTACCCGAGCATGTGCTCAAATTTAGACAAGTTGCTCTGCGTACAGAATGACAGGACTAAAAGCACATGTCGTGCACCTGTACCCTAGATGGGTGCTTTCCAGGGAAAATGGCACATTGATTTGCATATCTCGCCAACCACTAAATCGTTTTGCCCTGTTTTTTTTGCAATGGTCTTAATTTATTGTAAGGATTTCAAAACACTAAAAATCATTGGGTTTGGTTCGCTGGCTGGTCAGATACAGCATATGGCTGCTCGAAAAGTAGGGTTCACGCCGCGGATGCTGAGGCAGGTGGCCCTAACTGGTAAGGCTCAGCTGCAATGGAATCTACACATCAGAGCTGGGCTTGAAACTTACCAGTTAGGGCCACCTGCCCTGGGAGCATGCAAAAACCGTACCATTATTGGCCTCAGATAACCCCCTCTGGAATCATCGTCCCACACCTTACTTTCATGGTGGCAACAACAGGGCACAACAGTGCACAAAGAATTCAACGCTGCATGTTGAGAGTGGTGGCCTTTGGACAAGCAGAACGTTTCAGTGACTTTTTAAACGAGCTGTGCTCAGAAGCAAATTCATAAACCGTGCCTTGTTCCCACCCTGAGCAAATTCACATCAGGATATAGAATGAGAAAAGTCCAAGCTCCCGGGAGTCCTCCCACTCTGTGTTTATGAATCAAATCATGTATGTCTACCACTGCTTCTCCATAGTGCAGCTGCCACACAGCACAGATTTTCCTTCACACTACACTGTGCGTACACTCCTGCTTTACTTATCTACCAGTGACATAATGACATAATCTTGAACCTCATCTTTATTTACGCCAGTATACCACTGTCCACAATTTCCTTTTTACTGTGAATCACACCTGGATGTAGAAATCGTCGCTTGCTGGGATGCCCAGGTAGTAAGCAATCTGCGGTTTTTGGATTCATGTGAGCACAGCATCACTTGGTACTTCACTTGTGCGTGTTTGTACTTGAACGTGTATGATCAACACTGTTGCAAAACTGCTGCCAAGGCAACCTTATTGCTCAGATCGAGCATCCAGCTATTTATTAAGGATAGGTAAAAGTCAGATTGCAATCAATAAGTAAGAGTCAGATTGCGATCAATAGGTAAGAGTCAGATTGCAATCAATCACTGCTGGCAGCCAGTAGAAACTTCCGTGTACAGGAATTGCTTAAAAACGTCTGAGTTCAATTTATTCCATGTTTCTACTGTAAATGGCGGAATTGAAAAAGAACAGAAAAGAACAGGGAGAAAGATTAGCCTGTACTACGTGTAGCTTGATGCTGTGTAGCATAATGCTGAAGCTTGATGCTGAAGCTTGATGCTGTGTAGCGTGATGCTGTGTAGCTTGATGCTGAAATATGGCGCCCATGCCCATAGTGTTTGCTCTATCTGCGTTCTTATGTTTGCTCTATCTGCGTGTAGCTTGGTGCTGAGATATGGCGCCCATGCCCATAGTGTTTGCTCTATTTGCGTTCTTATGTTTGCTCTATCTGCGTGTAGCTTGGTGCTGAAATATGGCGCCCATGCCCATAATGTTTGCTCTGTTTGCGTTCTTATGTTTGCTCTATCTGCGTGTAGCTTGGTGCTGAAATATGGCGCCCATGCCCATAGTGTTTGCTCTATTTGCGTTCTTATGTTTGCTCTATCTGCGTGTAGCTTGATGCTGGAATATGGCGCACATGCCCATAGTGTTTGCTCTATCTGCGTTCTTTTCCTTTTTCTTTCTGCCGAACTATGGCGTTTGGGTTGAAACCCTGTGCATATGGTTGCCAAATCAAGGCATGTTGGTGGTGTGCCTTTTCTGGTTGTACAACGTCAGTGAGCACGCAGGAGCATGTGAATGATCAATTCTGTCTATTTTGGCTACTGCCTATAGTTTTAGCAACTGCGGGTAAAATATAGTGCACCTGTGCTAGTGGCCCTGGACCCGTACCTTTGCTGGTGGTACAAATAAAGTTAGTGAGCACGCAGGAGCATGTGAATGATTATTCCTGCCTATTCTGGCTAGTGCCTATAGTTTTGGCAACTGTAGGTAAAATATAGCGCACCTGTGCTAGTGGCCCTGGACCTTTGCTGGTGGTACAAAGTTAGTGAGCGCGCAGGAGCATGTGAATGAATATTTCTGCCTATTTTGGCAACCAGAAAAAACAGCGCACCTGTGCTAGTGGCCCTGGCCCTGTGCCGTCAAAGCCATTACCAAGGCGAGCCTCTTGCACCTGCCGTTGCAGGTGCAAACAAATTACCGTACCAACGCTTGACCATTGCGCTTTAAATATCTTTTTTGGAGCAATGGAGACGCGCAATGAATATTTTGCTACACTTGAAATCGGGGTGCGCAAGCGGGTGCGCAAGCAGGAAATTATTCCGGTGAGAGCCGGTGCGCAATTGTGCGCAATCGCAAAATTAATTAATGTTATAAATTCTGGGTAGGCAATGGATAGGTATGTGCGCGCCATCTCGCGGGGAGAAGCGGGAGGACGATGTTGAGCGCGAGCAGCAGCGTTCCTCAGAGAAGGAACAACAACAGAACAAACATGCGTTCTTTCCTTACATGACCTCAGTAGTGGCTGTAACAATGTACTAGCTCATTGTGGGTTGCGCAATGCTCAAGTACCCGCGCAATGCTGGTACCTGTAATTCAAAGCCATGCAAGCTTGCTGCTGGGGGTCTGCACAATGGGGTCTGCGCAATGCCCCTGAGAAAGCTATGCGCACCTCAATTTCTGCGCAATTGGGGGTGCGCAATGGCAAATTTTTCCCACTGAAAGGGGTGCGCAAACCCCGCGCAATGCACTCAAACAATTCATGAAAATTCAGGGTGCGCAATGATTACGCGTTAGTACGGTATGATAAGCATGAGTGAGGAATATACGAGTGAGTGAGGGATATACCTATGAGCGATTGAGGGATATATGAGTGAGAGATATAAGGCTGAGCAAATGCTGGTCATGGTTCTGATGAGGGCTTCTATCATGACAAAGCTGCGTCTACTCTTCAATGATGTGTAAGTCCTTTGATATATACCTCAACAAAAGCCCCGCAATGAGGAGGTCGGGCTGATTAGCATGAATCATTAGGCTGCTGGCCAGGGTCATGTATGCACAGCTTGAACGGACGAGGACTTGATTTGGCAGGAATACACGATGCACGGTCAACGGTCAATGTACGGCCAAGCCTAATATTAATGTCGTGTGACCAATCAAGTCGCATACGTTGTTTTTGCTTCTGACGAAGCCGCTCAAGGTGCTGTGTGCACCACCAGCCAGGGCCGTACAAGTTGTGTATGTTGTGTATGCACTATACACATACAGCAGGGTCATACAACCAGGACCATCATATTTGCGTACGTTGTGTATGCACTATGCACATACCAGCAGGGCCGTACAAGTTGCGTATGCAATAATATGCACCTACCAGGACCATTGAATGTTTGTATACACCAACCAGGACCATCAAATTTGTGTATGTTGTATGTGCACTATGCACATACCAGCAGGGCCATACAAGTTGCGTACGCACTATTATGCACCTACCAGGATCATCAGATAATTTTAAACACCAACCAGGACCATAACATGTGTGTATTTTGTGTATGCACTATGCACCTAATAGCAGGGCCGCATCAGAAGTGTGTACACACCAACTAGGACTGTCAAATTTACTTGTGTATGTTGTGTAAGCATGCGCTATGCACCTAATAGCAGGACGGCATCAGAGGTGTGTACACCTACCAAGGCCGCATGAGATGCACATCTTGTGTTTGCAACTGCCAGGGCCATCCAAGTTTAAAATATTGTGTGTACGTACAAGGGCCTCAAAGTTGTGTATATTGTGGGTGCACATTACCAAAGCGTACAAAGTTGCATGTGCTGTGTAGGTATGCACTATCTATGCACTTACCAGGGTCGCTCAGAATTTCAGCATGAATAGTTGCGTACGTTGTGGGTGTACTTACCAGGGCCTCCCAGAATCCGAGCATGACAAGTTATGTATGTCGTGTATGCACTTACCAGGGCCGCCCAGAATCCCAGCATGGCAAGACGCCCGTGGAAGAGCTCATCTTTCCTTGAAAAGCCTGTCCTGAGTTATCACAAAAGAATGTGAAGCCAACCTTGGTAGTAAAATTGGTAAAAGTGTGGGCACGTACTTGCAGTACAAGTACCATGTTCACTGTTGTAAACTTTTTATGCTTTCCAACTAATGTATACCGCAACTTTTGTACCACGTGTGCGTCTTGTAGTCAGGTGGCAGCACATATGAGCAATAAATGATTTAGCATGCTTAAACAACAATGCTCACTGTTGTAGATTGGTATGCTTGTTTGTGAAAAAAGACTGGCCAGAACCATACATGATCTGGCATGCTTAAACAACAACGTTCACTGCTGTAAATTTTTATGCTTTCCAACTTGTTTGTGAGAAAGACTGGCCAGAACCATACATGATCTGGCATGCTTAAACAACAACGTTCACTGTTGTAAAATTTAATGCTTTCCAACTTGTTTGTGAAAAAGACTGGCCAGAACCATACATGATATAGCATGCTTAAACAACAACGTTCACTGTTATAACTTTTTATGCTTTCCAACTTGTTTGTGAAAAAGACTGGCCAGAACCATACATCAACAGCAGTGTAGACCAGTAATGTTTAAAAAAGGTAGCTGAGTTGGAAACACGCCTGTACTCGTGCCGGCTAGAACTCTGAAGCAGAGGTACCAATGTCACCATACTTGCCCCTCTATTCCCTGGAAGCGCTTATTTGGGTGCCTTCAAGTTGAGTGCTTATTCATATGTTTTTAGTTGGGTACTTAGCGCTTATTTAAGTGAAGTACCGGCGTCACCGCACTGGCCCCTCAATTCCCAGGCTTTGCTTTGAGTGCTTGAACGTTGGGTGCATTGCAGTGCTTCCGCTTTGGGTGATTACACCTCATTGCCCAAGCAGCGCTAGAGTGCTTACGCTTTGGGTGCTTTGCAGTGCTTACGCTTTAGATGCTTACCCCTCAATCCCCAGAAAGCGCTTTGGGTGCTTGAAAGGGTTCACAAAGATCATGGGTGGACCAGGTCGCCTCTTGAGCACGTCCTGGACAACAAAGAGGGGACAAAGGAGTGAGATCAGCCAGCACATCCTAAAAACAGGTACAATTTGAAGAATGTCCCCATCTTGTGCATATCCTGCAAAAGAAGTAGGGAAGGGACAGCCTCATCTTGAGCATGTCCTACAAAAGGGACGGCCTCATGTTGTGCACGTTATACAAATGAAAGCAGGGAGCAGATTGGCCTCATCTTGAGCATGTCCTACAAAAAGGACGGCCTCATCTTGTGCACGCCCTACAAATGAAGGCAAGGAGCAAAGTGGCCTCATCTTGTGCACGCCCCAAAAAGAGAATTAAGAAGGAGAAGTGGTCTCTACGTACGACGTGGGAGAAACAAACAGAATTTCTGCAGCTTAGCATTGAATTTCACAGCAAAGTACTTGCTTCACATTTTGTATTGGTGGGCATTGCAAGATTGTCACATCATGCCTTGAGTTAGGTGTGTGAAAGCTTTCTACATTTGTGATTTCACTTCAACATGTTTAAATCTCACCTCACGATTAGCTAGAGTGATTTAATCTCAGCAGCAAGAAGATACACATAAGGCACGCAACTTTAGGTTGCATCAAATCACTTGGTCAAGTCACCACGGTCGCATCAAGTCACTAAAGCATTTAAGTATTAAGAAGAGCCACAGGAGGCACTCAACTTTAGGTAGCATCAAGTCCTTTGGTCAAGTCACTAATGTAGCCAGGTCTACGCACAATAAAAAATGTCTAAAACTACGTACCCGTAGGTTTGCAGCGTCATAAGTCGGAGAAGAAGGCCACAGAGTGCCCAGTGCCACAAGTGTAGTGATGCCTGTTGGGAACCAACACAAAGTCTGCTATGAGGGGCAATTTCGTCATGAGGTGGCAGCATACAGCGGTACCTCCTTGTGCTGTTTCAGAGACATGTGCATTGTGTGCGCTGTGAGTGATTGTCTGCGCTGTAAGCTGAGATTGTGTGAGTGAGTAAGGTTGAGTGAGTGAGTGAGTGAGTGAGTGAGTGATTGAGTGAGTGAGTGAGTGATGTTGTCTGCGCTGTAAGCTGAGCAATGCAGTTTTTTCCGAGTACTATGACCAACTCTCATCAGGAGCCGGATTCAGGCCAAGCCCCATTAGAATTTTCTACTTGTTGTGGTGGAGGAGTTTTACAGTATCCGGTACCGAGGTGGCTTCTTTTCCTTAACAAGTGTGGGGAGTGATTTTCATTGCCTGCGTAGCATTCATTTTCTTTTTAATTCTATAATTGCACAACCTACCTCCTAGCATGAGGTAGCCTGTAATCGCTGGCGGCAGGCCTAAAAAGCCACTGACTTGCGCCGTGATGGAGGGATGATCTGGAAAGTACACCTACAACAGATTAACATGAGCGTCCGTATTTGTCAATACATAAGCCAACACAGCCACTGTCTTGCACTGTGATGGAGGGTTGCTCTGAATACAATCAAATAAGTGCATAAAGTACAAAAATCGGTAATCAAAAGCCTACAAAGCTATTGACTCCCTCCATGATGCAGAAATTGGTTTGTGCATGCACTGAAAATTCTGCAAGCCATTGCCTTGAAACAATGCATTGATGGAGATTGATGGATAAATGTACTTTCATGTATCATGTGGACACTGTTTCATGTTTTCATGTATCATGTGAACACTGCGTGTGTTTAGGTAAGCTGGAAGGAGGCACAAGCACACTATATGGATGCATAGAATAGATAAAATATAAAAATCACCCCACATTAATTAGAGAAAAGAAGTCACGTTGGTACCGGGTATTGTGAATCTCTTCCATTGTAAAGGAAAAGATGATGATGATGGCGTATTACATAGGTCCAGGGGAGAGCAAACTCCCTACTACGAGGTTAAAACGAAGCTGAAAGTTGATAAGTAAATGGACGCTACAGAGGCAGGCTGGAAGCGATGACAGAAAGAGGGGGGGACAACCAGGGTGATGAGAAGAAGGGCGAAACGTGTACGAGAAGGTCAAGCATAGGAAAGAAAGAAGGAAGGAAAGCCTGCGTACTTTGGTGCCCACGTAGAAAGAACAAGGTTTAGGAAGACAGGGCTAGTGTAGAGCAAAAAGGCAACGGGCCGATCTAGCTACACCACCGCGAGGCACTCAAAATAAACAACTAGGGAAGCTAAGAGTTAGCCAGGATAAAAGAAGCTGAGCCATTGCAAACCTGGTGCGCCAAAACTAACTCCAACACAACCCAAAGGGAAGAGAGAGTTCCCCTACAGAAAACGCAGCTGTACAAACATGTCACTCTCAGCATTACCTATACTAGGGAGACACGAAAGGAGTACAGTGAGCTAAAGGTTAAGATAACAAGAGTCAGGTTGTTCTACTAAGAGCCGAGAGCAAGGGGAAGCAGGCCAACCTATACCTAGATCAAGGCGGTAGACACGCTAGGGAGGGAGCTGCAGTGAAACAGCGAAGGAATCGTTTGGCCTAGCATACACGAAGGGGTGAGCCTGGCCTAGGTCAGAGAAACTGGAAACACTACCTCGGCAGGCTGCTAAGTCTTTTAAGGCTGCGAGGACAAGATCAACTGCCCTAGTCTCTACTAAAAGAGGAGATGAATGAGAAGGTCATAGTACCAACAGGTAAGTTATTGTACTCGTTGCTGGAGTGACTCCTCAGTCAATGAAGGTCATTTGACTGCCTGCGATTTTTCCCTTACAAGTCCCAACAGCATGTGCTACAGCTTGCAAAACTAACAGGCAAACTGGAAGCTGCCCCCTTAAGAACACGAGCTGTCCATTGCTGAGAAATGGTCAACATTGAGATCAGGCCTCTCCAAGCAAATACACTGTTCAGTTTGTGTCTGTGCCATCATCGCAAACAGATCAAAACCGACCTCCCAAAAACAAGCAAAAAACATGCCAACCATGGCAAGGCGGCCCAGGAGGATCTCGCGCCTTCGCGTTAAGGCAGGCAGCAGTGGATTGTACTGTGTGTAG
>Ga0307974_1002547_pt1 | contig 12946 bp, 10 predicted proteins | sample OrgLakmetagen784_FD_201812 | JGI IMG/M metagenome (GOLD analysis project Ga0307974, IMG submission 201812) | Saline water microbial communities from Organic Lake, Antarctica - #784 | ecosystem: Environmental > Aquatic > Non-marine Saline and Alkaline > Saline | place: Antarctica: Organic Lake... | reverse complement strand
ACGTAGCTTGGTTCAGGATTCGAGGACATGGGTTGAAGTGTGAAACTGGTTTATATGGCAGGAGTCCGGACAGGAGTGCACGTGTTTGCAATTTGTGTGAAAACGGGGATTATATTCAAGATGAGAAACACGTTTTTTTTTCATGTATCGGTACCGAACAATTACGGCACCAGTTCGTCCATTTATTTGATAATATTACTGAAGGTGATATCAAAGGTTTTGTTTTTCAACATACCTCAGGTAACTCAGAAGTTTACAAATGTATTCGTGCAGCTGTCAATCTTTTTTATTGATTTATTTGTTGGGACCTATAGGTTGAGTAGCCATGCCAGGCTGGAGGCCTTTGTAATCCAAACTAAACTAAACTATTAAGGAGCTGGGTCTTGATTCTCAAAGAGTTAAAAACTTGCTTCCAAGCTTCATGTTCCTTAAGGTGGCACTTCCTTCTTCCCCTTGGGTAATACATACAAGAGAACAAAATGCCACTGGCTGAGTTATTACTTTTTACAACCTCATGTTTACGCTTGCTGATCCAGCAATGCCTATCAGCCTGTTTGAAGGAACACCAACCAACCCCTCTTTATTCTTCACCACATTCTCACAACTGCTAAAAAGGAAAAAATGAAGGTATACACTGCTTTCCTGGACCTCTTTGCTGCCTACGACAGTATTCCAAGAGAAACTTTGAAGACACTTGCAAAAAATTAAGACTCCGCAGTATTTGAGAGATATCATTCAAACCATGTACACAGGATGCCTCTACCTTCTCATTGATGGCGACAGAATTTCTGAGGAGGTTGTTTTCAACAGAGGCTCGAAACAGGGCTGCCCTCTGAGTCCCCTTCTGTACTCTATAACAATGACATAGACAGATTCTTGGCTGTACAGAGAGGTGCTGCCACTGCCCTGGATTCAATTAAATTCCCTCACTGTGATTATGCTGATGACATTGCTCTCACTTCAAACACGGCTGGAAATCTGCAACTCGACGGCACACTTCTGGAACTTGTCACTGAATTCAAATAACTTGGAATCACTCTTACTCGTGATGGAAGCATGCTCACAGCTGCTAAAAAGATGGCAGACAACTTCGGGTCTGCCATTGCCAGAGTTTACAGAATTGGTGACAGCAAGGGTATCAAGCACTGAAAACTTGCCATGCTATGGCTTTTCCAGGTCTTTGCTTTGACAGCTGGTCTTTACGGTTGTCAAGTATGGGCCACTTTTTTTCTGACATATGATTCCTCAAAAATCACCCCCACACATGTCCTTCATCTTGGCTTCCTGAAAAGACTCCTGGGTGTCAAGAAAGGTACTGATACTCACTGCGTGCTCCGCGAAACAGGCCAGATGCCCATCTTCTTCTACTGGTTCAAATGCACCATAGGATTCTGGAACAGTTTACTCTCGGCAAACAACCTCTTCTTGAGAAAATTGTGCGGGCTGATTTACTTCTTGCAAACAGAAGTGATACATAGACTTACCAGGTTCTGCATGCGATCCAAGATTTACCTACATCTCAACAGCTTTTGGATGCCATACGATCTCGTCAGACTATCTACGGAGAATATCTACGGAGGACAGTTTGAACTCACTCTTCGTGAACATATCATTGGGGGCTGGAGAGATCTTAAAATTTTGACACCACATGAAGCTCACCATTCCGGCAGAATTATGAGGACTTATCACACACATTTTGGTGGACCTTTGGGGATTGCTCCTGGCTGGTGGGATGACAGAAAAAGAAATCAAAAGCCTGCGTTGCCTCTCTACCTTCGCTTGGACATTCCCAGCAACCTCAGCCGCGCACTTTCTTGCCTTCGCCTTTCTGGCCACAACTTTCTGGTCCAAAGAATGCGTCATGACAGGAATAGAAGGCCTTATGAGCTCAGGATCTGTGACAGGTGTGGCTGGCGCGCACCCTGTTCAGGATGAGGAACACATTTTGCTGGACTGCCCGCATGAGCATCTTGTTAGCATTCGCACACAGCACCGCCAGCTGGTTTTCCCATCTCAGTATGAGGATAGCCCAACTCGTCTGAGGACTTTTTTGAACCAACCTAATATTTATGCTGTAGCCTCTTTTGTGGCTGAGTGCTTAGCCCTTTTCCCTTGATTTGTTCTGATATCTTGCTTTTTGGTTTGGTTTCAGGCTTTTTCCAAGCTTCCGCTCAGATGCCCCCCAGAGGCATGTATAGTGATATAGTGCGTGATGTACCTTAACCTTACCTTTCCTGTGAAGATTGTTAGGGCAAACGTTTATAATTAATTCTAAAGCAGATATAGATATAGGAGTTTTGTGCATGTGCTGCTTCTTACACAGTTGTATGAAGGTATTTGCCTCCTCATTCTTGGTATCCTCACTCTTGGTATCCATGTGCTTCCTTTTTAATTGCCAGTGATGATTTCCCCTCTTTGATTTAATGCGGTTGGTTGGTCCTGGCAGAGGCTTGAATGAATTTGCTGGTTTAATTCAGTGCTGCAATGTCGCGAACAACGTTGTGCCTTTTTTTCTTTCTAAGGGTTTATAATTTGTAGGTACTACAAGTCTGGCTGTGATGCTACAACAAACACTTCTCACGTTTCAACATTGATTTAATTTGCAGGCTAGCAATCGTGCTTCTTGACTGAAGGCCTTTTTTGCAAGCACTGGCGCCTGCCATTCATCAAGCCAACGAGAGAAGGGGCACAGACTCTACAACGAATTGTGAAGAAGCTTCATCACACCTTGAGGTGCCAGTGCTAAGTTATAAATTTAAACAAAACAATACCGAATGGCTCACGAGACATGATTTCAGCGCAAGTGTGAACTTCCAGATGCTCTTTTGCAAGGGGCCTTTAGCTAAGGACGTAATCTCAATTGCCTTTGTAGTTAGTGCACGCTGTTAGGGGCCCAGGGGCCAATGAGCGTAGGATGATAATTTGAGGGGATGCTGTGAGCGGGCCAGGATTTTGTGTCTTGGGCAGTGCTGGGGCGCTTGCGGTGTCTAGATTACTTAAGGGGTCGTCCAGGGGCCAGGATATCGTTTCTTGGGCAGTGCTGGGGCGCTCAAGGTATCTGCTAGAGAAATAGCCACATTGTCTGTCTGCACTTTGCTGGGCGGTGCTAGGGCGCTTGTATACACTACGTAGTGAGCACTTACGTTATTAACTTCCCTTTGCTGTACCGGGGCGCTTGTAAAGAAAGGGACGTTTGTTACATCGTACTATTGCACAGCCTTGTGCTTAAAATACACTGTCAGACTGTCTCCCTCATTCTCGGTACCCTCAGACAGACAATTTATGTAAAATGTTCCCAAAACTCACATATGATTCCCCCTCTCTAATTTATTGTGGTCAGTTGGTCCTGGCAGATGCTTGATTGTTTATTGATTTTATTCAGTGCTGCAATGGTATAAACAGCTTTGTGCCTTTTTTCCCTTTCCAGGGATTTTTTGTAGGTGCTACAAGTCTGGTGCTACAACAAGCAACAATTACACTTTTTTACATGTTTTAAATACGCAGCCTAGCAGTCGCACGATTTGACTGATGGCTTACTCTGTAAACTCTGAAGGCCTTTATTGTAAACCTTATTATGACATCTGAATGTTGTGTGGTTGTAAACCTTGTAAACCTTCATTTGTTTTACACTATCTGCGTTTAACGGTTTACAATTTAAAATGTCAGGTGATGGCAGCCTTGTCCTCATCCTGTGAAGTTATAGACAATCAGTGTCAGCTAGAAACTAAAATGCAACTTCATGAAACAATACAGTAGATAAGGCAGACGCCAGTCAAGAAGCAAATCTTGAAGGAAAAAACGCCGAAACCTCGACGACGGTAATAGTACAGTGGAAGTTGCCCGAGCTGTTAAGAAAGGTAGCGTGTCACAGATTTAGACTAAAGACACAAAGCCGAGGAAATATTGGTTTGCTGCCAAAACTCTGTAGTTAGGGTTGTTTTTGCACAAACAAACTCTCCTTTTTCTCTGCTGTTGGGTTTCTCTCAGGGCTGCTGCCTGCTGCTTTTTTGGAGAAGGGGGGAGCTTTGTTTACTGAGTGTGCCAGGACTTCATCCAAACTGCAAGTGTGTGTGTGTGTGTGTATGCATGTATGTGCGTATGCGTGTGTGTTATTTGTTTTGGTATCTATGTGTGAGTAGTTTGTGTGTGTATGTGTGTGTACGGACGGGTGAGTGTATGTATGTATGTGTGTGTGTGTGTCAGGGTCCAGTAGCAGAGGGAGGAGAGCTACAATTCACACGCTACTGCCTCTCTTACCTGAGACCATCAAACGCAGATTGCATTTTCAGATGATTCCGTCGATCAGGCGGAGGAGTGGTGCTGGTAGTCCTGGCCTGCTGCTGGTAGGCTTGAGACGGTAGAGGCGGTGTCCAAGCTTGCTGGTGCTGGTAGTGTGGATGGGGCGGTATTTGCTGGGGGTACTGGTGCTGGTGCTGTTGACACTGCTGGTGCCGCTGGTGGTGGTGCTGCTGCTGCTGCTCATGGTGACGCAGATGCTGGTGTTGGAGCTGGTGGTGGTGCTGGTGCTGGTGCTGGTGCTGCTGCTGCTGCTGCTCTCTCTCGTACCTCTGGTGGTGGTGCTGCATCTGCTGGTGCTGGTGCTCCATTTGCGCTTGCAAGGCCGCATGACTATGGTGGTGATGGTTGCGTTGGCTCCACACATCTGCAAATCGGCTGAGGGGACCCATGGCCGCATCCTGCGATGGGTATGGAAGAAGGAATGCATGAAGAGAAAATATGGGACGAGGAAATGGTGGGTAGTGAGAGCTAGCGCGGCTTGAGAGAGATCTGAGTGAGACCACTCATCAACAAAGAAAAGGGAACCACTTTAACATAGTGAGAACACCTGCATCACATACCTGTGGGGCGGCTGCCTCCCAGCCCGCAGTGAACTTGGAGCTAGACATGCGCATGATGTCCATTATTTTGGAGGGCTCCTGCGTTACAGGTAGTAGGTGCAGCAAAGATGCACGGATAGGGGGTAGGGAAGAGAGGGGAGGATGGAACACTTTTTGGTGTGCCTGTCTCTGCTTGATCAGTCCTCATAGAAAATGGATTCAGAATGAGATGCAGGGATCTACGACAGTGCTGGCATCAACTAGGATCAGCTCTAATGGGGGCCCCTTTTTCTCACAAGCACCACACAGCTTAATACTTGGCAGACGGGCAGAAATTAAGTCCCAACTCTTAGGTGCTTCTTAGTCATCCAATCCGCTTTAAAGAGTCCTGCGATTGCAATTTAATACTCTCCCAATGTTGATACCTTCCATCAAGCAGTTTTGTTGGGTCCCCCCCCCCGACACAAATAACACAACATGCACACGTGTTTTGGACAAGCCCTGACCCCTTATTTCACACTTGCTTAGACTCACATGAGCATGGCCATTTGTGTTTGAATAACGCTTGCCGTTACCAGGGGGCACAGCTTGTTGCTGGTGCGGGTAGTGGTGCTGCTGGTGCTGCATGGCCAGCAGGGCAGCATCAAGGGCACCCGCCTGAAATTGCGCGTCAAAGCATGTGCGAGGGCGAAAAGTAGATGAGAAGTTGCTAACCTAAAGCATTTTAGCAACTCGAGTTCTTGTAAGCAAAACATGTGATGAAGACGTCATGTATGTCCACTAGAACATGACGAAGCGATGAGTATTCAGTGTAAATCACGAATGGCATCTCAATTATTAAAGTGCAAGCAATAAGGTTTGCAAGGCAAATATCAACAGGCAATATATAAGACCGCACCTCTTGGAGCCTCTGCCTAGTCTTATGTGCGGATCGCTGGTGCCTCCTTAACAGTTGCAATTGTAAGGCTCTTTCACAATGTTGCCACTCTCCTCAGGGTAAAAGAAGAAGAGGAAAGAAGTATGCAGGCAGTGAAAACCACTCCCCACATTGATCAAGGAAAGAAAAGCCACTTTAGTACTGTAAAAATCCTTTACCAGCAGACAAAAAAGGCCTAGTCAGAGAGGTAAACCAGCAGATTACTAGAAGGAGAAAAAAAGTCACAAAGAGACCAGAGTACCAGGCTCATACAAGCAAAAGCGCCGGGCACAGAAACTGCAGAGCTGAGCTAAGGGGTGAACAGACCACCCATCCCGGTCATTGCCAGCCTCAAGATAAAAAACTCAACCAGCACTGAACCGCAAGCCAGCAAACACTGCCTTGACAAGCCCTGCATTGACCCTTAACCCTTAACAGTATCCCTATTTCTGCAGCCCACCAATGCAGACACACACACATGCACGCACTTGCACAACACACACACCTGGTGGTGTGAAGGGTGCCTGCCATTGTCCCCTCCGTTTGCGTAGGCTGCTTGTGGATCTCGCAGCGTCATCCAAGGAGGGGTGGAGGCAGGGCTACTGTGCGTGCTTGTTATGGAGGGCTGGGGATTAAGGGCATGGCCTTGGTCATATGAGGGGAGCCGTGATGCAGCTGCCTGGGCAGAAGGGTGCCTTAGATGGCCAGGGGGGGCACATCGTGGCACCGTGTTGTTTGGCTGGTAGCCAGACAGTGGGTAGTTGTGGTATGAACCTTGGTGGTTGGGGCTGTACGGGGGGATAGGAGGCGGCGGAACAGAGGCCCAGCCTGGGTTGGTTGGAGGGGGGAGCCACGCGTTGGTAGGGGCCGGTAGCAACTGCTCTTGTGAGTGGTTAGGCTGCACTTGGTGCTGGGGGTGTGAGGGGACTGTGGAGGCAGGAGGTCTGTGCGCTGCCTTGGCAGAATGTCTGTCTACACCCAATGGAGCGGCAGGAGAAGGGGCCGGGGCACCAGCAGAGATGGCAGCTGCAGAGGTAGCACAAGGGAGGAACAGTGTTTGTGAGTTATTAGGCATGTCAATCCTGCAGCTGTGCTAGTACTTGCTTCCAAAGGATTGCTCAGGGCTGTGACTTCGTTTAGGTACTGCATAGGGTTGGCCATAATTATACATGTACACATGTACACATATACGGTATATATTCGATAATTTCAGCAGAGATCTCATCAAATATACGGTAATTCATGGCGTAAAAATATGATACTGGCCAACCCTAGCAATGCATGTCAAGCCTGGCAGATTGGTGGAGGCTGAATCAGTGTGTCTGATCTAAGGCCACTCTTCCTTTTTAAATTTTTCATTGCACATGCTGGCTTTCTGGCCTTGCTGCTATTTGCTGGAGTCCCATTCACATCTAAATAGTGATGCCGGAGACAAGCAACTCCCCAAACCCTTGATTCCAGGTCACCTCAATCCTCTGATTACCTTGGCAATTGGTGGGGGCTGGGTGATGCAGGGATGCGTGGGGAGCGGGTGAGGCCGGTCTGGCGGCAGGCCGACTGGGGGAATTGGACACCACAGGGTTAGCAGAGGAAATGGGGCCCCCGTTTTGCTGCTGTGCAGCAGCTGAGGTCAAGGCATCAGGGAGTGAGGAGGAGCGTGCGAGGGCGGTGTCCCCGTCCCATCTGTGTGTGTTGCGTGTGTGCATGTACGTGTGTGTGTCAACGGGATTCCATCTGCATGTCATCCAAGGACAGAACAAACCTGCCCTTAGAAAGATGAACAGCTACAGCTCGCCCTGTCCCAGTCCTTACTTTAGACAGTCTCTTGCAACTGGCATGCCAAAAACACGCTCTTAGACTATGTTTTGGGAACGAGGTTTGCCACCTTCAAGCACCAGAGGACAATGAAGTGAGCTCATGCTTGCCTGAATAATGATCCATAATGCCACTCATTCTCTCCCTCCCTCCCTCTCTCCCTCCCTCTCTCCCTCTCCCTCTCCCTCTCTTTTCCCCTCTTCTTCTCCCTCTCCCTTTTGTTCTCTATCTCTGTGATTAACACCTAGTTCTAAATTACACCTTCCCCTCCCTAACACGAGTACCCATTCACCCATTGCTTCTTGTTAACATATCTCCAAATCACAGGTGTCCTTTATCAATTAATTCTCATCTCTCTCTTCTCAGGTACGTGACATCCTTGCAAGCCGTGATGCCGCCGCTGCAGGTCTGACTGCTGATTTGCTAGCCCAACTGGGGCTCTTGCCAAATGGACAACCTGCTCCGTCTCAGGTATGTAGGTGTACTTTCTCCCTTGTTGTCAACCTACACTGATTTGCATGTGCACGCGCACTCACACACACACACACATCCTTGTGCACACGTACAAAACTTCTTTGGCTGCTCAAATCGTTACACTTAAATTGTGCCCAACAGACGACCTACCCATTGCATGCGCATTAAGCCCTGCTTTTCAGTGTGCAGATTAGGTTGTTGAAGAGGACAACCTTTATGTTTGAGCATGGCTTACCCACAGCCTAGGCAGCTTCATCCGCACTTTAAATGCTCACAGCAGTTGCTGCATCCATACAATTCGTCTTAGCATTTGCCTTGCATCGAGGCACACATTTGCTTTGCATCAACACCCACGCACATAGATTTACAGACACACATACATGCACACCCCCACCCTTTGCAGCCCCAGACCGCCATCAATCCTGCTCTCAAGCCCCTCTCCACTTCTGGCAACTTATCCACACACTCTCATGCAACGCGTGGGCACACGCACGAAGCCTCAAACTCTGGTGCCGACTCATGGACGCCCACGCACTTGGTAAGGCACACAAACTTACACACACACACACACACACAGACACACACACACACACACGCGCATACACTCAGATAAGCGATAAACAGGGTTGGACAGAACCCTTTTTTGGATTTCTGTATACGTATATATACGCCGTATAAACCGTATATAAACCGTGTATAAACCGTTTATGGGATTATTTTTTAGGGGGGTCATTTTGTAGCTCTTGAAGAGCTCTGGTTGTGTACCCATTTATTTAACCATAAAAGGTTTGGGAGCTATGCTTGCCCAAAGAGGCCAAAACCCAAGCAGGCACACACGGTCGCTGCCACAAGACCCCTCTTCTTCCCCCACCCCATCAAATTACCCCGTTTGTGTTTGCACATGTGTGTGTGTGTGTGTGTGTTCGTGTGTGTGTATGTATGTGTGTTTGTGTGTGCGTGAGTGTATGTAAAATGTACATGCATGCATGCGTGTAGTGTGTGCGTATGTATTTGCATGCGTGCTGGGATTGTGCATGCTCGCGTGTACATGTGCATGTGTGTGTGCATGCTTACGTGTGCGTATGTGCATGCTTGCTTATGGTTGTATTCATGCGTGAGTGCGTGCATGTGCGTGTGCATTTGCGCGCGTGCTGGGGTTCGTGCATGCTTGCGTGGGTGTACACGTATGTGTGTGTATACAAGTGCGCGTGCATGTACCTTTGTGTGTTTGCGTGTGCATCTGTGCACACAGGTATGCGTGCACATGTGTGTCCGTTTGTGAGCGCGTGCAGTGGATGCGTGCATGCACATGTGCGTAAGTGAGAGTGTGCGTGTGCCGTTTCTGTTCCTGCATCATCTCCGCCGTGGAAACCTTCGGTGGGGTTGGCTTGCATGCCCTTAAGGCAACCCTGTTCATACTCAAACTCTGGTGCTTCTGTATCTGCTGCTGAGCCAGCAAGCTGTCGACCACTGGCTGCTGTTGAACCTTGTGAGGATACCTTCCACAGGGACACGGCTTTAACACGATACAGTTGTAAAATTTTTCCCGACAACCGGGGCTTCGGTATTTTGTGGTCTCGAAGGCCAGTGGAAGGTCGATTTTGACCACTCATTCAGACCGTATATATACGTACTTAAATGGAGCATATATATTATACAGCGTATATGTATATACGTCGGCTAAAATTCACATGCGGTCAAACGAATAAGGATACGGAGAAGATTAACTTATACATTCGTATAAATACGGTATGTACGGCGTAAATGTACTTGTACGGTTCTGGCCAGCCCTAGCAATAAATACACACAATCACACACACGCACGCATGGGGAAGCTGGCAAAGCAACTTGCTCTGAATTTGTCCGCCCTTGCCTGTCAGACCCGACATCTCTTGTGCAGGCTCCACACAAATACAGGGTACACGCGCACTCAAATACATGCTCACGCACGCTTGTGCACGTAGATACACATGTGCACACAGATGCAGACTGCAAACTGCAGGATTCGCAACAACAGCAACCTGCCCTTGTCTGTTGCTGCCACCCTCAGCACCATTTCTCCTGTGAAGGCTTTTCTATCGCACACACACACACACACACACACACACACACACACACACACACCACAAATACACAACACACAGACACAAGGCACAGACACAATGCACAGACACAAGGCGCAGACACAACTCACACACTCTCACACTACAGGAGCAGCAGCAGCGGCAGCCAGCCCCTCTCGGTGTCACAAGGACCCTCAGCAGCAATGCTTCACACTCCTCCTCCATCTCTCGTTCCCAACCTAGGCAGAGTCACGGTGGATATTCGCCCTTTGCGTCGGTGAAAGAGAGTACCCCCGCGGACCTGCAGCCTCAAAGCTCCCAGGTGAGCGTGTGTGGTTAAGAATGAAGCAGGTGAGTGTCGCTGGAGAGGGCTCTCGTTGAGTATGCTTTGTCTCCTGTAACGACTTCCATGAGAGCAGGCATTTCAGGACAAGCGGTGCTCATCGCGAGTCAGTTTTGTTGTGTCTTGATGCAGCACATGCATAGGCATAGCAGCCACTGCGATGCGCCATGTCCTGACTGAAGTGCATACTTGACTCAAATGTTATGTGTTAAGGCGCCTCGTCGATATAGGTCCTAATTGGTGCAATACGATTAATATACACTTTCTGAAACTTGCACGGATCGAGCCGAAATATTTTCTGGAGTTTATTTGTAAATAATATTTGATTATCGTGAAGAGACCGGACTGAAAAGAGCTGAAGGAATTGTTTGGAGAATCTCTCATGGTGCATTGCCTGGACAGGCATACGCACAGCAGATTGGCCGGAAATAAGTTCCATATATTCTGATAATATTTATTAATAATAAGAAAATAATGTTCAAATTACTGCCCATTTTGGGGTGTCAAGAAATGAAAGTCTGGCACATCCCTGAACAAGACTGTGACATCGTGATGTGCCATTTTTCGCGTTTGCATTACACAAAAATACTATATTATTACACAAAAATGCGGTCCATTTTCCCGATTTTTAGGAATTTCCTGGAAATCTCCCCTGATTTCCCCCAAAAATGGACACCCTAGCTGCCATCTAGGCTTTGACAGCAGAGCTTCATCAAGCCTCAATAAGAGGCTGGCACACCCTTAATTATGTGTGTATGAACATACTTGACTGAAATGTTATGTGTGCTTGTGTGTCATTGCTGCAGTCTCTGCAACGCGCAAATTCCTCAGCCTCACGTCGCTCTACCCCCACCAGTGATCGCTCTAGCGGCACGCAGCACTTTCAGCAGCAGGTGGGTGAGGTGCACTCAAGTTGCAAGCAGAATAGTCAGCAGCGGGTAGGTTAGGTGCGCCCTAGAGCACGCAGCACTTTCTGCAGCAGATAGGTGTGGTGCGCTCAAGCAGCAAGCAGTGACAGCAGCAGGTAGGTCAGGTGCACTCAAGCAGCAAGCTAAAAATGTCAGCAGCAGGTGGGCGAAGTGTACTCAAGCAGCAAGCAGAAATGTCAGCAGCAGGCCGTTAAGGTGCGCTCAAGCAGGGAGCAATTGTCTCAGCAGCAGGTGGGTGAGGTGCGCCCTAGAGCACGCAGCACTAGTAGGGTCGGCAGCGAATGGGTCAGGTGCACTCAAGCAGCAAGCAGAAATGTCAGCAGCAGATAGGTGTGGTGCGCTCAAGTAGCAAGCAGAAATGTCAGCAGCAGGTGGGTAAGGTGCACTCAAGCAGCAAGCAGTAGTGTTAGCAGCAGATAGGTGTGGTGCGCCTTAGAGCACGCAGCACTTTCAGCAGCAGGTAGTGCTGGCGTTGTGGTGTGGTGATGCTCAGAGGAAGCCAGGATGCCTGATCTCTGCACAAAAGCATATCCATGCCACGGTTGTGGGGTCGGTCTGAACCCTGTATGCTCATACCATATCAGTTTGCCCATTTTTTTGTAGCAGCAGCAACAGCAGCTGGTGCACTGCCTGATCTTCTCCGACTTAATTTTTTGCACACAGGAGAAATGTACACAAGCGCAAAAAGTCGATTTCTGATTACGCAGCAGCAGCAGCATAGCTGGCATGTGAAGCAATTTCCTTCTGCACAACTAGTTATAACACATGTCATTAAATTGGCTTTACGTGTCCCAAGCACACACACACACACACATACACGCACACCGACACCCATGCACACCGATGCATACTCACACGCATCCACACACAATACACACAGCAGCAACAGCAGGTCTACGCAGCGCGCATGCGCAAGACGGCGTCGGTACAGGAGAGCAGCGGTAATGGAGGGGGTATGTTAGTACCAGAGGCTTCGCCTCACAAGCGCTCTGTGTCCATGGCAGCTGCCTTGCCTTCCTCTCCCCAGGATGGATCTGGTGGGTTTGTGGGTGTGTTGTATGTGGCATACATCTGTGGCTGTGTGTGTTACAATCTGTGTCCATGACAGCCGCCTTGCCTTCCTCTTTCAGGGTGTGGGTCTTTAGGTTGGTAGATTATCGAAGGGTGTGAATGAGAAGTTATGTGCCCAAACAAGAACGCAAAGGGGAAAACATGCACACACATGCATGCATGCATGCATGCACTGAACACAGCTCGTGTACGTTCACATTTTGTGCGCTCGCTCTTGTCCCTGTCCGCACAGGCCGTGGCTTAAGCAAGGGGCTCTCCTTAAACTGCACAGGAGCTTTGGAAGGCAATAATAGGGAAGAGAGCTCACAAGATGGGACGGCCATTTCAAGCGAGAAGGCGGCGGTAGAACACGAAGAAGGGTCAGTCAGGAAAGGCAGTGACTCACTGCTTCAGCAGCAGCAGGTGTGTTTGTGTGTAGTTTAAATAACGATGGATGCCTGGATGCATAGTCCCTCTCTCTCTCACTCTCTCACACTCTCTCTCTCTCTCTCACTCTC
>Ga0307974_1002546_pt1 | contig 12951 bp, 9 predicted proteins | sample OrgLakmetagen784_FD_201812 | JGI IMG/M metagenome (GOLD analysis project Ga0307974, IMG submission 201812) | Saline water microbial communities from Organic Lake, Antarctica - #784 | ecosystem: Environmental > Aquatic > Non-marine Saline and Alkaline > Saline | place: Antarctica: Organic Lake... | reverse complement strand
ATACATGTCACATACACGTCATACAAGCACACAAAAACACACACGTACACACACACAAACTCCCACAGGCGTCCTCGGCATTCACCGCGCTTCCCTCACCCCTCTAGTATGCCACAATGACCCCCTCGGGGATACTGCATTGTCACAAAGACAGGGTGCAGAGCCACCTTCCAGTACCGGCACCACCCCCGCCGCCAATCCATCAACGTGCGTGTGTGTGTGTGTGTGTGTGTGTCTCTGTGTGTACATGTTTGTGTGCCTCTGTGTGTGTACATGTATGTGTGCCTCTGTACAATATGTGTGTGTATGTGTGTCTCTGTGTGTGTACATGTTTGTGTGCCTCTGTGTGTGTATATGTTTGTTTGCCTCTGTATGATATGTGTGTGTATGTGTGATTGTGTGCCTCTGTGTGTGTACATGTTTGTGTGCCTCTGTATGATATGTGTGTGTGTGTGATTGTGTGTCTCTGTGTGTGTACATGTTTGTGTGCCTCTGTGTGTTTACATGTTTGTGTGCCTCTGTACGATATGTGTGTGTGTGTGTGTGTTTGCTTCATTGGCTGTTAGTCCTTTTGCTAGCGTTGGTGTGTGCCATACTTAGTTGTGTTTGGCAACCCACCAAGACTGCCCCACGGTCAGGATCTGAAGTTTTTTCATGCATTTGCCCCCTAACCCCCCTTCTCCATGTGTGTGCTTTTGTATGTTAAAAGTGCGTGCGCATGAATGCCTGTGCTGCCGAAAGAGCAACATTCAGGCTTCTGAGTTGACAGTGTGTTCTGTGCTCAAGTGCCTGAGCTGACCGTGTGTTCCGTGCTCAAGTGCCTGAGTTGACAGTGTGTTCCGTGCTCAAGTGCCTGAGCTGACAGTGTGTTCTGTGCTCAAGGGCCTGAGCTGACCGTGTGTTCCGTGCTCAAGTGCCTGAGTTGACCGTGTGTTCCGTGCTCAAGAGCCTAAGCTGACAGTGTGTTCCGTGCTCAAGTGCCTGAGCTGACAGTGTGTTCCGTGCTCAAGTGCCTGAGCTGACAGTGTGTTCCGTGCTCAAGTGCCTGAGCTGACCGTGTGTTCCGTGCTCAAGTGCCTGAGTTGACAGTGTGTTCCGTGCTCAAGAGCCTAAGCTGACAGTGTATTCCGTGCTCAAGTGCCTGAGCTGACAGTGTGTTCCGTGCTCAAGTGCCTGAGCTGACAGTGTGTTCTGTGCTCAAGGGCCTGAGATGACAGTGTGTTCTGTGCTCAAGGGCCTGAGCTGACCGTGCGCTGCATGCTTACGAGCGTTCCTGAGTGGCCTTATCGACCATAGCCTGGAATTGTCCGTTCAAGTGAGTGCCCGAGGAAACACACGCTGCATGGTTAGCAAGGTCCAACAGTTTTGCGCTGGAATCTTTCAAGTATCACTGAGTAGGACTGATCCGAGCTCCCTCTATGCTGCAACCATACAAACAGATACGCTACACTCCCAGGGTTCAATTTGTGCAGCCGGGTTCCACTCCATATTGACGGCAATATCCGACCCAACAACCCTCCACCGCTTCCTCTCTTTGCCGCTGCCCAAAACACCTGCATGCCTGAGTCTCACACCACACAATCGCGCAGGCCCATACCACTTCACATACAAGGCTACCCAGGATGCCTGAGTCTCACACCAAACAATCACGCAGGCCTTTTCCTCCTCACATACAAGGCTACCCAGGATGCCTGAGTATCACACCACGCAATTGCGCAGACCTATACCACTTCACATACAAGGCTACCTGGGATGCCTGAGTATCACACCACACAATCGTGCAGGCCCATACCACCTCACATACAAGGCTACCCAGGCCAGAGACCCTCCACCGCTTCTTCCTTGCAAAGCAACCAGACAGACGACCCCTACGAACAGCCCGGAGCGGAGGGTGTAGAGGACCGCATGCCTCGACCTCCGCCTCAAAAAGCAGCTGTCGAAGGGTGAGTGGTGTGTGTGTGTGTTTTGTGTGTGTTTTGTGTGTGTGTGTGTGTGTGTGTGTGTGTGTGTGTGTGTGTTTGTGTGTGTGTGTGTGTGTGTGCGTGTGTGTGTGTGTGTGTGTGGATTTTGTTTGTGGATTTGTGTGTGTGTGTGTTTTATTGCGTGTAGATTCTTTTGTCCATGTTCAAGTTACACAGCAACAGACACGCCGGCTAGGGAGATAGAAGGCACACACACACACACACGCACACACGGGAACACAAACACACACACACACACACACACACACACACACACACACACACCTGTGTCTATTAGCTGCACGTCCACACGACAGTGCATCACGCATCCAGGTCAGATTATTTGCACAAGCTGGGTCAACATGGCACATGGCACATATAAAAGTGGCCGTCATTATGACAAAAAGGGGGCCATATAAAAAGTGCATGCACATGCTGGGTCAACAAAAAAAGTGCAGCATCCAGTGCTGACGTACACATGCTGGGTCAACAAAAAAAAGTGCAGCTTCCAGTGCTCACGTACCTATGCTGATTCTACACAATAAGTGCAGTGTCCAGTGCTCACGTTTTGTATTTGGCCATCACCCTATCCTGACACTGTATGTCAGCGTAGGGTCATTGGTTGAAGGTGTTTTCCTGTGTCCTTTCTTTTTTGCACAATTAGCGTTTACACCTTTGGGATCGGCCAGTCCTGTCTATGTCTCACTCAATGCCCTGGAGTCCAAATTCTCAGAGAGCATAGTGCATGGACAGGTGATGTTCTGTAGCTTAGATGCGGCCTAGTCCTAGGCTGAGTGTTCTGAAGATGCGGCCTAGTCCTAGGCTGAGTGTTTAGTGCCTGAGCAGGTATTACTGTGTTGCTTTATGGTGTGGTGTAGTTCTAGGCTGAATATGTGCATGCATGTGGAATCTGTAGGCATTGTATGTGCAAACGAGTCGCTGCTGAAAGATGTAGGTCTAGCTGTCCAGGCTGTGTGCGTGTGTGTGTGTGTGTGTGTGTGTGTGAATCATGCGGTGCATACGTACAGGTCATAGGTGTGAATGATGCAGTGCACACATGTACGTGTTTTGGTGCAAAATATGCAATGCAGTGTGTGATTGACAAATGCATATAATGACGACATCTCATGCGTGAAAGAAGCTGTTCACACACTGACCTGTCGTTTCTGCAAATAACGCAGTGCACACACAGAGCATACGACGTAAAGCCCCTTGACCCAGTGCAACTGCAGCAAAAACAGTACAGTGACAGTGCATTGCTCAATGCGCCTCCACATGCCCTTGTATGTATGCGTAGGTACTCCCCCCTCACCACCACGGCAGCAGTAAAGCTTGCCGTTTCTGTGTCCTGTTGTAAAATGAGGGTCCGCAGGCCGTTGCAGCTCAAGGATACATTAGAGGTGTGTACCATGCATGTAAACGTGTGTGTGTGCATGTGTGCGTGTTGCAGCTCAAGGATACAGTAGAGGTGTGTACCATGCATGTAAACGTGTGTGTGTGTGTGTGTGTGTGTGTTGTGTGTGTGTGCTCGTGCTTGCATGCGTGTGCGCGTGCATGTGTGTGCATGTGTGCGTGTTGGTGCATGGGCATGCGTGTGTGCGTGTGTGCGTGTGTGTAGTTTATGGAAAAAGGGTTTTGGTGCCTTCCTCAGCACCTACGTAATGCCTGCACCCATATGTACCTATTTTGGCAAGCACCTGGAAATGTTACAACCTTGTTCCTGTGTGAATTGTGCAGTTGTGTGGGTGCAGCTGGTTTGGGCTGGACTCCATCTCAGAGGGCCACTGCTCCCCTTATGCGTGCAATGATTTGTACCTCCTAACTAGCCTCCTCAGGATGGAGTGGCTGGCACCGATTGACAGAGCAGCGCGCAAGTGAGTGTGCTGTTTACTTCAAAGCTATAGGCAACGTATAAAAGAATGCTCAGTGTCCTGTTGACGGACTGGTTGGCCTTAGTTCATAGAGCAGCGTGCAAGTGAGTGTGTTGCTTACAGATGAGCTGGGCAGCCTGAACGGGGTTTAGGGTTGAGCAGCTTGCAGGGTAACTGTGCAGAGTGACCTTTCGCAGAGTGTGTGCAGAGTGTGTGCAGAGTGTGTGCAGAGTATGTGCACAGTGACTGTGCAGAGTGACTGTGCAGAGTGGCGTTTTGTAGAGTGTGTGCAGAGTGTGTGCAGAGTATGTGCAGAGTATGTGCACAGTGGCTGTGCAGAGTGTGTGCAGAGTGACTTTTTGCAGAGTGTGTGCAGAGTGACTGTGCAGAGTGACTGTGCAGAATGACTTTTTGCAGAGTGTGTGCAGAGTGTGTGCAGAGTATGTGCACAGTGACTGTGCAGAGCGACTGTGCAGAGTGACTTTTTGCAGAGTGACTTTTTGCAGAGTGTGTGCAGAGTATGTGCACAGTGACTGTGCAGAGTGACTGTGCAGAGTGACTTTTTGCAGAGTGACTTTTTGCAGAGTGTGTGCACAGTGACTGTGCAGAGTGACTTTTTGCAGAGTGACTTTTTGCAGAGTGTGTGCAGAGTATGTGCACAGTGACTGTGCAGAGTGACTTTTTGCAGAGTGACTTTTTGCAGAGTGTGTGCAGAGTGACTGCGCTGAGTGTGTGCACAGTGACTGTGCAGAGTGGCTGTGCAGAATATGTGCACAGTGGCTGTGCAGAGTGTGTGCAGAGTGACTTATTGCAGAGTGTGTGCAGAGTGACTGTGCAGAGTGACTGTGCGGAGTGACTTTTTGCAGAGTGTGTGCAGAGTGTGTGCAGAGTGTGTGCAGAGTATGTGCACAGTGACTGTGCAGAGTGACTGTGCAGAGTGTCTTTTTGCAAAGTGTGTGCAGAGTGACTGCACAGAGTGTGTGCACAGTGACTGTGCAGAGTGGCTGTGCTGAGTGTGTGCAGAGTGACTTTTTGCACAGTGAATTTTTGCAGAGTGTGTGCAGAGTGACTTCTTGCAGAGTGTGTGTGCAGAGTGACTGCGCTGAGTGTGTGCACAGTGACTTTTTGCAGAGTGTGTGCAGAGTGACTGCGCAGAGTGACTTTTTGCAGAGTGTGTGCAGAGTATGTGCACGGTGACTTTTTGCAGAGTGTGTGCAGAGTATGTGCACAGTGACTGTGCAGAGTGACTGTGCAGAGTGACTTTTTGCAAAGTGTGTGCAGAGTGACTGCGCAGAGTGTGTGCACAGTGACTGCGCTGAGTGTGTGCACAGTGACTGTGCAGAGTGGCTGTGCAGAGTGTGTGCAAAGTGACTTTTTGCAGAGTGTGTGCAGAGTGACTGTGCAGAGTGACTTTTTGCAGAGTGTGTGCAGAGTGTGTGCAGAGTATGTGCACAGTGACTGTGCAGAGTGACTGTGCAGAGTGACTTTTTGCAGAGTGTGTGCACAGTGACTGCGCAGAGTGTGTGCACAGTGACTGCGCTGAGTGTGTGCACAGTGACTGTGCAGAGTGGCTGTGCAGAGTATGTGCAGAGTGACTTTTTGCAGAGTGACTTTTTGCAGAGTGACTGTGCAGAGTGACTTTTTGCAGAGTGTGTGCACAGTGACTGTGCAGAGTGTGTACGCAGTGACTGTGCAGAGTGAAGGGGAGTCCTGCACCATGAAATCAGGCTGGCTGATACCAATAGATAGAGCAGCATGCAAGTGGATTTGTTTTCCACCTGCGTTGCAAGCTGGGCTGGGTGATTTAGAAGGCGTTATGACATCCTGGCCCAGAAGTGCCTGGCAAAGAGCAGCAAGTGACGGTTGCTGTGATAGATTGTTCACTGATCTTTACAAATACTTTGCCTGAAACGTACACGTATGTAAAGTGTACACACGTTTTGTAAGCAGCAACACATGAGACATTGTACCCTGTTTTAGATTTTTTTGAGTTACCCCCCCGACCTCGTCGTCTGCAACACAAGCCAGCTGGGTGCCTGCAGCCAGGCTCTGCCAGCTGTCTGTTTAACATTTGGCTCAGCCGTTTCATGCACTATACATTTGCTGCTACGGCAGGGCACTAATCAACTACAGCCAGCTGTCTGTTGCACATTTGACTCAGCCGTTTCATGCACTATAGATTTGCTGCTACAGCAGGGCACTAATCAACTACAGCCAACTGTCTGTTGCACATTTGGCTCAGCCGATTCATGCACTATAGATTTGCTGCTATGGCAGGGCACTAATCATCTACAGCCAGTTGTCTGTTGACATTTGCCACAACCGTTTCCTGCGCTGTGGGTCTGCTGCAACAGCAGGGCACCGATCATCTACAGCCAGCTGTCTGTTGCACAATTGCCACAACCGTTTCCTGTGCTGTGGGTCTGTCGCAACAGCAGCGCACTCATCAACTACAGCCAGCTGTCTGTTGCACATTTGGCTCAGCCGTTTCATGCACTATAGATTTGCTGCTAGGGCAGGGCACTACTCAACTACAGCCAGCTGTCTGATGCACATATACCACGACCGTTTCCTACGCTGTGGGTCTGCCGCAACAGCAGGGCACTTATCATCCACAGCCTGCCCATCATTTCAGGCATGCTTGTTTTATGCATTGCAAGTCTGCCATAACTAGGTTTGGCCAGACCCGTATAGGTATATACACCGTATATATGACGGGTATATATGGTGATTCCCCTGCCATAAAAACTATATACCGGTACACCGTATATATATGGTTCTAGCCAACCCTAGCCACAACTGTCCCCTCTGCTGCAGGTCTGCTGTAGCAGGCTATCACAGCCAGAGCTCAGGCAGCTCCAAGCAAAGAGAGGGCGAGGCAGCATCAGGGCAACGAAGCTTGCAGGTTTGTCACTGTGTCTGCTGCTTTTGAGCATGTACGTGCAACAAATCAGAATTAGAAGTAGGATGGTTCCCAGTATGGGAGGAGGGTTTTAAAGGAAGCAGGGTAAGTGCTGGGCTTGTAAGTTGGCTGTATAGCTTCCTCTTGAAAAATTTAAAAAAATTGTGGTGTGTTTTTGCAAGAACGCTAGCAAAGAAAGGCGGCAGGTGTTTTGCTAGTGACATATGTCTCAGGTGAGCCCAAACCATGTATAGACGCCGTCAATGACCGTATATTTGATGAACTCCTTGCAACAGATATTTTGTACACATTGCATATATATATATATATATATATATATATATATATATATATATATATGTGTGTGTATGTGTGTATGTGTGTGTGTGTTTCTGGCCAACCCTGCATATGTGCACCGGTAGCTGTACTGTCCCAGTTAATCACCTAACAGGCTGCACCATCCAAAGCAGCATTTCACACACCATTCACGCATCTTTACCGTGTCTCGGCCAGAACGGTATATACACACACGCACCATATATGACCGTATGTTTGGTGATTTCCCTGCCAGAAATACCGTATGTATGGCTATGGTGATATGTCACAGTTCAGAGGTGCAGCACACTGCTAGTTCGATGAGCTTGCTCTGCTCCATTCAGTCAGCATCAACACGTTGAGCCCATCTCTACCTGAGCTTTGTGTATGCACGCAACTCAACCATTTTGCATATAATCAAAAGCAAAATCTGAGCTAAGCAAACTCTAAACTGCTTTGCGTCAAGTTTAAACACGCATGTGATCTGTAATCAGTAATGGCTTGTACTTGTGATGCAATTAATCCATTGATTAACGCATGCGTTTTTAAATTGCTGTATATCAAGTTTTGACATACACGTGGTGTAAAATGGTCCATTGGTCAACACATGCTTGCATGCACCATGCACATTAACGTGTCCATACACTATTTTGGTGTATACATAAACACGTGATGTAAATTGGTCCATTGGTCAACACATGCATGCATGCATGATGTGCACTTGTGTGTCCATGCACCACCTTGGTGCATACACGTGCAGACTTATGCACGTGATGTAAAATGGTCCATTGCTTGACGCATGCTTGCATGCACCATGCACACTTACGTGTCCATTGACTGTCTTGGTATATACATACACACGTGATGTAAATGGTCCATTGGTTGATGCATGCACCATCTTGGTGCACCATATTGGTGATGCATGCACCATCTTGGTGCACCATATTGGTGAGGCATGCACCATCTTGGTGCACCATATTGGTGATGCATATACCATCTTAAAGCACCATATTGGTGATGCATACACCATCTTGGTGCACCACATTGGTGATGCATGCACCATCTTAAAGTACCATAATGGTGATGCATACACCATCTTGGTGCACCATATTGGTGATGCATATACCATCTTACAGCACCATATTGGTGATGCATACACCATCTTGGTGCACCATATTGGTGATGCATACACGTGCAGGCTTTACATGACAAGCCATATATGGTACATACGTACACACACATTCATGTGGCAGCCATAAGTGTTTTCACAACCAAACAGCGCATATATATATATGTACACAACCAATGAACCATTCACATGGCACGCACACGCCTCCTATGCGCCATATGATCTTGTATGTATAGGAGCAGGCGTACGCTACATACAGCACATGTGCTCACACACACAGCCATTTACAACCAACACACTTATCAAGGCTAACCACGCACGTGTGCCGTACATAATATGTACATGTGTGTTTGTATGTACAGGTTCAGGGTGTGCGCAGCACGTTCAAGCAGCAAACCTTGGAGTCCATGAGCTCCAGTAGAATCCACCGCTCCTCCCGCCGCTCCACTTTCCAATCCTCAGGTATGGCATGCTCTAAGTGTGAGCAGATCCGCGTTCCAATTCTTTGTTGTAGCTCAGTGTATTCACTCCACATGTCAAACCTCTGATACGGCTTACTCTAAGTCTGAGCAGCTCCACGCTCCAATGTTTTGTTGGAGCTCAGGCTAATGTATCCTCATGCAAACCTCCAGTACAGTGTTAAGGTGTGGCAGTATAACGTTCCAATTTCTCAGTGCAGCTCAGTGTAGCGCTCCACATTCCAAACCTTTTTTATGACACACCCTTAGTGCGGCAGCGTAGTGCAGAAGGCATTTTTGAGATTCACAACTTGTCCCTATGATGTTCTTACACCCACAAGGGTCCTTCTGGTGCGGATGCTCAGTTTGGCTCTTCCCTATGATCCAATGCTCGCATTGATCGCCCCTATGATGTTCTTACACCCACAAGGGTCCTTCTGGTGCGGATGCTCGCATTCGCCTTAAACAGCCTGCATCAACACACACCACCCTTAGTTCTCTCTTTCAGCAATATATAAGTAACTGCTTACACGAAAGGTCGTGTGCCCTCACTGACATGTTATGTGCCCTCATTCACACTAGTGTGCCCTCAGTAGCGTTAACGTGCCCTGAATGACGCAATGTGCCATTAATGATAGCTGTGCGCCCTCACAGAAAACTCATGGCCCTCAGTAGCATTTAGGTGCCCTCGCTGCAAGCTATGTGCCCACACTAAATTTTGTGTGCGAGTCATCTTATGCTGCAGATGTGGACGGCCCTTTCTGTGTGGACAGTTCTAAAAATTCGCTCCTGCACCTCAATGGGCGTCACCTGCAAAGCCAGCTGGGCAGCCAATCTGTCAAAGCTGGGTCCGCCTCGATTTCGAACTTCCAGGTGTGTGGAATTCAAAATTTCAGACACACGTAAGAGAGTGTGCTTGTGCTCCTTTTTTCCAATAAATTATCACCATCAACTCACCCATGCGTGTACACACACACACACACATACACACACACACACACGCACACACGCACATGCACACACATGCACACACACACACACACACACACACACACACACACACATCACATACTTTCACCAGAGCTTTGGAGAGGTTGGCGGCGAGTGTTTGCCCTCTGTGTCCGAAGCATCCCCTGAACTCCTACCATTGCAACCGGCACACACGAACGGCCAAGGAAACGGAGGTACGTCCAGAAGCTGTGGAAAGGATAAGGGCCTTACCAGGCCCTGTAAGTGTGGGTCTTGAATTCTGGTGTTGAGTATTGTGAGAGGTTGTGAGAGGTTGCAAGTGTAGATGTTGAGTCCTGCTGAGTCCTGTTGTGTTGAGGCCTCTTCTTACCAGGCCCTGTAAATGTGGGTCTTGAATCCTGGTGTTGAGTATTGTGAGAGGTTGTGAGAGGTTGCAAGTGTAGATGTCGAGTGCTGCTGAGTCCTGTTGTGTTGAGGCCTCTTCTTACCAGGCCCTGTAAGTGTGGGTATTGAATCCTGGTGTTGAGTATTGTGAGAGGTTGTGAGAGGTTGCAAGTGTAGGTGTCGAGTCCTGTTTTGTCCTGTTGTGTTGAGGCCTCTTCTTACCAGGCCCTGTAAGTGTAGGTCTCGTATGCTGGTGTTGAGTGTTGTGTGAGGTTGTGAGAGGTGCTGAGTCTAGCAAGTGCAGATGTTGAGTTTTGGCAGGGAGGTGCGGGGTTACTGCTGGACAGGTGCGCCAGCTGGGCCTGCTTGCTCTCCTCAGCCAGGCCCTTGTAGATTGGCACCAGGAGCTCCGTGAGGACGAGGGAGTGGGTGGTGTCATATTTGGTGAGGTCAGCTAGCAACAAGGCCTCAACGGCTGCCTTGGTCTCCTCTGGCTTCCTCTGGCTGGGCAGCAATGACGGCCCTGGCAAAGATTGCTTGGCGCTTATACAGCTCGAGGAACTGTTGTGTGGGCATAGTGAAGCTAAATGTTGGATGTGTTTCAAGTGTGTACAGAGAGTGTGTGTGTGTGAGAGAGAGAGAGAGTGTGTGTGTGCGAGAGAGAGGGTGTGTGTGTGTGTGTGTGTGTGTGTGTGTGTGAGAGAGAGAGAGAGAGAGAGAGATATGTTGTGTTGAAAGGTTGCAGGAAATCTTCTCGACAGAATAATCCATAAGGCATCGTCATAACTTACTCCACATGGAAAACTGCAGACTTTTTGCTTGCCTTCCCATTTTCTTTTTCCCCCCTTCTGTCCCTTCCTCCCCACGGATGGAATAAAACCTACACACACATACACACTCACACATACACACCCACACTCAAACAGATGCCTCTTCTATTTCCTTGCGCACAGATTCTTGTGTTCTTTACCTGTGGTAGAGCAATTGCTGAATAAGAGTTTTCACTACCCTGCAGAGTTGAACCTTACTTTTGTAACGACAGCTGTTGCAGCGTGATTGGTGATTTGTCGTGCATTGTTGTTTGAAATAGGGTATGCTGTATGCAGATTGACAGGTACACAAACATGCATGCATATGTGTGCATGGGAACGCACGCGCACACACAGACACACACACACACACAGGAACACATACATACACATTGCACAACGCACACACACATGCGTTAGCCACACCTGCTTTGTTTTGTTCTGCAGGTGAACATCACAGAGGAGAAGGAGGCGTGTTACCAAGGCTCATGAAGGGTCTGGGATGCAATAGCTTTCATCGCTCCAGGTTATCAGAGGGCGCATTTCTTAATGATCCCCAGGTGCGTATATTCAAGTGTGTGTGCGGGGTGTGGGAGGGTGTGGGTGTGGGTGTGAGCACCACAATCGTTCCTTTCTACTTCAGGGTAGTCCAACACATGCAGATGTCAGAAGAACAGAACAGAACAGATCGCCAGATCGTGTAAGGTGCCACCTATGCACGGTTTCAATTTGTTTCAGGTCCTGGCCAGAACCGTTTGCGCATGTCCTCCGTACATGATTGCTCGTATGTAAATGTCATCAATGATTCCATAGGTATACATGCGTTGTGTATTGTGTACATGTAGGGTTGGCCAGAACCGTACATAAACGCCGTAAATACTGTATATTTGGTGAAATCCCTGCCAAAAATACCGTATACACACCGTATATATATATGGTTTGGGCCAACCCTCCCTATGCATGTACCTTTGGTACTGATCATGCCATTAGAGCTCATTTATTTTTTGGTTCAATATGTGCACATGCGCCGCGTACAGCAGGCACACACGCACACCCTGTCAAGCTCATCTAATTATATATGTTCATATACACACGACTGTAGGTCACTGTAGCCGTTGGTAGGGTGTCTTGTGACAGCCAGCAAAGCCAGATGATATTTTTTATGTCTGCCTCATAATGCGCCCACGCCCACACAAAACCTAATGTGTCAATGTCTGTGGGCAGATTATGGATAATTTGCCCACACCCACACAAATCCTCATGTGTTTGTGGCTGCCTCATAATCTGCCCACACCCACACAAATCCTAATTGTTTTATGTCTGCTTTATAATGTGCCACACCCACACAAATTCACTTGCATTTCCAGAGCACTGCAGCTTTAAAGCGGGAGCCTTGTGTCAGCTAATGACAGTCTGTCCGCATTATAATGAGTTCACGCCCACACAAATCCATTATTTTCACCTGCAGGGCACTGCAGCTTTAAAGTGGGGGCCTTGAACCAGTTTTAAACAGTCTGTCCGCATTATAATGAGTTCACGCCCACACAAATCCATTATTTTCACCTGCAGGGCACTGCAGCTTCAAAGTGGGGGCCTTGAACCAGTTTTAAACAGTCTGTCCGCATTATAATGAGTTCACGCCCACAGAAATCCATTATTTTCACCTGCAGGGCACTGCAGCTTTAAAGTGGGGGCCTTGAACCAGTTTTTAACAGTCTGTCCGCCTAGTGAATTGCCCATGCCCACACAAATCCATTACTTTCACCTGCAGGGCACTGCAGCTTTAAAGTGGGGGTCCTGAACCAGTTTTTAACAGTCTGTCCGCCTTGTGACTTGCCCATGCCCACACAAATCCATTACTTTCACCTGCAGGGCACTGCAGCTTTAAAGTGGGGGTATTGAACCAGTTTCTAACAGTCTGTCCGCCTTGTGACTTGCCCATGCCCACACAAATCCATTACTTTCACCTGCAGGGCACTGCAGCTTTAAAGTGGGGGTCTTGAACCAGTTTTTAATAGTCTGTCTTCCTAGTGACTTGCCCATGCCCACACAAATCCATTACTTTCACCTGCAGGGCACTGCAGCTGTAAAGTGGGGGTTTTGAACCAGTTTTTAACAGTCTGTCCGCATTATATTGAGCCCACACCCACACA
>Ga0307974_1002545_pt1 | contig 12952 bp, 17 predicted proteins | sample OrgLakmetagen784_FD_201812 | JGI IMG/M metagenome (GOLD analysis project Ga0307974, IMG submission 201812) | Saline water microbial communities from Organic Lake, Antarctica - #784 | ecosystem: Environmental > Aquatic > Non-marine Saline and Alkaline > Saline | place: Antarctica: Organic Lake... | reverse complement strand
GTTGGAAGGTTGAATATCAGTGCTCAGCAAATTATGGTAAAAGTTGGGAGTCATGAGGATGTGGTCAGGTCTACTTCTATGCTTGCCATGATACCCCACAAAGGTGGCCTCCAAAAAGCAAAAGAACAGCACAGCATGCTTATTGCCAACCTAAACAGACAAGGATATAGGGAAGTCAAGGTAAGGTAAGGTTACATCGCTATATATGCTTCTGGGGGGCATCTAAGCGGAAGCTTGGAAAAGGCCTGAAACCAAACCAAAAAGATATCAGATTACGGGTTTTGACCTTTTGAAAGTTAACTATTTTCAGTTTGCGTCTAATTTGGTGAACCAACATCTACACTTTGATGTGTTTTTGCCTACTTCTTGTGTTATTAAGGTTGATTTTCCAGTTGCGTCACAGCCCTTTTTTTACTTGGTTTGTTTTGAGGTTTACCTCGTTCTCATAGGTTGAGCAGTCATTCCAGGTTGAATGCTTTTGTAATCCAAACTAAACTAAACTAAACCAAACCAAAAAGATATAAAAGATATCAGAACAAATCAAGGGAAAAGGGCTAGGCACTCAGCCACAAAAGAGGCTACACCACAAATATCTGGTTGGTTCAAATAAGTCCTCAACAAATGAGTTGGGCTATCCTCAAACTGAGGTGGGAAGACCAGCTTGCCGTGCTGTGTGCGAATGCTAACAATATGTTCATGCGGACAGTCCAGCAAAATGTGTTCCTCATCATGAACAGAGTGCCAGTCACATTTGTCACAGATGCTGAGCTCATAAGGCCTTCTATTCCTGTTATGACGCATTATTTGGACCAGAAAGTCATGATCATAAAGGCGAAGGCAAGAAAGTGACGGCTGAGAACAAGGATATAGAGAAGTCAAGCTTCACATGATCCTTGTTGGAGCTATGGGGACTATCTACAAAGACTATACAGACAAACCTCTGGCAGACCTTAGTCTGGATTACCATCAAGATTAAAAGATTGACACATTTCAGCAGAATTATGAGGACTTATCACACACATTTTGGTATACCTTTGGGGATTGCTCCTGGCTGGTGGGATGACAGAAAAAGATATCATAAGCCTGTGTTACCTATCTACCTTCGCTTGAATATTTCCGGGCCAACCGGGCCAAAGCATATATATATGCCCGAGGAGTCCACACGTTACTAGTATTGTCGCAAGTATGAGCCATATCCCACCCATTAACAGCACAACAATAACACTCTGGCCGGTGGTTGTTTTTGTTGAACTCATGAACATATGTCAATTACTTATTTACTTTGGCATGATATCTTCATCTTGATCTGTCAGAAAAGAAGATAAAACATCTCCAGAACGAAAAAATGAAGGCATCACCAACACCAAATAAACAAAATACCTCTACTTATACCAGATTCATCGTTCTCGCTTTCTTTCCTTCAACCCCATCCCCTTAGGAAATACATTAGCCCACCCCGGAGGTGCCAGCAAGTCCCAAGGGCTGGGAGAGCCTTGCACCACTGCGTGTGCATGTGCTTCTGCCAGAAGCCGCTGTTGCCTCTGCTGCTCCTGCAGCGACGCAATTTTGTGTTTGAGGCAGGTTTGGAAAAGAAGAAAAAACACAGATTGTGTAAACAGGGAGTGTAGTGATTGTCGATCTTTTTATTCTTCTCTGGTGGAGGAGGATTTACGATACCCGGTATCAAAAGGGCAGCCTCTTATCAAAAGGAAAAAAAGCCTGCGCTTTTCCTTGATAATGTGCAAAGCTTTTTTCCACGGTCTGCTGGCTTTTATTCTGCCTTCTTTTTGAACTCACGTGTCTCTTTGTGCTTGTGTGCGCCTGGCATGTGCTTGTAAGTGTCTGTGTGTGCTGTATGCACGTGTGCGATTTGAAGAAATGAAACGATGTAGACATAGTCCCACCTGTAAATTTTGCTGCTGCTGTTGCTGCTGCTGCTGTTGCTGCTGCTGCTGTTGCTGCTGCGGACCTTCTTGCTGCTGTAGCTGCTGTGGCTGTTGCTGATCGTTTGACTGAGGCTGCTGCTGCTGCTGCTGCTGCTGCTGCTGTTGCTGCTGCTGTTGCTGCTGCTGCTGCTGGTGCTGGTGCTGGTGCTGGTGCTGGGGCGCAAGGGTTGGTGGGTTAGGTATTGCAGATCGGGGAGTTGGGATGGGGGGCGGATGCAGGGCTGCATACTCAAGGCACTTTGCGCTGCGAGAGAGGGTTCTGTGTGCTTGGACCTGTAACAATGGATGCAGGGCACTGGATACTGTGCTGGATAAAAAATGTGAGAGGGTTATGTGTGCGTGGACCTGTAACAATGGATGCAAGGCACTGGATACTATGCTGGACAACAAATGTGAGAGAGGGCCCTGTGTGCGTGGACCTGTAACAACGGATGCAGGGCACTGGATGCTATGCTGGACAACAAATGTGAGAGAGGGCCCTGTGTGTGCGTGAACCTGTAACAATGGATGCAGGGCACTGGATGCTGGACAACAAATGTGAGAGAGGGCCCTGTGTGCGTGGAACGTATGGGTCATGGGTAGGGTTGGCCAGAAACATGTATACACACCGTATATGACCGTATGTATGGTGATTCCCCTGCTAAAAATACTGTATGTACACCGTATATACCTATACATGTATGGCTCTGGCCAACCCTATTCATGAGAGACAGCTTGAACATGGTTATAACTTATAAGAAAGAGGGTCCTGTGTGCTTAGACTTGGAACAATGGCCATCTTTATTTGGGGTCTGCCGTTTAAAGGTGACTTGAATACCTATATGGATACTGATACACTTGGTAGTGTACCTGAACAGGACCGGATGAAATATGAAACTGTACGAATGGATTCGAAACAATGGTCATCGTAGTTTGGGGTTTGCCGTTTAAGTGACTTGAATACACGGTTACTGATACGTGGTTGAATACACGGTTACTGATACGTGGTTGAATACACGGTTACTGATACGTGGTTGTGCACACGGTTACTGATATGTGGTTGTGCACTTGAGCTCGAGAAGAAAAAAGCAACAAAGGTTCGCAGGCGGTGAAAACACTCCCCCCACGATTATAAATTGGTGACAGAGTTGTGCACTTGAGCTTGAAATGAAAAAAGCAAGAAAGGTTCGCAGGCGGTGAAAACACTCCCCCCACGATTATGAATTGGTGACAGAGTTGTGCACTTGAGCTTAAAAAAAAAAAGCAAGAAAGGTTCGCAGGCGGTGAAAACACTCCCCTCACACGATTATGAATTGGTGACAGAGTTGCAATGAAGTGAGAGGTGTATGCATCACTCTTTGGGCCAACCAGGACCTTACATGCGTTTGTATTGCGGTTTGCGTAAGGCAGGGGAATTTACAGTTTACATATACCTAGGGTTGGCCAGAACCGTATATATGCACCGTATATGACCGTATATTGGGTGATTTCCCTGCCAAGAACACCGTATATACACCGTATATATATGGTTCTGGCCAACCCTACATATACCGTACACCGCAGGTCCACGATCGGATATTTATTTACGTATACCGTACACCGCAGGTCCACGATCGGATATTTATTTACGTAAACCGTACACCGCAGGTCCACGATCGGATATTTATTTATGTATACCGTACACCGCAGGTCCACGATTGGATATTTAGATATTGAATCAACATTGGGCAAAAAAACGAAATGTCAGATGATTCTCGGAGCCCAGACTGGGTTCCAAAAGTCAAAAACTACTTATGGTGACATAGGGGGCATCATCCAAACATCGTATCCCAGCGTGCCAGCCTCTCAGCAGCAGCAGCGTCAGCTTCATTAAGACACCCTCTCCAGCTTCAGCCAGCAACACCCTCTCCAGCTTCAGCCAGCAACACCCAGCCAGCAACACCCTCTCCAGATTCAGCCAGGGGTGCTAAACATACCCACGGGGTACTAAACATACCCACGGAGTGAGAAGTCAACCCTGGCAGAGGCCCTCTCGAAATTTGCCCACAGCCCCCTTACAAAACAAGAACGAATTGTGGCGCTGCGCTTGTGGTCACTAGGAATTAGTCAGGAAGTTTGCGGTGTGGTCGTTACGCCCACCGCACGCCCTATCAAACACACAGCACCAAAAATACACTTGCAATGTCAAGCACACACTGTCAAGCATGCAACACGCACCACTCATACAACACTGTCAAGCATACAACACACACCACTCATACAACACTGTCAAGCATACACTGTCAAGCATACAACACACACCACTCATACAACACTGTCAAGCATACACTGTCAAGCATACAACACACACCACTCACATAAAGAAGTGCCATGACGCACACACATGGAAACACACACACGCACACACACACACACACACACGGACAGGAGTGGCAGCTGCAGTTGCAAAGGCAGCGGCATGGAAGGCAGTCAAGGAAACACTATGAGCACACACACACACACACACACATGCACACACACATACACACACACGCACCTCATGCAGTAAGCCATGCGCTATTCTGGCACGCACACTTGCTCTTGACTGCCTTGCTTGACGTTGCCTCCGTAACTGCCGCTGTCGCTCCTGTATGTGTATGCGTGTGTACGTGTGTACGTGTCTGTTTGTGCGTGCGTGTGTGTTTGTGTGTGGGTTTGTGTGTGTGTTTTGTGTGTGTGCATGTGTGTGTATATGTGTGTGTGTAAGTGTACGCGTGCGTACGTGTATATGCGTACGTGTGTACGTACATGTGTGTGTGTGTTTATACATATGTATACATGTGTGTATGTTTGTGTGCGTGTGTGTGCATGCGGGTACGTGTGTGTGCGCGTGTACGTGTGCGTGCGCATGTGTGCATGCGTGCCCTTACGTGCGTGTTTGTTTGTGTGCGTGCGCGTATGTGTGTATGTGTGCGTGCGCGTACGTCTGTGCGTGCATGCATTACGTACTTATGTGTGTGTGTGTGTGCGTGCGGGTACGTGTGTGTGCATGCGCATGTGAAAGGATTGAAGACACCCTTCCTCTTGGTGTCCCCAGGAGAGGGCCGGCCTCCCTTGCTAGCTGTTTTTCCCTTTCAGGGGCAGCTTTCCCGGCCTGTCCCCATTCATGCCTAAAATTAAATAAATAGTTACAATGCGAGGCCCTTGTAACTTAAATATTTAAATTGCTCCCGACACACCGCGAGGGGGGCAAAAACGTTTGCGAGGTGATATAAGTGCCCTACGGTATACATGCATTCAATTTTACATTATACATGCAGTTTACTATATGCATACTTAGTGTGCACTGTATACAAGCACTTGATATTATGTTATATATATACAGTGTACTATATGCCAAGTGCTATATGTATACAGTGTACATCCAGTATTGTACGGCAGGTTCAACTTTAAATGCACATACATACGTACATACATATATATTACCATTGTGGCATAATACCTGCTCCTTCCGTAAAGCTCATCCATCTCATGCCCTCATCCATTTCTTGCCAACCTACGTTACAACACGATTCATGCTCTCATCCATCTCATGCTCTCATCCATTTCTTGCTAATTTACGTTAGAACACGACTCTGCCAACCTAGTTACCCTTCCTCCTTCAACACATGAGCTTGCGTCCCCTTCATGCCCTCAGCCATTTTCAGACAACCCTACATACACTCATACATCTATGAAACCCTAAAATATGAAATATAAAAATACAAATTCACGCGGTTCTGGTCGACTCAACAATGTCTGCTCCATCTGCACTCCGCACCTGCAGCTCACCGCCTTCATGCTCTCCTCCTCGCATTTGCCTCTTCTGTGCACCTGCACCTCCTCCTTCACCCCCACCCCCCACCTCTGCCCCCTTCTCCACAATCAGCGTCAACCGGTGCACGGCACTGCGCACAAAAAGCACAATGGCAGCACAATTTCGAGCTAGGTTGGTATGATTACAATGCCGTATCATGGATGCCTCCTGATCTATAATCAGTGTTGTGCGTCATTCAAAAATGGCACCGTAAATAACGCTCGTAAATAACGGCGTTACCGTCACTAAACTCTGACGATTGACGGCGTGATTTACTATTTTCACCGTCAATTTGACATAAATCACGCCGTCAGCGTCATTTACCATTGACGCCGTCAAGCGTCAGGTGCACAACACTGTCTATAATTTGCGCCAGACAGAGCACAGCACTGCGCACAAAAAGCACAATGGCAGCACAATTTCGAGCTAAGTTTGTATGATGACAATGCGGTGTCATGGATGCCTCCTGATCTATAATTTGCGCCAGATGGAGCACAGCACTGCGCGCATGAGGCAAGGATTGTGGACAGTGCAGTGTTTGGCTGAAGCTGTGTAGGGGTGAATGATGTTGGGCATGCATGTTAGGACGAGAGAACAAGGGGGCGAATGATGTTGGGCATGCATGGGGTGGGTACAAGGACGTGAGAACAAGGGGCATGTTAGGACGTGAGAACAAGGGGTGAATGATGTTGGGCATGCATGTTAGGACGAGAGAAGCCTCTCCACTATCTGCGTCTGCTGCATTAAGCACAGCAATGAATGAGAGTGTGAGGCAGCAGGAGGTGTAAATGTAAGTGGCAAAAGAGCATGTGTGGGTGTGAGTGGAGTTGGGAGTGTGCATGCAAGTGTGAGTGTGGAAGGATGTAAGTGTGAATGTGAGTGTAAGTGTGAATAAATGTGAGTGTACATGCAAGTGTGAGTGTGGATGACTGTGAGTGTAATGTGAGTGTGAGTGTGAATATATGTGAGTTTAAATGTTAGTGTGAGTGTGGATGACCGTGAGTGTAGATGTTAGTGCTAGTGTGAGTGACCGTGAGTGTAAATGTGAGTATGAGTGCGAAAACCTGTGAGTGTGAATGTAAGTGCGAGTGTGGATGACCGTGAGTGTAATTGTGAGTGTGAGTGTGAATATATGTGAGTGTGAATGTTTAAGTGTGAGTGTGAGTGCGAGTATACGTGTTGCTGCAAAGGTGAGTGCAAGAATGAAAAGTTGGTCAGAACTGTACAGTTACAAGACACATATGGTTAGGGTTGGCCAGAACAGTACAGTTACAAGACATATGGTTAAAGTTGGCCAGAACAGTAAAATTACAAGACACATATGGTTAGGGTTGGCCAGAACAGTAAAATTACAAGACACATATGGTTAGGGTTGGCCAGAACAGTACAGTTACAAGACATATGGTTAAAGTTGGCCAGAACAGTAAAATTACAAGACACATATGGTTAAAGTCGGCCAGAACAGTAAAATTACAAGACACATATGGTTAGGGTTGGCCAGAACAGTACAGTTACAAGACACATATGGTTAAAGTCGGCCAGAACAGTAAAATTACAAGACACATATGGTTAGGGTTGGCCAGAACAGTACAGTTACAAGACACATATGGTTAGGGTTGGCCAGAACCACACGCACATATATACGAGATTTTTGGCAGGGAAACCACCCGATACGCGGGTTTTGTATGTATGGTTCTGGCCAACCCTACCTATGGTGCTAATGAACGGGCTCTTCAATTTCGGCCAAACCTGCACTTGGATTAGAAGCAACAGAGCCTAACTTGAATGCACATCACCAGTGACGGGCTGCTTTGAAATAAGACGAACAACAGGTTATCACTCAAAATATCTTCTGAGACTCACATCTGCACGCAAAACTAGGGACTGCACGCAAAACTAGGGACTGAGGACTCACATCTGCATCTGCACGCAAAATTAGGGACTACATGCACAACTAGGGACTCAGGACTAGCATCTGCACGCAATATTAGGGACTGAGGACTCACATCTGCACGCAAAACCAGGGACTGCACGCAATACTAGGGACTGAGGACATACATCTGCACGCAAATTTAGGGACTGCACGCTAAATCAGGGACTGCACGCAAAACTAGGGACTGAGGACTAACATCTGCACGCAAAACTAGGGACTACACGCACAACTAGGGACTGAGGACTCACATCTGCACGCAAAACTAGGGACTGCACACTCATATAGGGACTGCACGCAATACTAGGGACTGAGGACATACATCTGCACGCACAACTAGGGACTGAGGACTCACATCTGCACGCAAAACTAGGGACTGCACGCACAACTAGGGACTGCCTGACTAGGGACTGCACGCACAACTAGGGACTGCACGCACAACTAGGGATCGCACGCAAAACGCTATTTTAGAGACTACCGGGCCGACGGGAGAAGCGTGAGGCATAGCGTGATGCCAACCCCAACCTCAGGCATAGCGTGATGCAACCCCAACCTCAGGCATAGCGTGATGCAACCCCAACCTCAGGCATAGCGTGATGCAAACCCCAACCTCAGGCATAGCGTGATGCAAACCCCAACCTCAGGCATAGCGTGATGCAACCCCAACCTCAAGCATAGCGTGATGCAACCCCAACCTCAGGCATAGCGCGATGCAAACCCGAGCCTCAGGCATAGCGTGATGCAACCCCAACCTCAGGCATAGCGTGATGCAACCCCAACCTCAGGCATAGCGTGATGCAACCCCAACCTCAGGCATAGCGTGATGCAAACCCAACCTCAGGCATAGCGTGATGCAACCCCAACCTCAGGCATAGCGCGATGCAAACCCGAACCTCAGGCATAGCGTGATGCAACCCCAACCTCAGGCATAGCGTGATGCAAACCCCAACCTCAACAACTCATAACAGTTGCTCAGACACTTTTCAAAAGCAGTGGCAGGAGCAGGGTTAAGCTCCTCAGACCCACACACCTGCGCACAAAAGAGGACTGGGGGCCGAGCATGTAAGCGGCCACAGCTATGCGAGCACACCAGCCCTGCGCTGCGGCATCTTGTTGCCACTGCAGCTGCTGCTGCTGCTGCTGTTGCTGTTTTTGGCCTTGCTCTTGCTGCTGCTGCTGCTGCTGCAGTTCTTGGCCTTGCTCTTGCTGCTGCTGCTGTTGCTGCTGCTGGTTTTTGCCTTGCTCTTGCTTAATCTGTTGTGGACTTGGTCCTATTCCTCCTCCCTCTGACATTCCCTCCTCCTCCCCTTCCCTCTCTCTCCCTCCCTCATTCTCTCTCCCCTCTCCCCCCTCTGCTGCTTCCTTGGCGAGACACTCTTTTGCATCCTCTAAAACCTGCAAGCTTGCCACCAGCTGCTCCACACCCTCCGCCACACCAGTGCCCTGTTTCAATTCAAGTGTTGGACACACAACGGAGTCTTCAATTTGATGCAACAATAATGTGGCAGGTCAGAATATGTGCCACCAGCTGCTGCACACCCTCCGCCAACTCCAGCGCCCTGTATGAAAACAAAAGGAAGACACACAGGCATCTTTGATTTGGTGCAACAATGATGTGACAGGATATATAATTTGCCACCAGCTGCTGCACACCCTCCGCCACCTCCAGCGCCCTGTCAGAGCACAAAAGGTAAACACACAACTGAGTCTTCAATTTGATGCAACAATAATGTGGCAGGTCAGAATATGTGCCACCAGCTGCTGCACACCCTCCGCCACCTCCAGCACCCTGTATGAAAACAAAAGAAAGACACACAGGCATCTTTAATTCGGTGCAACAATGATGTGGCAAGATTTATAATTTGCCACCAGCTGCTCCACACCCTCCGCCACCTCCAGCGCCTTGTCAGAGCACAAAAGGTAAACACACAGGCATCTTTAATTCGGTGCAACATGATGTGGAGGGTTAGAATGTGTACCACCAGCTGCTGCACAACCTCCGCCACCTCCAGCGCCCTGTATGAAAACAAAAGAGACACAGGCATCTTTGATTTGGTGCAACAATGATGTGGCAGGATGTATGATTTGCCACCAGCTGCTCCACACCCTCCGCCACCTCCAGCACCTTGTCTGAGCACAGAAGATAAACACACAACTGAGTCTTCAATTTGGTGCAACATGATGTGGCGAGTTAGATTGTGTACCACCAGCTGCTGCACACCCTCCGCCACCTCCAGCGCCCTGTATGAAAACAAAAGAGACACAGGCATCTTTGATTCGGTGCAACAATGATGTGGCAGGATGTATAATTTGCCACCAGCTGCTCCACACCCTCTGCCACCTCTTGGAGGGCGCCCTGCTTGAGTGCACGACAAAAGACACACAATTGTGACATACACAACAAAAATCCGACAAAAGACATACAATTGTGACATACACTATGGCAATGCCCCATCTTTAAAAACTCCGGGGGACTTTTTCTCTAATTTTGTACATTGAAGTCAGCCTGTAAGATCTCAATATAAGCGTTTAGCATCAGCGCATGATTTCTATTTTTTTAACGACTTGTAAGTGGACACAATGAGCGTTTAGCATCACAGCACAGAAGGACAAAAGAGTGACAGTGGTCCTTTCTGTCGCATTTCGTTACACGTTTTTGTTAACAAGAGCCATGGTGAAGCTGATTATTTGCATGCCTATTAAGAAATGTGCGCGTACTCGCCAGTGACACACAACAAACACACAGACAAATCGCACACAACTGCACACCTGCACACATACAAACACACACACAAACACAAATCGCACATACACACACATACACAAACACACACAAACACACATCACACACACACACACACACGTACACGCACCCACACATGATCCCACAACTCATCAGAAGGTGCTCGTGCCCAAACTCCCACCAGTATGCGCACACACACATAAACACACACACTAATTGCATAAACACACACGCACACACACCACACACATACACGCGCACACACACACACACACACACATTCCCACAACTCGGCAGAAGTTGCTTGTGCCCAGCTTCCTACCAGTACGCACACACACATACACACACACGTACACGCACACACATCATACACACGCACACGCACACGCACACGCACACGCACACGCACACACACGTTCCCACGACTTGCCAGAAGGTGCTCGTGCCCAAACTCCCACCAGTACGCATACACACACACATCACACACACATACACACACACACGTTCCCACGACTCACCAGAAAGTGCTCGTGCCCAAACTCCCACCAGCACGCGCGCGCACACACACACACACATACATACACACGTACATACACACACAACACACACACATCACACACGCACACGTACACGCACGCACACACGTTCCCACAACTCACCAGAAGGTGCTCGTGCCCAAACTCCCACCAGTACGCACGCTCTGCCAGACATGCACGCAACCGCTGCCAGAGGCTCCTGGAAAACAAACGCAGGCAGCGGTTTTTAACTAAAGCAATTTCGACATGATGCAGAAAAATGTTCCTGGAAGATGGTCTTTCGAAACCCTGGAAAATAAACCCTGGTGCTTTTTTGTAGCTTTTTTGAAACCATGTTTTTGGAGGGTACCCAGTATATACATGCGGCAGTTTAAGTCCTGCACTAATCCTGCACTGATCCTGCACTGATCCTGCACTGATCCTGCACTGATCCTGCACTAATCCTGCACTGATCCTGCACTGATCCTGCACTGATCCTGCACTGATCCTGCACTAATCCTGCACAGATCCTGCACTAATCCTGCACTGATCCTGCACTAATCTTGCACTGATCCTGCACTGATCCTGCACTGATCCTGCACTGATCCTGCACTGATCCTGCACTGATCCTGCACTGCTCCTGCACTGATCCTGCACTGATCCTGCACTGATCCATCCTGCACTGCTCCTGTACTGATCCTGCACTGATCCTGCACTGCTCCTGTACTGCTCCTGCACTGATCCTTCACTGATCCTGCACTGATCCTGCACTGATCCTGCACTGATCCTGCACTGATCTTGCACTGATCCTGCACTGATCCTGCACTGATCCTGCACTGATCCTGCACTGATCCTTCACTGATCCTGCACTGATCCTGCACTGATCCTGCACTGATCCCGCACTGATCCTGCACTGATCCTGCACTAATCCTGCACTGATCCTGCACTAATCCTGCACTGATCCTGCACTGATCCTGCACTGATCCTGCACTGATCCTTCTCTCTTTGTTTCTGAGCTTATGGATTCATCTGTGGCTGGCCGAGATCAGTCAGCAGCCGATCAGCCAAACAACCTGGCTGAAGGTCACGACCCCCTGTTGTGACCATTGTGATCATAAGTCCAGCTTTTTTTGCAACACTCAGTTATTATACGGCGTACATACAGTATATGGGAATCCCATGTACGGTTCTGGCCAACCCTACAGTTATACCATGATGGCTACTGGCAGACATTTGAGCTGCTGCTGCCAGAGGCTCCTGGAAATTCACGTGTCTCCAGGGGCGGCATTTCTTCTATGCACCCAAAACGCGCCCGAAATCAAATGCGTAGGGTTGGCCAGCACCATATATTTACGGTGTATATACAGTGTTTTTGGCAGGGAAATCACCAAAGATACGGTCATATACGGCATATACGGTTCCCGACCAACCCTACAAATGCGCCCAAAATGCGCCCAAAATCTGCTGCACACATGATGATCCCCCCTCTTTCACCTTTTTAAGGTGTACCACAGTGTGGTGTATGTTTAAGGTGAACCACTCCTTGTGGTACCGATTGAGAGGGTAAATTATTCACCAACAACTGCATGCTGCTATCACTCACCAAGCAAGGCAAGTGGCACGCATCTCTGAAGTCTGCCCTTCAGCCACTCCAAACCCACAGAATCCCACCGCAAACAACCCACTCACCAAGCAAGGCACATGGCACGCACCACGCACCCTTGAAGTCCGACCGTCAGCCACTCCAAACCCACAAAAACCCACTGCAAACAACCCACTCACCAAGCGTGGCACGTGGCACGCACCACGCACCCTTAAAGTCCGACCTTCAGCCACTCCAAACCCACAAAAACCCACTGCAAACAACCCACTCACCAAGCGTGGCACGTGGCACGTGGCACGCACCACGCACCCTTAAAGTCCGACCGTCAGCCACTCCAAACCCACAAAAACCCACTGCAAACAACCCACTCACCAAGCGTGGCACGTGGCACGCACCACGCA